>Ga0307478_10000962_pt1 | contig 26884 bp, 21 predicted proteins | sample atmos_gasesECM4C_2_FD_203713 | JGI IMG/M metagenome (GOLD analysis project Ga0307478, IMG submission 203713) | Hardwood forest soil microbial communities from Morgan-Monroe State Forest, Indiana, United States - atmos_gasesECM4C_05 | ecosystem: Environmental > Terrestrial > Soil > Temperate...
ATTGCGTTCTTCCGCCCAGCGGATATCGGGCGGTGCCTGCGGTTTCGTTGTCGATGGAACCGGCAAACATCACCGCCGTGGCGAACGATGTTGGAACCGAAGTCATCTTCCTCCGTCAACTGATTGCACAAGCGCAGCCCGAAGATATCGCCGTCGGCATTTCCACCAGCGGCGGGTCGCGCAATATCATCATGGCGCTCGAGGAGGCGCGTAAGCGCAACCTCCTCACTGTCGCGCTGCTTGGCTATGACGGTGGAGAAATCTTGCGGCGCAGTCTCGTCGACTTTCCGGTCGTCGTCCATTGCGACTACATTCCGCGCATTCAGGAAGTGCAAGCCTCGATTTACCACATCATTCGCGAATTGGTGGAGGTGTTGGGCCGTGGCCACGCTTGAGCTTTTTGGGACGGCGCGCTGTCCGCATACTCAGGAAATGCGGGAGTGGCTCGAATGGCAGCGCCGCGATTTCGTGGAATACGATGTCGACGCCGATTCCGATGCGCGTCGCCGCCTGCAGGAGATTTCCGCGGGCCAGCGCAGCGTCCCCGTTCTGGTCGAAAACAATAAAGTCATCCAGGTCGGATGGCAGGGTCGCACCTGCATGATCGAGGCGATGTAGCGTGGCGAGCGCCTGCTCCATTCGCGTGCGCGGCGTGGTGCAGGGCGTCGGCTTCCGCCCCTTCGTGTATCGCCTGGCGTGTGCCAACACTCTTTCGGGTTGGGTCCTCAACGGCGAGGAAGGCGTCGAAATTCACCTCGAAGGTCCCGAGCCAGGTCTCGACGCGTTCGTGCGCGATCTGAGAACGCAAACCCCTCCCGCCGCCACCATCGCCGAAATCGAAATCGAGCCTGCGGAGCCCGTCGGCCTGCGCGAATTTACCATTCGTGCCAGCGAACGCCACGCCTCTCCCACGGTTCGCATTTCACCCGACCTGCCGGTTTGCGAGGAATGCCTGCGCGAGCTCTTCGATCCCACCGACCCTCGTCGCGGTTACCCATACATCAACTGTACCAACTGCGGGCCGCGCTACTCAGTGATCCGTAGTCTGCCCTATGACCGTGCCGGCACCACCATGGCCTCGTGGGCGCTCGACGAATATTGCAGTGCCGAGTATCACGATCCGCGCAATCGTCGGTTCCATGCGCAACCGGTTGCTTGTCCCAACTGCGGACCAGAATTCCTTCTCCGCGCGCAGAACAACACGATTGCCACCGGGCACCATGCGATCGAGCACACCGCCCGCTTGCTATGTGAAGGAAGCATCCTGGCGATCAAGGGTCTTGGCGGGTATCATCTCGCCTGCGATGCCCGAAATGCCGCGTCGGTTGCGGCTTTGCGTGAACGCAAGTTCCGCAAAGAAAAACCCTTCGCGATCATGGCACGGGATATTGAGGTAGCGCGTGCGCTCATCGAACTTGTGCCTGAATCGTTAGCGCTTCTCACCTCGGTGGCTCACCCCATTGTTCTCGCGCCCGCCAAGGTGAATCTGGAAGGCGTTGCTCCCGGGAATAACGAATTGGGCGTGATGTTGCCCTATACGCCCCCGCACTACCTGCTGTTCGCCGCTGGCGCGCCCGACGTGCTGGTGATGACGAGCGCCAATCGCTCCAGCGAACCGATTGCCTATGAAGACGAGCAGGCCTTCGATCGGCTTGCGGGGATCGCGGATGCGTTTCTGGTTGGCCAACGTCCTATCGCCCGTCGCGTGGATGATTCCGTGGCTCGGGTCGGGACGTTCGGTCCGATGATTCTTCGCCGCTCCCGTGGCTACGCTCCCGCTGCCGTCGCGACGCTGCCCGCCAAGCGCCCGATCCTTGCCGTTGGGCCCGATCTCAAGAACACGATCACCCTTGTGGTCGAAGGCCAGGCCTTCGTTAGTCAGCACGTCGGAGACCTGTCGCACTACGATGCATTCCGCGCCTTTCGCGAAACGATTCAAGACCTGGTTGCGATGTACGAGGTGGACTGGGACGAAATTCTTGTCGCTCACGATAGTCATCCCCAGTACGCTTCGACGCTGCATGCCTACGAGCTTCCCGCGAAGGCGAGGCATGCCGTACAGCATCACCGTGCCCACATCGCCTCGGTCTTGGCAGAGCGCCGGGAATGGGAGACCCGAGTTGTGGGCGTCAGTTTCGATGGAACCGGATACGGCGACGACGGCAGCGTCTGGGGCGGGGAGATTTTCGTCGGCAGCGTCGCGGCAGGTTTTGAGCGTGTGGCTCACCTTCGTCCGGCGGCGCTGCCCGGCGGCGATGCCGCGGCGCAATACCCCGTTCAAGCCGCGGCCGGTTTCCTCGCGCAAGTCGACAAGCGTCCTGACCTCGAAGCCGCGCCGTTTGCCTTCTCCAGCCGCTACCGAAGCGCGCTGGAACTGGTTCGTAAGAGTGTGCGTGCTTTCAAAACCACGTCCGTCGGCCGCTTGTTCGATACGGCAGCAGCCCTTCTCGGGTTCACCCGTCCCATCACCTTTGAAGGCCAGGCCGCGATTTGGCTTGAACAGTTGGCGCGTCCCGCTTCGAATCACGACGCGTATCCCTTCCCGTTCGAGGCCAATCAACTCGATTTCCGCCCCCTGCTGCGTTCGATTCTCGACGATCGCGTGCGCGGACGAGATCCCACGCAAATCGCTCGTGCCTTCCAGCGCGGTGTTGCGCAAGGACTGCTTGATGCGGTCCGGCACGTTAGCGCTGAACATGAAACCAAAACCATCGTTCTCTCGGGCGGTGTATTCCAAAACGAGCTGTTGCTCGAAGATGTGCAATCCCTGACTAGGAACGAAGACCTGAGAATCTGGACGAACCATGCGGTTCCTCCCAACGATGGTGGGATCAGCCTCGGGCAGGCAGCATTGGCAGCATTTACTTCGTAGAGGCAGCCAAGAAAATGCATGAGCTTTCCATCGCGATGAGCATTGTGGAGATGGCCGAGGAAGAGGCTGAGCGCCACGGTGGCCAGGTTTGCGCTGTGCACCTGAAACTTGGTGTTTTGTCGGGCGTGCTGAAGGAAGCTTTGCTCTCCTCGTATGAGATGGCTTGCCATGACACTCCGCTCGCCGGCTCACGTCTGGTGGTCGAAGAAGTTCCGGTCGTAGTCTTCTGCCCGCAATGCCAGGCGCAGCGCGGGCTGGCGTCGATGCAATGGTTTTGCTGCCCTGAGTGCGGGACGCCCACGTCTGAAGTAGTGCAAGGCAAGGAACTCGAGGTGGTCGCGTTGGAGATACAAGAATGATTCCCGAGCCCAGACTCGTCGAAGTGCGCAAGAACGTGTTGAAGGCGAATGATGTGGTGGCGCGGTCGCTGCGCGAAAAGTTTCGCGCGGCAGGAGTTCTTGTAGTGAGCCTCGTTTCCAGTCCCGGCTCGGGCAAGACAGCGTTTCTCGAAAAAACCCTTGCCCAGCTTCGATCTCGATTTCAAGTAGCCGCACTCGTCGGGGATCTTGCCACCGAGAATGATGCGATTCGCCTGGCGCGGAGCGGTGCGCGCGTGCAGCAGATTGTTACGGGGACCGTCTGTCACCTGGAAGCAGCGATGGTCGAGAGAGCCTTGGAAGGCTGGAATCTCGACGACCTCGATATTCTCTTTATCGAGAACGTCGGCAACCTTGTTTGCCCTTCGTCCTACGATCTCGGGGAAAATCTGCGCATCGTATTGATCTCAGTCACCGAAGGCGAGGACAAGCCGCTGAAGTATCCCACCATCTTCAATAGCGCAGACATTGCTGTTATTACCAAGATGGATCTGGCTGCAGCCGTTGAATTTGACTACCCAACCGCCTATGGAAACATTCAGGCGGTGCGGCCCAACATGCAAGTCTTCCAGCTTTCCTCCAAAACCGGCGAGGGCATGGAAGCGTACTACACGTTTTTATCCGCGCGCGTCTCCGAGTTACGCGGAGCCACCGCAGTCTGACACCGTCCTGTCGAGTGTTCGCTTCCGCGCATTCGAGTCGCTCTGTACCTGGGCGCACGCATAACTGCATGCTTTTCCTGAATGACTTGAATCGATCCCCAATGTTCTGCTAGAACTTCAAGATTGCATCTGGGGACAGAATCAATAGATTCGCCCATTTAATTAATTGGATCGCATCGTTAATAAATGGAACGCATCGTTGATGGATCGCATCACTAGTAGTTCGCGACATTGAAACTGGGGTTACGTTGTTGGGGATACGTTGCAATTCATGATTTAAAGCTTTCTTGCTCCATCCGGCGCCCACGGGACTCCATGTAGCAGTTCCGCCGGTGTAAGACCTCGAACCTCCTGACCGATTTTAGGAGTTTCGGATGTTGTCGTGTTTTGTTAGCAGGCTGACCGTGGCCGGGAGGCTCCCCGCTTCCCGTACGTCTGCAGGGCTCTGTGTATCTACTTCTCAGTCGTGCACTATCACTAAACCCGAGTTTTGCGGAGGAAGACATGGCGACGAATCTCGTTCGAATCGAAAACGATTCTGAAATCAAGGAGCGGTTGGCCACAGAACGCGCGCGCCTGCGCAAGATCGCCGGTCTCGATCAGGCCACGCACTTCCATCGTCCAGTGGAGCGGCCCTTCACGGCCGAGCAGCGAAAGCACGTCACCATCCTGTTCGGTGGCTTTACCTGGAAGCACGAGGATCTGATCCGCGCCGTGTTTCAAGGGTGCGGCTATCGCTGCGAAAAACTGCCTGTCCCCAACGTCGCCGGCTTCCAGACCGGGAAGGAATTCGGAAACAACGGCCAGTGCAATCCGACCTACTTCACCGTGGGAAACCTGGTGCAGTATTTGCAGTTCCTAGAGAAAGAAGGATTGTCGCGCCAGCAGATTCTCGACGATTTCGTCTTCTTCACCGCCGGCTCCTGCGGGCCCTGCCGCTTCGGCATGTACGAAGCCGAGTACCGCTTTGCCCTGAAGAATGCTGGTTTCGACGGTTTCCGTGTCCTGCTGTTCAAAGACAGCGACGGCATCAAGGCCGCCTCGGGCGAACCCGGCCTCAAGTTCACCATCGATTTCGGATTCGGCATGCTGAATGCCATGCACCTCGGCGACGTCTTTAACGACTTGATCTACCAGATCCGTCCTTTCGAGGTGAACAAGGGCGAAACCGACCGCGTTTTCCGCGACGCTGTGGATGGACTCTGCGAAGACCTCCGCAGTCGCCACTCTTTCGAAATCGAAGAAGCCGCTCCCGACTGGGCGAAGCCGAAATTCAAGAACAATAAGGTCCTGCGCAATACCTTTAACGTCTTCGGCAAATGGCATGAGCACATGTGGGGCAAGGACTATCTCAACGCACTCAAGAGCGCGCGCGACAAGATGGACTCCATCGAAGTCGACCGCACGCGCGTCAAGCCCATGGTCAAAATTACCGGCGAGTTCTGGGCGCAAATCACCGAGGGCGACGGAAATTTCCACATGTTCGATTTCCTCGAGCGTGAAGGCGCGCAGGTAATCGTCGAGCCCATCGCCACCTGGGTCGCCTACCTGATGTATCAGGCCAAGGCCCATGCCAAAGCCAAGTGGCCGGTGAACCGTCCTCATCGCAATCCCGAGTGGTACGAGTTCAAGAAGCAGTTCGCCAACTACATCGGCCTCCACAAGAAACTCTGGGGCATTGGCGCTGGTGAGCGCATGTGGAATTTCTTCTATCACCGCACCATCGAGAATCTCGGTGGCATTACCCATCACCTTGTTCCGCAGACCGATCTGGCCGAGATGGCGCATCCCTTCTACAACCAGTTTGCCCGCGGCGGCGAAGGTCATCTCGAAGTCGGCAAGAATGTGTACTACACCGTACACAAGCTCTGTCACATGGTGCTGGCGCTGAAGCCGTTCGGTTGCATGCCATCCTCGCAGTCCGATGGCGTTCAATCGGCCGTCGTGAACAAGTTCAAAGACATGATTTTCCTGCCCATCGAAACTTCGGGCGAAGGCGAAGTGAACGCGCACAGCCGCGTGCAGATGGCCCTCGGGGAAGCCAAGGTCAAGGCCAAGACGGAGTTTGAGCAGTGCCTGGGCTCAACCGGGAGGAGCATGGCCGAGATACGCGAATATATGGACGAGCATCCCGAACTGAAGCGCCCGTTCTATCACGTACCGCACAAAGAGGGCGTAGCCGGAACCGCCGCGCAATTTGTGCTTCACGTGAGCGACCGCATCGACAAGGACACGCGCTTCTGGAAGCGGTCACGAATTCGCGTATCCGAAACCATACCCGCAACGTCGGGTGACTAGGAGCGCAAAACTCACGCAGAACGGTCTGCAACCCGAGCTCTTAGCCTGTAGCCTTACGCTCGATCGGAGCGATTTCGCTAAAGGCTAAGAGCTAAAAGCTAGCAGCTTTTTTTGAGAGGACGGAATGCACGATCATAAAGGTCCAGCCCTGATCCAGATTGCGCCACTCGAGGGATCCCTCCCCAAAGCCGCGCCGGCGCAGCCTGCGCAGAAGCCGCACGACCATACGACGAAATATTTCGTCGGCCTCGACGTCGGCTCTACCACCGTGAAAGCAGTTGTCGTGGACGCCGCCACCGACCAGGGTCTCTGGCAGGACTATCAGCGCCACGAAACCAAGCAACCGGAAAAGACGCTCGAGTTCCTGAAGCGCATGGAAGCCGAGGTCGGCATCAACCGCCACAACACCCGCATGTTTATGACCGGCTCCGGCGGCAGCGGCATCGCCGAGCAGATCGGCGCGAAATTCGTTCAGGAAGTTACTGCAGTCTCGCTCGCGGTTGAGAAACTTCATCCCGAGGTCTACTCCGTCATTGAACTCGGCGGACAGGACGCCAAGATTATCGTCTTCAAAGACGACGCGGAAACTGGCCGCAAGAAAAAAATTCCCTCGATGAACGACAAATGTGCCGGAGGAACCGGCGCGGTCATCGATAAGATCAACGCGAAGCTCAAAATCCCCGCGGTCGAGCTTTCCAACCAGGCTTATCAGGGCGTCAAACTGCACAAGGTCGCCGGGAAATGCGGCGTCTTTGCCGAAACCGATATCAATGGCTTGCAAAAAGTCGGGACTCCGCCCGATGAATTGATGGCATCGCTCTTCGAAGCGATCGTCCTGCAGAATCTGAGCGTCCTCACCCGTGGTCACACACTGCGTCCGCACGTCCTGCTGCTCGGCGGGCCGAACAGCTTCATCAAGGGCATGCGCGAAGCGTGGCAGGCCAACATCCCACGCATGTGGCAGGAGCGCAAAGTTGCCATCCCCGATGGCGCGAAGCCTGAGGACCTGATCAAGGTCCCGCAGAACGCGCAATACTTCGCCGCGCTCGGAGCCGTTGAATTCGGCAAGAGCGAAGACGACTGCATCGGTTGCTACCGCGGCTATGACCAGCTGATCCATTACATCGATTTCGGGCGCCAGGAGGAGAAAGCCAAGTCCGGGGGTAAAGGATTGGTTGAGGAACCCGCCGAACTCGACGTGTTCAAGGAAGCTTACCGCCGCAAGAAGTTCACGCCTGCCGTCTTTCAGAAGGGAAGCACGGTCGCCGGCTTCATCGGCATCGATGGCGGCTCCACTTCCACCAAGGCCGTGCTGCTTAGTGAAGACGGCGACATCCTGTGCAAGTCTTACCAGCTCTCGAACGGCAATCCGATCCAGGACACCATCGAGATGTTCGAGAACCTGCGCACCCAGGTGGAGAAGCAAAACGCCAAACTCGAGGTTCTGGGTGTCGCGACTACTGGCTATGCCAAGGATATTTTGCGAGACGTTCTGAACGCGGACGTAGCGCTCGTCGAAACCGTAGCACACACCGAGTCCGCGCTGAAGTTCTATGAAGACCCGCACGTAATCGTCGACGTCGGTGGGCAGGACATCAAGATCATCATCCTGCACAACGGCCGAGTGAAGGATTTCAAGCTCAACACGCAGTGTTCCGCCGGCAACGGTTACTTCCTGCAGTCCACTGCGGAAGGCTTCGGCTACGACGTCAATCAGTACGCCGATCTTGCATTCAACGCCCAAGCCATGCCCGTCTTCGGCTATGGCTGCGCTGTCTTTATGCAGTCTGACATTGTGAACTTCCAGCGCCAGGGCTGGCGAGCCGAAGAGATTCTGGCGGGACTCGCCGCCGTCCTGCCCAAGAACGTGTTCCTCTACGTTGCCAGCATTCCCAATCTGGCCGCTCTCGGCTCCCGCTTCGTTTTGCAAGGAGGAACCCAGAACAACCTGGCGGTCGTGAAAGCCGAGGTCGATTTCATCCGCAACAGTTTCCGGGCCACGGGCAAGAAGCCCGAGATCATCGTTCACGAGCATTGCGGCGAATCGGGCGCCATCGGTGCTGCGCAGGAATCCCTGCGTCTGTGGCGCAACGGCCAACAGACCACATTCGTCGGACTCGATGCGGTCCGTAAAATCGAATACCGCACCACGCGCAACGAAGATACCCGTTGCCACTTCTGCAAGAATGATTGCCTGCGAACCTTCATCGACATCCGTACTGCACCCAAGGACGACAAGAGCTTCATTCCGATCCAGAAGGTCACGAAGGTTCCGTTGATGCACGGCGAGCAGCGGCTCATCATTGCCACTTGCGAGAAGGGAACGGTCGAAGATCTCAACGACATGAAGGGGATCAAGGCCGGACTCGACTCCATCCGCGCCAAGCATCCAAACTTCGTCGATGTCGCCTCAAAAGAAGTTTTCCGCCCGACCAACGCGAAGAACATTGCCGATCCGCTGCCCACCAAGGCCTGGGCGGGATGGAAGAAGGGCGACAAAGAACGCCATGCGCTGATGGAGGCGCGCAAGACCCTGCGTATCGGCATCCCACGCGTTCTCAATATCTACACCTACGCGCCGCTCTTCAATGCGTATTTCGAAAGCCTGGGCGTGCAGCCGGAAAATATCATTTACTCCGACTACACCAGTTCCGAGCTCTACCGTGCCGGCGCCAGCCGCGGCGCCATCGATCCCTGCTTCCCGGCGAAAATCGGCATTTCGCACGTCTACAACCTCATCCAGGAAAAGCACCGGAAGAAGCCCTTGAACGTGATCTTCTTCCCCATGTACGACGTTCTGCATTCGCCGCTGGTGAATCTCATGGGCACGAATGCCTGCCCGACGGTCACGGCTACGCCCGAAACCGTCAAAGCCGCATTCACCAAGGAAAACGACGTCTTCGCCGAGAACAATCTCAAGTACATTGACCCGGTCCTCAACTTCGCCGATCGCAAGCTCTTCGCCCACCAGATGTTGCAGGCGTTGCAGCCGGTCATGGGCTTGTCGCAGGAAGAGAACGACCGGGCGGTCGAGTCCGGTTTTGCTGCACTAAAGGAATACGAGACCGGCATCCGCCGCCGGGCGCGCCAGGTGATCGATCAACTCGAGCGCGAGGATCGGATTGGCATCGTCATGCTCGGCCGGCCCTATCACCACGACCCCGGCCTGAACCACGAGATTCTCGACGAGTTCCAGAAGCTTGGCTATCCGATCTTCTCGCAGAACACCTTGCCGGTCGACGAAGACATGCTCGAGCGCTTGTTCGGCGACGAAGTCCGCGCCGGCGTCATCAGCAGTCCGCTCGATATCAACGACGCCTGGAAGAACTCGTACTCCTGCAGCACCAATCACAAGGTATGGGCGGCAAAATTCACGGCACGCCATCCCAACCTGGTAGCTCTCGAAATCTCCAGCTTCAAGTGCGGCCACGATGCCCCGATTTATGGCGTCGTCGAAGGCATCATCGAGCAGTCCGGTACCCCGTATTTCTGTTTTAAAGACTTGGACGAGAACAAGCCGTCGGGCTCCATCAAGATTCGCGTTGAAACTATCGACTACTTCCTCCGCCGCTACCGTGAAGAAGTTATCCGCAAGCGCAAGGCCGAGCAGGACATCGAGGCCCAGTTGGCGGCTCTGGAAGCAGAACTCCGCAACGAAAAGACCAACTCTCAACCAGCAATTTACGCGCACACCGTCGAATCTATTGAACAGGGCATAGGCGCCGACTAGAGCGCCCCAAACCGGATATCAACCATCAGGAAGGAACAAACGCATGGCGACCGCGCCAAAGTTTCGTATTGACGTCGATATTCACAATCTGCTGACGAATACTGCCCAGGCTCCGGCCAAGCCTGCGCTCGTCAAGGGCAAGAGATTGCCGGATCCTGTATTCCCGCGCTTCCCCGAGAAGCTGCTCGATCCCGGCCCAGCCACCATTCCCCAGAAGCGGGATTGGACCATTCCCGAGGTCTACCGCAAGATGCGGGGCTGGCTCTTCCCCTACATTCGCTCGCGCGTCGTGCCCGGCGAGTTCCACCCCATCACTTCCTACCTGTTCGTCGAGTACAAGTGCAATCTCGATTGCTGGTACTGCTGGTCCTACAACAACCAGGTGAAGGGGATGACCGAAGACGTGGCCCGTCGTTCCATCGACTTTCTGCACGATAACGGCTGCCGCGTCCTGGCGCTCATGGGTGGAGAGCCCTTGTTACGCCCCGACTTCGTCCATAAGGTCGTCTACTACGCCGCAAAGAAAGGTTTTTGGGTCTACATCGCCACCAATGGCCGCTTGCTCCGCCCCGAGGTAGCAGACCGTCTCGGCGATGCCGGTGTCGCCATCTTCAACTTCGCCCTCGATTCCTGGGACGAAAAACCCAGCCTGCCCAAGGCCGTCGTTCCCGTGCAGAAGTACATCGATTACATCATGAAGAAGCAGTACGTGTACGGGTACATGGTCTTCTTCAACATCAACATTTGCCGGAACAACACCGAAGACGTCCGCAAGATCACCGAGTATGCGCGTGCGCATCGCATTGCCACTGACTATCACATCAACGAAACCCCCATGCTCGAGCAGGATGAGCACTTCAAGCACCTCAACGACAACCCCACCTATATCCGGCCCGAAGACTGGCCCGAAATCGACTCCCTGGTCGATTGGATCATCGAGAAAAACAAAGCCGGCTACCAGATGGTGAACTCGGTGCAGCGCCTACAGGAGATCAAGGCCTTCATCCGCATGGCCAGCGGCTCCGACCTCAAGCGTCTGGGCTGGAATGGCGACGGTACTGGACTAAACGGGGACTTGTCGGATCGCTTGGCTCATACCCCAGGCATCGTGCAAGACCAAAACGGCGAGTTGCATTTCGCCGAGTGGAACTGCCGCGCTGGCCAGAATAACGTGATCGTCCGCACCGATGGGACGGTCGCCCCCTGCTTCCCCATGTATGGCGCCAGCTATGACTGGGGAAACATCGACAAGCACAAATTCGAGGACGGCCAGCTCGCCTCCATGAAGCAGACCTGCCAACAGCACTGCTTCTCGACCTTGAATCACAATCTGGCATACTGCTACAACGATGCGCGAGTAATCAAGTTCGTCTGGACCAACCTGGTGAAGAACCGCATGAAAGGTGGGGCCAGGAGCTTCGAGGACTAGAGAGATCAGAGAAGATTCAGAACCACTGGGACAGGCGGGAATTCCCGCTTGTCCTTTTGTTTTGCCGAGCCCGCCAGGGCTAAAGCCCGCGCTGCAACGTCCTTGAGGGGGGAAGGAGCAGAGCGGGCTTCAGTCGGAGCTGCTTATGCAGCGAACTGATCGTACGCGTGGTTTCGGCGTTCGGAACATTCGGGTCAGGGCTGTTCCAAAAAACGAACAAACACCCTTCCATTGGGAAAACCTTAAAGCGTTCTCGAAAGCAGCGGCGCCCGTCCCGGGTACTGCAGGCGCCCGAGTCGCAGAGCTCCCTCAGTCACGCGTTGATAACGGTCTAAAATCCCGGCGGCTTGTAGGCTGGCCTCCGGCCTTAGGAATCGGACGCAAAGTTTACATATTGCGAGGGCTGCGTAAAGACGCAAAACCAGCGCATTATCCACGAGAGTTTGGGCCGCCTCCGCGACTTGCAGGTTAGCGCTGCGACGTGCCGCCTGCCCAAGTTGAACGAGCATGGCAGCATTGTGCGATACGGCAGCCAGGTACTCGATCGCAGCCCGTAGCCGTAGGCGCTGTACCGTGCGAAATTCTTTAGCCGAAAGACGGTCTCGCAGAAAAACCTCCTCGGCCGGATCAGCCAGGTTGCGAAAGGCCTCGAGGTCCACGGACCGCATCTGTGCCGCGAGCGTCGCCTCATCGGTCCCTGTCCTGATCGCGGCTACGCCTCTCAGGACGAAGAAGATCAGGGCGAGCAGCGCAAACAGAATCAAAAGCAATGTGACCGTCATCGTCATTGTTGCAACAGCCGTTGTAGTGCGTCGTTCCAGTTCTCCAGTTCGTGGCTGGGTATCCGAGTGATTGGTTGCGAGGCTCGCTCTGGCAAGGCGAGAGCAACCATCCAGACCGCTGCGCAGACGTGATAAGTCAACATGGTGACCACGTCCATCCAACGGAAGGCCGCGAAGACTCCGTATTGCGCTTTCAGCGCAGTAACCGCTAATTCCACGCTCGCGAAAAGGCCAAATCCCAATGTGATGCCAAAGGCATAGTTCGTCCATGACAGGCTGAAAAAACGAGCCAGTAAAATCAGGAGAACCAACAAACCGCATTGCACGATGCTGACGGCTCGGTCCACAACCACATATGCCACAGTAAAACGATCCATCTCGCTGCCGGAAGTGTAGGCAACCACGATCACCGCCCCAATTCCCAACAAGGCTGTCGACCAGCGGAAAAGCACATCGCCAAGGCTCCGCAAACCCGGGTAACTGCGGAACACGTCAATGAAGATTTCGTGAACAACCCAGAATCGCAGTACGATGCTGATGGCCTCCTCTGCCAGGCCGGCCCAGTCATACTGGACCTGTGTTACTGCATCGATCCTGTCCATTGCGAAAAGGACTGCGAATAGCAGAACCTGGCAAACTGTGTACAGGAAAAATGCAGGAAACCTTCGCTGCAAGTTGCGGCGAACCATCACGATCACCAGCACCACCTGCAGGAGATGAGGTGCGGTCCAAAGGTAGAAATAGAGCCAGCGTGGCACAGTCTGAGTCATGCCCTAGTCCCAGCAAACTATACTGTGTCACGCCGTTACCCTCAACAGAAACGTACCGCACAGAGGCTCGTTATTTCAGGGTTTGCAGGTTTTCTGATTGTTAGGACAGCCACTCGAGGGGTTCCCATCCGAGTAAATGCGGGAAGGTGCCGAGTAGGTGCCCACGAGCACGATCATCGTCGCCACAAACCATAGAATTCTTTTCACGATGCAGCTCCTTTGCGAAGGATTCGCATCGTGATAACTTGCAGGCTAGCGCAGCTATTGGCCGGAAAACTGTTTTCGCATTTCGTTTCCGGAAACCGTAACAGCTATGACCCTGAAATCAGTAAAAGAGGACCTGCAGGCGAGGACACTTCGCGCCGTAGCTGGGCTACTTGGAAAGCTCAGCTATTTCGCCAGCCTGCGCCGGGATGACGGCACTTATTCCCATTGGGGCTTGTCCCGCGTATACGGAGAAGAGGCTTCGCAGCAGGCGCTGACAGAAGCTCACCGGACGGTCTTGTCCACCGTCTTGCGGGCGCCCCTTTCGAAGCTCGTAGAAGACGTCGAGGAGTCTTGCCAATCCAGGCAGGTGACGGGGACGGAATTCCTTGGGGAGTTGAGCAACCGCGAGCCTCACTTGCTGCCCCCTGCGCCGGGCGCGGGCTCCCGCCGCCACCTTAGTTCAGTGCTTCTGGCACTCTCGGCTCTGGTAAAGAATCGACGGTAGTCCACTCTCCCAGCCGCATCGCCACTCCCACCACCTGCCCGATCACCTCGGCCTCCTGCGGATGCTTCAACAATCGAACCGGCACCGGGGAAAGCGGATGGGACTGAAGTACCAGCTCATCTCGCTGCAATGTGCACCAGCAGCACGTATAACCCTCACGGGTTTCGACAAAGTAGATCGGCCGTTCATACTCGGAACGCCACGCCCCTTCCGCCACACGGCACTTCGATTCGTCGATCTGCACAAACGTCCCCGGCGGCAGGATCGGATACATGGTGAAGTCTTCGCTTCCCACGTAACCGTAGGTGTAGCGCCGGCTGGCAAATTGCCCCAGATATTGCAGCGGCACCAGTCCCCACTGTTCCACCACGCGCCCCATGTTTACAGTAAAGCGATGATCAAAGCTGGGGTCGAGCCGCACCGGTATCTGGGCCAAAGTGCTGCTTTGCAAAGCCTGCGACATGTGCGACTTGGGAGGCAAAACCTGATGCAGATCTTCGGCAACGGAATTGAGATCCACTCCATAGAAGGTCATGATCTCCCGAGCGTCCCGGCGGTAAATCACGGCTAACGAGTAGAGGCGATAGATACTTGGAACTACGCCCTTCGTCTCGATGTCGGACAGCCGGCTGGGCGGGATCGCAAATTCGTCGCTCTTATGCTTGGTGGCAATGGCTGCGCTGGCCGTTTCCACGTCTCGCATAGTGAGCCCGAGCCGCTCCCGCAAAGTCCGCAGATTATGTCCCGCAGAAAGCATCCGTCCCCCTTTGCCAAACCTGAACCGAACTGGTAGAGAGTCGCTGGAAATTGCTCTCCGGATCAAATTGTTCCGGATTTGTAACAAGAAAGCTACTCCCTCCCGGTTGCAAAAACAAGACTCATGCTCGCGTCGTGCCACGCCGGCAACCCCGTCGGACCCGCTGTTTGCGCGGGTCCGGACGATCCTCCCAAAGCCGCTGGTTCACCCCGCACTCTTTCGAAAGGTGTATCCCGGCTCGGTGCGGACGCGGCACTGAGTCCTGCCATCCGTTCCGAACGGTTGAGTGCAAGAAACCGGAGCCGCTGCTTTTACGGAACCGGAACAAGTGCTGCTCGAGGAACGCATGTATCTTGCCGGCGGATCCAACATCCAATCCCCCAGTTGGCGTGTGCCGAAATAGCGGCCTGTTTAGCGTCGGCATCGAAATCCGGCACTCTCAAGAATTGACGAAAGTATCGGGAAGGGAATGCAATGTCCGGGTTTCAGTTATCAAATCTGTCGAGATAACATAGCCGGAGTTTCTTTTGGGGCCCGACTGCATGCGTGCAGCCTCCCCGACGCGGCATGCATACCTCTGAGGCTGTTTGAGCCAGGAAAGGCGGTTCATGACCCAGGAAGAAATCCGACTGGCAGAGTCGAACCGGCGCAAGAAGCACTGGAAACGCTGGGGACCCTATCTAAGCGAACGGGCCTGGGGTACGGTCCGCGAGGATTACAGCCCTTACGGAACCGCCTGGGAGTATCTTCCCCACGAGCACGCCCGTTCCCGCGCCTATCGCTGGAATGAAGACGGTCTGGCCGGCATCAGCGACCGCCGCCAGTTCATTTGTTTCGCCCTTGCCCTCTGGAACGAGAAGGATCCGATTCTCAAGGAGCGGGTTTTTGGGCTCACCGGCAATGAGGGCAACCACGGCGAAGACGTCAAGGAATATTATTTCTACCTCGACAGCACGCCCACGCATTCGTACATGAAGTACCTGTACAAGTATCCGCAGGCCGCATTCCCTTATACCGAGCTCGCGGAGGTGAACCGCCGCCGCGACAAAAAGCAACCTGAGTATGAACTGATCGACACCGGCGTCTTCGACCACGATCGTTACTTCGACGTTGTCGTAGAGTATGCCAAGGCCGACGTGGACGACATCCTGATCCGGATTTCCGTCACCAACCGGGCTGACGAAATCGCCAACCTTCGCCTGTTGCCAACCGCGTGGTTCCGGAATACCTGGTCCTGGGGTAGCGCCGATCGCCCGCCCGCGCTGCGCCAGGCACGACCGTCACCCCATGCGGTCGTTGAGCTGGAACATCCGCAGTTTGGCAAGCGATGGCTTCATTGTGAAGGCTCGCCGGAATTGCTATTTACCGAAAACGAAACCAACATGCAGCGGCTGTTCGCAGCCGGCAACCGCACTCCCTACGTGAAAGATGGGATTAACGACTACATCGTGAACGGAGCCAAGGACGCGGTTAATCCCGAGCATAAGGGAACCAAGGTGTCGGCACACTACGACCTCAGAGTGGGTGCGGGCGAAACCATCACGGTGCGGCTCCGGCTGGCGGACTTCGACTTTCTCAAACGAGACCCGCTCTCCGACTTCAACTTGATCTTCGAAAAGCGCCAGCGGGAAGCCGATGAATTCTATGCGACCTTGATTCCCGCAGAGCTTTCCGCGGATGCCCAGAATGTCATGCGCCAGGGTTTCGCCGGCATGCTCTGGTCCAAGCAGTTCTATCACTACGTGGTGAAAGACTGGCTACAAGGCGATCCTGGCAACCCTTCTCCGCCCCCGGAGCGCAAAAGCGGGCGCAATCACGAATGGCAGCATCTCTACAATGCCGACGTCGTCTCCATGCCCGACAAGTGGGAGTATCCCTGGTATGCCGCATGGGACCTCGCCTTTCATTGCATCCCGCTGGCGCTGCTCGATCCCGACTTTGCCAAGGAGCAGCTCATCTTGCTGCTGCGCGAGTGGTACATGCATCCCAACGGGCAACTCCCGGCCTACGAATGGGCATTCAGCGACGTCAATCCTCCCGTCCATGCCTGGGCCGCGTGGCGCGTCTACAAAATCGATAAGAAACGCAAAGGCAAAGGCGACCGCGCATTTCTGCAGCGCGTCTTCCACAAGCTGTTGCTGAATTTCACCTGGTGGGTGAATCGCAAGGACGCGGACGGTATGAACATCTTCCAGGGTGGCTTCCTCGGCCTCGACAACATCGGCGTCTTCGATCGCAGCGCACCCTTGCCCACGGGTGGCTATATCGAGCAATCCGACGGCACTAGCTGGATGGCCATGTACACGCTGAATCTGCTGGCCATCGCTCTGGAACTGGCCAAGGAAGAGCCCTGCTACGAAGACGTGGCCAGCAAATTCTGGGAGCACTTCCTCTACATCGCCAATGCCATGAGTCATCGCGGCCACAACAGCATGGGTCTGTGGCACGAAGAAGACGGGTTTTTCTACGACGTCCTGCGTCTGCCCGACGGCCAGCACTTCCCAATGAAAATCCGCTCCATGGTGGGACTGATCCCACTCTTCGCGGTCGAGACGCTGGAACCGGAGCTGCTTGATCGTCTTCCGGATTTCAGGCGCCGCCTGGAGTGGTTTGTCGAGAATCGTTCCGACCTCACTGAAAACGCGGCTTGCATGATGACGCCCGGCCGCGGCATGCGACGCCTGCTCTCGATCGCGACCGCCGATCAGCTGCGCAGCATTCTCAAGTACATGCTCGATGAATCCGAATTTCTATCACGATACGGAATTCGTGGAATGTCGCGGTTCCATCGCGATCATCCCTACGTTCTCTCCGTAAACGACATGGAGCACCGCGTCGACTACGAACCCGGGGAATCGACCACGGGCTTGTTCGGGGGAAACTCCAATTGGCGCGGACCGATCTGGTTCCCGGTAAATTTCCTTCTGATTGAAGCGCTGCAAAAGTTTCATCACTATTTCGGCAACAGCTTTGAGGTCGAGTTTCCGACTGGTTCCGGGCAGAAGATGAATTTATGGCAAGTTGCCGCGGAGCTGTCACGGCGGCTCAACGACATTTTCCTTCGCGACGCGGAGGGCCGACGTGCCGTGTTTGGCGACGTCGAGAAGTTTCAGACCGATCCGCATTGGCGCGACCTGCTGCTCTTCCACGAGTACTTTCATGGAGACTCAGGATCGGGAATCGGTGCCAGCCATCAGACCGGCTGGACGGGACTGGTGACCAAGCTCTTACAGCAAAGCGGCGAGTCGCGCGAACGAAACAAAGTGGATACCCGGGAGATCCTCGCCGCCGATTGAGGGATGGAAGGCGATTCTCCATAAATGAGGCCGACTCTCTATAAAATTGTCATCCTGAGCGAAGCGAAGGACCTGCTTTTCTCGGGAAGCGTCACAAGCGAAAGCGAAGAACCCGCTTTCAATAAAATTGTCATCATCTCAATAAATTGTCATCCTGAGCGAAGCGAAAGCCTGCCCTGAGCGAAGCCGAAGGGGACCCGCTTTTTTCCGGGGAATACGATTGTCATTCCGGCTTTCACAAGTAAACGTGAACCCACAATGATCCAGTTCGATCAATCAATCTGCTCCGACCTCGACCGCGCTCTCCGCCTGGAATGGCTCGAGACCAACGGACTGGGCGGCTACGCCTCCTCCACCATTCTGGGCCTGAATACGCGCCGCTATCATGGCCTGCTGGTGGCCGCAACGAAACCTCCAGTCGGCCGCATGGTGTTGCTCTCGAAACTGGAAGAGACGCTGGTCATCGACGGCAGGCCCTACGATCTTTCCGCCAATCGCTATCCCGGAGCCGTGCACCCCCGGGGCTTCCGCTACATGAAACGCTTCCGGCTCGACCCGTTTCCTATTGCGGCGTATGAAGTCGATGGCGTCGAAATCGAAAAATCTGTCTTCATGATTCAAGGCGAGAACAGCGTGGTGGTGCAATACGACCTGAAGAGTGGTAGCACCCCGCACAGTGTCGAGCTGCTGATCCGGCCGCTGATCGCGTTTCGTGACTATCACAGCCTGACTCACGCGAACCCCTCGCTGAATTCGTCGGTCGACGCCAAGCCGGGCATCGCCAGGATTTCACCCTACCCGGACCCTCCCCCGCTCTATCTCGCCCACAACGCGGAACAATTACAAACGGCAGGAGACTGGTATCGCGACTTCGAATACGACGCCGAGCGTGAGCGTGGGCTCGATTTTCACGAAGATCTGTTCAATCCCGGTGTTCTCTGGTTCGATCTCGCTGCATCGGGCCCGGCGGTGGTGATCGCCTCAACCGAGCCACGCGAAGCAGCCCGCGCCGGCGAGTACCGGAAAAAGGAAATCTCGCGGCGCTCGGTCTTGGCCGCCAAGTCCCCCATCCCCGACGACTTCGCTCGCACACTTTCGGCGAGCGCCGATCAGTACATTGTGTCGCGTGGCGAACTGCAAACCGTGATTGCCGGCTACCACTGGTTTGGCGACTGGGGACGCGACACCATGATCGCCTTGCCCGGATTGACGCTCGTCACCGGAAAATTCGAGACAGCCCGCAACATCCTTCGCGAGTTTGCCCGGCTGGTGAATCGGGGCATGCTGCCGAACCGTTTCCCCGACGCCGGTGACTCGCCCGAGTACAACACGGTCGACGCCACGCTCTGGTTCTTTGAAGCAACCCGCGCCTATCTCGCCTACACCGGCGATCTCGACTTCGTGCGCAACGAACTTTACTCCGTTTTCGTAAACATCGTTTCCTGGCACGTGCGCGGCACCCGCTATGGCATTAAAGTCGACGCCAGCGGGCTGTTGAACTCCGGGGAACCCGGCGTGCAATTGACCTGGATGGACGCTAAAGTCGGCGACTGGGTCGTCACTCCACGCCGTGGCAAGCCGGTTGAGATCCAGGCCCTGTGGTACAACGCGTTGCGAATCACGGAGAGTCTGGCACACGCTTTCGACGACGCAGCCGCACAGAACCTCTACGGCACCATGGCTACGCTTGCCCAGTGGAGCTTCAGTCGGCTGTTCTGGAACGAAAAAGCCGGCTGCCTTTACGACCTGATCGACGAGAGTGGAACGCCCGACGCTTCCATCCGTCCCAACCAGATCTTCGCGGTCAGCCTTCCACACACCATGTTGCCTGATGACAAAGCGCGAAGCGTGGTCGCGAAGGTGCAGGAATTTCTGCTGACTCCTTTTGGCTTACGTAGTCTGGCGGCCGGCGACCCGGCCTATCACGGCCACTACAGCGGCGATCAGCGCAGCCGCGACGCGGCTTATCACCAGGGCACAGTCTGGGGCTGGCTGTTCGGCCCCTTCCTGACCGCTTACCTGAAAGTCCACGGCAGCAGTCCCGCGGCGCGCGATCAGGCGATTGAGTGGCTGGCCCGCATGCGCGATCACCTGTCGGATGCAGGCTTGGGCCACATCTCGGAAATTTTTGAAGGCGACGCCCCGCATCGGCCCGTCGGCTGCATCGCGCAAGCATGGAGCGTTGCGGAAGTCCTGAGAGCCTACATCGAAGACATTCACGGCCTCCGTCCAAAAATGGGGCATAGCGAGAAAGGGGTCGACAAGACTCAGTCCGCATCGAAACAAAGCAGCAGAATCGCGGTTGAACCCATGTCGACTCTTACAACCAAACCCCTGACCCCTGAGACCTAACACCTGAGACCTGGTCCCATGACTATCGACCATCTCCTTTTCGGCTCCAGCGACCTCGACCGCGGCATCGAGTTCGTGGAGAAGCATCTTGGAGTGCGCGCCGCGATGGGAGGCGTTCATCCCGGGTGGGGCACCCGCAACGCCCTGCTCTCGCTCGGCGAGCTTTGCTACTTCGAAATCATTGCGCCAGATCCTGCACAGCACGACGTTCCCGACCATATGCGTCCGCTTTTCAATATCCTGACATCGTCAGACCCTCCGCGGCTCATTGGTTGGATCGCACGCAGCGAGAACATTGACGCGCTGGCAACCCGGCTCCGCGAGCAGAAGATTGGATTCGATGGCCCGCGCCCAGGTTCGCGCCAGCGACCTGATGGAAAGTTGTTGCAGTGGAAGACCGTGCATTTGCACGACGATCACTTCCGAGTGCTGCCGTTCTTCATCGACTGGACGGAGATCGAACTTCACCCCGCGACCGACGCACCGAGGGGATGCCAGCTGGAACGCTTCGGCCTCGTCGATCCCGATCCGGAAAGGCTGAAGCAGACCTGCGCGCGCCTCGGCCTCGAAGTGCCGATTGAACGTGGGGAGCGACCTCACCTCGAAGCGCGCATTCGCGGCCCCAAAGGCGTTCTCGAACTGACTTGATACGCGTCTGATGCTGCGGCGAAGGGTTTTCGCCCCGTGTCTCTTTACCTCTGTCGAAAATTGCTGTCACAACACTCAATCATTCTGTCATCCTGAGCGGAGTGAGACGTCAGTCGAACGCAGTCGAAGGACCCCACGTGCCCTGATCCCAGCACAGACCTCAAAGTATTCTCTTCCCGGCTGCTGCTATACCTTGGCCAGCCTCACGCCGTCTTTGGGAATCGTTCCGCAGCCCGTGCCCGTGCCTTCGCCGCTTCTTCTTCTCGATTCTTCGGCGGCGCCGCGGTCTCCAGCGAATGTAATAGACGCGAGGAAATGCCGGCGATCTCGTCGATCGCCGCCTGGAACGCGGCTTCATTCGCCTTGGACGGCTTATTAAACCCGGTGATCTTGCGGACGAATTGCAAGGTAGCAGCTTTCACTTCGTCTTCCGTGACCGGCGGATCGAAATTAAACAGGGTCTTGATATTTCTGCACATAGAAGGAGCCTTGAAAATCCGTTCCCTCAAATTTTAGCAATCCGGCGGCCCGCGGCGCGAGACCGCCTCCGCCCGGCCGCGAACCACCGACTTCATTCGGAAATCGAGAACCTGTCTCTCTAGTTTCGTGAAGAGGCTTCAGCGCGCCTTCTTCAGAGCGCTGGTGTGGCTGGCGACACATTGCCACTTGCCGTTTGAAAAGATCCAGGTATCGGTAAATCGCCCGTAGTGGTCGAAAGGCTTCCCCTTATTCAGGCCTTTAGCGTGGTAGACACCAGCCACGACCGCGGCCTTGTCGTACACGAAGACTCGCTCGCCGCTATTGGCCATGACGGTGGGAGCATAGGAGACATCGCGATTATCCGCGAGAAATTGTGCCTTGTTCTCGAAGGCGCCCTCGTTGTCGGTGCTGACGAAAGTTTCCGCCACCAGTTCGTCGAGCGCTTTCGAGTCATGCTGCAACTGCGCCTGATTCCAGGCATTCTCGAGCGCCAGCAGCAGAGATTCGTCGCCGTGGGCTGAAGAACCAGCGGACTGAGCGGCCAGGGAAGCGGCCAGGCAGAGCAGGCACAGGAGAACGCGCGTCATTTTTGCCTCCAGGATCACGGGCAGCTCCTGAGCAAGCTTGCCAACAAAGTAGTCTGGCCGCAAGCGCCGCCAGGTGCTAGAAGAAAGGCCTATTCCACGCCCCGTGATCGCGGATCGAAATCACTGCCCTGCTACAATTCCTTGCCGCATAATGACTTGCTAGCCTTAGCCGAACTTTCGGTGGCACCACAACGTATAGCTCGTGTGATGTCAGTCTCGGGTCTCGTTCTTGCTTTTCCCACTGACAAGCCACGAAACTCCCGGGAGCGCTGGTTGGAAGACGCCCAAATCGTGAACAGTCTGGTCCGACGCTGCATCGCAGGCGATGCGGTGGCGTGGGAGGAGATCGTTCAACGCTACAACCGGCGCATTTACAACATCTGCTACCGCTTTGCGGGCTCGGCCGACGATGCCCAGGACCTCACGCAGGAAGTCTTCATCAAGATGTATCGCACCTTGAGCTCCTATGACGTGGAGCGGGGTGCTTTCATGACCTGGGTCACGACCATGACCCGCAATCTCCTCGTCGACCATTTCCGAAAAACCAAGCAGGACCGGGTGACTGATTCGATCGACGCGCCACCCTCCGAGCATGAAGATGCCATGCCTTTGAGCGACCAGATCCGCGACAAGGGGCCTGCCCCGGATATCCGGGTGCAGAGCCGGGAAACCGGAGAAGCGGTCCAGGAGGCCTTGCAGAAGCTCTCGCCGGAACTCCGGGAAGCAGTGATTCTAAGGGACTTACAGGATATGGACTACCGCGACATTGCGGCCGTTCTCAAGGTACCCGAGGGGACGGTCAAATCCAGAATAAACCGGGGGCGGGCGGAACTTGCGCGCCTTCTACAACGTATCTATAGGCAGGTGATGTGATGCCAGGTGAAACCCACAACGGTATGCAGTGCAATGAGTTCGAGGCACTCCTGTTTGACGCGCTCGATCAGAAATTGGGAGCGGCCGACCAGGAGCGTTTTCGTGCTCATGCCCGCGTCTGCGGCAAGTGCGGACCGATGTTCGCCGAGCTCGAGGCGGGGCAGCATTGGCTGAAGTCGCTCAAGGAGGTGGAGCCTCCAGCCAACCTGGTGAATGACATTCTGGCCGCAACCAGCGGGATTCCCAGCTACCGGTTAGCGGATGCCGGCTCTCGAACACAGGCGTCGCTCGGGGAACGGATTCGCGAGTGGGCGGATTCCTTCCTGGCCCCGGTCTGGAGTACAGTGCGGCAGCCGCGCTTTGCCATGTCGTTCGGCATGGCGTTCTTCTCGCTGTCGGTTGCGTTGAGCGTCGCCGGAGTGAAGCCGGGCGACCTCAGCAAGGTCGATTTCAGACCGAGTGCCATGCGCAGAACGTACTACACCACCAGCGCACGCGTGGTGAAGTACTACGAGAACATCCGGCTCGTATACGAAATCGAGTCCAGGGTGCAGGAATTCAAGAAAGTTACTCGACCCGCCCAGCAGAGGGAAGAAAAAGAGCGGGAGAGAAATCACAAAAACAATACGAGTGGAGAACCCGAGCCCAGACAGGAGAGAAACTACAGCCGTGATGAGAATCAGCCCGTGCTGGCGTGCACGCCGGAACAGGCACCTGCCGTGTCGGTGACCACGATCAGGAGGTTGGTATGAACTGCGCCACGCACAACAATGTTGCCGCGGTGGCCTACTGCCGTACTTGCGGAAAGCCGCTGTGCGCTACCTGTGTCCGCGATGTGCGCGGCACCATGTTCTGCGAGCAATGTCTCGCCGAACGTGTGGCCGGCGCGCTCCCCCCCAATCCGCCCGCACCTCCGGGAGTTATCGGCTCGCCACCGCCAGCGTTGTCGGGCGAGCGTCTGCCCAGTCCCGGTATGGCCGTAGTGCTCGGATTTATTCCGGGTGTCGGCGCCATGTACAACGGGCAATTCATGAAAGGCTTCATCCACGTGATGGCCTTCGTGTGCATGATCTGGATGGCCGATCGCTTCGGCCCCATCATGATTCCCGTGTTCTTCGCGTATTTCTTTTACCTGGTGTTCGACGCTTACAAGACGGCGCACGCGATTGAACTCGGGCAGCCCGTGCCCGATCCGTTCGGCTTTGAGCGAATGTTTCCTTCGGCGGTCAGCCGGCCCGCGGCATCGATCACGGCAGCCGGCACAATTACGAACCCGGATCTGTCAGTCACCGCAACCCAGGCTCCGCCGGTTCACCGCAGCAGCGTTCCAACCGGCGCTGTCGTTCTGATCGGGCTGGGACTTTTGTTCCTGCTGCATACCGTTGGGTTGTTTGAGTTTGGCATCGACCGCTTTTGGCCAGTGATTCTGATCGGATTTGGAGGCTGGTGGTTCGCCCGGCGCTGGGGCTTACTCGGCCATGAGCCGGGAACTTGCAACTGCGATCGCTGCAAGTTCCGCCACGTGATGGGACCTGCAGTGATGATGACGCTTGGTGTCTTGTTCCTGCTCGATAATCTTCACGGACCTGGCTTCGAGCGTACCTGGCCTCTACTGCTGTTGGTCATCGGCGCGGTGAAGTTGTTGCAGAGCAACGCGTCAGACTCGGGCCATATCGGAGGGCCGCCGATTCCGCCGTCGGCGGGCGCGATTCCGCCGGCAGCGTCTCCGCCGCCAACGGAAACTCCGAGCCAGCCTCCAAGTGAGGTGAGCAATGTCTAGCCCGGTGGTAACGCCACGCCGCCGCCGCTCGATGACTGGCCCGGTCATTCTGATCCTGCTGGGAGTTCTGTTCCTGCTGGGGAACCTGCACCTGATTTCCTGGGTCACGCTGGGGATGTGGTTCGCGCATTACTGGCCGCTGCTGCTGATCCTCTGGGGCGTGCTCAAGGTGGTCGAGCACCAGAGAGCGAAGCAGGAGGGTGTGGCCGCTCCCGGCATTGGAGCCGGGGGCGTGGTGCTGCTGATTTTCCTGGTAATTTTCGGGCTGGTTGCCACCCATGCGGCCAGCGTGCACTGGGGCGAGCTGAGCCACCAATTCGGCATCGATGAAGGGGATTGGCCGGTTTTTGGAAATTCCTATGAGTTCGATGAACAGCTCACTAAAGAACTGCCCACCGGAGCTGCCGTGAAAATCGTCAATGACCGTGGGGCGGTCAACGTCAGCATCTCCAATAGCGACAAGATTGAAATCAGCGCGCACAAAAAGATCCGGGCTGACAACCAGGACGATGCCAACAAGTGGAATGAACAGACTAAGGCGCAAGTCAACGTCAGCGGCAACCTGGTCACGGTGAACGCCAACACGCGCGGGGCAGGCGACCATCCCGTCACGGTCGACCTGAACGTCTCGATTCCCCGCAAAGCTGCCGCAACCGTGGCCGCGCAGCGCGGCGATGTGAGCGTGATGGGCCGCGATGGTACGGTCGAAGTCTCGAACCAGCGCGGAGATGTCACGGTCGATGACGTCAACGGCGACGTGAACCTCAACGTCGACCACGGGGTGAACATGGGCCACAGTTCCGCCCGCGTAACGCAGGTTTCTGGCGATGTCTCGGTCCAGGGACGGGTCGACGAAGTGACAATTTCCGATGTAAAGGGCGGCGTGCACCTGAACGGCGATTTCAGCGACAGCCTGCGGCTGTCGAAGATCGGCAAGTCAGTGAGTTTCAAATCGTCGCGCACCGAGCTGGAATTCGCGAAGCTCGGCGGCGATCTCGATCTGGACTCGGGCGACTTGCGGGCCGACAACATCACCGGCCCGGTGCGTGTGAGCACGCGCGCCAAGGACTTGAGCCTGACCGGCATCGCGGGCGACGCTCGCATTCAGGATGAGAACGGCGACGTGCGCGTGAGCCTGAAGGCTCCAGGCAATGTGCAGATCGACAACCGCAATGGCGACATCACGGTCGGTGTGCCCGAGAAGATGGGCTTCAAAGTCGATGCCCGTGCGCACGGCGGCGAAGTGTCGTCGGACTTCTCGGAAATCCAGCCCAGCAACGCCGATAACGAGGGCAAGGCCACAGGAACCGTCGGCAGCGGTGCGGTCCGGTTAGTGCTCAACGGCGAGCACGGCAACATCAACCTTCGAAAAGGCCAGGTCGAGAGCGCAAGTTCGGGAGAGGCGCAGTCGCCAGAGCCTCCGAAACCGCCCAGACCGCCCCGTCCTCCGAGGCACGGGGCCCCGCCAGAGCCCACGGAGAATTGAGGAGCAGTACTCAGTACTCAGAATTCAGTATTCAATACTCAGTACTCAGAATTTAGTACTCGGTACTCAGCCGCTTACCATGAAAGCTTTTCACCGCAAAGGGCGCTGAGAAGTGCCGCAAAGGGCGCGAAGTGGCGCCCATGGGTTCGAAGCTTCGGAGTGGCGTGGACGTAAGGCGTTCCGTGGTTTCGGTTTCTTGTCTTCCGCGAGAGAGAACTTCGTTGTTGGTGTTCGGGGAAGGCTTGCTACTGAGTACTGAGTACTGATCGCTGAGTACTGAATGCTACTTTTCCCTTACCAGCCGCTCGATTTGCTCGAGTACCTGATCTTCCGTTAAAAGCGTCGAATCGATCCGGACGGCGTCTTCTGCTGCCACGAGCGGAGACGTGGCGCGGGTGCGGTCGCGCTGGTCGCGTTCCCGCAACTCGGCGGCGATGGACTGGGCCGACGGACCTTTGACCTTCTGCTGATCAAGACGTCGTTGCTCGCGCACGACGGGGTCCGCGTCCAGGAAAATTTTCAGATCGGCATGGGGGAAAACCATGGTGCCGATGTCGCGACCTTCCATGACCACGCCCCCGCCCTTACCCATTTCCTGTTGGCGGGCGACCAGGTATTCACGCACCGCGGGATGCACGGAAACGCGCGAGGCTGCCTCGGTCACGTCGCGCTCGCGGATGCGGGATGACACGTCTTTTCCATCCAGTAACACGCGGTTGCCGCCGAGGGTCGGCTCAAGGCCGATGCGCGAATTCTCCGCCAACTTACGTAACGCCGCGGCATCGTCGAAGGAAACGTCCCACTCGATGGCCTTGAGGGCCAGAGCGCGATACATCGCGCCGCTTTCGAGATTCACGTAGCCCAGTTTGCGGGCCAGGCGAGAGGCAATCGTGCTCTTACCCGCGCCAGCGGGGCCGTCGATGGCGATGATGAGTTTGCGTGAGGCCGGGTCGTTCATGTGCGCGACTAAAGCGTTTCAGGGTATCAGAAGCT
>Ga0307478_10000963_pt1 | contig 26843 bp, 21 predicted proteins | sample atmos_gasesECM4C_2_FD_203713 | JGI IMG/M metagenome (GOLD analysis project Ga0307478, IMG submission 203713) | Hardwood forest soil microbial communities from Morgan-Monroe State Forest, Indiana, United States - atmos_gasesECM4C_05 | ecosystem: Environmental > Terrestrial > Soil > Temperate...
CATGCCGCTGACGAGATGAAATTCGTTACCGATCACCGCGCCGGCGATCCCATGCCGCGGCATTGACATTGGTGGCAGCGAGATCCATGAATTGGTGGCCGGTTCGTACGTCTCGACGGCGCGGAATGCTCCGACGAGCTCTTTCGTAGTCACCTCGCCACCCGCTATGTAGATCCTGCGGCCATCTGTGCCCGTCGCGCCGCCGCTGCGAGGCGTCGGCATCCGTTCTTTCGGAGCACTCCACATGTCACTGACGGGGCTGTACTCTTCCACCACATCCGTGTTGGTAGCGGACAAGATGAAGGCGTGGCCAGTGCGGCCGCCGATCACGTAGATCTTGCCGTTCACCGCGGCGGCGTACGCGTGATTCCGCGCCACCGACATCGGCCTGCGGCTCTCCCACTTGTTCGTGGCAGGGTCAAAAACCTCGTTAGTGGTGAGAACCAGAGATGGACCGAAGAACGTGAAGTATGGATCCTTGGAACCTGCTACCGTAGTTGCGCCGCCGATGACATAAATCTTGCCGGCGACTTCAACCGCTACGGCAGCGCCGCGTTTCGTCGGTACCGGTACCAGCGACTTCCATGAGTCGGCCGCCGGATCGTACTCCCACGTGTCGGCGATGGGTTCCCACGCGCCGCCGGTCGGGATCTGGGTGTCCTTTGGAGGCACGAAACCGCCAATCACATAAATCTTTCCGTTCGCAGCGGCTAAGGCGGCATGGTGGGCCAACCGCGGCATCCCTTTTTTCTCAGTCCATTTGTCGGTAGCCGGATCGTACTCGTAGTTGAGACCCGCAGCCTTACCTTCATCCCAGCCGCCGATCACGTACATTTTGCCGTTGAGGGCAACACCATAAAGTTCTTCATCCGGATACGGGAATGGCGCTGCCTTCTTCCACGGGTTTATTGGCATCTGAGCCAGCGCGGCAGTGCAGAAAACCAGGCTGGCGATCAGGGCAAGCATTGCAGTTAGTCGTTGTGGCACTTTTGACATACAAGTCTCCTTATTGAGAGTTGAATAGAAATCAGCTTCTTATCTCGATGGCATTCTGAAGATCAGGCCAAACATTAAGTAGCGGAGGTCTTTGATTCCGTTTGTGTTTTCCCACATGTAGGAGGGCTGAAACGACACATGCTTCTCGATGGGCACGGTGACGCCAGTCCAGGCTCGGTTTTTCGTCCACCCGCTTCCCTGGTCGTAAAAGGCTTCGTAGGACGCGAAAGGTTTCCAGATGTGGCTCCCCACAACCGCAAGGGGATACGCGACCGCGATCCGATTGCGATAGCGGTTGATCTCTTTTTCTGGAAGAGACTTTCCGCCGTACATGTATGCTGGAAGAAACCTTCCGACATACATGTTGCGCTCGGAGATTTCAAACTTGTGGACCGAGAACATGACCGTCCCGTCGATCCGGAATTGGTGCTCCTCGTAAGTGCGAGTAAATCCTCCCGAATGATTCGCGAGTTCATTAAGCCCGTCTGGCGGGACCGAGTAATACAGATAGCTGGGAGTGATCGAAAGAAACTTTGTCGCGCGAAAAGTGGCGTCAAACTGTCCTGAAGGTGCTTTCAATTCGCCGATGTAAAACCCATAGAATTTAAGATCGATCCGCTGTTGCACAGGAGCAATCAACTCTGCCCAGCCCGTGGGCGCAACTACCGAGCCGCTTCCGCGTCCGGTCGGTACGTCTACTTCCTGGGCAATGCACCGCCCGCCAAGAAAAACGAGCCACAACACCAGAAACGTTGGCACTAGATGCAGCACAAATTTTGTGAGTCCTCGCATGTCTTCTCCTAGCCCGGATGCGTTGTGTCAACGCTCCTGATTGGTTTACGAATCTTTCGGAGGACCTGTGATGGTGGATGGAATTGCCACCCCATTGATCCCGCTCACGACCGGATGTGATTGCGACGACGTCCAGTTGTGACGCTAATGACAAAGGCAATCGGCGCGCCAAAGTTATGCCAGGGCTAAGTGCTGGATTTCATTGCTGGCCACGCAATCTGTCGGCGGGATCGCAATGCCGCTGCCCTTATATGGGCAGTCGCTTTTGGGCAAGCGGGGGCGAGCACCAATTGTGCGGCGCCACGGGCAGGCGGTCCGCAACTGGGTCAGCAGTTGTAGTCGCGATATGCACACGTGCAAGTCAAATCAGTGTGCTCGGGCTCCGCTAGTCACGGTTGGAGTCTCCCCAGGTTGACGATGTTTGGAGGTTTGCGATAGCACATCGATGCATGGCAAGTCGCTGTCTTTATTGCACGCAGGCTAAAATCAGTGGATACTTGACGCTCAACTACGCTGCCTGTGCCGGGGGTATTCGGTAAGACATCGGCTAGGATCGCCCAGGATCACGAAGACGATGTGAATTTTTGGCAGGCCAATGAATTGCAGGAGAGCTCCAGAGCCATGACGATGACCGATGATCGATATCGAACTCTACTGGGTGCATTTCAGTGCAGTGGCCGATCAGCCCACCGTCAAAGCTGTTCTGCATAGCCTGCGTGGCGTTTTGGCAAGCACGTCCAAGTTGCATGGGTGGAACTGTACCTGTTGAGCGATGATGGACAAAACCTGGCTAGCTTCGAGTTTGATCGAGATGACGACGCGCCGGCGATCAAAGTCGGGGCCAAGCTATTACGCATTGGTGCCGTGGCGAAAGTACTTGATGAGCAGAAGCCGGTCTTTATACCCGACCTGGCGCCAGAGATGTTGAAGCATCCCGATCTGGCCTCGTTTGCACCCGAGGTTGTAGGACGGAGCACATATCTTTTTCCCGTCTCTACGTTCCAGAAACAGTTCGGCATTCTGTCGACACCAAAGTTGCCGGGCCAGCAATTCGCTCAGGAGGATGTCGAGCTTCTTGGTTCTCTGGTGTCGCACGTAGCAGTTGCGCTCGAATGTGCCTTTGCGAAAGATCGCGCAGAGCAGTACCAGCGTGAACTCGCGAGCGAACGCGACCGCCTTCGCCTGGTGCTCGAAATCAACAACCATGTTGCCAAGCTAGACATTAATGACGTGCTTCGCTCCGCGAGTGCATCGATCCGTTCTTATTTCGTGAGTGACTTCACCGCCTTCTGGATCCTCGATAAAGACTCGAGAGAGCTCCGCGGAGTCGGTCTCGATTTTCCCATCAGCAAGGGCGCCATATCGGAAACTGCATCGGCCGACTTAACCGCAGAGGATTTTGAAAAGCTCCGTGCACGGCGTGCTGACATCTTGACGACAGTTGATTTCTGGAGTTTGCCGGCATCGTTCGCAAGCTCTTTGCGAGCAGATTCGATCTCATCGTTGGCTTTGGTTGCGCTCACGACAGGAGGCGGTCCGATCGGTTTACTAGCGGTGGGCAGCCGCAAGGCCGATGCGTTCGGACAAAAAGACCTGGATCTCCTGTCACAGATTGCTATCCAGATATCGCTCGCGCTGGATAATGCGCTTGCCTATGGGCGCCTGAACGCATCCGCAGCCCGCTTGGAAGAAGAGCGGCTCTATCTCGAAGCAGAAATAGAATCCGAGTACAACTTTGAGGATATCGTTGGCAAGAGTGCCGCCATCCGCAAGGTGCTGGATCAAGTAGCCATCGTGGCGCCCACCAGTTCCACTGTGCTGCTGCACGGCGAAACCGGCACGGGAAAGGAACTGGTCGCACGGGCCATTCATAATCGCAGCCCGCGCCGTGCACGAACATTCGTCCGCCTGAACTGTGCGGCCATTCCTTCGGGATTGGTGGAGAGCGAATTGTTCGGTCATGAAAAGGGTGCCTTCACCGGAGCGGTGATCCAGAAGCGCGGCCGCTTCGAATTGGCAGATCAAGGCAGTCTGTTCCTCGATGAAATCGGCGATATCACAGGACTTGCAGCCCAAGCTCTTGCGCGCTTTGCAGGAGCGGGAGTTCGAACGCCTTGGAAGCACAAAGACACTTCAGGTGGATGTTCGCTTAATCGCGGCCACGCATCGCAATCTGCAAGGCATGATCCGCAACAATCAGTTTCGCAAAGACCTTTTTTACAGGCTCAATGTGTTTCCAATCGAAATCCCGCCGCTTCGTGAAAGACGCGAGGACATTCCCCTCCTGGTGCATTTCTTTGTGTCACGATTGTCTCGCAGAATGCAGCGACGTATTCGGTCAATCCCGAAACGAGCCATGGAGGCATTGATCGCTTCCGACTGGCCGGGTAATATTCGCGAACTCGAGAACTTCATTGAGCGCTGCGTGATTCTCACGCAGGGGGACGAATTGAACGTGCCTCGGACCGAGCTGAGGAGATCTGCTGAACGTTCGATGGCTTCTGCTGTTTCCACATTCGAGCAAGTCGAGCGGCAGACCATTCTCGATGCGTTGAAAAGTGCATCCGGAAAGATTGCAGGAAAAGGAGGCGCAGCAGAGCGCCTCGGTCTAAAGAGAACCACCCTTCAGAACAAGATGAACAGGCTAAGCATCACTCGTGCCGATTATCGGGCCTGACCGCATGCGGGCTTATTGCCCCACATCTTTTTCTGCTCATTCTGGAACGCCCTCTATTCTCAATCAGTTAGAAAAAGAACTCCCGGCATAGTAACTGCAATTCCTATTGGCCCGCCTCTCGAGGACGGGTCCAAATCCATCGGGAGTTCACAAATGCTACGCGTCATAACGAGCCACACAGTCGACATTCTGACCTTTAAACTCGAAGGCCGACTAACCGGCGAGCGAGCTGAACAAGTCCGTACGCTCGTCACCCGAAGCAACGCCGGCATGAAACTTATAGTTGATATCACGGAGTTGATGTTTGTCGACGCCCTCGGGGAAGAAGTACTGTCATTTCTGAAGCGGCTTGGGGCACATTTTCTCGCCCACACGGCATACTCGCTGGATGTGTGCGAGCGCCTCCACCTGCCGCTGGTACCCAAGCAGGGCTCGGGCACGCTTTCGGCTGGCCCTAACGGCAATGGCCGTCCGCTCGGACACTAATAGCATTGGTGTCGAGATATTTCGACTCTGCATAAACCAACACGCACGTGCTCACGATGTACGAATGGGAGAAGAGGAGTATTCGCTGTCCAAGCTCTATCTGCCCATATCCGGGCAGTGTCTGGGCGACATGACCGCCTTGGGGCTATTCACCTAAGGCAAATTGCAGTTCACATCGGGATGACAAACGATTTCGTTTTAGTTTCCTTCAGACATTACATAAGGATGAGGAGACAAGATACAAACAGCCCATCTGTAAGCCCGCGATTGGCATGTGATCTGCACTACTGCGGACGGAGGTCGCTTGAAGACACTTCTCGAATTTATCGGCATGATAGCAAGCTTCGCGGCCCGAGTGATTACGAGTGCCTGGCGTTCGCCCTACGAGTTCGAACAGACCTGGATGCAAGTAGGTGAAATCGGAGCTCGTTCCTTACCTCTTGTTGCGGCGTCGGGGTTGGCCCTGGGAGTGGTCATGACACTGCACACGCACAGCACGCTGGTTACGTTTGGCGCGGCAGCCATGATCCCAAAGGTGCAATCACTCTCTTTCTTTATTGAAATTGGTCCTCTCGTGGCTGCCCTTCTTGTGGCCGGCCGAGTTGGTGCAGGCATTGGTGCGGTACTCGCCAACTTGCGCGCGTCCGAACAGATCGATGCTATTGAGGTACTCTCCGTCGATTCTTTCAAGTTTCTCGTAGTGCCGCGAGTGGTCGCGTGCGTTTTAGTTCTGCCATTGCTAACCACTTTCATGGATCTGACCGCACTTCTGGGTGGATTCCTGGCAGAGCACGCTTTGTCTCAATCGTCGGCGCAACTGTTTATTGAGCGCGCATTCAATGGCATCGCGTGGTCTAACTTTGTCCCCCCTACTCTGAAAACGACCGTCTTTGGCTTCTTGATAGGAACAGTCTCCTGCTATTACGGCTACACGACTGATGAAGGAGCTGAAGGGGTGGGACGAGCAGCAACGAACAGTGTCGTTCTGTCCTCGCTGTTGGTCATCGTGGCGGATGTGGTCCTCGTCAAGATCATCTTCCTCTTTTTTCCTGGGAGCGCGCTATGACCGAGTCCCAGCCAGCGGCCATCGTATTCGATGGGGTCTCAAAGTCTTTTGGAAGCAAACAAGTTTTGCAGGAGGTTTCTTTCTCGGTGAGGCAAGGCGAAACGGTTTGTCTTCTGGGCCGCAGCGGAACCGGAAAAAGCGTAACCCTAAAACTGCTCATCGGATTGCTGAGGCCGGATATTGGCAAAGTGCTAATTGGTCAGGACAATATTTCGTCGCTTGAAGGTGATGACCTTTCGCGGTTACGGCGGAAGATGGGTTTTCTCTTTCAAAGCGCTGCCCTGTTCGATTCAGCGACCTTAGAAGAGAATCTCGCTTTGCCACTTCGTCGGCTTACGGATAAGTCCAAATTAGAAATCGAACATGCCGTGCTTCGTGCTCTCGCCGAAGTTGGCTTGGCAGCAGACAGGTACAAGATGCCGGGAGAACTCTCGGGGGGAATGAAGAAGCGCGCTGGGCTGGCGCGTGCTCTCGTCCTCGAGCCGGAGATTCTGCTCGTCGATGAACCGAGCAGCGGCCTTGACCGCATTACCGCATCGGAAATCGACGACCTGTTACTCGAACAGAAAGCAAAGCGACGAACAACTATTGTGATCGTGACGCATGACGTTCATGGCGCCAGACGGGTTGGCGATCGGTTTGTAGTCCTGGACAAAGCAAGGCTAGTTGCATTCGATACCCTTCAATGTCTGGAGAACCACGAGAGCAAAACAGTTCGCACACTAGTAGGGGGACAATAATGCGAAATCGAAACATTATTACCGGAGCATTCGTCTTGGCGGGCATCGCCCTCTTCGCACTCGTCATCTTTTTGGTTGGAAATCAACGCAAGACGTTTGCCAAGCACGTCGAGTTTTATACCGAGTTCGCGAATATCGATGGCATCATGAAGGGTTCCAAGGTACGAGTTGGGGGCTTCGACGCCGGTGAAGTTACGGATATTAAGCTTCCCGATTCTCCGGCGGCCCACTTTCGTCTCACATTGAGTGTTGTCGAGCGGGTTCACGGTTTGATCAGGCCGGACTCGCTAGTGAGCGTGGCGTCCGAGGGCATTGTAGGCGATAAACTTCTCCAGATTCATCCGGGCAGCGCGAACCTCCCCCAGGCGGCTCCCAACTCCACTCTTCGCAGTAAGGAAGCACTGGAAATGAGCGAATTACTGGAGAGAAGCGCCGGTCTCCTCAACGATGTCAGCGGAACCATGAAAGAGGTTTCCACGAAGTTGACCGGAACTCTCGATGCAGCCACGACGACAGTTAATAACGCGAACGATTTGGTCGTCGGCATCAAGCAAGGAAAGGGGGCGATTGGAGTATTGCTCCGAGACGAGAACACCGCGCGAAGCGTGCGGCAGACGCTCGCGAATGTGCAGCAAGCCACGGCCTCAGTTTCCGACGCCTCCATGCGAGCAGATCGTCTAGTCAGCGATTTTGAGTCGCGAAGTCTCGGAGAAAAAGTCGACCAGACAATAGCGAGCGCGCAGAGTGCTGCCCATAATGTCGACGCGAGCGCATTGCGACTTCGCGAAAGTCTGACTAGCGCTCTGGGACCCGATTCTCACGGCGTCGACGCCGCAGATAATGTCAGGCAGTCGCTCGCAAATGTGAATCTGGCCAGCAGCAACATGGCGGAAGACACTGAGGCCTTGAAGCATGGGTTTCTGTTTAGAGGATTCTTTAAGCGTCGTGGATATTACTCGTTGGCAAATCTCAAAGCAGATGAGTACCGAAGCAACAGGGGTTTTGCTGCTGCGACTAATCCTCGTGCTTGGCTCGACAAGCCAGAGCTTTTCGAAAACCAGCCAGATGGAAGCGAAGAATTATCCCCAGCGGGAAAAGCGAAGATTGACCAAGCCATGGCTGAGTTTGGGGATGAGGCTGTTGGACGTGCCATCGTTGTCGAGGGCTATTCTACAACCGGCGATACGGAAGCCCAGTTCGCGACTTCTCGTGTGCGCGCGACTCTTGTCCGTCAGTACCTGCAGACACGCTTTGGGCTCGATTCTCGACGTCGGAATCGTTCCGCTCCGCGGAGTACCTCCGCCAAGTACGAGCAAGCAAAACTGGGACGGTGTCTGCCTCGTGTTGCTCAAGCCAAAAGCTTCTGCACGTTAGTTTTCCTGTGCACTTCTTTCTGTGCCACAGCTAAGCCGGCCTTGTTTGTCAATGCGGTGGTTAAGAGAGTCAGCATCATGCTCGCAGACATAATCGCCCAGGGGTAGAGGTGAGGAAAATGGCAAACAGTACGCCGAATCAGAAAGTTCTCCGGCCGAGTTAGTCCGCAGCAACAGAATCGGCCTGGCTGAGATATCAGAGAAAACAGAAACCCGCGATGCATTGTACTTATTTGCTTGTCATGTGAAGTGGTGCACCCAACAGAGCCTCGTCGAATATAAAGAACTGCTTGCGGCGATCGACGATGATGACTGCTACATTCGTACCCTTGCAGAAGAACTGCTCACCCGTAGCTCATCAAGGCCTGCGTACTGACACAGATATTGAGGCTTGGTGAAAAGCAGCGACCGGGTTGCCATTGGCGAACAGTTGTCGGGATGGTTGATCAATGCTTGTGTAAAGTTAGTCGTGGGGATGGTGTACTCCGCGAGGATACGCACGAGTATATTACCTGTCGAGTCCAACGAATCGGTTTGCCGCAGCGGTGGAATAAAGAGCGCCGAGAAAGAACAAACGCTAATGGCAGTATTGTGCTTTTGAGATGCCAAGCCGGCGAATTTTGTTTTGGAGAGTCGTGCGCCTTAGTCCCAGCCGTTCCGCCGCTCCCCCCTTGCCTGCGATGCGTCCTGAGGTCGCTTTCAACGCGTCAATGATTACACCGCATTCCGCTTGTCGAAAGCTGGATTGCAAAGTTGGGGTGTAACTTATCTCCAACGATGGGCGAAGCTCCGCGATCGACACTTCTAACTCCTCCCCGCGTGTACAGATCACAGCTCGTTCGATGAAGTTTGCCAGTTCCCTGATGTTGCCTTTCCATGGATTGTTCGTCAACATCTCCATCGTGTTCCGGGATATCGATTTGATGCGTTTGCCCATGCGCGGAGAGAGCTTCGACACAAAATAGTTCACGAGCAGCGGAATGTCCTCGCGCCTCTCCCGCAGCGGCGGGATTTCGATCGGGAAAACGTTCAACCGATAAAAAAGATCCTCGCGGAACTTCTGCTCCCGAATCATGGCCTCAAGGTCGCGATGCGTAGCAGCAATAAGACGCACATTGACCTGGATCGTCCGGCTGCTTCCCAGTCGTTCGAACTCCTGCTCCTGAACGGCACGCAACAACTTGGGTTGCAGTTCTGGGCTGATGTCGCCGATCTCATCCAGAAAGAGCGAGCCGCCATCCGCGAGCTCGAATCGGCCCTTTCTTTGCATCAGAGCTCCGGTGAAAGCTCCCCTCTCGTGTCCAAAGAGCTCGCTCTCCAGCAGTCCGGAAGGGATGGCGGCGCAGTTCATGCGCACGAAACTGCGTTCGCGACGGGAGCTAAGATTGTGAATGGCACGTGCCATTAGTTCCTTGCCTGTCCCTGTCTCTCCATGAAGCAGGACGGTGGAATCGGTCGGCGCAACGATCGCGACTTGTTCCAGCACCCTCTGGATAGCTGGGCTCTTGCCAATGATGCCTTCGAAGCAATGCTCGGAACTAATCTCGCTTTCGAGATTAAGCTGCTGGGCTGCCAGTTTGCTCAGTGGGGGAAAGCCAGTTCCTGCAATTCCTTCGAGGTCTGTGAAAACAACGGTCGCAGCCATAATCTCCTCCAGATGTTTACAGTTTGTTTTCGGGTCCCGGGATGTCAGGCGGTTCGCTTTTGCACCACCGAAAATTCGAGGACCCGGCCGCGCTGCTGCTGAGGCACCGACTTCAAGATTTTTCGGAAGCGAGCTGGAACGTAGAACTCATTCACCTTTGCCATAAGCGACCTCCGCGTGACTCAGTGTTCCTAAGGCAACCGATTTGGTTTTACCTGGAACCCTAGCCCTTTAGTTCTGCTGACGGAGCGATTGTGCAACTTAGATGTGTCCGCGGACAACCCCACATCGGGGCGCTAAATCCACTCTCTACAGCGTGTGGAAGACTTGACTGAGGAGCAAGTCACACTCGTCTGAATGGCGGATAACGCCCGGAAGGGAGAATCAGTCAGGTTTTTCGAGCGGGCGGTTCGATGCGCTTCCATCCGTACAGTCGAGCGTCGACGGACCAGAAGCCGGGTCCCACCATGGCGATGGCAACCGCTATCGTGGCCAGAAGGAGGTAAATCCAAGGGTCCCCGAGTTTCCAGTAGATTTTCCACAGTTCAATGGCGGCGACTAGCGTTGCAGCCACAGGCGTCCACAAACCCATAAGCAGAAGCAGTCCAGCGCCGATGCCCAACACCGACAGTACAGTCACAAGGGTCGAAGGATCGCTGGACAACCGGCCAACTGCACGCCAGATCAAAGCAATCCCAAGTACGAAGCGCAGCAGAAGAAGGCCGACGCCAGGCCAGCCTTGGGCGAATGTGGAGAATAGACGACGCAAATCGCAGTTTTCCTTTATAGCACTGTCTAGCTTAGGGAACTGCGAAGTGTGTGGAAATCCCAAAGAGAGCGTGGTGTCCACTCTTTTGGGTGTTGTACGGGATAAGCTTCGCTGGCGCGGGTCTATGCTTCGATGATGCCGCGTTTCAAGCCGATCATAGCGGCGTGGGTCCGGTCATGCGCGCCTAATTTGGAAAGGATGTTTTTGACCCGCCACTTTACCGTGTCCTCGGTGATCGAAAGCTGGTCTGCGATCTGCTTGTTGGCGTTGCCGGCTGCAATCAGCTTCAGCACGCTGATTTCAGCAGGTGTCAGGGCATCGTCGGTGGAGTGCTCCGCGAGTTGGTAGGAAGCCTCTGCGGAGAGTGTTCTTTTCCCGCCATGGACGGCATGAATCGTGTCCACCAGTTCCTTGTGAAACGTGTTCTTAAGAAGGTAACCCTGAGCCCCACTTTTCAGAGCACGGAGAATTTGAACATCGCCTGTATAGGTGGTCAACACGATGATTTTTGCATCAGAGAATTCGCCCCGAATGGCGGCCAGTGCGTCGAGGCCGTTCAACTCCGGCATTTGCAAATCCATGAGCGTAATATCCGGGTGATGCTTACGAAACTGCTGGATCGCCTCACGGCCATTCGAGGCTTCTGCCACCAGCGCCATATCTAATTGACTGTTGACCAGTACGGCAATCCCCTGGCGGACCACGGGATGATCATCGACCACGAGAATCCGAATTGGGACGCTGGTACTCATGACTCGATCTTTTCTTTCGCGTCTGTGTCTTTCTTGGAAATCTTCTCAAAGAACCAGAACCGGCGAACCGGTTTAGTGTACGCCCGAGACGCAGGAATGCTCAGCTCAACCTCCGTACCAGAGTCCACTTCGCTCCAGATCGCCAACTCACCTCCCGCCAGCTTGGCCCGTTCCCGCATGCCGTGCAAACCAAAGTGCCCCTCGCGTCCGTCGCCGCTTAGAACTTCGCGATGAATGCCCTTTCCGTCGTCGCGGATGCGAAGCCTGAAATCTTTCTCGTCATAGCGAAGTTCCACTTCGATCTGATGCGCATGGGAGTGCCGGAAGGCATTGCGTAACGCCTCGGCGGCGATACGGTAAACCTCGTCCCGCAGAATGGGATGTAAATTCCGTGGGGTCCCTTGCACGGCCACCTGGAACGTGGGTGAAGACTGATGGGTGCCGACAGAGGCCAGTTCTTCCGCTACGCCACGAATGGCCATCGCAAGGTCATTCTTCTCGACGGTGGACGTCCGCAGCCCTTGCACCGCATCCCGGCCCTCGGTGATGGCTTGGGATGCCTGATCGACGGCGGCTTCAAGAGTTTCGCGGGCGTCGATCGGATGCCCTGGAAGCTTGTAAATTGCAGCCTGAAAGCGTGGCAACACCCCCTGAAAACTTTGCAGGAGTGTGTCGTGCAGGTCACGCGCAATCCGTGTGCGCTCGCTCACCCGCTCTTCCATACGCATATTGAACTGCGCCGCGAGTTGCCTGACCCGCAACTGATAGGCCGCCCAAAGCAATGCCAAGAAGGCGGCCGCACATAAGGCGTGGAACCAATTCGTCTGGTAGTAGGCCGGCGCAATGAAAAAGCCCAATCTTGCAGCGCTCTCGTTCCAGACGCCGTCACTGTTGCTCGCGATCACGCGAAAGGAATACTTGCCGGGAGGCAAATCCGTGTAGAAAGCCTGCCGGCGCGTGCCAGCCTCGTGCCAATCGCGGTCATAGTCATCAAGGCGATAACGAAACTTCACCCTCTGTGGAATCGGAAAGGTAGGCGACGTGTAATCAATCTGCAAGTCCCGCGGGTGAGAAGGAAGCGTGAGATCGTCTTTTATTGAGAACTCCCTTCGGTCGGCAATAACCGAGTCAACGTATGTCACTGCAGGGAATGCTTTTTGCGAAAGCTTCGACGGGTCTATCATCTGCACGACACCCGAGTTTACAAACCAGATTCGCCCATCTGGTGTGACCGCAGCCGAATTAAAAGGCGGTCGGGCGGACGGACGGGCTCCGTCCAGCACATCAAAAAAGTGGGCAGCGATTATCGCGTCCGGTTTGGCCCACCATCGCTGGAGTTCCGAGTCCGAAAACTGCACGATACCGCACTGCATGTTGAGCCACCAGCGTTTCTCCTTGTCGGCCACGAAAGAAATGACACCGTCGCAGGGCAGACCGTTCTTGGTAGTCATAAGCTGTACTTTACCTTGACGCAAACCGACGAGCCCGTTATCGAAGGCAGCCAAGATGGAGCCATCTTCCTGGGCAACCATTTGATTGGTAAAGTTATTGGCATTTACGAGGAATTTTTTCAGCGCCCCATCGCGAAAAAGCACAAGCTCTCCCTTTCGATTGCCGATCCAGATTCCTCCTTGGGAGTCCGGAGTGATACGGCCGGTTGGAACTTGCGATCGAGAGAACTCTTCTCGTACTTGGAAATCGTGAATACGAACGAGCTTTCCTGTACCGTCGCCGAAGCACTCTGCCCAAATATCTCCGTCGACGCCCTGGACGACCCCAAATACTAGTCCCAGTGGCTTGTGGTTCGGTTCGGGCAGGCGACGGAAGCGTCCATTATGAAAAAGATAGAGTCCGTCCTCCACTCCGACCCATAAGTTCCCGCTTCGATCCTCCAACAAGGAAGTGACCTGCTGACCTGGGAGGCCCTTTCCCCAACGTATGGAGGACACGACTCCGTTTTTTTCGACATGATCAAGTGCGTCGGCATTTGCGACCCAGATTGTGCCATCTTTGCTTGCGGCTAAGCCTACTGCATTGTCGCTAGCTAAGCCCTCCATTGCAGAGAAGGTCGTGACATGCGGATCGTGAAAGTTGTCTACTCCATTGTTGGTCGCAACCCACACGATGCCCTCCCGGTCTTCAAGGAAGGAGCGGATGTAATTGCCTGATAGGCCTTCCGTTCGCTCATAATGGTCTACAACACTTCCATGCAAACGGAAAACTCCTTTGCTTTCGGTACCAACCCAAAGATTACCGTCATGGTCGAAGCGTAAGGCAAAGACGTTGATCTTACTCCCGTCGAAATCCGGCGTAACGAATGATCTGATTGTGCCTTCCTCCAATCTTGCAAGCCCACGCCCTTGTCCTGATCCAAAAATTCCGACCCATAAAGATCCGTCGGGGCCACGTGCCAGGCTCAGTATCCCAGGTGTACCTGTATCGGAATTCATGCCTTTGATTGGATATGTTTCCGATACACCGGCACGCCAGTGAGCCAGGGCGGACTGCCCACCCAGCCAAAAGCCCCCTTGTCCATCGGCTAAAATCGCATCAATAGGTGCGATCGGTACTCCATCCGCTTTCCCGAAACACTTGACCGCAACCTCGGTCACATTGCAAAGAGGTTCTGAAATGCCATTCTCGCCTCGCACGACCCAAATGGAACCATTTTCTTCGCTTACGTTCAGCGGATTCGCCATGAGCCCATCCAATTTATAATGAGCAGTGACAACCCCGTCTTTCACGTGAACGATGCCATCAGCTCCCATCATCCAGAGCCCACCTGCGTGATCGCCGATAACATTCCTGATGCTGCCGACTAATTCCGCAGCTGCGGCGTTGCGCCAGCTACGAAACTGGACCCCATCGAAACGGTAGGTCTCGCCACGAGAAGACAAAAACCAGAGAAAACCATCTTGAGTTTGTGTAATCGAATACATGCCAGCTGGCAGTGATCCATCTTGTGTTCGCCAAGCCGTATGGATGTACTGTGTGAGATGTTTGTTCGGATCAAGGGCGTGAACCGTGCCTACAAGGAACAAGATCGCGGTGAGATAAGTTGCCAGCATGGGCACAATCTCGGTGCGGCACCAGTTGAATCCAAGTAGACATGGTGTGCGAGAAGCTCTATTTTCCATGGTGTGCCCGAACAGCGTGAGATAGCAGTTCATTCTGCCACGCTTGTTCATGGTCTATGCCAGCAAAACAACAACACATGATACCGCTGACTGGGAGCCGTAATCTTTGAAAAAAAAGACCTGCGAAGCAGCGTCTTTGTCCGCTCTCCAGTTCAGGTAATAAACAAAAGATGATTGGTAATCGGAAAATGGAAGTGACGCTTGCCTTCAAAGACGGCGCACTTCAAGTGATTGACGAGAATCTCAAGATTTTCGGGCTGAACGTGAGCGTGCTCGGGCGAGCTTCCGAAGAAATAGTCAAAATGCTGCACTTGCTCTGGAAGTGGGAATCGATGTCGGTTCTCGCGACGCTTGCACGATGGCGGGCTTTGACCGCGAGAATGTTCCACATCGAAGAACATTGCGGGAGCGAACGGACTCGAACCCGCGGCCTCCTGTGTGACAGGCAGGCGTTCTAACCAGCTGAACTGCGCGCCCGCATAATTAAGGATTGTCTGATTCCTTCCGGTTCCCTCCAACGCCCTCTCGTTCCCTGCCGTACCATCTGGCCCTGCCGTGGAAGGGAAACAACGAGATGTAACTGATTGATATCGAACGGTGTCGGCGGACTTCGTTTCATATAACAAGGAGTCGCACGTCGCTCCTTATTGTCCCCTTAATGGACCCAAATCTTCCTGAGGCATCCGCATCTCAAACGATTCAATCCCGTCGATTCTGCGACTGGGCGACGGGCAAATGCCACCCTCGGTATATCGCCATAACTCGCAGCCAGAAGCAAAGTAGCGCGCCCACGGTCAACACCACAAAAGCTGGGTAATGCAATTCATATCCAATCACCACTACGACGCCAGCGGCTAGCGCAGCAACAGCATAAATATCCGCCTCGAGCACCGTCGGCGTTTGGTTGACAAGCACATCACGCAATATGCCACCACCAATCCCAGTTAGCACTCCCATAAAAATCGCCATTACCGGATTGAGTCCCGCGATGAGCGCCTTTTGTGTGCCGGCGACGGCAAACAGGCCGAGTCCCGCGGCGTCGAATAACAACACCAGTCGGCGACGTTTATCGATGTTGGGATACCAGAAGAACGTCACCAATCCTGCCAGAAGAGAGACCCCGAGAATAGCGCCAGTCGCTGATGGCCGCTGGTGGCACCGTGCCAATCAGCACATCTCGTGTGATCCCGCCGGCATTACCGGCCGCGAACGAGAGTGCCATTAGACCGAACAGATCGAAACGGCTTTTGACACCCGCTGCCGCACCGCTGAGTGCGAAAACGAATGTGCCAAGCAGATCCACTGCATCCAGAAAAGGACCCGCTAGTTGATGCCCGTGCATCAGGATGCTGTTCACGAGGCCAACCATGCATACGCCGCAACAACGAGGGCCTTCACACCGGTCTCCAGAGTTGGGTGAATCACCGGTGCAAAGCGCGGATTGTGGTTGGTCGGCAGCGAATTGAGCGTGCCATCCTTCTTCGCCTTGTCATATACCTCAGGATCGTCACCGCCAAAGAACCAGAACACCGCCGGAGCGTGCCACTCCGCCCCAAAGCATCCGAAATCCTCGCTCGCCATCGTAGGTTTCGTTTGTTCTACGGAGCGGTCAGGGAAGTTTTGGCGAAACGCGTCAACGACCTTCTCTGTCGCATCGACATCATTTGTTACCAATGAATAGCGGTCCAGCTAGGATCGGCCTTTCTTTTCCGCACAGGACGGGCTCACGACAGCGTCAGGGGCACCACCTTCATCATCCATTCGCGACAAAGCCTCATCGTCTAAATGCCGCTGAGTGGGTGAAAGCGACTCCGACGCATCACTCTTCTCCCTTCGCCAAGAGATAGTCAGCAACAAGGCGCTCTCTTCCAGCGTTTCGACGTCGTGGAGTACACCGCAGTCCAGAACCAGCAAATGACCGGCCGACATATTCACCTTTCGATCCGCCAAATGAATACAGACCTGCCCTTCCAACAGTTGAATGGAGACCCTCCCCTCTGCTCTGTGCTGGCGCATTCGTGTGCCGCCCTTCATCAGAATCAGAACGATTCGCAAATCTGGATATTTCGCGAGCGTTTTGGAACTTCGCCCCGTTTCCCGATGCCAGGAGTCTTCTTGCCGGAGTTGCTGCAGCTCTCGTTCCATGTCGATTTGCAATAGAGGTTCCGCTAACCCAGGCAATCGATTCAATTCCTCAATGCCCTCGCCGGGATGGCAAATGCTGAGATCCGTAGCCATGATAAACACCTTTCGCCTGTGAGTCTGCGCATCTCCGTCGTGATTACGTGCTGACCACTGAGCTACAACTACAGCAGGCGCAGCCCATCTCTCAAACCTCGGGAGACCCGAGAAGACGATGATCGATGATATGTCTCGGCAAAACTGGTCAACATTGCTCAGTCCCTTGCTCCGTCCCGAATTCAGCGACATGAACGGACAACTAGGGCGTCGTTGTGCACAGTTCTTCAGCGCGGCAAAGAATGACATTGGAAAAGCTGCCTAGAACCTGAGAACGAAGATGGGAACAGCGACGGAAAACGTGTGCCTTTTGTGCCTATGAGTTTCTCGTGCGCGGTGAGTTGTACCGACTGGTATCGTCCCATCGAACTCCGTGCGACGAAATACATTGGGATACGAGGTCAGTACCCGGGCAAACGTCACATCTGAACAATAGCAATGCTGTTTGAATGTGCACTGTCCGCAATGCGTTTTGAGTGGTGACAAGGTACACTATTCACGTCTATTGGTTGCCCGGAAACGGGCTTGGAGGAGATTACTGGAGGATCTTGACCTTAGTTCAAGTGCGCGCGAATACCACTAGGCCGTTGGCGGGGATGACTATGTTTGCCGACGCTTGGAATCCATGTAGCGGCGGGCCGGATGCATTGATACCGCCCCCGTTGCCGGCCACAATCGGGTTCACCCAATTGTCATAGATGTCGCTGTTAAATACTTCACGCCACGGACCGGCAAATGGGAAGCCGATGTCGTAGTTGTACCATGTATCTTCGGCGAGCGTCGCAGCCACAATCACGTCCTGCCCAGTACCCTCCAACCAGCGGTGAAATGCAATTACGCGATTCTGGGCGTGGATGTGGAACGGATTGACGTTGTCTCCGCGCAGCGCCGGATAATTCCAGCGCAGCCGAACCAAATCCTGCGTAAAGCGCAGATGATTCACCCTGGCTTTATCGGTTCCTGTATTCAAACCAACCCACCAGATTAGATTCGATGATGTTGGATCCCAGCTCCATTGCTTGTCCTCCAGGAACTCCTGGCCCATGAAAATCTGTGGAATGCCGGGAGCGGTGAGCAGCAAGCCGGTGGCAAACCGCGAGCGGCTGCGCGCGTACCACGACTCGTGATTCGAGCCGTCGGCAAGGGCGGGGATGCGTAGGTCCGTGCCCACTTTCACGATGTCGTGATTCTCAACACATGGCACTGCCTGCCAGCCATGAGCAAATCCCTGCGGATAGAGGCTCGCAGCGATCGCGTCGAAGTCGATTGCGGTACTCTGTCCATAGGAAGCGACCTGCACCGCACTGCGAACCGCGCCACGCAATCCATCGTGCTGCACAACGTCGAAGCCGGCGCCTCCGTTGCTGGTGGGCGTCACAATTGAAGGCCAAGGCTTCGGATAGTTGCCAACTTCGCCCGGCCAGAACTCCGCGTTTTGCAACAGCCGCGGCTTCTCATAACGAAGCGTATTCGTAAGGTTGCAGCAAAACGTCCATCCCGAATCGCAGTTCATCGAAATCAGGTCGCTGATTTCGTCATACCGGAATCCATCGATGTGAAATTCTCCAATGTAATAGAGCGCATTGTTGATAAGGAACTGGCAGACATCATTTTTCCAGAGAGCGAAGGAGAGTCCGCCGGTTCCACGGTCCTGATCGGTGAAATAAAGACTGTCGTTGTTGTTACCGACGTTTCTGGCACGGTCCCAGTAGTAGATGCAATTGTCATCCAGTTGCCCGTTCACCGTAAATCCGCCGGCGTGGTTGTAGACCACGTCAAACGCGACCGCGATGCCGTAAACGTGGCACAGATCTACCAGCACCTTCAATTGAGCCGGACCCGGAGTAATATCTTGTAGGCCAAGAGGTGAAAGGCCTTTGGCCCTGAGCAGCCCATTGATGGTGGTCAGGTACCCATTCAGCGCCGCAGCGTCGGTGACGACATACGGAAAGTCCGGCGAAAACACATCTGCGCCGTTGTAACCCATCGACGGGTCAGTCTCCATTTCGTCGACGGGGAGAGGCTGCAGGACGTTGGCGCCGAGCGCAATAAGATAGGGAATCTTCCCGATCACATCGAGAAATGCGGACGCGACGCCGGGCGCACTGGGAGCATACGTTCCGATGTGCAACTGATAGATGATCATGTTGCTGAAGTCGGGAGTGACGAAGGCGGAATCGTGCCACGGAAATGCCGCGGCAGAACGGATCAGGCTGTTGCAATGGGGGAATGCGGCGGCCGGCGAAAGCTCTCGCGCGTAAGGATCGCGCTTGGGCCCGCTCCCTCCCGACCCCACAACCCAAAACTGGTAAGGATCGCCTTCGTTCGCGGTCGCGACAAAACCTGTCCAGTAGCCATTCGCATCCCTGGAGAGCAGAAGGTTAGCCGTTTGTCCCGTCGCGGCAGCGCCGCCGAATGTGCCACTGATGTAAACGGCGGAAGCCAGTGGCGCCCAGACGCGAAAGGTTGCGCCGCCACCGCTGACCAGGTTTGCTCCCATGGGAGTATTCAGCGAGATGTTTGCCTGAGAAATCATGGTGCGACTTCTTGCTGCGAGCACAACGGCAATCGGCCTATAGCGGCGATCTAGCTAGCTTACGACTCTGCGTGGTTACTCGGCAACGCGGAAACTATCCAACGGGCTTCGGGGAGATCAATGGCAATCTCCTCGAAGCTGACTTATGGCTCGTGACCGGTGGCTGCGGGGGTTTTGAGCGTAATCGCGATTTTGCAACAGTTAAGTGATACGCTCAACAGCAACGGCAATGACCGTCACCGGAGCACCTCCTCTGTACCTCGCCTGGTCTAATCGCCTTCTTCCGTTCGGATTCGTCTTCATTGTCCTCAATAGCTGTTTAGGACAGATACGGGACGTGGTTTGCGAAGATGGATACGGGAAGTTCGAGACGAGATTCGTCAGCGGAGTAGGCGTGACTGTGGGTGCGGCCAAAGGTAGCGGGTTGTCGATGCGGTCTTGTAGTGGTGCACTCGCTTGGGACGGAGGAGACTTGCCCGTGTCAACGGAAACGTCACAGCTTGACGTTGATGTTTTGGGCGCGGATTTGGGTTTGGGCATGCCAGTCGTTGCATTCCAGGTGAAGAAGTCCACTGCCGACTCGCTTCGGCCGGACCGCTTAGGTCTTGCGACCGTCCTAATTTGCTTGATAACATCAGCCCCATGTTGCACAACGGCCGCGCTCTGTTGCTCTCTGTTCTTCTCGGAATCGGATCTCCTGCTTACCTTTTTCCCCAGAACTCACCCGCGAAGCCCTTGGAAAAGGACACGCCCCAGACCACAGCTGCCGGCGTCACCTTCACTGCTCCTGCCGGCTGGTCCGTCTCCGGGGCTCCCGCGGCGATCGTGCTTCTCTCGCCCGAAGGAGATACGCACATTGCCATCCTCGATGAGAGAGCGTCCGACGCCGCCATCGCCGTGACCCAAGCATGGGCCACATACAAGCCCGGGTTTTCGCGGCCCTTACGAATCTCCGTTGATGTTCCCGATCGCGATGGTTGGACCGCCGGTAAGCGGTTCGTCTACGAGACCTCCCCTAATGAGCGCGCCGTGGTGGTCGCTCTCGCCCGCCGTGCCGGCGACATCTGGAGCGTTGTCATTCTGGATGGTGCGGAACCCACTTTTGAGAAACGCGGCGCACAAGCGGGCCTAATCGTGGGAAGCCTTCGCCCCGGCGGCTACCAGCGCGAATCCTTCGCCGGGCGAAAGCCCCTGCCGCTCACCCCCGAACGCATCGAAGCGTTACGCAGTTTCGTCGAAGCGTCTATGAAGAAATTTGATGTCCCCGGCGCCGGCTTCGCCCTAATCGACCAGGGCAAGGTCGTCTACGAAGGTGGCATCGGCGTCAAAGAACTCGGCAAGTCCGATCCAGTCGACGCCCACACGGTCTTTATGGCCGCTTCCAACACCAAGGGCATGACCACGCTGCTGCTCGCCAAACTCGTCGATGAAAAGAAGCTCGACTGGAATGAGCACGTCACCAAGGTCTACCCCAGCTTCAGACTCGCCGACGCAGCCATCACGCAACAAGTCGAGATCAGACATCTCATCTGCGCCTGCACCGGCCTGCCCCGCCAGGACCTCGAATGGCTCTTCGAGTACAAGAAGTACAAACCCGCCTCCACATTTACCCTGCTTAGTGGCATGCGCCCCACCAGTAAGTTCGGTGAGGTCTTTCAGTACAGCAACCTCATGGCCTCCGCCGCCGGCTACGTCGCGGCCAACGTGAATGAGCCCGGTACCGAACCCGGCGCCGCCTATGATCGCGCCATGGAAAAAGAGATCTTCAACCCTCTCGGTATGGCCGATACCACCTTCGACATGGAGAAGGCCCAGCAAGGAAACTATGCCAAGCCCCATTCGGACGATATTGATGGCAAAACCAAACTCATCAGGATGGAGCAAAACTATTCAGTGGTTCCCTTTCGCCCGGCCGGAGGCGTTTGGACCTCGGCGCACGACTTGTCCCAATACGCCCTGCTCGAAATCCGGCGCGGCAAACTCGCCAACCGCCAGCAGTTTGTCTCTGAAGAAAACCTCCTTATGCGCCGCAAGCCGCAAATCCCTATCGGCGAGGACCAAACCTACGGCATGGGCCTGGAAGTCAACAATCATTGGGGCATTCCCATCGTTCACCACGGCGGCAGCCTTTTCGGCTACAAAAGTGACTGGATGATCCTTCCCGAATCCGGCATCGGCGCCGTGCTTCTCACCAACTCCGATAACGGCGGCAGTCTCCTCGGCCCTCTGATGCGCCGTCTCGTTGAAATTGTCTACGATGGCAAGCCCGAAGCCGCTGCCAGCATTGATACCGGCGCATCTAATTACCGAAAGGCAGTCGCGAAAGAACGGGCGCGCCTCGTCTACCCGGCCGATGGCGCCGAAGCCGCCAAACTCGCTCCCCGCTATGTGAGCGCCGAACTCGGCAACATTCAAGTGAAAAGGTCCGGCGCCGACACTACCTTTGTCCTGGACGGTGGCGAAAGCAGCATGGCCACTCGCAAGAACGATGACGGAACGATTTCGTTCGTTGAAGCCGACCCGCCTTTAGCTGGTTTCGAGTTCGTGAGGGGCGAGAAGGAGGGCAAGCGCACCCTCATGGTTCGCGACGGCCAACACGAATACATCTTCGCCGAGACCAATTAGAGCGGCGGGGCACAGTTCGCAGGTTGTCAGGGCTGAACCGAGCAGAGTCCCGATGTCCGCGTGGATGCACTACCAGATAAACAGCAAGGACTAGGCAGAACACCGCGAGTGCAATCAGCAGATTGCGAATTTCAGGCCTTCTATTCACCGGTGGCCACAGGCAAACTCGCAGATTTTCTGCGTAGGCATCTCGATTCGAGCGGCCTACCTCTACCACTCTCAGAACTTGGCGAAATAAACATCTCCGGTTCCGGCCTTCGACTCGCCCTCAGCCCATATGCCATAGAAGTTTCCTGCTCCATCGGTAACAGTCTCGGTGTAGTCTCCGTAGGGGTGATCGAAACCGGCGGCTGTCTGATAGTCGCGATAGGGCGTGGCTTGAATCATGCTGGTTTCAGCGCTCCAGTCTGTGGCTCCGTCGGGGCTGGTGCGTTGGTAAACATTCCAGATGCCGCACTCACCCGTCGCGCTTGAGCTCCGGCAGGTGTAGTTGCCGCCTGTTGAAGCCCGGTTATCCATCCAGATCACCTTCACGATCGAAGACGCTCCCACGACCGATGGAAAGCCATGCCACACACCGCTCGGCGCAAGCGATAGTTGCGCTCCGTTCGGCCATGACGACGAGTTGAAGGGAATGTTCCAGCTCGCGCCCAGCGTGTCGGAGTACTTTGTATAGATCCGCTCCGGCGCTCCCGACGATCCTGCCCCCGCGTTGTAGGTTGCGATCAAGCGATCGTTGACGGGCGGGGCCTTGGGCTGGATGCCGATCTGGATCGATCCGCCCCAGTAGTCCCATCCCGCGCCCGTGACCTGAGGACCTCCTTCACTTTCATCTATGGTGGAGACGGAATAGGTAGAAAAGAGATTGTTGGAGCGCTGCACGTAAAATGTAGTCGGGCCAGTGCCGTTATTCGTGGTCCCGGACCAGGCAAAATAGGCGTTGCCTTGAGTGTCGAGAACAGCACCGGTCGCCAGACACACGCCGCTGGGCGCAACATTCACCTGACTGGACGTAAAATTGGCACCGCCATTTGTACTCACGCTGACGTGCTGCTTGCCGCCGTTTTCAAATGCCACCATTACGTTGTTGTTCTTGTCCACGAGCAACATGTCTTTGTCGCCCCGGCCGGCGTTGGTCACATCCACTGGAGTGCTCCAGGTGACGCCATGATCGTCGGAGTAGATCGCCTCAATCGGCGTGTACTGTGTGTTTCCATCCATGTAGCTGGCGTAGATGCGGTGATTTGCGCCCAGTGCCAGTTGAGCATCCACGTCGTTGCCCTGGACCGGACAACGCGGAATTGAGACTGCGCTCCAAGTCGCTCCCCCGTCGCTCGAGGATTGAAAGTACATGTAAGAACTCGTCGTTTTCTTGCCCGCGCCTTTGAAGGGCATGCAGGTAGCGCCTGAAGAGTCTTTATAGGTTGTCGCCAGATAGTGTGGCCAAAACGCGTAGACATAATTTCCGTCCGCCAAAATCGCCGGTTCCCAGTCCTCGCCTGTACTGTCGCCCAAACGATAGGATGTTATTCCCGTTTGAGCGAAGCTTGGGAAGGTTGAAAGGAGAAAGAACAAAGCAAAAGCACTTTGCAGAATGTTCATTATCGTTTCCTCGCAGACTTAGTATCTTGGATTTGGCACCTACATCTTCACTGGGACTCTTCTGTCCTCGGAGTACCGGAGTTAGTACAACGTTCGAATCGTGAGATGCTCGGAAAACCGGATAAGTATAACTCCAGAATTGCGAAATACTCGGAAGGTAAGAGTAGTTATAACTCACGAATCGCGAGGTACAGTGTATTATGGACATTTCTTAACTGGACCTAAAAAGCCAGCTATTTATCCTATTGACAGAATCGCTGTTTGGGAAGCACAATTCATTCGTTTCATTAAAACCATTCACTAGGGGTGTCCCCCATGATCGATCAAACTGGGCATTCCGTTTCCGCCCGCATTCTGTCCCACCTCCTCCTTGTTGCCATTACAGCTTTCGTGGGAACTGGTCTGGCCCACGCGGCCAGCGCTTACATCCGCGTCAATCAAGTTGGCTACGCCGGAGGTTCCACGAAACGCGCCTATCTCATGGCGAGCGGCGCTGAATCCGGGGCCACCTTCGCCGTCAAGAACTCCAGCGGTACCACGGTTTATTCAGCCGCTGTAGGAACCAGCCTGGGAGCTTGGGGAACTTTCACCAGCGTTTACGCGCTCGACTTCGATTCGGTATCGACAGCGGGAACCTACACCATTTCCGTGGCGTCGCCAATCGCCGCAACTTCGCCCGCCTTTAAAATCGACACGGCAGCGAATCTCTATGCCACGCCGCTGGCCAATGCACTCTACTATTACGAGAGCGAGCGCGACGGCCCGAATTACATTCACAATGCCTTGCGCACCGCGCCCGGCCACCTGAACGACGAGAGCGCGAATGTTTATTTCACTCCCACCTTCAACAGGAAAGACAACGCTGGCGCGCTGACGGCCACCGGCGCGGTCATCGACGCTTCCGGCGGCTGGTGGGACGCGGGCGACTACATGAAGTTCGTCGAGACCCACAGCTATACCGTGGCCATGATGCTGGTGGGCGTGCGCGACTTCCCCGGCCAAATGGGCTCAGGCTCAAGCGCCTCGAACTTCACCGCTGAGGCCCAATTCGGCTTGGACTGGCTGCAAAAAATGTGGGCCGACAGCAACCAGACTTTGTATTACCAGGTCGCCGTGGCTTCCGGCGGACACAGCTACGCCGGCGATCACGACATTTGGCGCCTGCCCCAGGCTGACGACAACTACCAAGGCTGTGTTTCGCCCTATGAATACATCTGCCATCGGCCGGTGTTTCAAAATACGGCGGGAGGCTCGGGCGCTTCCATCAGCCCCAACATCGCGGGACGTCTTGCCGCCGATTTCGCACTGTGCTACAAGGTCTTCGCCGCCAGCAATTCTTCCTACGCCAACCAGTGCCTGCTGTCGGCGGAGCATATTTTCGCCCTTGCGAATACCGCCCCCACCGGCAATCTGCTGACCGCGGGCCCTTTTGACTTCTATCCGGAAGTCGAATGGCGCGACGATCTCGAACTCGGAGCCACCGAGTTATACTTCGCCCTGCAAGGTGCAACCAATTTGCCTGCGGGGTTGCCCCACACCGATCCGGCCTACTACCTGCAGCAGGCGGCGACGTGGGCCAATGCCTACATCACCGGTCCGAACGACGCAGCCGACACATTAAACCTCTACGACGTCAGCGGCCTTGCCCACTTTGAGTTATACCGTGCCATTGCACTTGCCGGAAACCCATCCGGGCTCGCCACTTCCGAGGCGGCGCTACTGGCCGACCTGCAAAAGCAACTGAACAAGGCCGTAACCCAAGCCGGCAAAGATCCCTTCGGCTTTGGCTTCCCCTGGAACACCTATGACACCACGTCGCATGGCGGCGGCCTGGTCATCATGGCTAACGAGTATGACAACCTGACCAGCTCTACCACCTATGCCGCCTACGCCAGCCGCTGGCAGGCCAATGTGCTGGGTGCCAATGCATGGGGCACATCGCTGATCGTGGGCGATGGCGATACCTTCCCGCTTTGCATGCAGCATCAGGTCACGAACATCGTCGCAAGCCCGCCCAACGGCCCTCCCTTCCTTCTGGGCGCGGCCGTGGAAGGCCCGAATTCGTTTGCGGCCAAAGGCACTCTCAGCGGAATGGTGGCTTGCCCTCCCAATGGCGTGGATGAGTTCTCGGCATTCAACGGCAACGGCGCGATCTATGAGGACAACGTGCAATCCTACTCGACGGTTGAGCCGGCTATCGATCTCACTTCAACGTCGTTCCTAGCGTTCTCGTGGGATGTTGCCGGAACGCCATCTGGAACACCGTAGTCACGCTTCGCAAATGGGAATTCGAAGGGAGCGATCTCGCTCCCTTCGATCTTCCTCAGCGCACGCCCGCGATGAAGGACTCGGCGTGCCGCACTAAACAATCGCATTCAATCCGGTCGCTCGATTATTAAGGAGGCAACATGACGCACAAGATTTCAGCCCTCTATGCCGGCGTGGCGAGCCTAGTCCTGTCAGGATTGCTCGGGATGGTTCCACGCGCCAACGCTCAAGCTCAAATGCAGATCTATGGCGCCTGGCATTGCTACACAGACGGTTGCAGCTGGGCTTCGGTTCCCAACATGACGACGTTTGATACCGATAATCACTGGATGATCGACCGCGACATGAATGATACGTATCTGCCGTCGGTGAATCTGGTCATCCTAAGCTTTGTCGATCCCGTCAAGCTCATGAACCTGACCACCGATTCGGGCGACACCAACGGTATTCCGATCGGCATGAATACGACGGTTATCAATTACTTCCAGAGCCGGGGCGTGCGCGTGATGATGTCCATTGGAGGAGCCAGTTATCGGAAGAACTGGGACAAGGCCCTTTCCAGCAATCCCACTCAACTGGGCCTCAATGCTGCCAAGGCTGCCAAACAATTCAATGTTGGGATGGAGATTGACTACGAAAACAGCAGCAGTCCGAACTTGACCGGACTGCAAAGCTTCGTGACCGCTTACCGCTTACAGATTCCGTATGATGCCACGGGTGCGAGCTATCCCGCCCGCTTGACCATTGATTTGGGGAATGACGATCTGTATCTCACGAAACTAGCCGCCTACGCCGTGACCAATTGGCTCCAGACGAGTGCGCCGGTGCTCGATTATGCCAACGCGATGGTGTCGTCCCAAAAGACGAGTGTAGCTACGCTGGAAACAGGCTGGCAGCAGCACGTGGACGGAGTATCGGGATCAGTGTCGCCGACGGCGCCGGCCAAATTGACCGGAAGCCTGTGGCTGATTGGTGGCGATCCAAACTGCGATAACTTCAGTAACTCCGATCAGAATACAGCCGCAAGTTTCGTGGAAGATCTCGCACCGGCTGGAGCTGGCACGACCACAGGCATGCTGGGCTATATGTTCTGGGCAGCCGGGTGCCAGGGCAACGGCACGGGTTGCACGTTCCCACCTGA
>Ga0307478_10000964_pt1 | contig 26825 bp, 21 predicted proteins | sample atmos_gasesECM4C_2_FD_203713 | JGI IMG/M metagenome (GOLD analysis project Ga0307478, IMG submission 203713) | Hardwood forest soil microbial communities from Morgan-Monroe State Forest, Indiana, United States - atmos_gasesECM4C_05 | ecosystem: Environmental > Terrestrial > Soil > Temperate...
AAACTGACAATCACGGTACCGTGGGCGTCGTTGCCCGGAAGAATTTTTGTTTCGGGCATGAGAGCGGCCTGCGCGTTTTGCTTCAGGGCAGGGAAGGCTTGGAAGTAGCGGTCGAAATCGACCGCCGAGGCGGCATCGTCGGAGTACTCCTGCGAAGCGGTCTTCAGCTTGCCCTGGATGTTATGGATCCAGAGCGGCTTCTCGCCGCTGTTATGCAGCGTGACCGTGATGGCCACCAGCATTGAATTCTGATTTGGCACCTCGACAGCGCTCACGTTATCGACGGAGCCGGCACCCTGCGGTTTGGCGCGTCCGACGAAGCCGTAGATGGCAAGAATGACGAGGAGCACCCCAAGCACAATGAGCACCACCTTGGCCGGCGGCAACTTGCGTTCGGGCGTTGCCATATCTTGCGTGACATTGACCCCGACTCCGGGACCAAGGTCAAGACCGGGCCGCCTGGGGGCCGTGCCCGAAGCCGGTTCAGCCGCAGGGTTGGGGCTTGCGGCAGCATCGGTTTTGCGAGGCTCGTCGGGCATGAGGGAAAGTCTCGCTCGGGATTCTACGCGCAATGTGCCGGAAAACTCCAATCGCGAAGGAAGGAAGAGGGCCAATCGGACATCTTCAGAGCGCGCAGTTCTACAACTGAAAGAGTCTTCCGATTGGATGAAGCAACAATCTCAGCGACAATAGTGAACCCACTCAATCGCAACGTACGCGATTGAATGGGGCACCAGGCACCGAATGGATCATTGTTCGCACTGAACTCCCGTGACGCCGCCAAGCTGACCATACGCCAGCGAAGTTGAATCGCAAGCGATATTCGCGTTTCCATTGCCTTGAATGGTAACTGGAGCGGTAAGGCCGACCAGGCTCTTGTGTCTCAGCCGCACGCCCGCGCCTGTGTTATGGGTGACGGATGCAGTGGGGCCCAGGACGATGGCGCTGTTAGCGTCGCCGAGTATGCCATTTCCAGTGTTGTTTGAAACGGTAGCTCCATTCAAAAGGCTAAGGGAAGAGCGCTCGACGAGGATGCCCCCGGTGTTCGCAGCGGGCAAGCTGCCGTTGCCGGTGACGCGATGAGCTCCGATGAAGGTGAGTTCGCCGCCACGCGACACGCTCACACCTGTGCTCGTGTGTCCAGAGATGGAGCTGACGGTTTGGACACCGTTGGAAAAGACGGTATGAAACTTTACCGTGCTTGCTTCCACCGTAATACCGACGGGACCATTGTTTTGGATTGTGTTCAGGCCGAAGAATTCGGCCGCGGAGCCCGTCCGAAATTCAAGTCCGCCGCCGTTGTTGCGGAATATCGTCGGAGAAGCACTGAAAATCACCACCCGCCCGCCATCAGCGGTCAGGGCAGGCCCGGCATTTCCTTCGATGACGTGGCCGCCGAAGTTGAATTGAATGTACCCGGCTGGATCGACGGCAATGCCGGCACCTCCGTTGTTCAGGATTTGAGTAGCCTGGTTTGGGGCGGTGGAGAGTGTCGCCTCACTGAGGTCACCAATCTCGAGCCCAACTCCACCATTGTTGCGAATGATCGAAGACTCCAGATCGACCGATGACCGGCTCTGCGCTCCAATTCCACCGCCAATGTTGTTTTCAATGACAGAGCTGGTAATGGTTAAATCGGACCCGTTGTTCACCAGCACTCCCGGATCGCCGCCCTGTATATCGAGGCCGCTCATGTTGACCACGCGTGAGCCGAACAACTGAATCGTGATCTGCGCTGGATTGGCCGCGTTCGTGATCACAGCCTTGGTTCCTGGAGCGGCGAAGATGTTCAGATTGCTCTGATTGAGAATGAAGATGTTCTCAGTGCAGGTGCCGCTCACGTTGATCGAGTTGGGCCCCGCATTGTTGGTGATGGCGTTCAGGGCTGCCGTAATGCTCGGATAAGCGCCCGGTCCTCCGTTCGGACAAATGACGGTTGAGTCTGCTGCTGCGGCTGATCCGGTTGCGAGCAGGACGAGAACAGCCAGTGTTGTAGCGAAGCTCGAAAAACTCCTCCAAAAAGCGACGAGAGTGGTCATAGTTGTCTCCTCAAAAAAGGGGAACGAATAGCCGTCAAAATGAGGGAGCTTCGAACCGTTCAGCTTCTCGCGAGAAAGGCCAGGGGACGCCCCAAGAAGCCGCGCAATACTCCTACCGATCACAGTTTTTGTCAAGAGGACCGCCCAGAATCGCTACATAACGACCGACGTGAGGAGTGACGACAAATAGGCGAGTGTCGGCGCGGCGTTTGCAAGCTCACGCTAAGCAGTGTGGTTTAGGGGGCTGTTCCGGACGCCCGCGCTTCGACCGGAAAAAGCGGGTGTTTTGTTGTGCGCAGGATTGATCCTGCCGGGCGCGCACGACTCCGCACCTCCTTTTCTGCTTCTTCTGGCTCGCATCGCGTGACATCGATCACGAACCCGCGTGTCCATCATCACTGCACAGCAAAACCAACATTTTGTACAAGAGGGCAGCGTCGCAGCCAGTCCCCCCAGGGCCCCCTGTCTGATGCGATGCGACCCAGGGCCCGCCAATCGAACATCGAAGAGCAACAGGAGTGTGGCATGCACGGGGAGATACCTGCTTTGCCCGATCCTCTTGCGGAGAAGTTGCATAACTGAACGGAGCGCGAAGCGAGCAGTCTCTGGCCAGGCCGAAGCATTCTGCTTGTAAGCGCGAAACAAGAGCGTCGAGGAGCGCCACTTCGTCGTGCCCTCCCGATCGCGCTAACAGCAAAGCCTCCAGGGCCACGACACTCGCGTTGCGAGGCGGCGGGAGAGGCTTCGGAAAAAGTCGCGCCAACAGGAGGCTGCATGGCTAGCAACAGACGGGATTTCCTCAAACGAGTCGCGCTGGCGGGCGCAGGTGCTGCCCTGTACCAGACAGTAGGAAAAGGGCGCGCCTGGGCATTTGCCCAGAGCCCCACCAGCATTCGCAAGTTCGTCACCTCGCTGCCTGGACTCGGTCCTTCCGCGAAGAACGAAATCGGGCAGTACATTCCACTGGCAACCAAGCGCAGCATTCAATTTGCGGGCAGGCCCACCGATCTTTACAACGTAGCCGTGGCACAGTTCAGCGAGCTGATGCATCCGGACCTGCCGGGCAAAACCGACTTCTTCGGATACGCCGATCTGGCCACCTTCGATCAGAAATATCTCGCGGGCGCGATTGTCGCGAAGCGCGGCACTCCAGTTCTTCTCTCCGTCACCAACCTGCTGCCGAACCGGCACGTCCTCCCTGTGGATCCCACGATCATGGCCGGTGCAAGAGGGCTGACCGTGGGCGATCTGCCCCTCAACCGGATTGCGACCCACCTGCATGGTGGCCTGACTCCGTGGTTCAGTGATGGAACGCCATTTCAGTGGTTCACGCCAAGCGGAAAACACGGCGAGAGCTTCATGAATGTTCCTGGCTACCCGGCGCTTCCAGGCACCGGCACGTACTACTATCCAAATGATCAGAGTGCCCGGCTGGTGTGGTATCACGACCACGCAATTGGAATCACGCGTCTGAATGCGTACGCTGGAATTGCGTCCGCGTACATCATCACCGACGACTTCGAGGCAGGATTGGTGAGTTCCGGGCTGCTTCCCGATCTGGTTGGAATTCCACTTATCATCCAAGACAAAGGTTTCGTGCCCAGAAATATTCTGAAGAAGGATCCCACGTGGCGTTGGGGAGACCCGGGCGACCTGTGGTATCCCCACGATTACGAAGTCAATGTATTTGGGGGCGGCGCGGAGAATCCGGAAGGAAGATGGGATTGGGGACCGACCGCCGATCATCCCTCTGCAGGAACGATGCCCTTACCGCGTGTTTCGGCGATTCCCGAAGCGTTCTTCGACACGATTGTGATCAATGGCGGTGTGTATCCCAAGGTGAGCGTCCCCCCGAAGCGGGTTCGGTTCCGTTTGCTCAACGGATCGCAGGCTCGCTTTTATCATTTGAACCTGTATCACGAGGATCGAACGAATCCGGGCGAGGCCAAGGTAGGGAGGCCGGGACCGGTGATGTTCCAGGTGGGCAGCGAAGGTGGTTTCCTGCCGGCTGCGGCGGTCCATCACAACGGAACGCCGATTCCCTTGGATCCGAGCGATCCTTCCGGCAATACAGCACTGGCTGACGGCCCATTCAACCTGCTGCTGTCTCCGGCGGAACGCGCTGACGTAGTCATCGACTTCAACGGCGTATCCGCAGGTTCGACTTTCATTCTCTACAACGATGCGCCGGCCCCGTTCCCGGGTGGAGACGCCAGAAATGACTACTTCACCGGAGATCCGGATCAGACGGCGTTCGGCGGCGCGCCCACCACGACCCTAGGTCATGGGCCCGACACGCGCACGCTGATGAAAATCGAAGTCACCGCTGGAAGCGGCGATAGTGTTTCGACGCACCAATGGCAACGTGAGATCAACGCTCAACTGAAGGCGAACTTCCTCAGCGGGAATCAGCCGGGGCTGCTGTTCTACGACGACGACCCATCCGAGCCTGCGTTCCCGTTCCTGGGAGTGCCGACCCGCATGCTGACCCTGAACGAAGATTTCGACGAGTTCGGGCGGCTGCTCCAGACCGTGGGGACATTTACCCAGAATGGATTGAACAATCAGGGACTGCCAACCTGGGGCTTGCCCTACATGGCGAATCCCACCGAGAAACCCAAGGCGGGTGCGGTCGAGATCTGGCAGATCATGAACCTCACCGGCGACACCCATCCCATTCACTTCCATCTCGTGAATGTGCAGCTGATCCAGCGGCAGGCGTTCAAGGGCGATCCGGGCAGCTGGACCTACGTTGGCGATCCGACTCCACCCGATCCGAACGAGCGCGGCTGGAAGGAAACCGTGCGCATGAATCCAGGGGAAGTCACGACCATCATCATGCAATTCAACTTGCCGGGCCTGCCCACGGCGGCGATGCGCAATGCGGTGAGTCCGCGGACCGGGGGCAAAGAGTACGTGTGGCATTGCCACATTCTCGAGCACGAAGAGCACGATATGATGCGGCCGCTGGTGGTGGAGTAAGAAAACCAGCGGCGGCATTCACAGCAAGCCCCGCTCGCAGTCAGGGCGGGGCTTTTTAGTGGGCGGGCGAGGGCGCCCGCCGCTCCATTCGAATGAGAAGATTTTTAGTTGTCATTCCGACGCCGAGCGCGGCGGAGGAATCTGCGACGGCAGGGCTGGTCAGAAGCGACATTACGTCTACATCATGGCAGCATCAGCGGTGTCCTGTACGTGGGCGTCACAGAATTCCTCGTGACCCGAGTCCGCACAAGTGGGCAGACCGACGGCTTCACTCGGCGTTATCGCGTTCGCAAACTCGTGATACGAGACCTTCCGTTATGTGAACGACGCCCTTGCGCGAGAGGCCGAGATCAAGCAGTGGCGGCGGAAAAAGCGGCGTTATGGGGTAAGCCGGCTGCGATGAAGATTCCTCCGCCGCGTCCGGCTTCGGAATGACAAGGATCATGGAATTAAGAAGCAACGGAATCGCGCTTCTTCGACTGCTCTTGCAGGCTGAATCCGCACAGCCGTGGCGTGCGCCTTTTCATTTCCCAATCCCGTTACCACGCATGTTTCATCGCCTGGGCAAACTTGTCAGCCGGCAGCGTATTGAGAACGTCTTCCTTCGTAAGCCATGCCCGCCGCGCCTGAAGAATCCCGTAGTGAATCTTGGCGAGGTGGGAGGTGTGATGCGAATCGGTGTTGATGACGATCTTCACGCCATGTTCCCGTGCCTGCCGGAGGTGAATGTCGTTTAAGTCGAGACGGTCAGGATAGGAGTTGAGTTCCATCGCGACTTTGTGTTTGGCAGCCGATTTGAGAATCGCGTCCATATCAAAAGCGTAAGCGTCGCGGCGAAGGAGTTGCCGGCCAGTGGGGTGGCCGAGGATGGAGGTGTTCGGGTTCTCGATCGCCTTCAACAGGCGTTCGGTCATTTTGACCGGGTCCAGATTGAACTGCGAGTGAATGCTGGCGATCACGATATCCATCTGGCTCAGCACGTCGTCGGAGAGATCGAGATTGCCTTCTCCCAGGATATCCACCTCGATGCCCGCGAAAATCTTTATGCCCTCGATGCGTTCGTTCGCGGCGCGGATGCGCGCGATGTGGGCGATCGCGCGCGGATCATCGAGCCCGTTCGCAAAAGCCAGGTTCTTGGAATGATCGGTGATGGCCATGTATTTGTAGCCACGCGCCCGAGCCGCCTCGGCCATCTCCTCGATGGTATTGCGCCCATCGGTCTCGACCGTGTGCATGTGCACGTCGCCCTGCAGATCTTCGGCGGTGATGAGCTGTGGAAGTTTGTGAGCGGCGGCGAGATCGATTTCACCCAGGTTCTCGCGCATCTCCGGAGGAATGTAGTCGAGGTTCAGCTTCGCGTAAATTTCCTCTTCGGTTTTTCCCGCCACCGGAGTTTCTGTTTTCAAGTCCGCCAGGCTGTACTCGCTAAGCGTGTAGCCCATCTTTAACGCACGCTGGCGCAGCGCGACATTGTGCCCCTTCGAACCGGTGAAATATTGCATCGCCGCTCCAAAGGAGTCAGGGGGGAGAAGGCGGACGTCGACCTGCATGCCGCTGCGTAGCCGGAAACTGATTTTATTGTCGCCGCTGGCAATCACGTCCATGAGCGGCGGATACTTGGCGACGTGCTGGATGGCGTCGGCTCGCAGGGCGTCATCCACGCAGCAATTCCCGGTCACGAGGATGTCGAGGTCGCCGACCGTTTCGCGGCCACGGCGCAAGGAACCGGCAGGAGTGATCTTGTCGATGCCATCGATGGTAGACAGATATTGCGTGAGCTTCTCGGCTTCGACTTCGGCGTGGTCGATCAGATACCGCCCACCAATCCGGCGATAGTCCTCAATGGCCTTGATCAACTTCAGTTCGTGCTTCTCGCCCATGCGCGGCAGAGTCCGGATTTTGCCCGCACGCGCCAGCTTCTCCACGCCATCGAGATCCGAGACCTGGTAGGCGCTCCAGATAAGCGCTATGGTCTTCGGGCCCAGCCCCTGGATTTTCAGCAGCTGCAGCATGGAGGGATGGTATTTCTGGAGCAGCTCGACATGTGTGGCAAGCCGGCCTTCCCGGAACAGCTCCTGCAGGTTGTTGAGCATGCCTTTGCCGATGCCGGGAATCGCGAGAATCTTTTTCGGGTCTGAGATCAGATCGGCAATCCGCTGCGGAAGATTTTCAATCGCCTGCGCGGCGTTGCGATACGAGCGGATGCGGAACGAATCCTGGCCATCGATCTCAAGCAAGTCGGCGGTTTCGTAAAGCAGGTTCGCGATGGCCTTGTTATCCATGCCGAAGACCAGATTAAATAAGTTGCGGCGCGAGCGGAAGTAGGTGGACAGGGATCAGCGAAGACGCGTTGGGTGGGATAGACCGGTCTGGACTCCGAACGAGCGTCAACAGGCCGATGCGGGGGAGATGAATGCGATCCGCTCTTCAGGATGCTTTGCTAACGTTGGCCGCCTGGGGGCCTTTCTGCCCCTGAGTAATCTCGAACTCGACGGTGTCTCCTTCTTGCAAGCTCTTGTAGCCTTCAGTCGTGATCGCACTGTAATGCACAAAGACGTCGGGTCCATCGTCACGGCCGATGAAGCCATAGCCTTTGGCATTGTTAAACCATTTCACCGTACCTTTCATGCGTTCCACGTGCGCCCCCTCAAGCAGGCATCCCTTCTTGCCGTTCAACCCAGGGAGTCCAGGGCCTGCCTGCCGATTCTGCGTCACATTGTGCGGCGGGGGTAGGGGGCTGTCAAGGATTCAGGTCACAGGCAAAGGGGGTTATTTCCTGTACTTCGAACCGTTCTGGTGCAGTGCCAGCCAGAGGACCCCGGAGATGGTTTTGGCATCCCGGATGGAGCCATTCCTGACCATCCGGACGGCTTCCGACAGAGGTACAAGCCGTTGCTCGATGACCTCGTCGGCCTCTGGTTGGGCAACTCCCGGCTTCAGGCCCCGCGCCCAGAACAGGGTCATCGCCTCCGCCACAAATCCCGGACTCGCGTAGAAGTTCAGGATCTGCTTCCATTTCTGCGCGGTGTAGCCGGTTTCCTCCAGCAGTTCGCGCTTGGCGGCAGGCAAGGCTTTCTCGCCTTTATCGATGCGTCCGGCGGGAAGCTCCAGAAGATAGCTATCGGCCGCATGCCGATACTGGCATTCCAGTAGCACATGGGGCTCACGGGGACCATCGGTGGTAGCGAGGATGACGACCGATCCGGTATGACGCACGATGTCCCTCGCCGCGCGCACGCCAGACGGCTCAATGACGCGCTCCGATGTAATCCAGAAAACCGGGCCGCGGTAGACAAGCCGGCGGGAAAGGACGCGGGCGGGAGGGCCTTTTTTCGCTTTTTTAGAACAAGGAGATTTTTGCATGCAAAGAATATAAGCGACAGCAGTGGGTGCATGCAGACTTGCGGGCGATTCCTGGCTGGCTATGGCACATTTTCCCGGCGCACGCTGGTATGCTGCCGACGTGCGCCGACCAACCATCGCTATCGCCGGGGCCGGAAGCCTGGGGAAAGCTCTGGCCACTTCGCTCAGCGCGGCGGGGTATCGGATTCGCGAAATTTTCTCGCGCCCGGCAAAAGGCTCGCGGCAGCGCGCACGTGCCCTCGCGCGCAAACTTCGAGCGAGCGCCCTTGTGATCGGGAAAGATCCGTGCCATGCCGATATCCTGTGGTTGTGTGTACCCGACCGGGAGATTCGCAACTGCGCAGAACTGTTCGCCCGCGTGGATGGATGGGCGAAGCGAGTGGTACTGCACTCGAGCGGCGCGCTGACGAGCGATGAATTGTCCGCACTGCGAAAATGTGGAGCATCGGTCGCCTCCGTGCACCCGTTGATGACGTTTGTGCCGGGCGAAATACCTTCGCTTGCGCGCGTACCCTTCGCAATCGAAGGAGACCGTATGGCAACTAAATCCGCGAGGCAAATCGCCCGTCGTCTCGGAGGGGAACCTTTCCTAATCGGAAAGCGCGACAAAGGTGCTTATCATGCGTGGGGAGCGTTCGCGTCCCCGCTCCTTACCGCGCTGCTGGTAACCACCGAACAGGTCGCTGGCGCCGCGCGGATTCCACGCGCCTCCACGCGCCGGATGATGCTACCGATTCTCCGCCAGACGCTTGCGAATTACGCGAAGCATGGGCCCGCCAAAGGATTCAGCGGGCCTCTTATTCGTGGCGACGCAGCCACCGTGGCCAAGCATCTGGGAGTGCTGCGACGCATTCCGCTGGCACGAGATGTCTACCGCGCTCTTGCCCGGTCGGCGGTTCGCAACCTTGCGGTGAAGAACAGAGCACAGCTGCTCAAGATTCTGACCTGACCGAAACCGGCTCGCGCGGGAATTGCCGTTCCGGGGTTTCTACTGTGCGAAGCGCTTCCCATGCCATCAGAGTCAGCAGAAGCAGAGTAATAAGGGGAAAAGAAGCGGCGGTCGCAAGAGGCAACAGCACTGCGCGAAAAGATCGTGCCCATGGCAGGACTGGAGATGTAATGGTAAGCAGGGAAGCCGTCGCCCACGGCCACAGGAAGGTTCCGATGCCGAGCAGCGTAATAACCCGCGCCGGCCAACCGCTTCGCAGGATGGCTCGGCGTTCGCACCATAGCCATAGGATTGCCGGGAACAGAAGAAACTGGTCGTAGACCGCGATGCTGCTGGATCCGACCAACACGGTGATGGCCAACACGAAAGCGGAAACCAGGAGAAAGGAAGAAGAATCGGCTTCACAGCGGCGAAAGCGGATTGCCGCGGCTATTCCGAAAATGATCAAAAGAAAACTTGCGAGATAGCCGGCCGCCGTCCCCAGAACCAGACGCATCAGCGGTGGCGTGTTCAGTTGCCGGTAAGCGCTTAGAGAATGCCACCATCCCAGCCACCATCCCGGCACCCAAATCTCTGTTGCCACTAGCAGAGCTGCTGAAGCCACAGCGAACGAGATCAGGAATGCCCTCCGGCGTGGCCAGTCGCTGGTTGACCAGAATGCCAGCCACACTACAAGCGGGGCGATCAGGTGCGGCTTCATGGAGCCGAGCGCGAGTAAAATCCCCGCCAGCGCCAGCCGGTTTCTCCGGAGAAGGAGCATTGCGCCCGCAAGGATGGCGGCCACCATGAGCGTGGGCTGCAGGGCATAGATCCCTTCGAGCACCGGGCAAGTGCCCAGCGCGATCACGCTCAAGCTGGCCAAGGTGTACCAGGAGAGATTCAGCCCAAAAGCCCAACACCAACACACGACGGCCACCGCGACGCAAATGGGCAGAAGCAGGCTCAAGACGATCTGCACGCCTTCAAAAGATAAAAGCCCCAAAGGAGCCAGCAAGAGATTCGCCTGCAGTGGATAGGAATAACCTCGATAGGGAACCGCGGCATCGCGGCGCGCACTGCGATCGAGAGTCCGCCCGTACAATCCTGTCTCAATCTTCTGCTGCATTGCAGGGGAGTAGGAATCGGTTCTGTGGGCTAGCAGTTCCTGGGTTGTGATCCATATCTGGTAGAAGTCGTTGCCATATTCATATCCGCCTGCCAGTTCGCGTGAGAGCGCCCCTACGTGCGCCGCCGGAAGGAATAATTCAAAGAAGTAGTAGCCAACGCAAACAGAGCACAGCAGGCACAAGGTCAGGACGTGCTTTTCGCGGAACTGCATATGGGGATGAAGGCATTAAAACCATCTGCAATGCAGAAAGCAACCCGGTGAGATGGCGCCGGTCAGCGGGAGGTGAACAGGTGGCCGAGCTTTTCCTTTTTCGTCTTGAGATAGTCCTCAGCGTGCGGGCTGGGATCGACTTCGCAGGGAACTCGCTCCACGACCTCAATGCCTGCCTGTTCCAGCGCCGACACTTTGTCGGGATTATTCGACAGCAGGCGAACCTTGCCGATGCCGAGAGCCTTCAGCATTTCTCCGGGAAGCGTGAAGTCGCGGTGATCCGCTTTAAAGCCGAGCCGTTCGTTGGCCTCGACCGTATCCAGCCCGGCATCCTGCAGTTCGTAAGCCTGCAGCTTGGCCATCAAGCCGATGCCACGTCCTTCCTGCTGCTCGTAAATGAGCACGCCCGCGCCCTGTTCGGCGATCATGGATAGAGCCATCTCGAGTTGCTGACGGCAATCGCAGCGAAGCGACCCGAAGACATCGCCGGTGAGGCACTGGGAATGAATACGCACCAGCGGCGGCGCCGAGAGCACGTCTCCCATGACCAGGGCGACGGCTTCTTCTTTGGGCCGGTCATTTTTTGATCGATCACTCTTTGGCCGATCAGTCCCGTTGTCAAACGTAGCTTCAAAGCCGTAAATGCGGAATCGTCCCCAGCGGGTAGGGAAATCAGCCGAGGCGAGTTGTCGAACGGAACCTGAAGAGCTCACTCCAACATTATAGACGGCGGCATGATCCACTGCGGGTAACGCGGGCAAAGCACAAAGACGCAGCCTCCGTGCGAAGCCGGGGTTTGCCCTCGCGGGCACGTTGGGTTGGTCTATCTGGGGAACGCTGCTAAAATTACATCGCACTCCAACAAGTGGGGCTGTAGCTCAGCTGGGAGAGCGCCTCGTTCGCAACGAGGAGGCCACCGGTTCGATCCCGGTCAGCTCCACCATACTCCGAAAACTGAATCTGCAAATTGAGCCACTGCTTCGCGGTGATCTCATTCAGCGCTGCGAGGAGACATTGCGCTGATCCAGGCGGTGTTACTTGGCCTCCAGGAATTGACTGCAACGTGGCGCCGTCCATACAAGTCGCGGATGGCCTGGTCGTCGGTGCTGATCCTGGACCCTTCGAGGTTGGCACCCGCATAAGCACCACCCGCTGAGCTGTCGATCAGCACCGGCGTCTTCTTCAGACCGCGCCAAGCAGTCGTGGGATGACAGCTACTTGCCCAGGGTTGGTTCGAAGCGGTACTCATTCCCCGCGGTTTCACTGACTCTTTGTGTCCCCTTGTTCGAAATTGTGATCTCTCTTGGCACTACGGGCCCCTGCTCTGCCGCACGATTGCCGTCCCCGAGTGTGTTAAAAGAATAGAACTGCAGGAGACTGAAACTATGGCTGATCGTGTTCCGCAGAATTACGGAAACCACACCCGCTTCGACCCGCTCTTTCACTTTTTCGCTCTGCCGGTCGTCGTGCTGTCGGTGATCGTGACCCTGGTGCATTGCCTCTATCGACGGAACTGGTTCTCTATTTGGCTGGTGATCTTTTCGATTGCCATCGCGGTCGTGACGTTGAAGGTGCGTATGTACGCGACCAAGCTGCAAGATCGCATCATCCGTCTGGAGGAACGTCAGCGCCTGTACGGACTGTTGCCCGAGACGTTGCGGGCTCGAATTGGCGAGCTGACGGAAGCGCAATTGGTGGGACTGCGTTTCGCTTCCGATGCCGAAATTCCCGGGCTGGTCGAGGAGGCGTTAGCCAGGAAACTGTCCAGGTCTGAAATCAAAAAGTCGATCAAGGTCTGGAGGCCGGACTACTTCCGCGTATGAGGGGTCCATAGGTGCGGCGCTTCCGCCGGCCTTCGATGAGAACTCGTTCCCGGCGCGACAACTTTCTGCCTCGCGGGTTCACAAATCCAACGGAGACAGGATGCTCAGGGTCTACTGGCCAGGCACATGTGTGGTGATGCTTTCCGGAATGCTCGCGATCCCGGCGCCGGCGCGGGCGCAAACTCATGCCACGCCAGCTGAAAGATACCTGTTCGCAGCCGCCAACCGCGAGCGCAGGGCGACAGGGCTGCATGTTTTGCAATGGAATGAAGCGCTGGCCACGGCGGCTCGTGCCCACGCCAAGGAAATGGCGCGCCACAACGAGGTCTCACATCGCTTGCCCGATGAAGCCTCTCTCCCCGGACGTGCTGCCAAAGCAGGCGCACATTTCAGCTGGCTCTCGGAAAATGTCGTACAGTCGCGCGATGCTCCCGCCGCGCACTCCGAATTCATGAAATCACCGGCGCACAAAGCGAACCTTCTGGACGCCGAGATGAACACCGTGGGCATCGGCGTTTACGAGCGCCATGGGCAGCTGTTTGTCGTCGAAGATTTCGCGCAGCGAAAGTAACAGCAGGTTGCAGATTTCTCGGAAACGCATCCCCCGACAGAGAAATCCTGCCAATTCTTCTTCTGTATCGGAATGGGTCATGCGGAATGGGTCAGGGGCGCTCGCGCTGGTCACGGCGCTTAAGCCTTGTTCGCACATCTTTTCCTTCGGAGATGTCGTTCAAAAGCTGATCCAGACGCGAAGATGCAGTGTGCAGGTCCTGGACTTCAGCCTTCGCAACTGTCGCCAATAATTGATCCAGACGAGCAGTCACGGCTGTGAGGACCTGCAGCTCTTCTTCGGACGCCGATGGCTTAGCATTTTTTTCTTCGGCCTCGGACAGGCGGGCAATTCGTGCGCGTATGTCGAGTTCCGGAGTTTGCTTCTCCTGATTACACATAGGGCCCTTACTCAAATACCGCGATCAAGATTGAAATGGCTGTGTCAGCAATTCGGCGCCGCATCAGATTCGAGAGAGCGTCACTGCCCCTGCGGCCGTTCGGCCAGGTAAACATATCGCCGAAGTCGTCCCTCACCGGTGAGATCGTGAACGGTGGAAAGAAACTGTTGTAGCCCTGAGAAATTTCGTTTCCCTTCGATGGCAAGAAGCCCCCCGCGTCTTTTTGCCCGCGCATCGCGCTACTGTGTGCTTCTGCGCGATGACCTGCAACACAAGCGAGAGCTTACCTTGGCCGGCCGGCGGAGTCTATCGGCAAGCCGAGATCAAGGCCGACTTGTATAGGGTTGTTAGCGGAGCTGAGGGATTTCGCGAACAAAGCTGTAGGCAGGCCGTTTTCTTGCGAAGAGGGTTACAGGCCGATAAGATGTCGGCGACATCAAACCCAGCCGGCGAGCGTTCGTGAAGGTGTCGGGGTGTTGTTCGTCTCCGCAGGAGAAAACGACGGAGCGGCAAACTAAATGAAAGTTAATCGGCGGGCGTTCGTGAAGCTGTCGGGCTTGGCAGCAGGAGGACTCGTCCTTTCTCCTGACCTGAACTGGGCTCTTCCGCAGAGCGTGGAACCGCGGCACACGAGTGGGAAGCGGGTGGTCATCCTCGGCGCGGGACTCGCCGGCCTCGCCGCCGCCTGGGAACTGAAGAACGCGGGGCATGACGTCACGATCCTCGAGGCCCAGCTTCATCCCGGGGGACGCGTCCACACTATTCGCGAAGGACTTTCCGATGATCTCTACGCCGAAGCCGGCGCCGGGCGGATTCCTGCTACTCACACAATCACGCTGGAGTGGGTAAAACATTTTGGGCTTGAGTTGGAGCCATTCTATCCCACGGAACTGGCGCAGATCGCGCTGCTGAAGGGCAAGCGGGTCAAGATCGTGGCGAATGGAGCGGTGGATATGTCGACCGTACCGCTCAATCTGACACCCGAGGAGCGCAAGGCCGGGCTGGCGAATTTCGACGACCACTATTACGGCGAAATCATGAGAGCGGTCGGCAATGCCATGCGCGAGCAGTGGCCGCCGGAATTCGCACGTCTTACCGACATCAACATTCGCGATTTCCTGAAGCAGCGGGGCGCGTCGGAGGACGCGATCCATTCCATGCTGTCGGGCTTTGACGACAATGCGGCGCTTGACTTTATTCGCGACCAACTGAACTTCCACGCCGGGTCGCTGTGGAAGATCCGAGGCGGCAACGATCAGCTCCCGCGGGCCTTTGCGGCGAAGCTGAGCGACGTCGTCCACTATGGTTGCGCCGTGGAGCACATCGAGCGCGGCGAACAGCGCGTTCGCATCGACTGCCGTCACATGGGGATGCTCGACCACGTGGAAGCGGACGCCGTCATCTGCACCATTCCATACACGGTCCTGCGGCACATTCCGGTGACACCGGAATGGTCAGCCGCGAAACGCAACGTGATCGATCATCTGAACTACGGTCCGGTCGTGCGGACCACCTATCAAGTGAGCCGCCGTTACTGGGAAGACGAAGGCCTGAACGGCTTTGGGGTGTCGGAGAAGAACTTCGAGGTCTGGCATCCGACCTACGGCAAGCCCGGCAGGCGAGGACTACTCCAGGCCTACAACTACGAGAACTATGCGCGGGAATTGGACCAATTGCAGGAGGATGAACGAGTCGAGAGAATGATCGGCGATATGGACGAAGTGCATCCGGGGTTGCGCCGCAACCTGGAGGCGGTGGTCACGAAGTCCTGGGCAAAGGACCCGTGGCAGAGGGGAGCATACGTCGTGTATCCGGTGGGCCAGATGCAATGGTATTCGGAGATATGCCGGCGCGAAGGCCGAGTCTGGTTCGCAGGCGAGCACGCCTCTCCCTGGCCGGGATGGATGCAGGGCGCGATCGCATCCGGAATCAGTGCGGCGCGAGAAATCAATGCCACGTCTGACGCTCTACTCGCGCAGCCTCGGAGTCCAGGCCCGAATTGAACTCCGGTCGCTGTCAATACCCTCAAGTCGGGGCACACTCAAGTCGGGACGCCCGCGCCAACTCGAACACTGTCAATCCGCAGAGGTCAATGCCGGCTGTCCACCTACCTCATCCCAGATCTTCGTGCCATAGGTCTCGCGCAAGAACAACGTACCTATAATGAAAGTGAGTCCTGCGACGATGATGGGATAGTAAAGTCCGGCATAGATATTGCCCGTCTGGGCGCAGATCGAAAGGCCAATGAGTGGCAGCAATCCGCCGAACACGCCATTGCCGATGTGGTACGGCAGCGAGAGCGAGGTATAACGAACTTTGGCAGGGAACAACTCGACCAGGAAAGCCGCAATTGGGCCATACACCATGCAGACGTACACAACCTGGATCAGCACCAGAAGGACCAGCATCGTCGAATCAGGATTGCTCGCTTCCTTAGCTGGAACCAGGGCTCCGGTTGCATCCGGGGACATCGGCGTCAGACTGATCGCACCCGTCACCGCATTACGCTGGGACTTCACGGTGACGACATTGTTTCCAGCGGCACGCTGCATGGCGTGGTAAATCGGAATGTAGGTAAGGACGGCGAGGAGGCAGCCTGCCATCATGATTCGCTTGCGTCCAATTTTGTCGGAGAGCCAGCCAAACAGGGTGAAGAGGGGCATTCCCAATAACAGGGCTACCACGATGATGTTGTTGACCGTCTTGCTGTTTATCTTGAGAATCGACTGCATGTAAAACAGCGCATAAAACTGACCTGTGTACCAGACGACGCCTTGACCGGCGGTCGCCCCAAACAAGGAGAGCAGCACCTGTTTGAGGTTCGACATCTTCGTGAACGCGTCCTTCAGTGGTTGCAGGGAAGCTTTCCCGCTGCTCTTGATCGATGCGAAAATGGGCGACTCTTTCAGTTTCAGCCGAATGTAAAGCGAGATCGCGACCAGGACGATGGAGACGAGGAAGGGAACTCGCCAGCCCCAGGCCGAAAATGCTTCCGGCGTCATGTTGGCGCGAGTGGCGATGATCACCAGAATGGAGACAAAGAGCCCGAGAGTCGCCGTGATCTGGATAAAGCTGGTGTAGAAGCCCCGCTTCCCGTCCGGTGAGTGCTCGCCCACGTAAACCGCAGCTCCGCCATACTCGCCGCCCAGCGCCAGCCCCTGCAACACGCGGATGGCAATCAATGCGACCGGAGAGAACCAACCCGCAGTCGCGTAGGTGGGCAGCAGCCCGATCAAGGCGGTGGACAATCCCATCACCGAGAGCGTGACCAGGAAGGCATACTTGCGTCCGATCAGGTCGCCGATCCGGCCAAAGAAGATCGCTCCAAAGGGCCGCACCACGAAGCCCACGGCAAAGGTGGCCAGGTAGGCGAAGTAGGCGAACGTGTTGTTGCCCGGCGGATAGAACTTGGGGGACAGGACCGCAGCCAGGCTCCCGAAGATGTAGAAGTCGTACCATTCGATCATGGTGCCGACGGATGAAGCCGAGATCACAAGCGGTAAGCTATATTCCGGTCTCCCGAGTGCCTGTTCCCGCGTGGCCATAACAGTCTCCTTGTCGGTCGCTGCCTGCGCGACCTTGGTTGCCCTCGAAACCACTTTCAGCGCCGCTTTGAACGTCTACGTGACAGTAATGCTTCCGGCGGGGCCCCACGTTGGAGCACATTTATAGTTCGGTTTGGCGAAAACGTAAAGATTATTCCGAAATCCGGGGCCGGTCAGAAAGACCGGTCAGAGCAGCTGCGCTTTCGCACCCCGGAATTCGGGTTTGGAGACCCACCGGAGCGGAGTACCACGCTCAATGTGCTGAGGCTACGTGGTTTGCCTTCTATGCGGATCGGCATGGATGACCGCATTCTTGCCCACGAACCATCATTCCATCACCCAACCGTTCTTCCGGTAACGGATGACGGGCGCCAACTCCTTGCCGGGCAATTTCGCCAGTGTTCCCAAAACCAGCTTGCGCCACGGCTTTTCCAGGCCGTCGATATTCATGACTCGTGAACTGAGCCGGCGGAAGCTCTTCAGCGTGCTTGCACGGGGAAGCGCTGCAACTTCTTTTTCGACGATCTCCTCGTGCACGCGATGGCATTCCGCCAGGTTCTGCAGGCCGAGCGAGTCGGGATGGGAGCGAAACCCGCCAATCAGCGCATCCACGGAATAGAGCTTCGCGTATCGAAAGAAGCGCACCCACAATTCGAAATCGCTGCCATTGCGGCGCGAATCGTCCACACGGCCGCCGGCGCGCTCCCACAAGCTCCGCCGCCAGAAAGTTGACTCCTGCTGGATATAGCGATTCGCGCCCGCCAGGAACGGCATACGCGACCAACGGCGAAGCTTCAGGATCTCCACCCCCATGCCATCGTCGCTGAAGCCCGTGGGGCGCCCGGTGATCCACTCCACCTGGGGAAATTTCGCGAACACGCTGCCAACCACGAACAGGGAACCGGTGTGCAGCATGTCGGTGGCGCTGATCCAGCCCATCAACTCCCCGGACGAGTGCGCGAAGCCTTTATTGATGGCGTCATACATCCCGCGATCGGGCTCGCTGACCCATCCTTGCAGGTGCGGTTCGTAGCGCTGGATGATTTCGACGCTGCCGTCCGTCGATCCCCCGTCCACAATAATGTACTCGAGATTCGGATAGCCCTGGTTCAGCACCGAGCGAATTGCCGCGTCCAGGTAACGCGCGGAGTTCCGCACCGGCGTGACCAGGCTGATCTTCGGCCAGGCAGGTGGGTTTGAACCTACATTCGCGTTTGCGCTCATCGAACTCATGCTTCGCTGTGTGGAAGTCCCCGCGAGTTGGGCGGCGTAAGCATAATCAAAAGCAACCACGAAGGACACGAAGGAATCACGAAGGCTCTGTCAGCAAGTCCTTCGTGCAACCTTAGTGCCCCTTCGTGGTTAAGTTTTTGTTCTCTGCGCCAGCTGTATCTTTCTCGCAAAGAGGCCGCGAGCCTTCAACTCGGTAGTGAATCCGCCTGGAGGGCAGAGCCATTAGTCCCGTAATAGCGACACTAGCGCAGGATTCTTCACCTCTGTCCTCGAGGCGACAAAAATGCAACGCAAGTTGTGGCCGTCGCGCGCAGTATCCAGATTATTGCGCCAGTCGAAGCGGAAGTCTTCATGCTCGGGCGCCTTGACGGGCGCGTACACATGCGGGAAGCCGACGCGATTTAGCGCGAGCACCACATAGTGCGGCGTGGGACGGCCCGCGATCCCGCCGAGTGCCTGGTTCACGTCTGTGCTTTCGTCTTCCATGCGCACCAGCGCCAGTTCATGATCGCAAATAATCGTCTCCAGCAACAACATCTCGTCGCAAACCGACTCCATGTTGCGCAGCGACTGCAGCGGGTTCTCGAGGTGATAGAGCAGGCCGTAGGAAAAGACAATGTGAAAGCGGCCAAAGCGGGATAATGGCTCGGTCTCGACGTTACCCACGTGCGCATCAAGATGAGGATAGCGCTCGCGCAAGCTGACAATATTCGATTCGCGGCCGTCCACACAAACCACAGTGGCGCCCATTTCGGCCAGCTTAGCGCCGAGGTGGCCGACCCCGCAGCCCACGTCGAGCACGCGCTTTCCCGCGAGCGGCAAGCCCATGGCCTGGAGGTTCGCCATGCGAGCCCGGTTCATCGCAAGCGCGTTGGGAGCATCGAAGACTTCGAGCCCGCCGTGCCGCCGCACACCTTCGCTCTTGTAATTGCGCCGCCGGATGTCGACCGGGTAAGGCAGCTGCTCGGGCAGCGGAGCTAGAGGCGTCCGCTTCAGTTTTTGAAACAGATTTTTCACTGTATATTGACTCTCAATGAAGCCACGAGCTTCGAGCTAGGAGCTTCGAGCCACCAGCCACCGGCTACCGGCTACCAGCCACCAGCGACCAGCGACCAGCCACCAGCCACCAGCTATCTCCTTCGAATCAGATCAAACCAGTTGAAATCGTACTTGTGAAAATCGAGTGTGAACACCACATCAAATTGCGCAGGAGCCAGAAAATCGCGAATCTTCTTCAGATCATGCCACTCGACCCAGGGCGCGCCGCCGTCTGTTTTCTGGCCCCACTTATCCGCGGGCATGCGCCCGTCATGAATCCAGCGGCGCCTGGGATAGGCCAACTCGATCCAGCGTCCCCCGACGGGCAAGTGTTTCAGCAGAGCTTGTGCTTCCACCCGCGTCGCCTCGAGCGGCAAATTAATCAGTGAGCCTTGTCCATAAATGGCTGCGTAATTATCCGGCAGCGAGTCCAGCGAGCGCAGGTCCTCCATGTAGCAGAAGCGCACATGAGTCAGGCCCTTCAGTTTGCAGAGCCGCTGAACGACTTCGAGATTCGTCTCCACGATATCCACGAACGTCCAGTCGGCGCCGTTGGCCGCGAACGGAATGCCGTCGAACCCCAGCCCGGAGCCGACCTCTAATACCTTCCTGCCGCGAAATACGTCGCTGTACAGGGTGTGATACCAGCCTCGCACCGAATAGGCATCTCCGGTGGAGGAGTCGGCAAGCGCGGCCGACCAGAGGCGCAGCAGTTCCTGATCGGACAACTTCAGCAGTTCTTTGGAGCGCACACGTGTCTGCTCGCCGCCCGGAACCTCACCCCACTTGGTGCGCAGAATGCGAAACGTTTCCGCCAGATGCTCATCGGCACCCACGCCCGGAGGAAAAGGCCAGCGCGCTTGCCTGCCCAGCCGCAGCATCATCGCCGGCTCTCCGCGACGACTTTTTCTGTCTTCGCCTGAGGATGCGTGAATCGCCGCCGGACAAGCTTCGCCATGCTCAGGGGCCGCGAACTGTAGCGCTTGAACTGCTTCCAGAACCGGCGCGGATTGTTCTCGATTCCTCGGCTGGTCAGTTTGTGGGTCGCGTCATCGATGGTGTACGCATACCGCCAGAAGAAGCCCTGCTCGTAATCGCCCGGATTTTCCTCGCACGTGAGGCGCGCGTTCAGGATGCATTCCTCGCTGGCCATCATTTCTTCTTTGCTGGGGCCGTAGTTGGTATGGGAGTAGTCATGATTCTGATGGATGACCAGTACCGCCCGGGTTGCATCGACCACCTGCGCGTGCAGCGAGCGCGCCTTCCAGAGCAGCCAGTTGTCCCACCAGAACCGTCCGATGGCCAGAGCCGGAATCGCAGGATACAATCCCCGAGAAAACGCAAAATAATCGATGCTGCGCGCGATCTGCAGCTTGCCCTCTCGCCGCGCGCGGCTGCGGAGTTCGGTCGCCCAGTCGGCGTCGAAGTTGATCGCATCTTTAATATCCAGATCGGTGCGGCGGCCGACCATCAGAAAGTGGTGACTCCATTCCGCCACGCCGGTTAACGCTTGCGCAAACTCATCGAAGAGAACGATGTCGGAGTTTACATAAGCGAGAATCCGGCCGCGTCCCGATTTCTCGGCCTGCCCGAACAGGTCACTGATCAGCGGAGTGCCCCACTGATTGCATTTCACATCGGGGATGTGACGCAGGCCAAATTCGGCAGCGGCTTCGGCCGTTCCCGGTTCCCGGCCGAAGAGGATGATCTCCGGCCGGGGGCGCATATGCGTCCAACTCTGAATCGCGTTGCGCTGGATCACCCCGATGTGCCCGTCAAAACGCTTGGGTGTCGCAAACAGGGTCAGCGTTGTGGGCAATGCGTCAGCCGTGCCGGGATTCATACGAAGCCCTCTCCCAGGCCCAGCGCAAGGTAGTGCACCCCGGTCTCCTCGCGCAGGAACTTCACCGCCCGCCAGCAGTCAATGACCGTCCGCTTGGGATTGCCGTCGCGTACCCACTGTTGCGGCCGGAGCGCGCTGAACTCGGGCCAGGCCGTCGCCAGAACCACGATATCCGACTTCTGCACGCATTCGAGCGCGCTGGCAGCAAAACACAGCTTCTCCAGAGCCGGACCGCGCGAATTTCGACCATAAGCTGGATCAAACGCCAGTACCCGAACGCCCCGCGCAAGCAGCTCTTTGGCCAAGAGAAAGCCGGCTGCTTCTTCGACCACGTCCGTCCCCGGCTTGTACGTCAGCCCAAGAATTCCCGCCGTGCCGTTCGTCTGCTGTTGCACCAGATCCGCCAGCCAGGAGATCTGCGCGCGATTGAAGCGGTCCACCGTCTGCGCGAGGTCGGGCGGAACGTTCAATTGCCGCGCCAGTTGGGCCAGAGCCAGGTTGTCGCGCGGAAAACACGGGCCGCCGTAACTGAGCGCTCCTTTCAGATACTTGGGCCCGATGCGCGTATCGAGGCCGAGCGCGGAGGTGATGACATCCACGTTTGCTCCGGGGAGCCGCTCGCAAATGCGCGCCAGCATGTTGGCATAGCTGATCTTTGTCGTCACGTAGGTGTTTACCGCCAGCTTCGTAATCTCCGCGTTGACGAACGCCATACGCGCGATCGCAGGTTTGTTCTCGCACACCTGAGCGTAGAGCGACTGCAGAAAATCTCCGGCGCGCGAATCGCTTTCCCCGATCAACAGCATATCGGGATTCAGGAAATCGCGGATCACGCTGCCGAGTGCGATGAACTCCGGACTGTAGCAGAGACCGAAATCGGCGCCCACGCGCTTGCCGCTGGCCTTCTCCAGCATCTCGCGGACCGGTCCACCCGTGGTCCCGGGCATCACCGTACTGGTGAGGCAAACCACGTGATAAGTATCTTTCGCCGCGAGTGCCCGCCCGATGGCATGGCATACTGGGTCCACGTAACGCAGCGAGAATCCACCGGCCGGATCGCTCGGAGTCGAGACCACGATGAAGCTGATGTCGGTCTGGCGTATGGCAGCTTCGACATCGTCGATCGCGGTCAGACGGCCTTCCGTCTGCGCGAGCAGTTCGCCCAGACCGGGTTCGTGCACGGGAGGGCGGCCTTCGTTGATCGCTTCGATTTTGTGCGGATCGTTGTCGACCCCGATCACCGTCAACCCCTTGGCCGCAAGACACGCAGCCAGCGGAGAGCCCAGCTTTCCCAGGCCAATCACACACGCTTTTATGGTCATGCACCGGCCTCGGCGGTCAGGCACAGGTGCCACCCGAAATGTGCTTCCATCCAGGGGGTCGCCGCCGCTGGAGCCCAGTTCCAGGGCCAGCTCTTCACGTATTCGTATTTCACGTATTCGGGTATGCGGTAGGGAAAGATGTGATCGACGAAGGCATCGGTCAGACGACAGCCGCAAGATTCAATCAGCCGTCGGCCTTCCTCGCGCGTGTAGGTGTAAGTTACCGGGCAGCCGGTCTGCGCCTCGGAGTGCTCGGCGACGAGTTCCTTCAGGCGCCAGAAGCGGCCTTTGCCGTAGCCCATCAGAATCCAGAACACTTTCCAGGAATGCCGGTAGTACACCATGAGCTTGACTGTAGTGCCGGGCTTGGCAAAGTGACGCATCTGCTCGACCACGCGTTCCGGATGCGGTGTGTGGTGGATCACGCCAAACGTGTAGATCAGGTCATAGGTTTCGACCGGGACGAACTGCGTCAATTCTTCCGCACTGCCGGAATAGAAACACACCTGATCCTGAAGTCCATAGACCTCGACGCGCTTGCGCGCCAATTCCAGCGATTGCGGTGAAAGGTCAACCGCGGTGACGGTGGCGCCATGCCGAGCGAAATTCGTCGTATCAGTTCCAATCCCGCATCCGATCTCGAGCACTTTCTTGCCGCGCCATCGTTCGAATTGGGCGAACCGCGGAATATGCGGTTCCACGAAATACTTGCGCGCCTCGACTTCATCGAAGTAGGCCCGCGTTCCGACCGGCTTGGGTGAGTGCCGAACGTTGCACGGCCGCTGATCCCAGTATCTGCGGACTTCGTCGACCGAAATTTGTGAGAAATCATGCATTACGCTGCACACGTAGGTCTAGACACGTAAGCCCAGACGCCCTCGTCTGGGCAGCGAAGCCCGACACTCTGCTTGCTATCTGGCTGCTTGTCCCGCGGCGATGCTCGGAAGCCGTCCCGCCTTGCGCAATTCCTCTTCAATCCATTGGTATGTGGTCTTCAGACCGTCTTCCAACTTGATCGATGGCTCCCATCCCAAAACTCGATTCAGCTGGGTATTGTCGCTATTGCGTCCACGGACGCCCTGCGGCTTCGACACATCGTGCCGCTTCATCAAACGCTTTCCCGCCACGTTCGACACCAGGTCGATCAACTGATTGATCGTCACCAGCCGATCCGTTCCCAGATTCAGGGGCTCGGAGTAATCACCAGCCATCAGCCGGAGCAGGCCTTCCACGCAGTCATCCACGTACATGAACGAACGCGTCTGTTCCCCATCACCCCAGACTTCGATGTCGCCGCCATCTTCGGCGAGTGCGACTTTCCGCGAGATCGCCGCCGGAGCTTTCTCCTTGCCGCCTTCATAGGTTCCCAGCGGCCCATACACGTTATGAAAGCGCACGATGCGGGTCTCAAGCCCGTAATCCTTCTTGTAGTAGCGGCACAGTTCCTCGGCGAACAGCTTCTCCCATCCGTAGCCCGGCTCCGGATCGGCGGGAATCGCGTCCGCTTCTTTCAGCGGCGTTACATCCGCGTGATTCTGCTTGTACTGGGGATAGACACAGGCTGAAGAAGAGAACAGGAATCGCTGCGCTCCATTCACACGCGCCGCCTCCAGCATGTGGGTGTTAATCAGAATGTTATTACGAGAGATGTCAGCATGATTAGCGGTGATATAACCAATCCCGCCCATGTCGGCTGCGAGGTTATAGACCTGGTCGACTTTTGCCGCCGCCTGCAGGCAATTCTCCCAGCGGCGCAGGTCGAGCAGAGCGAACTCGTCCGCGCAACTAGACTCATATTCCGGGGCCTTAAGGTCCGTCCCACGCACCCAAAAACCCTCATTTTTCAGCCGCCGCACCAGGTGGTGCCCAATAAACCCACCCGCGCCGGTTACCAGGATCCGGGGTTTTCCCGCCACGCCAAGCTCCCAATTTGCCAGATTGAAAAGAGAACCCTTATTTTATCGGACGCCCAAGATAAGCGGCAAGGTAAGTACAGGTGTCAGGAAGGGAAACGGGTCTTCGCCCTAGAATCTGCCCTTTCCGTGTGCAACTTGCTTCATGGATGTGCTACCGTGTTCCCCACCAAAGAGCCATTCTCCATTTGTTGTCAGCGTCAGATACTGTGTCGCGAGTGGAATGCTGTTTGCTGATATAGGGTCGGCGCTCCCCCCCAAAGCACGACCCACGACCCTTGTAGGTAGGAGTTGTTGTGAACGACCCTAACGGACTGGGCGTTCGGGTGCGCCGTCGCCGCACTCGTCGCCATCGCCGGAACCGCGTGATCCGGCGCTCGTTGTTGGCATTGGTTTTCCTGCTTGGCGGATTGACAGGGGCGGCTCTGCTGCCAATCGATTTCAGTTCCTTTTTGGCGTCTTCTTTTTCCTCTCGTCCCGCTCCGGAATGGAGCAACAGCGGGGATGTGCGGCGTGATTTAGCGCTGTCGGCAGCGGCATCGGACGCACCTTCGAAAGATAACCGTCCCGTTTACCCCTATTCGATCGTACCCGGCGGAGTCCATGATCCCAAGGAGCTGGAGCGCGTCTTCGAACGAGATCCTGTGGTTTCCGCGCATTATCGCGGATTTGATTTCCGGCGCGCGCGCGTGGTGCAACTGACCGAGGATCGGACCGTGTATGTCTCCTACCGGATTGCCGGCAAAGTCTACTGGACCACCAAGAGGGTTCTTCTGCATCGCGGAGAGAAGGTCATTACCGACGGCAAAATGACTCTACGCACCCGGTGCGGAAACCAGGTCTCCGACGAGGCGCGCAAAGAGGTGTCGCCGAACGAGCCAGCCATCGCAAGGATGGAACAGCCCATCAAGATCGATCCCGGCACAGCGATGATGATTCCCGCCGACTTTGGGTCTGTGCTGACGCGGCCCAGTATGCCAGAATTCGTTGCCGGGATGCCCGCATACTCCCTCATTACAAACAATGGTGCGATGTTAACCTTGTACCCTCCGCCACTGCCGAGCTGCAGCCCGAAGAAAACGAAAAAGGGCGGCGCGCCTGTCGTCACTACTGGGGGAAAGAAAGGCAAAAGCGGCGGCGACTGCAGCACGCCGGTTGGCGAAGTGCCTGAACCGGGAACCCTGGTTCTGCTCTCGACCGGACTAGCGGGCGCCTATTTCCGTTATCGCAACAAAGCGCGCGCGTAGCTGACGCACCCGGATACCTCCGGGCACACTCCGTCCACGATCCACAGCGAACCGCGGAAGCGGCAGCGCTTGCTCCCTGCCATCTTTCTCCTTTACTCTCTCGCCTATCTTTCTTGACGGAGTCACCGCACGTGCGCCGATTCTCATTGATCCCTGTCCTGCTGATCAGTGTCGTTTCCTTTGCAGCCAAGCCGGTCTCCACTCCATCCATCCGCGTCGTGGTCGATCTCACGGACGCTCCTCGAAACATCTTTCACGCTTCGCTCAACCTGCCCGTCACGCCCGGAGAAATCACATTGGTCTATCCCAAGTGGATTCCGGGCAACCATCGCCCAAGCGGGCCGATCGGGAATGTTACCGGGTTGCACTTCCGGGCAGGGAATCAGGAACTCGCGTGGCACCGTGATCCGATCGAGATGTATTCGTTTCACGTGACCGTGCCGCCGGGCGTCACGGGGATTCAAGCGAGCTTCGATCTCATCTCCGCTGACAGCGCCGGTGGCGGTGGTCCAGCCGCTTCCACCAACCTGCTCGATCTCAACTGGAACCAGGTGGTCCTGTATCCCGATGGAGTTGCTTCCGACGCAGTCGAATTCGCGCCCTCGGTGCGGCTTCCGGCAGGCTGGAAATATGGAACGGCGCTCACCACGGCCAGCGCCACAGGAGACGAAGTTTCATTCAATCCGGTTTCGCTCACCACGCTGGTGGATTCGCCGCTGATTGCCGGCGCGCACTATCGGCAAGTCGAACTCGTGCCCGCGGGAGAAATTCCCGCGCACGTCATGGACCTGGTAGCAGAAAGCGATGCCGATCTGGAAATCACTCCCGCCGATACTGCCGCGTATCGCAAGCTGGTCGCCGAAGCCGATGCGCTTTTCGGCGCACACCATTATTTGCAATACCATTTCCTCTACACGTTGAGCGACTCCGTCGGCCATCATGGCCTCGAGCATCACCAGTCCAGCGATAACAGCGCGGCTGGCCGCACGCTTCTCGATCCGCAGAAGCATCTGCTGGAAGCCGGTCTTCTTCCGCACGAATTCGTGCACTCCTGGAACGGCAAGTACCGGAGGCCAGCCGGACTCGCGACGAAAAATTATCAGGAGCCGATGATTGGCGACCTCTTATGGGTGTACGAAGGCCTGACCGACTACCTCGGGAACGTTCTGACCGCCCGCTCCGGCCTGTGGACCTCAGAGCAATATCGCGAGTGGCTGGCAGTCACTGCGGCCATGCTCGATCATCGTGCCGGCCGCACCT
>Ga0307478_10000966_pt1 | contig 26799 bp, 27 predicted proteins | sample atmos_gasesECM4C_2_FD_203713 | JGI IMG/M metagenome (GOLD analysis project Ga0307478, IMG submission 203713) | Hardwood forest soil microbial communities from Morgan-Monroe State Forest, Indiana, United States - atmos_gasesECM4C_05 | ecosystem: Environmental > Terrestrial > Soil > Temperate...
CTTTCGAGCCTGGCGAAGGTGGCGGACCTGAAAGTGATCAGTCGCACGTCGGTGCGCCAATTCCGGAGTGGCACGCGCAACCTGCGGGAAATCGGTGAAGCGCTGGGCGTGGCCTACGTCATGGAGGGCACGGTGCGGCGCGCGGCGAACCGGGTCCGGATCAACGCGCAGCTCATCGATGCCCGCACCGATTTGCACGTCTGGAACGACACCTTCGATCGCGAGATCACCGATCTCTTCGCTCTCCAGACTGAGCTGGCGCGCCGGATCGCGTTCGCGTTGCGCGCCAATCTTTCTCCGCGCGAGAAAGCCAGCCTCCAGGTTCACCCGACGAGCGACCTCGACGCCTACGACTTGTTTCTGCGCGCGCGAGACCTGTTCCGCTGGAGCGGCTCGGGCGATCCGCGCGAGAACGGCGAGCGCGCCTTGCGGCTGCTCGGGGAAGCGATCACGCGCGATCCACACTTCGCGCTCGCGCACTGTCTCGCCTCGCGCTTTCATGCCGAGCTTTACTGGTTCGGTTACGATCGAACCCGGAGCCGGCTCACCCAGGCAAAGCTTGCGGCGGACACAGCGCTGCGCCTTCAGCCCGACTCCAGCGATGTCCGTCTCGCCCTCGCTTACTACTATTACTATGGCTACCGCGATTACGAGCTCGCGCGGACGGAGCTGGCGATCGCGCATGCCGCCGCGCCTAACGACGCCGAGGCATGGGACGCGTCGGCCGCCATCGATCGGCGGCAGGGACGTTGGGCAGATGCGATCTCAAATTTCGAAAAGGCCAGGGACCTCGATCCGCGCAATCCCTCGGTGCTCTGGAACCTGGGGGAAACCTACGCCTGCATCGGCCGCGACGACGAAGCCGCGCGCGCCTTCGCGAATGGAATCGAGGTGAACACCGAGGCGCACCTGTTTTCCGTCGCGCGCGGGGCGATCCCGTTACGAACCGACGGCAGCCTCGCGCCGCTTCGCGCGGTCTTACGCGACATCCCGAGCGACTTCGATCCGGGCGGCGGAGTCACAAACATCGCGGTACGGGTGAGTCTGATGGAACAGGATTACGCGGGCGCGGAGCGGCTGCTGAATGAATCGCGCTACGAAAGATTTAACGACATCGGTGTCGGCGGCCCGGCCGCGATCCTGGATGGATACGCCTTTCCCCAGGCATGGTATCAGGGGCTGATCGCGCGCGGGCGCGCTGACCAAGACGGCGCAGAGCGCGCTTTTGAATCCGCTCAACGAATTGTCGAAGGCGATCTCGCGAAAGCGCCGGACGACGCGAAGCTAATGGCGATGCTCGGCCTGGTGCATGCCAGGCGCGGGCGCAAGGAGGAAGCGATCGCGGCCGGGCGTCGCGCGGTCGAACTGCTGCCGACGACTAAGGATGCTTACGACGGTCCGCTTATCGCCGCCAAGCTGGCGGTGATTTATGCGCAGGCCGGACAGAACGATCGCGCGGTGGAAATGCTGACGGACCTGATCGCCATCCCAAACGGCCCGACGCCGGGAACGCTGCGGATCGAGCGCGAATGGGATCCGCTGCGCGGCGATCCGCGGTTCGAGAAGCTTACCAAAGGCTAATGGAGTCGGAACGCATTTCCCCAACGGCCTGAGGGCAAGCCGTCTCCGATCACTGCTGGGTCGCCGGCTGCTGAAACAGCGCAACGAATTCCAGGAATCCTTCTTCCTTTAGTTTTTCCGCGGGCACGAAACGCATCGCGGCCGAGTTGACGCAGTAGCGCAAATTTGTTGGCGGCGGGCCATCGTTGAAAATGTGGCCAAGATGGGAATCGCTTTTTTTGGCGCGCACTTCGGTGCGGACCATGCCGTAGCTGTTGTCGATTTTCTCGACGACATGCTCGGGCGCAATCGGCTTGGTGAAGCTGGGCCAGCCAGTGCCGCTGTCGAATTTGTCGAGCGAAGAAAAGAGCGGCTCGTTCGTGATGATATCGACATAAAGGCCGGGCTTATGACTGTCCCAGTAAGGATTGCGGAAGGCGGTCTCGGTGCCGTTCTCGCGGGTGACATGATATTGCTCCGCAGTCAGGAGCCGCCGCAATTTTGCATCGGAAGGCACCGCAATTTCATCCGGATGGGTGCGCTCGGCGATTTTCTTTTCCTGGGCGTGGCTCCACAAAACCATGCCGGCCGCGATCGCGACCGCCAGGATGAGGCCGATGATGAGAGTCAAGTAGGAGGAACGCGATGACGGATGTTCGATTCTGGCCATGGCGAAAGAAGATTTAAATCATGCATCGAAAAACGGATTTTCGCCAGCGCTTGAGCGCAAGATTTTGTTGCTAAGCGGCGGCCTCTCGTCCGGCCTCCGGGACGCGAATGTAACGCCGGAACGCGATCAATCCGATCGGCGCCACCGACGCGGCGAGCGCAAAGATCAGCCACATCAATTCTGGTCGTCGTAAGCCGTTCTCCGGAACGAAAGCCGCGAGAACCCAGCCGGCTGTTCCGATGAGCAGCTTCCCGACGAGAAACGGAAGGTAAGCGAGTGCGCCGTAGGATGCTTCCTGCCCTTTCGGCGCGATCGCGGCCGCGTACTCGTAAACGCGAGGGGAATAGAATGCTTCGCCAACGGAAAACACGATCAGGTAAAGCGCGCTCATAATATAATACGGATGAATGGCGCCATGCAGGCCGAGGTAGCTATGCCCGAGCCATTGCCCGAATCCGCTCTCGGCCGCGGCCAGGAACCACGTTGTCGGCAAGGCCATAATGAAAACGCCGGCTGCGCAAATCGCGCCGCCAATGACCACCATTCGATAAGCGGACAACCGTTGGGTCAGCGCTCCGACCAGCGGCGCCAGAACGATGATCATCCAACCATTGATATTCGCGAGCCGTCCCACCGGCGCGCCCATCCCCAGCACCCGATCACCGAACTTCGGGAACACATAATCCATCTGGAGGAAGATCGCTTTGAGGAACCCGATCAGCAGGAAAAAGGCGAGGATGCGCGCGAAGGCCGATTGTCCAATGAGCCGTTTGAACAGTTGCACGGTTTCCGTCGCGCTCTGCCGCACAGTCTGCGCGAGGCCTGCGATCAGCGAAGCGGACCGCGCCTGTGACTTCGCGCGGTCATCTTCATCGCGCCGGATGAAGTAAATCGCCGGGAAGATGATGATCTCGATCGCGAGGCTGACCATGAAGAGCTGCTGGTGCGTTGTTGGCTCAAACCCAAAAAGGCTGAAGTGCGCGGTCGATTGGCGAACGAAATCGAAGAGATAGCCTGCGGCGAGGTACCCGATGTTCATCACTACGTAGATGAGGGAAAACGACATGGACCGCTGCGCGATCGTTGAGTAACGGCGCGTCGCCGCCAGCAACACCGGGGTGCCCAGGGCCTCGCCGATCGCGAGCGGAAGCACACCGCAGGTTAGCGCCAGCCAGGGAGTGGTCGTTGTCACCATGACCGTACGCGCCACCGTGCAGATCGCCACGCCTAGGTAGAACGTGCGCTTGAGCCCGATCGCATCCGTAAGCGACCCCGCGAGCAGCGTGAACACCGTCATGGCCGGCGCCCAGCCCCAGCCGACGATCGCCCCTGCCGCCTGATCGCTGAATCCGAGATCCCGCGAGAGCCACAGGACAATGGTTTTGTTCGTGACCGAGTAGGCCACGTAAATCAGGAACTTGAGAAGGAACGTCAGCCACAGCTCGCGTCGCGCGCCGAAAATGATGGTGAACTTTCCGATGAAACCGGCGAGCCCGCGCGCTGGCGAGGCGCCCGGTTCCAACACTGCGGTTTCGTTCTTCGCGTCAGCCACGGAGGTGATTGTGCGCTACAACGGCGCTGCTGTCATTCCGCGGAGTTTCTTCTGTAGCAGCCGCCCTGTGGGCGGCTCGAGAGCGACCCTGCATCCGTCGTCTTCCCCGCGCTTCCCACAGGGAAGCGGCTACAGAAGAATCAAACCATGTTCGCGATAAAAGTGCGGCCGTCGAATGGCGCCAGGTCTTCGAGCTTCTCGCCCGTGCCGACGAAGCGCGTCGGCAAACCGAGTTCATCCTGGATCGCGATAACGACCCCGCCTTTGCCGCTGCCGTCGAGCTTGGTCACGATTAATCCCGTGAGCCCGATCGCCTGGTGAAATTCGCGCGCCTGGGAGAGGGCATTACTGCCGGTCGTGGCGTCCACGACGAGTAAGGTTTCATCCGGCGCTTTCTCGTTCTGTTTCGCCAGGCTGCGTTTCACCTTGCTCAGTTCCGCCATCAGATTGCTTTTCGTGTGCAACCGGCCGGCGGTATCGCAAATCAGGAACTCGATGTTCTTGCGATCGGCCGAGGTGTAGGCCTCGTAGCAGAGTGAGGCCGGGTCCGCGTTGTATTGGCCGCGGATCATTTCCACGCCGATCCGCTCCGCCCAAATTCCAAGTTGTTCGATTGCTGCCGCGCGAAACGTATCCGCGGCGGCCAGCATGACGCTGTGACGATTGCGTTTGAAATAATGCGCCAGCTTCGCCGTCGACGTGGTCTTGCCAGTGCCGTTCACGCCTACGATCAGCAGTACTTTCGGCCGAGCGGGATGCGGCGTGATTGCCAGCGGCGCCATCGGCAGAATGCGGGCAATCTCTTCCCGCGCGACTTCGGAGATGTCGTTCGCTGTGATGGCGCTGTGTTGCGCGCGCCCTCGCAGGGCCTCGATGATGCGCAGCGTCATCGGCACGCCGAGATCGGCTCGGATCAGCATCTCTTCCAGTTCATCCCAATCCACCGGCCGGCCCGTGAATTTTTGAACGAGCGATTTAAGGAAATTCATGGGTCGGAAAACCAGACAGGATTTGCAGGATTAACAGGATCGAAGAATGGAAATGGATGGCTGCCGAAGTTCTTTTCCCCAATCCTGTAAATCCTGTTAATCCTGTCTTGTCTCCTCTTTCCGCGGCGCCGCTTCGCGCAACGGGCGCGTCAGATCGCCTTTTACGCGGTCGAGAATTCCATTTACGAAGCGGCCCGAATCCGGTCCGCCAAAAGTTTTCGCCAGCTCGATCGCTTCGTTGATCGAAACGACGGGCGGGATGTCATCGCGATAAAGCATTTCATAAATCGCGAGGCGCAAGACATTTCGATCGACGGCAGAAATGCGACGGAAATCGTAGTTCTCGCAGTATTTCCGGATGCGGTCGTCGATCTCCGGCAGGTGCGCGATCATGCCGTCGATGAGCGGTTGAGCGAATTGGCGGACGCGGGAAGGGGCGGGGCAAAATTCCCAGAACTCTTCCATCCGCTCCGGCGCGCCGTCGCCGTGCAAGTCGCGCCAGAAATGAAACTGGACGGCTGCCTGCCGTGCTGCTCGCCGTTTTCCCATACCGCTATTTTGCGCGTAAATCTCCCAGCACTTCGCCGATCGATACCGCCGCGCGCGCCGCTTCCGTGCCGCGATTGATCTCAGGTTCCAGGCAACGTTTCCGCGCCTGTTCCTCCGTCTCCAGGCTCAACACCGCGTTGATTACCGGCACCCCGTGCTCGATCGCGATTTGCTGGAGAGCGTCCGTGACCGAACGGGCCAGATTTTGGGCGTGGCTCGTTTTTCCCTGGAGAATTACCCCGAGCGCGAGGATCGCGTGCATCTTTTTCTTCAACGCGATCTCGCGCACGACCACCGGGATTTCAAACGCACCTGGAACCTGGTGGATGGAAATGTCGGCGGAAGGCGAGAGCGCGCGCAGCTCGGCGGTCGCGTGATCGACCAGGCCCTGGACGTAAAGCCGATTGAACAAGCTCGCGACAATGGCGAAATGTTTTTTGCGTCCCGAGACGCGCGGACGAGACGGCGCGAGCTTCGACATCAGAGCAAGTGTCCCATTTTCGTTCGCTTGGTTTCCAGGTAACGGGCGTTGTGCGGATTCGCTTCGCTGCGGATCGGCACCTGTTCCACCATCTTGATCCCGTAACCTTCGAGGCCGACGACCTTCTTGGGATTATTGGTCAGGAAACGGAACTTGCGCACGCCGAGATCGAAAAGGATCTGCGCGCCGAGCCCGTAATCGCGCAGGTCGCTCGGGAACCCGAGCCGCGCGTTGGCTTCCACGGTGTCCAATCCTTCCTCCTGCAATTTGTAAGCGTGAATTTTCGCCGCCAGCCCGATGCCGCGTCCTTCCTGCCGCATGTAAACGAGGACGCCGTTGCCTTCTTCGGCGATCTGGCGCAACGCCGCGTGAAGTTGGTTCCCGCAATCGCAACGCCGCGATCCGAACACGTCGCCGGTAAGACATTCGCTGTGGACCCGCACCAGCGTCGCGCGGTTCTTCGAGATTTTGCCTTTCACGAGGGCAAGGTGATGCGCGCCATCGAGCTTCGAGCGATACAGATGAAGGTCGAAGTCGCCGTAATCCGTCGGCAGCTTCACGATCTGCTCCGCTTCCACCAGTTTTTCCGTGAGCCGGCGGTGCGCGATCAGGCTTTGGATCGTGCAGATACGCAGCCCGTGTTTCTTCCGGAACTCCATCAGCTCCGGCAGCCGCGCCATGGTCCCATCATCGTGCAGGATTTCGCAAAGCACGCCCGCCGATTGCAATCCGGCCATGCGCGCGAGATCGACCGCTGCTTCCGTGTGCCCCGCGCGGCGCAACACGCCGCCATCCTTCGCTCGCAAGGGAAAGACGTGACCCGGCTGTACCAGATCATCGGGTGTCGATTTCGGATTCGCGATCGTCTGGATCGTGGCGGCGCGATCGTGCGCGCTGATCCCCGTCGTCACGCCCCGCGCGGCATCGACCGAGACAGTAAAATCGGTGCTGTACATCTCGCGGTTCTGCGCCACCATCCGCTGCAATCCCAGTTGCTCCGCCCGCTCATTCGAGATCGGCACGCAGATCAACCCGCGCCCGTGCATCGCCATGAAGTTCACGGCCTTCGCTGTCGCCTTTTCTGCCGCCATCATCAGGTCACCCTCATTCTCGCGGTCGGCATCGTCCGTTACGATCACGAGCTTGCCGGCCGCGATGTCTTTGACCACATCATCGACGGTGTCGAACTCGAGGGTTACCGGGGCTTCGGCAATCATGTGCCTACCATCACTTCCGTGTCGGCCATGGGCAAGCGCAGCCGTCCGGAATTATTTCACGCTGGTGGCTACAATCGCATCCGGCCGAGAGATGTCGTGATTGCTTCCTTGGAATTCCGCTTTCAGTCGCACCTTGAAGTGGGCCAGGTCAACCAGGTCCCAACGGGTGAAGTTCCAGCGCTCACCGCTTTTCGGCGCGTGTTCGAAACCGACCAAAAGGTGAACCGCATCGTCGCGCACCTTGTTCGTCGCGATCTTCGGTTCGAAGTAAAACGTACGGAACTGCTGTCCCGGCTGCCTGCCGCGTAAAGCTTCGGGTTCTGCCCAAGCCGCGTTCAAGTTCAAGAGAAACGCGAGTCCGAGAAACAAGAGGCAGCGAGCGCAACGCAATCTTCCTCGAAATAACGGTGGCGGCAGTGCATCGAAGCCTGATTGCCTATTCCGTGGCGCCTAACTGGCGGTGGGCTACTTGGCGCATCCAGAGCGATGCCTCTTTGCTCAACTCCACAGCGCTCTGCAGGCCCAGCTTCTCCTTGATCCGCCTTTGGTGCGTCTCGATCGTCTTCACGCTCAAATGCAACTCCGCTGCGAGTCGCGTGGCGCCGAAGCCGCGCCCGAATAACGAAAAGACTTGAAGCTCCCGATCGCTCAGGCTTTCGACCCTGGCGTTCCTGGCCTTTCTCACATTGCCCGCAAAGTTCTCGAGCAACCTGCGACCCACACTCTCGCTCGCATAGAGTTCGCCGAGCAGAATGCGATCGAGAGCCCGCAAGATCTCTTTGGTCTCATCTCCGGCCATCAGATAAGCCTTTGCCCCGGCGCGAAAAGCCCTTTGCACGACAAGCGCATCATCGCGCTTGCTGATAACCAGAGTGCGCGATGCTGGATCCAGTTTACGAAAATCTTTGATCAAACCGATCCCGTCTCCGCCGCGAAGGGTCAGCCCGGCCACGACCAAATCGGGCCGATGCTGTTGGAAGAGTTCTCGCGCGGTCGCAGCCTCATCAGTCTGCGCACACACAGTGAATCGTCCGCTTCCTCCGAGGAGGATGGTCAAACCGAGGCGCGTTACCGGTGAGTTATGCACGACCAGCACGCGTGGGCAGACGGCTTTCCTTGTCGGGGTTGATCCATTAGTCCGTTTTAGGCGGCGGGCGGTCGCCGGGCGGTTTTGGCCTACTTTGTTCCGTTGAGACAGCGGCAAGTCTTCCTGGCGTGATCGCAGTCGCATCGAAAAATCCCCTTCTCGTACGAATACGAGAAAGATTGATCAAGGTTCGCAACAAAGTTCAGGGGGAGGCCCCGATAGGCGACGAAACCGCTAACTGCTCTAATCAGGCATGCCTGCTTTCGACGCGGAAACGACTGATTTCAGCGCAGGCAATGCGATCATTCTCGCGCAGCTTTCCAACGCGGCGTATTCCGACAAGGACGCCGCCAGAGCCGCGACCCTCGCCTTGGGCTTAACCGGTTTCATCTGGATCGACCTCACCCAGCAATTCGAGGACGTCTACGCCATCGCGGCCGGTGGCGCGGGCTGTCTCGTCATCGCGTTTCGCGGCACGAAAGATTTCAACAATTGGATGACCGACTTACAGGCGACGCCGGTTGGCTTCCCGTGGATCTTTGATCGCGGGCCCGACGTCGGTGACATCCACGCTGGATTCGGCCACGCCCTGCGGGACGCCTGGCCCAAGATTCGGAGCGCCTTGGAGGATCTCGTTCCCGCGCCCGATGTCACTCCGGGCACGACGCAGTCACCAACCCTTTGGCTTACGGGTCACAGCCTTGGAGGGGCGCTCGCTGTTCTCGCCGGTGCGGCTTTCTCGATGTGGTCCGATGCGCCGATCCGATCCGTCAACGGCATCTACACCTTTGGGCAACCGCGGGTGGGCCTCTATAATTTCTGCGGCAATTACGACCATCTACTAAGCCGCAAGACTTTTCGCTTCGTTAACAATCAAGACTTAGTCCCACGGGTGCCATTTCGCGGGTGGGATTATGCCGATCTCGGCCAGATGATCCACTTTGATAGCGGCGGAAAGCCAAAACTCCAAAGCTCCCAGTGGAGCAGCTTCTTGAGCCGCACTTTCCAAAGCTTCAAAGAATTCTTCGACATCGCCGGCCACGCCCAGAGCGACGTGGCCGACCACGACATGGGTCGCTATGCGAACCTCGTCGCCGCTAGCGAGAAAGATCTCATTGCGCTCTTCACTTAAGCCTTATAAGCCCTATGACAGAACCCACAACGCCAGAGACCTCCGCCTCCTCCGAGGCCTCAAGAAAATCTTCCGCGGCGGACTCGCCGGACCTCCTGTCCGATTGCCAGATCATGCTCCGCTACGCCTTAAAGGAGGGGCTGACCGTGCCCGACGAATTGCGGCACGACGTAGCGGAGCTAGATCAGGATCTCGTGAAAATGAACTTGACGCCCGTGTCCGCCATGCCCGCAGCGCTTTTCGGGCCTGGCGCAGCTTCCGCGGCGGAGTCCCTTTTTCCCAGCGAACTATTGCTCAAAGTCCACTCGGCGCTTTCCCGTCTCATCTCCCCGGCTACTGCCTTGACCCTGCAGGTCTCAGAGCCTCCTCCGGGCAGGCATCGTTTCCTGGGCGGCCTGCCCGCCTTGGTGAAAATAGCTTCTTGGGTGGCCTTGGGCTGCGCAGTCGGCTTCGTCGCCACATCCATCCCGGCAGCAAACGAGAAGGCCAAGGAGGCACAATCCAAATTAGTTACTCCGACGCCAACTCCCACTCCCACCACAGCTCCCGCTACGGTATTAGCTCCCGGGAATACGCCATCTTTGACGCCGACGCCGATTCCGACTCCAACGCCGAGTCCTGTTTCGACCTCCTCCCCACCCGATCAAGCTAAGTCCGACGTCTTATCAAAGGAGATCATCGCGCGCTACCCATGGCTCCAGTGGATTAAGAAAATAATTAAGGCCTTGCTTCCGTCGGTCAACGCCGCCTTTGGCGCCGGATTGGGAGCGTCCTTTTATATTCTCCTTAGCACGCAGCCTTATCTTACCAACCGCTCCTTCGATCCGAAGTACAACGCGATCTACGCGTGTCGATTTATTACTGGTTTGATCGGTGGAATCATTCTCTCCGTCGCCCTTGGTCCGGTCATCGCGCGACAGATCGAGGGCGGTCCATTCCCAATCACGCCCGGCATTCTCGCCATTCTGGGGGGCTACGCGGCTGAGGCCGTGCAGCAAATCCTGCAGCGCCTCGTTGAGGTACTGGTAACTGCCGTCCGGGGCGACGGCAGCACCCAAGCCCAGGCAAAAGCCACTGCCGCCCAAACGCAACAAGCCGCTCGCATGCAAAAACTGCTGACTGACTACGAGCGTGAGACTGATCCGAAGAAGAAACAAGCCCTGCTAGATCAAATGCACCAGTTGCTCGTCCCGCCCGCTGCCAATCCATGAAATCAGCCTCCCTCTCGAGAAGCTTGAATGAAAACGGCGCCGGGCGCCCGTCGCCGGTTTCCGCAGTCTTGTGGGCGATCGCGCCCTTGGTTTGCCCATAACCTAATGAAGCTTCCTAGATTGGCAGTATTGATCCTCTGCATCGCCTTCGCTGCCTGCACAACGGACAGGTATTCTTTTGTCGATTACGGCCACCAAATTGATCCGCGCACCGGCCAGCCCAATTCCGCCCGCGATCTCACATTGAACGATGTTCTGGCGTTGAACTACGCCAGCAGCGTCGTAGCGCTTCTGCGGGCGAAATACACCGGTGCGCGCATTACTCGTGAGATTTCGAGTACAGCACAGCTGGGACTGGCCGCCGCCGCCGCCTACGGGGCCGCATTTAACTACAGCAAGTCGACCCTTGCCGTCCTCGGGCTCGGGAGCGCCGGAATCCCCGAGCTGCAACGATTGTTTGGTGCCAAGGAGCGCGCTCAAACGTACCAGGATGCCATCAGGTTAATTGAAGAGGCCGAGATCGATTATCTGGCTCACAATCCGAAGCCCTCTTCACAAGAACTCACTCCCAACGGTGTAACCCTCTTTCAGCGGGTCACAGCGAGTATTCATGTCGTCGAGAAGACGCTCGCCGGAAATCTGCCATCAGTCGACGATATGGCAAAGGCTACAGAGCGGATGACAACAAGCGGAGCCGTTCCCCACGAATCCGGCGACGAGCCAACCAACCTAATTAATGCCATAGGAGAGGAAGCAACCGGAAAACTGGAGCGCGACGAGATCGTCGCTCGGCGGCACAACTTGACATTAGCGCGTAACAAGACGCCCCCAACGCCTACGGACGTGGTGGTTTTTCGTTCAAGAGATTTGCAAGCCCGGAATCAGACATTGGAGATTGCTTTCTCGAACTTGAGCGAACTCGACGCGAAAAACTTGCTCGATGCAAAACAGATCGTGATCCCTCCGGGAGGGTTAGCACGCGAGGTATTGGCTCAGGCTGTTTTGGAAAAAGCCGGATTGAAGCCCAAGCCCGGATTAAACGCTGTCGTCTCCTTGAAACAATACCGGGAAGCAGCAACCGATGAGCCGCTTACTGCAAAACTGGAAATGGCATTTCGGGCTTTCAATATTTCGCTTACAACGGAGGATCCGCGCCTCCGGCCACGGAACACCGTTTTGCGATCGGCATTTGAGGAACTATCGGACACCGAGGTGCTCGCTGCCTTGGGTCCACCAGGTGAAAATCCTTCGGGACTCAGCCCTCGCGAGTTGCTTGCAGAAAGAATACTGAAGGCCGCGGAGCTTCCGAAAATACGCGGCGAGAGCGCCGTCGCCTCAGTCACGTATTACCGTTTCAAGGCCAATACCAGCGTTTCTCTTACTAATCAACTCGAAGCCGCTTTTCGCACCCTAAAGTTAAAAGGCTTCGACGAATAAGCTCTTCTCGCACTCTGTATCACCTACCTCGTCGCATCTTATGATTTTACAACTAGAACTGCCAGCAGAAGATAATATCCTGGGACTGCAGAAATTCATCCAAGACAACGAAAGCCCCACAGCAGAATTCATATTTCTTGGCCAGAAACCAAAGGTCGAGGGGCAGGCTCCCACTAATCTGATCACTTTTCAGATTCATGATGAGCCGGTCACGTTGGCTGAGATTCTGCTTCTTCCAGTAGGTGCAAACCTTAGCGCTGATGCCGCCAGCGCTTTCCTTGATGACTTGCTCGATAAAGGCGCTCACCCGCTCGGTCGATTCTTTGACGCGTTTGTAACCGGGGGCGAGCAATCCGTCGTTGCCGTCCGAAAAGGCGGTCCACTCGTCGCTCCACCTGGAGCGGGCGGTTTAGTTTTTACAAAAGCAACGGTTTTTGGCCTTAATGCAGATCAAAGCATCGACAGAGAAGATAACGGAGTTGGTTCGCCCGCCTTGGGCAGCGTCGATACGAGGAATCCAGGACAGCAGGGTGCGGCTATTCCAATTGCTCTCGCGAAGCAAGTCTTTGGAAGCTTGGCAAACGTTCGTGGCAAGAGTATCGAGGTAAGTAATACGAGTAACGGTCTCACGACCCAAGCTCCTATCGTGGATTTTGGACCGAGTACCGGACAAGTGACCAAAGGTATTGCACTCGATCTAACCTTTGCCACGCATGTCACTGATCTGCACGGCAATGGGCTTCTAAATGCTCGCTACCGGTTTATTTGACCGGTAGGTATGTGGGTGCAGGTGATTGCAGATCGCGGCTCCCCGCGTTGAGCATAAGTGGATTGTCGTTGGAACGAGGTGAAGCTCTGGCTAATCGTATCCGCGGCTCGGACTAAGTATCCTCGCCACTCGGGGCCCACGCGGGCGTCGGCACAGAGAAAGATCGGCTTTGCTATGCCTCGGACGAGGGGGTCACAAAGTGCATCTAGTCGATTGCGCGGATCCAACTGCGTGGCGAGAATGGTTTAAAGAGTCCGTCCTTTTATCGTTAACCCAAGCAAGATGCGTAAGCGACAGCAGGACAAGAGTAGCCGTTAAAGCGAAAAATCATGCTGCATGTATTGAATGACATCGTCGGTGTATTCTTTGCCGCCTTTGGCAAGTTATTCCTTCGCGACCAGGTCGCGCATGTGCGGCAACGTCTGGGAGTCGCCTTGGAACGGAATCGCAAATCCATGTGCCGTGGCATTTCGGAGTTTCTGATCGTTGCACTCATTACTAGCGAAGATAGGCGCTTTTGGAGGCATAAAGGAATCGATCTGGCCGCCATTTGCCGAGCTATGTATCGCTTTATAGTCGAGCGACGATTGGAGGGGGCAAGCACGGTCGAGCAACAGCTGGTAAGAACATTGACCGGATATCGAGAGCTGTCGGTAAAGCGAAAACTTCGGGAGATAATTCTTGCTTGTTACGTGGCAAGCGTGACTGTGAAGCGCGAGACTGCGATTTTGTACCTGTCTTGCGCATACTACGGCTGGCGGATGAATAGCCTAGGCGAGGCATGCGAGAGACTCGATTGTCCTTCGAGTAACATGAGTATCAGGCAAGCCTGTGAAATCGTTGCCCGGCTGAAGTATCCCGAGCCCCGAAAAGCGTCACCCGAACGTCGAACCTTGATCAGGCAGCGTGCCGAGTATATTCGTCAACGGATAACCAAGGAGGTTCTCATTGATGACGGGCTTTGAAATCTCAGATGCAGGTCGAAGTTTGATAGATCAATTTCCTACCTCGGAATTACTTCGGAGAATATTACCGAGACTTGGAGAAGACGAGATTCTGTTGTTCTTGCGGCAGTGGGTTGCCGAAGGCATTCCGTTTGCATTCCGGGAATGTCCTCTAGTTTACGAACGTTTGCGTTCATGGATGGGGCGGAGGCTGCACGTGGAGCCTCGTAATATTACGGTGATTGGTAGTGCCCGGCTTGGGTGTTCACTGGCGCCAGAGCCCGATTTTGGAAGACGATTTTATCATGGCTCGGATTTGGACTTCCAAATAATATCTGACAGTTTGTTTGCGAGTATCGTAGCGGAATTTTTTGTATGGCAGTCGAAAGTGAACACGGGTGAAGAGCAATTCGTTGGCAAATATACAAAACGAAGCTTGAAATGCTTACCTGCGAATATTGAGCATGGATTCATCGATGCGTTCAAGATGGATCAGCGGCCGTACCTTAAGCACGTGATTAAGGTAACCAATACCGAAGATTACGGCCACGATAGGTTAAAGGCGACTGACTGCGGGCCGACGTTTACAAAACTACACATACGAGTTCACGCCAGTTTCAACGCGTTTTTCCAGCAGATGAAACTGAATCTCATCACGGCAATCTCGTCTCTGTAGCTAAATTCCATATCTGAGACACCGTATAAAACGTACCATTACAGGTTAATAACGTATCTATTAGACGTGGTAGTGCGTCATGCGTGACGTCACAGAAATCGTGAAAGAGTAGGATCGCCGATTTAGTTGTGAGGTTAGCTACATTGCGGATAAGCTGATCAATCCTCGGTCTCTGCCAGTCCAGGGAGTCAACATTCCACCGCACCAATCGAAGGCCGAGATGCTCAGCTACAAGTATTCGTTGACGTTCCGCTATCACGCCGTAGGGCGGTCTATAGATAGAACAGTCTTGCGACGATACTTGTCGAATTAAGTCGCTCGTTTGGCTAAGTTCGTGCAGGACGTCGGCGTCACGGAGGCTATCGAACGACGTGTGAGACCAGCCATGGTTGCCAATTTCGTGGCCGGCCTCATGCATCAAGCGCAAAATATGAGGCCAACGTCGTCCGTTCTGTCCGAGCACAAAAAATGTAGCTGGCGTAATTGTTTTGGACAGTATGTTTATTAGAGCTTCAGTGTTCTTGGGATGTGGACCGTCATCAAACGTCAATGCAATCCGCAGATTCAACTTCGTCGGGCCATTCATAATCTGCTTCGCGCAGGCAGATTTCAAATCGATGCCTGTTTATGCAAAGTCGATAAAGATGCTGAGAACCAGGCAAGAAGCAAAAGCATTCCGTCCTAGACCGATGCCATTATCTCTTGGCAGCTTCAAATCTGCCACAGATTCTGTTGCGACCACCACGCCGTCCGAATTCAATCGTGCGTTAAACCAATCTCGACCGCTTTTTCCAACAGGGGCAAAATCAAGCGCAGCGTTTGATCGTCTCGCGCGTGGACGAGAAGCAACGACTCACCCTTCTCGACGCGTTCGCCGACTTTCTTGATGCCGGAAAGGCCGACGGCAAAATCGATCGTGTCATTAGCGGTTTGGCGACCGCCGCCGACCAGGAGGGAGACGCGGCCGATGGTTTCTGCGTCCATTTTCTTGATAGTGCCGGCGGACTTCGCGAGAAACGGTTGAATGACTGGCGCGCGGTGGACTTCGCCGAGTTTTTCAAGGGACGAGGCATCGCCGTCCTGCGCGTAGACTAACGAGATAAATTTTCGCCAGGCGGTCCCGTCCTGCAGCCACGCGGAGAGCTGGGATCGTTTCGCCGTCGAGACTTGCTCGGCCAGATCGAGCACCAGCTTCACCGCGTCCGCCGGGCCGCCGCCTTGAAGAATCTCGACGCATTCGGCGACTTCCAGCGCGTTGCCCACGGTGCGGCCCAGCGGTTCGTTCATCGGGCTGAGAAGATGACTAACCTGCACGCCCATCAATTTTCCCACCTTCGTCATCGCGGCGGCGAGTTGCTGCGCTTCTTTGCGTGTTTTCATGAACGCGCCGCTGCCGAATTTCACGTCGAGCACGAGCCGGTCGAGATTTTCCGCGAGCTTCTTGCTCATGATGCTCGCCACGATCAGGGCCTGTGAAGGCACCGTCCCGGTCACGTCGCGCAACGCGTAAAGTTTCTTGTCGGCCGGGCAAATGTCCGCGCTCTGCCCGATCATGAACACGCCGATGCTTTTGAGCTGGGTCAGCGCGCGGCGTTCGTCGATGTGGATATTGAACCCGGGAATGCTTTCCAGTTTGTCGAGCGTGCCACCGGTAATGCCGAGGCCGCGACCGGAGATCATCGGGACCCAGTTTTCGTCGCAGGCGAGCAGGGGAGCGAGGACCAGCGAGGTCTTGTCGCCGATGCCGCCAGTGGAATGCTTGTCCACTTTCCGCGGCGAGCCCTCGGGATATTCGAGCACGCTGCCGCTTTCCATCATTGCCGTGGTGAGGTGCTGTGTCTCCACCGCGGTCATCCCCTTGAAGAATACGGCCATGGCCCAGGCGCTCATTTGATAATCGGCGATCTCGCCGGAGGTGAAACCGGTGATCAGATATTCGATTTCTTCCTGCGTCAGCTCCTGACCTTCGCGTTTTTTCTCAATAAGGGTGGGGACATGCATGGTCGATTTCACAGCTAATTCGATGCCCTCGACTCCAGCCTTTCGCGGCCTTGCAATCCAGGCGCGCCAAGAAAGGAATCACCGACTGGCCAGGCGCCCGGCAACTCGAAATAATCGGCCAACGTCTTTGCGATATCCGCGTAAGTTTCCCGGACCCCGAGCGCTCGCGTCTGCTGCCTGTGCAGCACGAGAAGCGGCACCTGCTCTCGAGTGTGGTCCGTGCCGCGATAGGTCGGGTCGTTGCCGTGATCGGCGGTGATGATCACGAGATCTGGTGGCGCGACCTTAGGGAGAAACTCGCCGAGCCATTCATCGAATTGCTCGAGCGCGCGGGCGTAACCGGCGACATCGCGTCGATGTCCATAAAGCATGTCGAAGTCGACGAAATTCGCGAAGATGAGACCGTTCTCGAGGCGCTCCCAATTCCCGGCGATTTGCTCCATTCCTTCGGCATTGCCATCGGTCGGAAACGATTCCGTGACGCCTTGCCCGGCAAAAATATCGCCGATTTTCCCCACTCCGATCACGGCGCGACCGCTGTCGCTGATCTCGTTCAGGATGGTGCGCGGCGGTTCCATCGAAAAATCGTGCCGCCGCGAGGTGCGCGAAAAATTTCCTTCCGGCCCGGTGAACGGGCGGGCGATGACGCGGCCGATGCGAAATCGATCCGCGTGCTGGCGCGCGACCGTGCAGATATCGTAAAGCCGGTCGATCCTCATTACTTGGTCGTGGGCCGCGATCTGGAGTACCGAATCGGCCGAGGTGTAGAGAATCGGTTTGCCGGTGCGAATGTGTTCGGCCCCGAGCTCGGTGAGAATCGTGGTGCCGCTCTGGGCGTAATTGCCGATGAATTGGACGCCGGCATCGCGTTCGATCGCGCGGACCAGCTCATCCGGAAAGCGATCGAATGTCGCAAACGGTTCCTCCAGAATCACGCCGGCGATTTCCCAGTGGCCGGTGGTGGTGTCCTTCCCCGCCGAGCGTTCCTGCATGACGCCGTAACTGCCCTTATATGCCGTATAGGACGTATGTGACCTATGGGCCGGGACTAACTCGCGCAGGCCTAACGAATCCAAATTCGGCAACTGCAGCTCCGGCATATGCTCGATGATATGCCCAAGCGTATTCGCTCCTTCGTCGCCGTACTGCGCCGCATCCGGCGCGTTGCCGATTCCAACGCTATCGAGAACAAGAACGAGCGCGCGCACTTGCCGCTACAGTCCGATGGGATGCCACGCTGTCTTCATCTCCACCGTGTCCAGAATCCAGTAGGGATTTTCCGCCTCGGATTTGGCCCAGTCCGCCGCGTTCAAGCTGCGTTTGATATACCGTTTTACATTGAGCGCGCCGCCGCGTTGCAAGGCCCGGCCGATTTCTGCGTCGCCCGAACCATCCACGATCGCATTCACGTCCATGTGACTCGCGAAATGCGGGGCCAGCTCCGCGCGGTCGCCCGCCAGAATGTTCACCACGCCGCCGGGCAGATCGCTCGTGGCGATGATTTCCGAGAACGTCAGCGCGGGGAGGGGACTTTGCGTCGAAGCCAGAACCACGGCGGTGTTCCCGGCGAGGATCACGGGCGCGACAAGCGACACCAACGGGAGCAGCGGCGGCTCGTCGGGGCAAACCACGACGACGACGCCAGTTGGTTCCGGCGTCGTGAAATTGAAATGGGAGCTGGCCACCGGATTCACCGCGCCGAACACGGAAGAAAACTTGTCCGTCCAGCCCGCGTAATGAACGAGGCGGTCGATCGAGCGCGAGACCTCGCTTGGCACTTGTTTTCCTCGTGGGCCGCGCGCGATTTCGCTCCGCAATTCGCTCTCCCGCCTCTCCAGCATTTCCGCGGTGCGATACAAAATCTGGCTGCGCAAATATGCGCTCTGCTTCGACCAGCCGTCGAACGCGCTCCGCGCTGCCGTCACCGCATCGCGAAAATCCTTCCGCGAGGCGCGCCCGTAATTCGCGACCGGATCGCCGTTGTTGCCCGCCGCCGGCAGGACCCGGCCGCTCTCGCTCCGCACGAACTTGCCGCCGATAAATAGCTTGTAGGTCTTTTGGACTCCGAGGCGTCTTCCGTTGTTTGGCACGAACTGAGGATTGCGCATTGGTGGAAAAAAGAAAATGCTAAACGACACTCTCTCGTCGCCCGTGGAAAAATCCGATAAAATCTTCGTCGCGGGCCATCGGGGCCTGGTCGGCAGCGCGCTCGTCCGTAAACTTCAGCAGGACGACTTCTCTGATTTGCTGATGCGCGATCGCTCGGAGCTGGACTTGAGCAACGAGGCCGACGTCGGGCGTTTTTTCGCGCGGGAGAAACCGGCGATGGTCGTTTTCGCGGCCGCGAAGGTCGGTGGGATCAAGGCGAACAACGATCTGCCGGTAGAATTCCTCCTCGAGAACCTCGAGATGCAAAACAACGTTGTCCGGGCCGCGTATGAAACCGGCGTGCGAAAACTTTTGTTCCTCGGCAGTTCGTGCATTTATCCCAAGCTCGCGCCGCAGCCGATCCCGGAAAGCGCGCTTCTCACCGGTCCGCTGGAACCGACGAACGAAGCCTACGCGATCGCCAAGATTGCCGGCATCAAGCTGTGCCAGGCCTACGCCCGCGAATATGGAGCGAACTTCATCTCCGCCATGCCGACCAACCTTTACGGGCCTAACGACAACTTCGACTTGCTCTCATCACATGTCCTGCCGGCGCTCTTGCGAAAGGCGCACGTGGCCAAGCAAGAGGGAATGCGCGAGCTGGTGGTCTGGGGATCGGGCACGCCGCGCCGGGAGTTTCTCCACGTGGACGATCTGGCCGCGGCCTGCGTTTTTCTTCTCGAGAAATACGATAGCCCCGAGATCATCAATATCGGCTGCGGCGAGGACATTTCGATTCGGGAACTGGCGGAATTGATCTGCGACGTGGTCGGATTCAAAGGCGATCTCGCCTGGGACAATACGAAGCCGGACGGCACGCCGCGGAAGCTGCTCGATGTTTCGAAGATCCACGCGCTCGGCTGGCGGCATCGCATCGGGTTGCGCAATGGCATCGCACGGACCTACGAATGGTTTCTGGAAAACGGGAAGTGAAAGCGCCGCGCGTTGGCGTGGTCGGTGTCGGCCACATTGGGAAAAATCACGCGCGGCTTTACGCGGACCTGTCGAGCGCAAAATTCACCGCGATCTACGATACCGACCGCGCCGTGGCGGAGCAGTATTCGGCGGAATTCGGCGTCAAAGCTGCGGCGTCGCTCGCAGAGTTTGCCGAGCTGGTCGATGCCGCTTCGGTTGCCACGCCGACCAACACGCACTTTGAAATCGGACGGGAATTACTGACGCGCGGCAAACATCTCCTCGTGGAAAAACCAATAGCGGACAACACCGCGCACGCGAGCGAGCTGGCGGAACTGGCAGCCTCTCGCGGTCTCATTTTGCAGGTGGGACACGTTGAGCGTTTCAATCCGGTGTTGAGCGCGCTGGAAAAACGTCTCACCAATCCGCGCTTCATCGAGGCGCACCGGCTCTCGTCTTATCCGAACCGCAGCACCGATATCGGTGTGGTGCTCGATCTGATGATTCACGATCTCGAAATCATTTTGCATCTCGTGCGTTCGTCCGTGCAAACGATCGACGCGGTGGGCGTGCCGGTCCTGAGCCGCGGCGAAGATATCGCGAATGCGCGGCTGCGTTTCGAAAACGGATGCGTTGCGAACATTACTTCCAGCCGGATCAGTCCCGAGCAAATGCGCAAGATCCGCGTCTTCCAGGAGAACGTTTATCTCTCGCTCGATTACCAAAACCAGAGCGGCGAAATGTACCGGCGCACGGCTGAAGGTTTGAAGCGCGAAGAAGTGGAGATCGAGCGCGAAGAGCCGTTGAAGCGCGAGCTGGCCGCGTTCATCGAATGTGCCACGACCGGGCGCGCCCCAAAAGTTTCCGGGTTCCAAGCCGCCGCCGCCCTCGAGCTCGCCGTGGAAATCACCAAGCGCATCAATTCGGTTTCGCGTGGCTAAGCGAATTTATTTCGTCGCGGGAGAAGCGAGCGGGGACGAACATGGCGCAGCTCTGATGCGGGCTCTGCGCGAGCTCGCGGCCGATTGCGAATTTCATGGGAGAGGCGGACCGCGGATGAAGCAGATCGCCGGCGACGCATTCACGAACTGGATCGACGCCGCGGCGGTGGTCGGGTTGTGGGAAGTGGTGAAGCGCTACGGATATTTCCGAAAAGAATTCGCAAATGCGCTCGGAGAGATCGCAGTGACGAAACCGGATGCGGTCATCTTGATCGATTACCCCGGTTTCAATCTTCGGCTCGCGCGCAGGCTGCGGCAGCGATCGCCGCGGTTGAAAATCATTTACTACATCAGCCCGCAGGTCTGGGCCTGGAATCGAGGCCGCATCCAGGAGATGGCGCGTTTTCTTGATCTGATGCTCTGCATCTTTCCCTTCGAAGCGGAGCTCTACAATCTCTCGGGACTGCGTACCATTTTCGTCGGCCACCCGATGATTGAGAATCTGGCGAAGCGTCGCACCGGCGAAGCGCGCGACCCAAATCTCATCGGTCTTTTTCCGGGCAGTCGCTCCCGCGAGGTGAAGAAGATTTTTCCAGTGATGCTCGGAGCAGCCACCGAGATTGCGGGGCAACGGTCTGAAACTCGATTTGAAGTGGCGGCTGCTTCAGAGCCACTCGCGCGCGAAATTCGGAATTCTCTCGCAGGCGCACCTCTGCAGGAACGCTTCCGCATCGTGACGGCCGATAGTTCCGGCACGATGCAACGCGCGTTCGCCGGAATGGTCGCCTCCGGAACCGCCACCCTCGAGGCGGCTTATTTCCGTTTGCCTTTTGTGCTCGTCTACAAAGTTTCGTGGCCGACTTATTTTGCCGCGCGCCTCCTCATGCGCGTTCCCTTCCTCGGCATGCCCAACGTGCTCGCCGGTCGCGAAATCGTTCCCGAATTTCTCCAGCACGAAGCCCGGCCGAAAGCGATCTCACATTCGGTCCTGCAGCTAGTGAATGACTCCGCGCGGCGCGAACAGATGATTACGGAGTTCGACGCCATCATCGAAAAGCTCGGGGAAAGCGGCGCGAGCGCGAAGGCTGCGCGAGCCATTCTCGCCGAACTGTGAAAGTTCCATTATCATCTCGACTGCGCTCGACATGACAAAGATCCGCAACTTCATCGATGGCCAATTCGTCGAACCGGCTGGCGGAAAGTATCTCGACAATATCGAGCCCGCGACGGGCAAGGCCTACTCGCAGGTTCCGGACAGCGACGCGCGCGATGTCGAGCTGGCCGTCGCCGCAGCGGAAAAAGCTTTCGCCGACTGGTCGAAAACTTCGGCGACCGACCGCTCGCGCCTGCTTCTCCGCATCGCCGACCTGATCGAGCGCGACCTCGAAAAACTCGCGCGGGCTGAATCAATCGATACCGGTAAGCCGCTCTCGCTCGCGCGCAGTCTGGACATTCCGCGCGCCGCCAGCAATTTCCGCTTCTTCGCGACCGCGATCCTCCACACCGAGAACGAGGCGCACGTCACTGATGGCATCGCGTTCAACTACACGCTGCGCCAGCCGCGCGGCATCGTCGGACTGATCTCCCCGTGGAACCTGCCGCTCTATTTGTTGAGCTGGAAAATCGCGCCCGCCGTCGCCGTCGGTAACACCGCCATCGCCAAGCCGAGCGAGCTCACTCCAATGACCGCTTACCTCCTTTGCGAGATTTGCGCCGAAGCGGATTTGCCGAACGGGGTCCTCAACATTGTTCACGGCACCGGCCCGAATGTTGGCGCCGCGATCACGGCGCATCCGAAGATCGGCACCATCTCGTTCACCGGCGGCACCGTCACCGGACGTAAGGTGGCCGAAGCGGGCGCGCCCTTGTTCAAAAAAATCTCGCTCGAGCTCGGCGGCAAGAATCCCAACATCATCTTTGCCGACGCCGATCTCGACGCGGCCATTGCCGGCAGCGTCCGCTCGTCGTTTGCGAATCAGGGCCAGGTTTGCCTTTGCGGCTCGCGCGTTTTCGTCGAGCGCTCGGCGTACAAAAATTTCGTCGACCGTTTCATCGACAAAGCTTCGCAGTTGAAACAGGGCGACCCCCTCGACGAGAAAACCGAGCAAGGCGCGATCGTCAGCAAGACTCAGCTCGACAAGGTGAAATTCTACGTCGATCTCGCGCAAAAAGAAGGCGGCAAAATTGCGCTCGGCGGCAAAGCGCCGGATTCGATCAACGAACGTTGTCGCGACGGATATTTTTTCCCACCGACTGTCCTCACCGATTTGCCCGTCTCCTGTCGCACGAACCGCGAAGAAATCTTCGGCCCGGTTGTCACCATCACTCCCTTCGACAGCGAAGAAGAAGTGATCGGCTACGCGAACGACTGCGACTACGGACTCGCCTCGAGCGTCTGGACCCAGAACCTCAGCCGCGCCCATCGCGTCGCCGAAAAAATCCATACCGGCACCGTCTGGGTAAATTGCTGGCTCGTCCGCGACCTCCGCGTCCCCTTCGGCGGCATGAAACAAAGCGGCGTCGGCCGCGAAGGCGGCGAAGAAGCGCTCCGCTTCTTCACCGAGCCCAAGAACGTCTGCATCGCAAAGTAGCGAGACAAAACAGGGTAAGGGAACTTGTCCGCAGATTTCGCTGATTAGCGCAGGCTAGGAAGCGAACAAATCAGTAGAAAAAAATCTGTGTAAATCTGCGTAATCTGCGGATAGAGAGTATTCCTATGAGCGGAGTACGAGTTCTGGTGGGCACGCGGAAGGGCGCATTCATTCTGACTTCCGATGGGAAGCGGGAGAAATGGGAAGTCAGCGGGCCGCATTTTGCGGGGTGGGAAATGTATCATCTCAAGGGGTCGCCGGTCGATCCGAACCGGATTTACGCGTCGCAGACGAGCAGCTGGTTCGGTCAGATTATTCAGCGGTCGGACGACGGCGGCAAAACCTGGTTCCAGCCGGGACTCGCGCCGGGCGAGCCGGCGACAACTCCGGAAGGGATGCCGAAAGGCGAGAGCAACAAGTTCGCTTACGATGTTTCGCCGGGAACCGGCAAACCGCTCACGACCCACATGTGGTACGATGGCACTCAGCATCCGTGGGAATTCAAACGCGTCTGGCATCTCGAACCGTCGCTGACCGATCCGAACCATGTGTATGCGGGCGTGGAAGACGCCGCGTTGTTCCAATCGAAAGATGGCGGGCAAAACTGGACCGAGCTGCCGGCGTTGCGCGGGCATGAGAGCGGGCCCAGATGGCAGCCGGGCGCGGGCGGAATGTGTCTCCACACAATTCTGTTCGACCCGAAAAATCCGCAGCGAATTTTCATCGCGATCTCGGCCGCGGGCGCGTTTCGCACCGACGACGGCGGCAGGACCTGGAAGCCGATCAATCGCGGATTGCATTCGCAATACATTCCCGATCCGCACGCGGAAGTGGGTCATTGCGTGCACCACATCGCGATGCATCCACAGCGGCCGGACGTTCTCTTCATGCAAAAACATTGGGACATCATGCGGAGCGACGATGCCGGCGATTCCTGGCGCGAAGTGAGCGGGAATCTGCCGACCGATTTCGGGTTCCCGATCGACATTCACGCCCACGAGCCCGACACGATTTATGTGGTGCCGATCAAGAGCGACTCGGAGCATTTCCCGCTCGATGGGAAGCTGCGCGTCTATCGCAGCCGCAGTGGCGGCAATGAATGGGAAGAACTCACGAACGGCCTGCCGCAAAAAGATTGTTACGTAAATGTGCTGCGCGACGCCATGGCGGTAGATTCACTCGATTCCTGCGGCGTCTATTTCGGGACGACCGGCGGCCAGGTTTACGCGTCGCGCGACGCGGGCGACACGTGGAACGCGATCGTCCGCGATCTGCCGGCGGTGTTGTCGGTGGAAGTGCAAACGCTGAAATAGAAAATTCGAATGTCGAAGCGCGAAATCCGAAACAAATTCGCATTGCGGAAATGGCCAAATGTTCGAAAAGCGCGGGCTCTGTTTATTACACTTGGACTTGGAACTTTGAGAATTGTTTCGTGCTTCGGATTTCGTGATTCGGATTTTGAGAAATGATTCGCGTTGTCCTTCCCCATCACCTGCGGACGCTGGCGCGCGTGGGCGATGAAGTGCAGCTCGAGCTGAATGGTTCGCCGACGGTGGGTTCCATTCTCGACGCGTTGGAAACGAAATACCCGATGTTGCAGGGAACGATTCGCGATCACGGCACGCTGAAGCGCCGGCCAATGGTTCGCTTCTTTGTGTGCGGCGAGGATTTGTCGCACGAACCGCCGGACAAGCCGTTGCCCGACGCGATTACAAACGGCAGCGAGCCGTTCTTCATCATGGGCGCGATCGCTGGAGGATAAGAGTAACCAGGAGAGAAAAAACTTATGTGCCGAAACATCAAAACCCTGCATAACTTCGCGCCGCCGGCGACCGAAGAAGAGATTCGAGCCTCTTCGCTTCAATTCGTGCGGAAACTGAGCGGCTTCACCAGGCCGTCGAAGGCGAATGAAGAAGCTTTTGATCGCGCCGTGGAAGCGGTGACTCGTGTTGCTACGGAGCTCCTTCACTCCCTGGTGTCGAATGCTCCGCCGCGCGATCGCGAAGTAGAGGCGCTCAAAGCTCGGGCGCGGTCCGCGAACCGATTCGGTTCGCATTCGTCGGTTGCCCAAGTAACCGAACACAGCCACGCGTGACGGCAAGCGAGTCGTTCGAAAGTTCCCGCGCTCCGGAACCGGTGGGCGCATTTCCGCACGCGAAGCGAGTCGGTAGTCTGCTTTTTCTCTCCGGTATCGGACCGCGTGTCCGCGGAAGCAAAGAAATCCCCGGCGTGACGCTCGACGCTGCCGGTAACATCGTGAGCTACGACATCGAAACGCAATGCCGCGCCGTTTTCGAAAATGTCCGGCTCGTTCTGGAGGATTCCGGCGCGTCCTGGAACGACATCGTCGACGTCACCGTCTTCCTCACGAACATGAAGAAAGATTTCCCAGTCTACAACAAACTCTACGCCGAATATTTCGCCGGCGAAGGCAAGCCGAACCCGACGAGAACTACCGTCGAAGTAACTGCGTTGCCGACACCAATCGCGATCGAGTTGAAGGTGATCGCGGCGCTTACTTAATCTCGCGCTCGAACTTTTCGACTTCCTCCAGCGTTGCTCTCGCGCGGATCACGGTGCGGCCGATCCAGCTATTGCGGAGCGACACTCCACATCTGCCCGCCGAACGCGCCAGACGGATAAGCGCATAATTGAAGGCCAGGCAAACGAGCGCGGTGGAAATCAGCCACCACATCTTGTTCGGCTTGTTCACTAACACATCCGCGCCCAGGAAATGCAGCAACACGAGCATCGCCGGCAACCATGCCACGGCGCCGGTTAATCCATGGAAGATCGCGGCCAGAAGATGCCAGGACTGCAACTCGGCGAGTTGCCTCTGAATAACAACAACCGGCGCCGCGTAGTCGATCCGGCGAATCAGGAGAAGGTCGCGCGCCGCAAACGCGAGGAACATCATGCCGTAAAGCTGTAAGAGCAGCCCGCTAACGAACAACGACGGCACGGCAATATGATTGACCCAAAATTGCGCAAAGAATATTGTCATCGCGGCGCCAAAGATGAGTTGCATCACCTGGCCAACTGCCAGGGGCCGCAAGCCTGAGCGAAAGCGCGACAATTTCCGTTCTCTGAACTCATCCAGGGCAAGCGCATTTTGCCGCTCCAGGTTTCGGTTCAAGGTTTGCCAGGCGGCTTTCAAATCATCGAGTTCAGTTGCAGGCATGGTTATTCTTCTTGTCTGGTTAGAGTTCGGCGGAGGCGTTCTTTGAGGCGGCTCAGTCTTGTGGCCACGTTCGTTTCAGTAATTCCAAGAACATCGGCGATCTCACAGTAACTGTGATCGTCGAGATAAAGCAGCAGCAGCGCGCGGTTCAGCGGGTCCAGTGTTGCGATAAGTCGATGGAGTATCGCAACGTGTTCGTCGTCGTGGCCGGCGCTCGCGGATTCGTCCGGTAACTCGCGATCGACATCCTCGAGTGGGACGGTTTGTCGGATAGGTCGCGTGTTCCGGCGAAGAAATGAAATGGCAACGTTCAGTGCTATGCGGTACATCCAGGTCGAGAAAGACCGTTTCGGGGAATAGCGCGGGTAAGCCCGCCAAAGCTGAAGCATGATTTCCTGGCTGAGATCTTTCTGGTCGGCCGACGTGCTCGCATAGCCGGCGGCCACTTTGCGAATGATTCCGCGGTGTTGATCAATGCGCCGGAGAAAAATTTCCTCTTCGTCAACTGTCAGCGGCATGGCTTGGGAGCATGTAGACATTAGATGAATCTGTTACCAAGGTGATTCGCGGCGTCTGCCGAAAAATCACAACAAAAAATCAGGTTTCCTGATTCGAGATTGGACGCCTGCCACGCCGTAGCCTTGCGAAGGCGGGTTCGGCCTTTGCTTCCTCGTCCGCCATCCGACTTCCGTTCTTCTCCCCTATTGCGAAACCGCCTCCCCGTTTCGGATCAACTTCAACTGCGGTC
>Ga0307478_10000967_pt1 | contig 26795 bp, 52 predicted proteins | sample atmos_gasesECM4C_2_FD_203713 | JGI IMG/M metagenome (GOLD analysis project Ga0307478, IMG submission 203713) | Hardwood forest soil microbial communities from Morgan-Monroe State Forest, Indiana, United States - atmos_gasesECM4C_05 | ecosystem: Environmental > Terrestrial > Soil > Temperate...
ACGACAGGAGACACGATGACTGATCCCTCGCCCTACGACGTGCCCGGCCCGGTGACCGCGCGGCTGGACGGCCAGCACATCAAACCCGGCGACGAAGGCTACTGGCAGGTCTGGGGCGCGTGCGCCATGGACATCCGGCCCGGTGACCTGGTGATGTCCGGGTGGAAGGACCGGGATGACCCGAGCGTCATCCGCCACGCCGAGTACGAGGTCGCGGAGATGGCCTCGTTCACCGCGCCGACGATGAACACGATCCGCGTGGGGTTCATTGCCACGACCGGCAAGTTCGCGTCAGTCGGGATGCTTCAGCCGTGCGCGATCGCCCGCCGGGGTACCCACAACTCCCTTTCCGATTACGCCCGCTGATATGCCGGTCATGACGCCGGCCCGCGCAGTGCTGCTGTGGGCCCTCGGCTTCCTGGCCTTCGACCGGACGCACCCGCCCGGTATCGGCGGGATTACCGACCCGCGAACCCCGGCCGAAGTGCTGCTCACAGGCGTGATCACGCCAGCGGACTTCCTCGGCTACCTGAAGAACTAGGCGAAACGTTCCGATCTTCCCACCGGTCGGAACGTCCGCGGGGGCTGACCGCCTCGCGCTGACGATGCCAGGTCACTGACGACAGGAGACAGCGATTATGGGAATGGACCTGCGCGGGCTGAGCAGGAACGGGCGCGCGGTGAGCTGGGCGCTGGAGATGGTGCCGATGCGCGACGGGTGGGTATCCGCGGAAGCGGACGGCTGGCTGATGACCGCCCTGAAGGAAACCGGCTACGGGCCGGACCTCCCGCACACGTCCGCGGCGGCGCTCAAGACCACGCTGCGGTCACTGGAACGCCGCAGTGCGGTGCAGCTGCGGGCCGGCACGGACGGGCGGCTGTACGCGCGTCACGTCAACCGGGCCGACGTGCCGACCGAGACCACGGCACTGCTGCCCGGCAACCCCGACCCGGTCACGATTGAATGGACGGTCAGGACGATCCAGGCCTACCGCCGCACCTTCAGCCGGGCGCAGCTTCGCAAAGCCGGCGTACACACAGACCGGGGCGGGACCATCGCGGGCACTGTTGCCGGAGGACTGGAAACGCTGCTCGCCGCAAACGAGCGGGAACGGTACGAGCATGGCGGGATCTCCGACGTCCGCCGCGAAATCGCGGCTGTGCAGCTCTGAAACCCCCTGCGAGGCGAAACGTTCCGACCGGTCGGAGAGTCGGAACGTCCGCGGGGAATGGCCGTCCCGCGCTGAGGAGCCAGGCCGCTAAGACAGGAGACACGCAATCATGAGTGACATCGCGGAGCGCTACCAGCGCAACGGATTCACCGTCACCATCAGCTACGACCCGGACTGCCCGTCGCCGCGCGATGACGAAAGCCCCGGTGCCCGGCTGGCCCTGTTCCACCGCCGGTACACCTTCCCGGATGACGCCGGCCTGGACCGGGACAACTACGAGAGCTGGGCGGACATGGCCGCTCACCTGCGCAGCGACCACGGCGCGCTGTACCTTATGGCGGTCTACATGATCGACCACAGCGGCCTGGCCTTCCGGACCGTCGAGCCGGATGCGGGCAACCCGTTCTTCGAGGACCCGGGCCAGTGGGATTCCGGCATCGTCGGCTTCGGCTACGTCACCGCCGAGACCTGGAAAGAGACCGACGGCACCGAATGGGCCGGCTCGGAGGAGCAGCTGGCCCGTGCCCGGCAGCTGATCAGGTCCGACGTCGAGCAGTACGGCATGTACGTCAACGGCGAGTGCTACAGCTACGTAATCACCGACGAGTACGGCGAGCAAGTTGACGACGGCTGCTGCAACGGCATCATCGGCATGGAGTGGGTCACCGAGGAAGCCAACATGGACGCCGACAACCGGGAGCACGTCACCAAGTGCAACGGCCGCCTGGACCGGGCTGCCGGCACAATCGTCCACGCGGGCCCGTGCCCGCTGCACCCCTGACCGGACCGGCCCGCATGACAGCGACAGGAGACAGCACTGATGGAACTTGACTGGTACCCGTCCGGCAGCGCGGACGACCAGAACCACGACCAGGAAACCGACCTTGCCAGGATCGGCAACCCAGGCGGCGCCGAATGGGCGTCGGTCGCCCCGGACGGACGGCCGCAATTCGGACCGTGGCACTGGGGCATCTACGGCCGCTGGCTGTGGGATGACATCGACGCCGACCCGGACAGCACCCTAGCTGAGGGCCCGGCGGACACTGAGGACGAGGCCAAGGCTGCCGTGGCCGGATGGGTGCGGCTGGAAGCCATCCGCGCGTCCCTGCGAGCCGAGAACATCAGCTACGGGGAGCTTGCCGAGCTCCAGAACGACCTGATCCCGTACATCACTCCCGGCGACACCGAGCTGCTAGAAGCTGCCGGCGTGCCCGAATTCCCGGAACAGGAGACAGAATCCCGTGACCAGCACCGATGACACGATGAACCAGATGGAGACCGCGGAACGCGAAGCGCGGGCCTATGCCGCGTGGCTGGCCGCGCACGGCTACCACGAGGCCAGCGTGCACAGGTTCAGCACCACGCTGAACAACTACGGCCCGGGAGACCGGCGCACGGAAACCGCCGTGGGCTACGCGGTCCGCTACGCCGGCACGCTCATCCGGGACGACGGCAGCCGCGCGGAATACCCGACAGCGGGTATCACCGTGTTCTGCCAGGACAGCCAGCTCCCGCTGGCCCGGCTAGTCAAGGACGGCCGCGCGCTGGTCACGTACGGGACCGGTGACCGGGACACGTACGGGCCTTACACGCCCATGTACGTGGCCGGGTACAACCCCCGCATAACCGGTCTCCAGCGTGACCAGTCCGTCAACCCGGGCATCGTGCCGCAGGCGCACCTGCACGAGCTGACGCCGCTCATCGGCGGGGACGGGCCGCTGCGGTTCTTCGACCTGCGCCTGATCCCGGCCGGCGACCTGGCCACCGGGGACCGGGTCCGCGTCGTATCGGGCACGCACGGCGGCCAGGCCGGCTTGGTCAAGTACCCGCACCCGGTCATGCCGATGGTGGAGCTGGACCCGGTATACGACCCGGTCGCGGACACCACGCGGCCGTGGGGCCAGCTGGCCAGCATCAAGCGGGCCGACCTGGAACCGGACACAAACCACGACAGCTGAGAGGCGAAACGTTCCGGCCGGCCGGAGAATCGGCCGGAGAATCGGCCGGGGCGTCCGCGGGGCATGGCCGTCCCGCGCTGAGGAGCCAGGCCGCTAAGACAGGAGACGAGCATGGAAGACCTGCGGATCGAGCCCGCACGCGGCGCCACGTACGAGCACGCCGGCGAGTTCGCCGTCTACGCCTACGACGAGTACCCGGACGGGTCCGTCCTGGCCGGCGAGGAGCGCCGCCGCTTCGTGGCCGGCGAGTTCACCAGCGAGGCGGAAGCCCAGGCCGCCTACCCGGATGCCGTGATCGAAGGCGGCAGCGGCTACCGCGAGATCCCCGTCCCGCGCACACCGCCGGCCTGGTTCAACCCGGACATCGCGGGAGAGCGATGGGACAGCGACGACTGATGCCCGGACCCCCGGGCCGGTAACTGAACAGGAGACTGACGTGACCAGTACCCCGCGTAAACCAGAACCGTGGCCGATCGCCAACGCCATCGGGTGCCTCAAGGAAGTACGTGACCGCGAGACTGACGGCAGCGAGCGCGCCGAGACGGTCCGGCTGGCGATGGACTACGCCATCGAGGTCGTCCGCAGCATCAACGCCCTGCGCGAGCCGCAGCCGCCGGACCCGGCCGAGGAGGCACGCCGTGCCGTCCGCAAGTTCTGCGGCGAACTAGGTAATGCGCTGGAGAACCTGGGCTGCGCGATGAACGACATCGCTGACGGCTGCATCCCGGAGCGGGACTAGCACCACACCACGATCAGGAGACAGGCGGGGCACATGTTCACGACCATACGCAGGCGGGCCGGCAGCGCAGCCGACACGTTCTGGCAGGGCATCGAAGGGCTCTACCAGATCTGGTTCGCGCACCGCGAACAGCACGACAGCGGGTTCGGGCGCCGCCCGGCCGCGCGCCGGCGCTTCACGCTCCCGCTGGAGCACTAGGACACGCACACGACAGGAGACACGACCATGACTGATGACGCCGGCACCGGCTGGCCTTTCGACGCCTACCAGAACGACCCGCTGACCGCGCTCCGGATCCCGGTAGTCGGCACCCCGTTCCCCGGCTGGCGGTACGAGGTGGCCTTGGTGTGCCCGGAATCCGCAGCCGGCCAGGACCTCTACCCGGCCCTGCGCCCGGATGATACCGAGGCTGCGATGATCGCCGCTTACATCGAGTACCGGATGGAGTACTACAACTCCAGCTGGAAAGCGAAGATGCGGCGCCGGCCTCTGGACGTGGATTCCAGCACGAACACAATCATCCTGTGGAAGCGCGGCGATGATGACTGGTGCTACCGCCGGGACTCGTGGCGAAGCGGCCCGCTAGTAGTGCCGTCAAGGTACGACGGTGAGGAACCCGTAAGCCTGGATGCCCTGCTGGACCGTATCACCGGGAAGTTCGGGCTGACGTCGCGGTGGCAGGTATGGAAGGCTGCCCACCCCGAAGCGTTCCCCGTGCCAGGTTAAGGCGAAACGTTCCGACCGGTCGGAGAGTCCGGCTGGCCGGGACGTCCGCGGGAGCTGACCTGCCCGCGCTGAAGATGCCAGGTCACTACGACAGGAGACACGAGTGAGATGACCGCTGAGACAGCAGAGTGCGCCCCGCGCTGGGACGGGCGCGTGCTCAACAGCGACGGCAAGCCGGCCCCGAGGTACCAGCTGCCCTGGTCGCGCGGGTGGTTCGTGATCAGCCGCGCGGACGGCCCGGACGGCGTAGTGCTGAACACCAGGATCCCCGGCTACCTGACCGGGACCACCGGGCACGGCGACCAGGCAGCCGCGGAAGCCGCGGCCCGCGACATCTGGCGCGGTTACGCGTCAGCCGTAGCCGTGGCAACCGGCCGCGCTAATACCGAGCAGGAGACAAAACCATGGGAGAACTGACAACCGAGGCCCGTATCCCGCTGACCTCACGCCAGGCGAACTGGCTGGCCGACCTGGCCGCCAGCGGCAGCGAGACCTACGCCGCAGCCCTGGACGCCGGCGCGCGGATCGAAACCGCGGCCGGCGGGGCGGAAGTCCTGGTGATCCCGCCAGCCGCCGCCATCATGCTCGGGCTGGCCGTGGGCATCCGGGCCGACATCGCCAGCGAGGGCGACTACACCATCGGCGAGCGCAGCTCCGTGCTAGGCCTGTCCCGCAAGCTGGCCGCCCGCGGCATCAGCAACGCCGCGCCGCTGACCGAGACCGGCGTGCTCGGCCAGGACCGGGAGGCCTGACCATGGCCCTGACCCCGGATGACATCATCACCCGGATCACCGAAGCCGCAACCGAGGCCGATGCGCTCAGGATCGCGGCTGGCGTGCCGCACAAGATGCTAGTGACCGTGGCTGATCAGCTGCACATCGACCCGTACGGTCACGCGGACCCGTGGATCCGCAAGGCCATCGTGGCCGAGGCTAAGGGCCTGGACCCGCTATGAACAGGAGACCGGCATGACCGCAACCGAGCAACAGATCAGGGACCTGGCCGCGACGATCGCAGATCAGGCACAGGCCATCAGGGACGGCACGCTGACCGGCCCGCTGTACGCGCACGCGCGTCTCATCCGGAACAACGCGGAGACACTGGCGGCGTGGGCCGTGATGCCCGGCACCGAGCCGGACGCAAGCAGCTCCGGAGCAGGAGGCCCGGTGACCACCGAGCGCACGATGTGGACCTACAAGGGCACGAACGTCTGGCCGGCTGACCGTAACTCCGCTGGCATCCGCTGGTACGCCCATATGTCCGGTGCCCCGGGCACGCTCCGCGCGGACACCAAGGACGGCATGCGGGAGCTGATCACGCACTACACGAGTTAGGCGAAACGTTCCGGCCGGCCGGAGGGCCGGGACGTCCGCGGGAGATGGCCTGCCCGCGCTGAGGAGCCAGGCCGTAGCAGAACAGGAGACAGCTAGTGCGAGTCACCATCGTCCAGAACAGTAACGAGAACGCACGCGTGCACAAGGCCGGATGCCCCGACATCGAGCGACGCGAGAAGCGCGACCGCGGGTACCTGAGCAGCTGGGACGCCGAGGTCAGCACCCAGCGGGAAGCGGCGATCGCGGCCTGGTCCGACCACGTCGCAGAAAAGTCGATGACCGAGGAAGCTGCCCTGGGCTATACCGCATTCCTGCCGTGCTGTGACAAGCTGCCCGCCGACGACGCGTTCGGACGGTTCATGGCCCGCTTCGACCCGGACGGCAGCCGGACCGTGGCCGATATCACCCCGGTCGGGGACGCGAACGGTGACAGCCCGTTCGTCGTGGTCCGCCACGGCGAGTTCACCGCGGTCATCGCCCTGATACCGCTCGGGGACCACCTGTGCATCGACGTGCACCCGTTCGTCAGCGGCCAGGACGCGGCAGCCGGCGTGTTCGCGATCGCCGGCGGCCATCGCATCGAACTGCCGCCCACCGGCCGGACCAGCCACGGGTTCCCCGCGGTGGGGATCGCTTCGGTGGTGATCGGCAAGCAGGGCACCGAAGCCGTTATCCGCGAGACGAGCCTGCGGGACGGAGACGCCCTCCGCGTGACCAAGGGCCGGTGGCAGGGCTTCACCGGGCGGGTCGAGCACGTCAACAAGATCGGCAGCTACAAAGTCCGGCTGGACACGACCGTACCTGGCATACCCGGGAAGCTGGTCGCGATCCAGAAGGACCAGGCAGAGCCGGTCACCGAGCTGGGCGCCGCTGAGGCCGGTGAGCTAGTCACCGGGAAAACGGTGGTCCGGAGGGACGACAGCAGCCCGGTCCCGCTCGCCGGGAAAGTAACCGGCTGGGCGTCGCGGGATCACCGGGAGGTTTACGTGCTGTGGGGCACAGCAGACACGGCGACCGCGGAGGCCTGCGACAAGCTGGCCGAGCTGAGCCAGGCAGGCCCGCGCTACACCGCGCACATCACCGCGGAGGCGTGGCAGGGCAGCAACGCCGTCGAGGTCGACGCGCCCGGCCCGCAGGACTGGGACTGCACCGCCTACGCCGCGCAGAACCCGCAGTACCTGGCCCGGCTGGCCGGCATCCAGAGGGTCGGCCTGGACGTCCCCGGCGCGGAGCTTACCGACAACGACGACTGGTTCCGAAACGACCCGGCCGCGCCCGCCTGGGTGCACGCGTGGCGGGGGCCGTTCACCATCCGGGTCACTCGCCAGAGCTGAGGCGAAACCTTCCCGCCGGCCGGTTCTTCCGACCAGTGGGAAGGTCCGCGGGCGAACGGCCGCCCCGCGCTGATGAGCCAGGCCGCACTGAACAGGAGACAGCCACAATGACTACTACCGTTACCCCCCAGCCCGCCGTACCGGCAACCGTGCCGGGCCGCTGGCACAAGCACCCGCTGATCCGCACCGCCGGCCTCATCCTGACTGCCGGGATTCTTGGCGCCATCGCCGCCGCCACGTTCAGCGGACCCGGCGCCAGCGCCGCGTCCACCCTGCAAAGTGACGGGTACACCCTGGCCTGCAACCTGACGCCCGCGCAAACCAGCGCCACGTTCGGGAGCGCGGCGCCGTACATCACCAGCGCGGCAGCCGGGGCGGATTCCCAGGGTGATGCCGAGGTAGTTGTCTACCTGACCTCGCAGGGCATGGCCCGTCTGAGCACGGGCGCCGCACGCGATTCCGAGACTGTCGGCGGATACTTCACCCAGGGCATGCCCGGCACGGTCACCACCGTCAGCGGTGACATCCTGCGCATCAGCTTCCCGGCCTCCGTGGTCGCGGCCAGCGATGGCATCGGCTGCCCGGCCTGACCCGCCGGACCAGAGACAGGAGGCATCGTTATGCCGTGGGCATTCAACCGCAACTACAAGGACCTCGCCCAGGTAGCCGGTTTCTGGCCGGATTACCTGGCGGTCTACGCCGAGCTGACCTGCGCCGGCCTGTACCCGTACAACGACTCGTTCAAGGGCCGCATACCGGGCATCGAAGGCCCCGGAGAGGTCACCGCTATCTACCTGCTCCAGCAGACCCGCTCGCTGCGCAACATGGAACTCAAGGTCGAGCGGCACCGTGACGACGGCTGGCGGGATTTCGATCCCGGCGAGGTGACCAGCGGCCCGGTACGTTACGCCGGCGTCGCCGAGTACGGCTTCTACATGGGCGGGAGCGGCTTCCAGAAGTGGGACCGGCCCCGGCTTACCATGTCCGGCAGCTCTGTCGTCTTGCTCGCAGGCCGCGCCCGCGTCAACGGGAGCCTGCTCAGCGGCAAGCTGCTCGTCAAGGACCTCTGACCAGGCCAGCTCAGGGAATGTCACTGCCAGGCGGGATGATCCTGCCAGGCAGCTAAGCGAATCACAACCACGAACAGGAGACAGTCATGGCCAAGAGCGACATCAGCGTGAACACCCGCCCGGGAGCGGACCATTACGCCGCCGCCGAGAAGATCATCGAGTTCAGCTCGCCCGTCGGCGGCGGCCTGATCAGCTTCACCGTCATGCCGGATGACCAGCTGAGCGTGCACGTCTACCGGCAGGACCTCACAGTGCAGGTCTCGGCAGGCGAGCCCGGCCAGCCGGTCCGCTACGGCAACATGCGCCTGGACAGGGCGCTGTACCAGGCCGCCAAGGCGTTCGCCACCAGCTACGAGACCCGTCAGCAGGACCCGACAGGCACCGACGGCGATAAGGACGACGGGATCCTGCTGACCAGCGCGCAGCTCCGCGAATGGGCTGGCCTCAGCCGGGACCTGACCAGAAACGAGCTGACCGCTCTGGACGAGTGCATTCCGAACAGCAGCATCCCGGATGCCATCGGCACCATCGTGACCGAAGCCCTGGGCCTCACCGGACCCGACGACGACGAACCGGGCAGCACCCCGGGCGTGAACCTGGACAACCAGCTGTACAGCTGAGGCGAAACGTCCCGGCCAGTTCTTCCCACCGGTCGGAACGTCCGCGGGAAGCGGCCTGCCCGCGCTGATGAGCCAGGCCACAGCAGAACAGGAGACAGGCATGAACAATAACGACGAGCGCGACTACGCCGAGGAGCGGTACAACGCGAATCTTCTCCGGGACGAACGTGACCCGGACGACAAGCCGGAGGAAGAAAACCCGGACGCGTTCCGCGAGGTCCGCGTGACGCTGACCGTGCGCGTGCCGGCCGATGAGACAGCGACCGCCGCCGAAGTCGGCCAGGCCATCGACGGAGCGCTGGACGAGCCCGGCAACTACGGCAACGACTGGGGTCAGTGGGAAGTCGGCGGCGTTACCGCCGTGGAACTACCCGAGCCAGCCGGGACGCCCGAGCCGGCCGCCAGGAGGGTCGAGATCGGCCTGAGCCGGGCCAGCGGCGCGCTCGCCCGTGACATGTACCTCGCCGCGGTCACCGCGGTCAGTCAGGTCACGGTCCTGACCCTGGACGGGCATGAGGTGGCTGCCGTCGTGCCGCGGCCCGCGCCGGATCACGCCGCGAACGTCGAGGCGTACCTGGCCGAGCAGCTGGACCGGGATGACGCGAGCCTGGCCGAGATCGCCGTCGAGGCGACGAAGATCGCCACCGGGGCCGAGACGTACGTGCCCGTGGAGGACGATGAGGACGACGATCCTGAGCTGACCGGCGGCGAATCCCCGGCGGCCGAGTTCTGACCAGCCAGCAGCTCCTTAGCGACCAGCCAGAACCGGCCTCGGAAGGCGCTCAGGAGCCCGCACAGGGCCGACCAGGAGACAGGGCGGGGAGGGCATGACCGATACCACGCAAGCCGCTGCGGCCGTCTCAGAGCCGCGGCTGGGCTGGCCGCAGAAGGCGGGCCGGCTGCTCGGGGCGATGGACGAGATCGCCGCCGCAGCCGGGGCCGCCGCGCAGGTGCAGACCGACCCGGAGGTGCTGCGGGACCGGCTGCGTCAGGTGGCCGCGCTCGCTGACCAGGCCGCCAGGACCTACGGATGAGGAGACACGAGACCATGAACGGATACCGGGAAGTGTTCAAGCCTGAACCAGGCGAGCCGCGCGATCCGGGCCGGATCTTCTACACGATCACCGCGGATGATATCGGGAAGCAGATCATCCCGGCCGAAACCGGCGCGATCATCCTCAGCGGCTGGTTCGGCATCATCCGCCCCGGCGACGTCGGCAAGCGGCTGTACCGAGTGCCGTCAGACAGCGGTATCGAAGGCCAGCCAGTCACCTGGACCTGGCAGGCCGAGGACGACAGCCAGCGGGACGCGCGGGTCGCCCGCCAGGGCAGCCGGGACGCCTGGGCCACCCAGGGCAACGCACCGGAATTCCGGCCCGGCCGGGGCACCGGGCCTTCCTGACATGACGGCCCCGGGCCGGCGGCGGTGCCCGCGCGATACCGCTGCCGGCCCGGCTCCGGTGCGAAATCTTAACCGAGATAAACCCTGAACAGGAGACAATCATGGATAACGACATCATCACCCTGACGGACGCGGGCCACCTGGCCGCGATCCTGCACGCCGCGGAGCGTAAATCCGCCGTGGCGCGGCTGGCGCCAGACGGCAGGTCCGCGCTGACCGGCACCGCCCGCTACATCGGGCACCTGCTGATGACCGGTGACCGCATCGCCGCCGATGCCGACGCGCGGGACTTGTTCCTGTACGTCCGGCTGGACAGCGGACGCGACGAGCCGTGGCTGATCCGCCAGCTCATCGCCGAATCGCCGTCCGGACGGTTCATCGCGGACTTCGACACGGACGCGTTCGAAGCGGCCGGCGGCCAGGCCTCCGTGCCAGCGTCGGTGGCCGCGTGGGGAGCCGTATACGGTGTCACCGCCCCGGTCCCGTCGTCCGTCCGATCTTCCGCCCAGCCGGATAATCAGCTGGGCCGCCTAACCGACGCCATCTACGCCATCACCGGCACCGACCTGGACACGGCCGAAGGGCTGGCCACCGAGGTGCTGTGGATCATGGGCCGGATGATCGCCGAGTCAGCATGCGCGCCCCTGCCTGACTTCGCCGAGGGCCAGGCTGTCGAGTTCCGCGGCCCGCCCGCGACCGCCACCTGGGAGCCGGGCGTGTTCGTCCGCCGCGAAGGTGACGACGCGGTTGTCGACGGCCACGGCGGGATCCGGTACGGCACCGGCATGGACCGGGTACGCGTCCCGGCTGCGGTCAGCGGGCCTCCCGGCAGGCGAGACCCGGCAGACCTGCGCAGCTGGCCCCTGGAGGACCTGCTGGTCCTTGCGCGGGCAGCCGGGCAGCTGTGGGATAGCACGGGACGAGATGACCAGTATGACGTTCTGAGCGACCGCCAGCGTGCCCTGTTCGACCGGGCCGCGGCCAGCTACCTGATCGCGGAGCAGGGCGGCCTGGACGCAGCTGAGTACCTGCGCCTGGCCGGCGACCGGCCCTTCGAGTCCGGTGACCTCGTGGAGTACGTCTCCCGTGCCTGGACGGCACAGGGGGCGACCCGCGGCCAGCGGATACCGGGCATCTTCGTCCGCTACACCGAGGGCCCTGGCGGCAAGTACGTGATCGTCCGCGGGCTGACCGCACCGCAGCATGAGTACCAGGTCCGCCGGGACGAGATCTGCCGCATCGACCCGGAACTGATCAGTGCCGCCCGCAGCTGGATAGCTGATTGCGAATGGGCGAACATCGGCCCGGATGACATCGCGGACCTGGCCCACATCGACGTGATCGCCGGAATCCAGCAGCACTATCAGGGCGGGTGGGCGCAGTTCACGGCTGACGGCGCCCGGCCAGCCCAGCACAGCGAGCAGGAAGGCTGACATGTTCGGGAACCGGGACATCGGCATGCACACCGGGAGGCCGTGGATTCCCCCGGCCCGCGAGCCAGGACCCCAGCTGTGCATCATCACGGATCACATGGGACCTGACGGCCTGACCGCCGAATGCAGCCAGCCAGCGGACGCGCCCGTACATCACCGCAGCTATGCCGACGGCGGCCACCAGTTCGTATCAGAGCTGCTGGCCGAGGCCCAGGATGCCGCCGAGCGCGACGCAGAGGCCGCGTATGACGCGCGCCTGGCCGAGCACGATCAGGAGGGCTGAGCTGTGGGCAAGCTGCCGGTGTGGTGGCACCGCAGCGCGCTGCTGTCACTGTGGCCCTGGGCAACGTGCCGGTGCTACAACGCCAGCGTGCTCGTGCCGAAATTCGGTCACGAAACCGGCTGCCCGCGCAGGCGGCGGCGGTCATGAGCAGGTACCGGCGGCGCGGCGCGGTCTACGAGCTGTGCTGGGCCGCGACGCCGTACATGCACGCGGGGCATTACATCGGTTTCGCGTACCCGTGCGACCCGGCGCGGGCCGATCCGGCGATCCTGGCCGAGGTGCTGGCCGCACAGCAGACCCGGATCACCTGCCGGTACCTGACGCCCGAGCAGGCCGCGGGCGTGGCCGTGCGGATCGCGCAGCACCGGGCCGGTACCGGTGCCCGGCTGATGGCCGTGGTCGCCGCCGCGGGAATCGAGTTCACGATCACCCGGATCTGGGCCAGCGCCACTGAAGGGCACGAAAAGAGACTGAAGGACCTCAACAACAGACGGGTCTTGTGCCCGCTGTGCACTCCGGGAACGCGCGCCGGAACGATAGTAGAGCCCAAGCGTTTCCGCAGGCCGAAGACCCGCAGGCCCGTCCCGGAGACCATTGCCGCGTGATAATAATCACGTGGTACAATAGACAGCAAGAGACAGGAGATAGACAGCGTGAGCCGTACCGACACCCAGGCCCAGGGCATCATCAGGGCCATGAACGTCCACCAGCTCAGCGGCACCATCCGCAGCTGGCGGTACAACGAGAACGCGCCCTGGAAACGCGGCGGCACCGAGCGGCCGTTTTACCTGCTAGTCGAGCCGGCCGGCAGCGGCAACCCGGAAATCGAGCTGCGCACGCTGCGTGAGGCGTCGGTATTCTGCGACGGGCTGGCATCAGCCCACCGGGCTGCCTTGACCAAACGCGGAGCCACGGAGGCCAGCACTGGCCCCCTGGACAGCAAAGCCGCCTTCCACCCCGCGCTCGCCGAGGTAGCCGCTAGCATCGCGCACCGGCTGGACCAGGCCGAGGCCCGGCTGGCTGCCGCGCACCCGAAGGCCGCCCGGGACGGCCAGCTGGCCGCCATGCTGAACGACATCCGGGATACGGCCACCAGCCTGGGTGACCCCGGATCCAGCCTCTACGCCAGCTAGGGGAAGCATGAAATACACGCATCGCGAGCCGAAACGGACCGACGTCCGGGACACGCAGCGCATGCTGGACCGGGACCTCGCCGCGATCCGCCGGCGGCAGGAGGAGCGCCAGGACGACGCGCTGCTCGCCGACGCCGCCGCGCAGGACGACCTGATGCACAACGCACTGGGGGACCTGCTAGCGGGGCTCCCCGGCATCACCGTCCTGACCCTGGACGGCGAGCCGTGGCCGGAACCGCCGAAGGAAGCAATATGAGCCTGGGCGCGCGGTTCGACGCGTGGCTGACCACCCAGCCGGAGGAACCGGACATCCTGGTCCCCGGAGACGAGGGCTACCCGCGGTGCGGCGGGTGCGGGAAGTTCCTGAAGCGGGAGCCGGACCGGACCGAGCCCGGCGAGCTGCGTGAGCACTGCGACGGCGAGCTGCACCCGGACATGACCGAATGCGGCAGCACCCGCAAGCACGAACCGCATGAGTTCACCGCCCGCGGATGGGGCGAGCAGCACCGTACCTGCAAAGGGTGCGAGCACGACAACATCACGATCGACGCCTGACGGGCCAGGCAGGACCTTCCCGCCAGTCGGAACATCACAAACAGGAGACAGCATCACATGAGCGAAGCAACCATCACCCGCAGCACCGGCATCCACGTCCCGGACTGGGGCGGGCCGCTGCCTGGCGGCGGCTACCAGGGCATCACCGGTGAGCTGGACGCGGTCGTGGCGCAGGCCGCCGCAGCGCTGGCCAGCGCGTACGGACAGCCCGTCGTGATCCGGTTCAACTCCGACCGGGAGTCCGGCGGCGCGTGGCTGGTCACCGGGGACGGCCGGGACAACGAAACGGGCATCTGCGCCATCCTGGTCACCGCGCAGGCACGGGCCAGCTGGCTGCGCAGCGCCGAGGAAGCCGAGCGGATGGCGGAGACCGGGCTCCAGAGCTGGGACGGCCGCCCGGCCACCGAAGACCAGCGGGAAGGCGCGCGGATGTGCGCCGCGTTCGACCGGCACTGCCTGGCCGCCTGCCCGGAGGGCCAGCTGACCGTGTACGCGCACATCCGCCAGGACGCAGCGCTGCCGGAGCTGCGGGCGCAGCTGGCGGCGCTGGACGGCTGGAACGACATGTCCGGCCGGCCGTCCGCCTACCACCACGGCGCGGCACCGCACGTGGCCGCGGCGCTGGCCCGGTGCCTGCGGTTCGTGCCGAGCACGGCAGACCTGGCTGACCTGGTACGCCTGGGCAGCGACGCCGGCTGACATTTCCCGGCCAGCCGGGCAATCATCACGACAGGAGACAGAACACCATGGGTCAGTACATCTTCCGGGTACCGGCTGACACGCCGGACCTGGACTTCGGATCGCTACAGCGCTTGCTGTGGCCCGCCACCTCTGAGCACAAGATCGGGACCACGGTCACGGTCACCGGAACGGACCTGGATACCAGCACACCCGGTATCGCGTTGCGCCTGTACGACACCGTGATCGCTGTCATCCGGCGGGAGAGCGTGGACTTCCCGGTCACCGGGGACGCGCATATGGCCACCACGGAGTGGATCGCGAAGATCGTCCGGGACAACGCGATCGGCTACGGTGCGGGCCGCATCCGCCGCCGGAAGTCTGACCCGCTGGTTCCCGGGCCACGCGGCTACGCGGGCCCGCTGGCCATCGATTACGACCGAGACCGCCTGATCGAGGGCCGTAGTTACCCGGTCGGCGACATCGGGCGCCTGCACCGCCGGAGGGCCATACGACAGGCGGAACTTGCTGCCGAACGGAAACGAGTGAATGCGGCAGCGCAGGAACGCGGCCGGCTGGACTGGATCCAGTGGGAAGCCGGACGGCTGCGCCTGGTCCTCAGCGGTGACGAGCAGGCCGCCGCGGAGCTTGACGAGCTGGGAATGGCCCGGACCGGGCAGGACGCCGTGAGCCGGCTCGCCGAGCTAGACGCGGAGCTGGCCCGGGCGGCAGCTGCCGGGCAGGCGGAACGCGCGCTGACCGACCCTGAGCTGGATGCCATCCGGCCAGGGCTCGCTCTTGACCTGGCCCAGCTCCGCAAGACCGGCATGGATAAGCCGGGTGACTACCTTGCCAGCACTTACGAGGACTGACAATGGACCCCGGGACGCGCCGCAGGGTACTGCGCCGTGATCGGTGGCGGTGCACCATGCCGGTGTGCCTGCACCCGCCCGGCCAGGGCGGGCGGACGATCACCCGGGGTCTGCCGCATGATGACCCATGGGCCGGCACAGCCGATCACGTCATCCCGGTGACATACGGCGGGTCCGACGCCATGGGGAACCTGCGGGCCGCACACCGGCTCTGCAACCAGCACCGAGGCGCAGGCGGGCACGTCACAATCAGCACACCACCCGAACAGGAGACAGGACAGTCATGAGTACCCCGAAGATCCGCAAATGCGATGAGGGCACCGCTTACGCCGCCGCGCTGGTATCCGGCGCCAGAACGGGCATGTCCCGCGCCACCGACGCTGAGGTCATGGCCGCGTTCTGCGAACACGACCTCCAGCTCCTGGCCGGCGCCGTGTCGCCCCGGCTGGTCTGGGAGGGCGCGCAAGCCCTCGGGATGACCAGCCAGGACCTGCTCCGGATCGCCGGCCATCGGGACCTGGACGCCCTGGACGAACTGCAATTCGGGGGCGTGCCGGCCGTGATCAAGATAACCACCCAGGAGACAGGACAATGACCAACTTCAAGATCCCGGTCCGGCTGAGCCGGCTGGCCCGTGCCTACGCCACCCCCAAGACCATGCACCCGCAAGCCGGCGACCTCCCGGGCGCGCTGGTCATGGACTTCAGCAGGGCCGAGGGACCAGCCGCGGTGCACGACGGCCGGGACCTGCGCGCGTCGCTGACCCCGCGCGAGCTGGCGGATGTCCTGGGCGGGATCCCGGCGCTGACCCTGGACGACAACGGCAACCTGATGGCGCTGATGCGTGTCCAGGACATGCTGAGCGGCGTGACATCCCGGTTCACGGGTGTCCGGCGGGACGACCTGCGTGCCGTCATCGAGCTGGCAGGCACGGTCTCGGAGTACGCGAGCGATGACCAGCGCCGGGCGCTAGAACGGATCCGCGACTCCGCCGGTAACGACAAGGCCGCCCCGGAGGGCGGAGAGTAGGAGCCAGCCAAGTGAACGACATCCGGTACACCGACGACAACACCGACGACAACCCGGAGATCGCGATCACCCGGACCGCGCGGGGCTTCGCGATCGACGGGGAGGCCCTGCGCCGGGCGGTCAACAGCGGCGCGGAAACGATCACGTTCACCGCTCCGGACGGCTACCGCTCCGGAGCGGGCCGGCGCCTGCACCCCGGCCTTCAGACGGACCACATCCTGCCCTGGCACAAAGACAAGGACTGGTCCGGATGGCGCACCGCTGAGCAGGTGCACGAGGCTGCCGGGATCCGGGTTCCAGCGCCAGCCAGCGAGAGCACGCTGAACCTGGCCCCCGCGCCCTGGATCGATGACCCGGAGGTCGCGGATCACATGATGCGGGCACTGGGCGGGGCGATCGCCACGGCAGCGGCCTGCGGTCACGTGACCCGGCTAGCAAGCCCGGACGGCCAGGTCATCGCCGCGATTGTCCCGGCTGGCACCGGGGACCCGTCCGGGGCGGACCAGTTCGGGCAGGAGCTGCGGCGCGGCATGGCCGAGGGCCACCCGCTCGTCACCGAGGCTGCCCGGCTGGCCGCTAAGGCGAAAGGGGTTCAGGACGTGGTCCTGGCCCGCCGGGCCGACCTGCGCGGCCTGCTGGAATGGGCTGGCTACGGCCGGATCCACGAAAACCCGGATTCAGTGATCGGGCGGCTGACCCGGGCTGCGTTCCCGGACCCCGTCGATGACACCGCGGGCCTGTCCGCGTACTCGTGCCAGGCCTGCGGGCACATCGCCCAGCCGGAGCACTGGCACGACACCAGCTCGCACACCAGCGTCCCGGAAGACCAGTGCGCGCACCCGCGGGACGAGATCGATGACGAAGGCACGTGCCGTCTGTGCGACGAGGCCGTGGAAGGCCCGGCGCTGGACGCGGTCGTGCTAAACGAGATCGCTCAGCTGGTATCCGGCCGGACAAGCACGACCGCGGCCTGGCAGCTGTTCGGTGAGATCGCCTCGCTGGTCCGGTGGACCGGCCGGAACGGCGGCCCTGAGCCGGGCGTCCGGCATTCCCTGCGCGCCGGGATCTACGAACCGGAGCCCGATGCCGGGCAGCCGACGCCGCCAGAGGGCAGCGGGTCAGGCCACGCCGGGTACCCGGTCAGCCAGTACGGGCTTCCGGAGCCGCCGATCGGCGAAGCGCCCAATGACTGGTTCCTGCTCGGAGAGCCCCGGCCCGCACAGACGGGGCCTGACGCCGACGGCAGCCAGCCGGACACGCTCCAGGAGATGAGGGGGGAAGACCGGTGACCGCCACACCCGCGGAGAACCCCCTGACTGCCTATACCGCCGAGATCGGGCGGCGCGGCGGTGAGACGTCCATCGAGAACTACAAGGACAGCTACCGGCACCTGGCCATCACCAGCACCCAGGACGGCCTGTACCTGCTGCACGTCGAGTCGTGGCGATACTACAAGCGCGCCACGCCGCGGCTGGCCGCACTGTCATACCTGTGCGGACCCGAAGACGGGCAGCTGTGGGCGGTCCGGATTCCCGGCACGATCACGTCGGTCCCGGCCGCGCTGGCCTGGCTGGAACCGCCAGCCGTATTCCGGGCCCGCTGCGCCGGCAAGCTAGCCGTCCGGCAGGGCGACGTCTACGCCGTAGCGACCAACCGCGCCCACGACGGGAGAGGCGAGCTACCGGGCCGGCACACCTGGGACCCGGCCACCCGGGTACTATCCCACCCGCAGCACCCCGCCCTGCACCTTCCGTACCCGGTCCGGTTCATCCCGCAGCGGGCCTACGGGATGGGCCGCGGCGCCGGCCGCGCCAACGGCGACTAGCCCCCGCACGACCACGAACAGGAGACAGCACATGACCGAGAACACGAGCACCCCCGCCAGGATCCTCTCCGACTGGGAGATCAACCAGTACGCGACGTTCTATCCGCACCGCGAGGCGGCGGACGAGAACGGCACCACCTCGCACCCGTGCATCGAAATCGGCGGGGACGCGAACGGCGACGGCGCCATGCAGGCGTACGTCTACGCCGAGGACGGCAAGCTCGTCGTCTCGCTGCACTACGACACCGCCGGCCCGGACGAGAACGGGAACGGCCCGTGGGCCTACTACGGCCCGGACCGGAACCTGATCCCCACCGTCGTGATCGGCGGCGACGGCCAGCCGGTGTGGCAGGCAACTGCCGAAGTGAACCCGGACGGGGAAGGGTTCGCTGCTGCCGTCTTGGCGGCTTACCGGAGGGGCTGGCACGACCGCGGCGAAGCTGCTCTCCGCTGGGCCAGCGAACGTGACCCGCAGGAGCGCTGACATGACCGCGCCATCCGGGTCGCCGGCGGCCCAGCCCGCCGGCACCGGTGATCCCGGGCCAGACGCGCGGTCCGCGGATAACTGCGCGTACGTCCGGCGGCTGCTCCGGGACCGTCAGCCAGGGTTCGCGATCACGCTGGAGCTGGCCGGCAGCCTGGCCAGCCAGTACGCGGACCTGGTACCGGGAACGAACGGGAGCACACACCGGAGCTAAGGCGAAACCGCGATCTTCCGACCAGTGGGAAGATCGCGGTCCGCGGGAACTGACCGCCCCGCGCTGATGAAGCCAGGTCACGATGAACAGGAGACAGCCATGACCGTGGAACGCCGCGATCACCGTGATCTGAAGATCAACCCGGAGGGCAAGGACGACGGCACGCTGCCGCGGACCTTCCGGCTGGAGGCGTGGGCCGCCCGCCAGCAGCGGGACGGCCGGTCCCGGATATGGCGGGACGAGACGGCTGCCCAGTGGATCGTGCTGGCCGAGGGTATCACCCGGGCCGAGGCCGTGGACCTGATCAGCCAGCTTGCCGAGGCACTGGCCTGGGACGGGGACAACGGCTAGCCCCGGCCGGTCAGCACCCAGGGTGGAACCGCGGTTCTTACCACAAGGACCGTACCAGGTCGCTAACTACGTCAGAAATATTTCCGCAGGTCGGAGCCAAGATAGTCCTTACCTCACGCCACCGTGATTACAATCACCCGGCATATGGTAAGATACAGCGAAGGTACAGGGGAAGGGCACAGCTGACCGGGCAGTCAGCCGCAAGCCTTCACGAACAGGAGACAGGAAAAAGACATGACACTTCTCAGAGCAGACCAGCTGGACACCAGCCCGCCCGAGTACGTGGTAGAGGGCATGCTGCCGGACTTCGGCGTGGGCTTCGGCTACGGCGGGTCCTACACCGGCAAGTCACTGACCCTCGGCGTGGAGCTGGTCCTGGCCATCGCCAACGGCGTGCCGTTCTTCGGCCACGAAGCCGTGCAAGGGTCTGCCGCCTGGTGCCTCGGTGAAGGGCAGGCCGACGCCGGCGTGCGGATCAAGGCCCGCCTGATCCGGGAGCAGCATGACCGGTCCGTGCAGGCGGCAGAAATAGCCCGGCTGCAAGGCCAGGATGCCGCCGACGCATGGCTGGCCGCCCTGCCGCCGTACACCGACGACCGGATGCGGATCCGGACCACGGCGTTCCAGGTGCCGTTCACCTCACAGAACGAGCCGTCCGAGGAGCTGCGGAAGGCCGCGGACGAGCTGGGGCTGATCGATGACCTGCGGCTGATCGTGCTGGACACCGCACGCAGGCACAGCAGCCTGTCACTGTCCAACGGCACGACCTCCAACCGGTTCATGATGGGCATGAGCTGGCTGGCCGCGCAACTCCAGTGCACGGTCATGGCAGTCGGGCACCCTGTCGCCAAGGGCCACGGGGAGGTCGGGCTTCCCGGCGACACGCTGTTCGGATCCTCTGATTTCGTATGGCGCATCCAGGCTGGCGAAGACAGCACATCCGAAGCGCCGAACGCCATGATCATCGCGGAGAAGGTCAAGAGCGGCCCGCTGTTCCCTCCGCTGGCCTACGAGCTGGAGCGGATCCAGTGGCGCCAGCCGCCCACCGACCCGGAGACGGGTGAGGACATCCTGGGCGTGCCGCTGGTCACGGTCCGGTCGGCCACGGTCCGGCAGCGCGCGGATGAGCAGCAGCTGACGGCAGCCAGCCTGGAGCCGGCCCCTGCCCGGCTCCGGAAGCCACTCCCGGAAGCAGAGCCTGTCCCGCCATCCCGGCCACGCCGGCGTACCGGGATCAAGCCCCAGCCGCCTTTCCGGGCCGTGCACCTGGCACCCGCCGTCCCGGAGACTCCGCCTGCGACGGTCCCGGTGCCTGTGCAGGCAGCCAGCCCGGTGGCCCCCGTGCCAGCAGCCACGCCAGTTCCGGACCCGGATACCGCTGAGCGGGCGGCGCTGGTCGCCGCGCTGATCTCGGTGCCGTGCCCGGCCGGAGGCTGCCACGCGGAGCCGGGGGCCAGCTGCGCACCCGGAGGGTCCGGTATCGACTACGTCCGGCTGGGCAAGATGCCGCTCACCGTCGCGCACATCGACCGGATCGGCGTGGCGGTCGCGAAGGGCAAGGCAAGCCTGGACGACGTGCTGGCCCAGTTCGACAGCACTCCGGAGCCGGCCGGGCAGATCATGGCCGGGGCGCAGGCGTGACCGCGGCTGCCCGGGCCGCGGAGCCGGTCCCGCAGTACTGGACGGCCCGGGAACCCGGCGAGCCGGTCGCCAGCTGGGTGGCCCGGATGGCCCTGGCTTACGCGGCCGGCCGGCCGGCCGTGCTGACCCGGCTGGCCCGAGCCGAAGCCGCTGAACGAGCCGCCCCGGCCGCGGTAACGACGAACAGGAGACACGAGATGACCACGGAGGCCTACCGATGACAGACCGCACACTGGAACTGGCCGCCGGCCCCGGCATGCTGGGGGTCGGGCAAGAACACGCGGACCTGATCTCAGCCATCGACCAGGCAGCTGAAACCGGCCAGGTGACCCGGCTCTTGTCCCGGGGACGTGAGCTAGCCCGGATCGTCCCGCCGGGAACAGCAAGCAACCCGGAAAGATTCTGGCGCGGCGCGCTCGCCCGCGTCCGGAAGGGCGAGACCGTCTGGTTCACGGGGATGCACGGCGGCCAGGCGTTCGCGGGGCTGGCCCCGGTCAGCCGGATCCAGCCGGGCGCGCCGGACAGCTTCCGTGCCGTACCCGGCGGGGACGCCCCCGCACCGGGTGCTAACCCCGCCGGGTACGACGAGCTGACAGCTATGGCTGACCGGCTCGCCGAGCTGATCTGGGGCATGGCTCAGGCAGGGCCGCCCGGCCTAGCTGAGGTCGTGCCCGGGGTGATCGCAGGGGGGCCGCCTGCGATATCCAGGTGGCTGCGCCATGGCGAGTAACTTCGGGCCGACCGCGAACGAACGGCGGTTCCTGCGCGGTATCGCCGCTGCCAACCCCGGCGCCAGGCACCTCGGCGAGGAGGACTGGTGGTCGCCGGATGACCTGCGCAGCACAGCCCTGTTCCCGGACTTCCGGAACGCCCACGTGCTGAGCCTCGCGGCGCTGGGCCGGTCCTGCACCAGCAAAGGCCTGGCCGCCAGCCGCAAGATCGGGAGGACCGGGCACGGCTGGACCGAGTACCGGGTCACCAGCTACGGGCGCGGGCAGGTCGCCGACTCGTGCATCGGCGGCGGCCTGCCCTGGCGGACCGGAAGCGGCGCCGGGCCAGGCGTGCGCGTCGAGTGCCCGGCCTGCCACACGAACTACGACGAGATGGGCGTGCCGCGCCCCGTCCGCGAGCCAGTTCAGGCCCGCTGGCACGGCGACGTGCCCGCGCACCCGCTGCCCGGGTACGCACCGCCATCCCGGCAGGCAACAGGAGGTGATCACGATGGCGAACAAGGTGCAGTTCGATGAGGACACGATCGAGGCGGACACGACGACCCGCGCCGCCGCGGTGATCGCCGCGCTGATCCGGTCCGGCGCAGCGACCCGTACGGACGCGATCGGTCAGGTAGCCGCGGTGATGGCCGCGCTGATCCGGTCCGGTGCGCTCCAGTGGTCGTCCGTCTCAGGGGCGCCGGTCACCGGCCGCCGGGACGAGCTGGCCGGCGACGTGGAACGGTGGCTCCGGGATGGCTAGCCAGCAGGAACAGGAGATGAAAGACATGACCAAGACCCTCGTATCGGCGGTGGACTTTGCCGTGCCGGACCACGCAACAATCGGGCCGCGATTCCCCAGCTGGGGAGAAGCCGTCGATCACGCCCGCGAAACGATCCGGCGGTTTGAATACCGGGGGCAGCGGGCCCGCCCGCACTCACCTGATTACCATCCGCGCCGGTGCTTCCAGGAAGGCGACACACTGGTGGTGTTCAGCAGAGCGTTCGTCCACATGCGGGTCACCGAGCCAGTCCAAGACCGGCCCGGCAGCAGCCAGCAGTCAGGCCAGGACGGGGTGGCTATGGCCTGGGAGGTTTTCCAGGACGGCACCACGGAAGTCCTCCCGGACCACAGCGGCGAGCACGCACCCGCGGCTGATCCGGGAGTCCGGGTCCCGGCCCAGGCCGAGAAGGAATCCGCCGCCCGGCAGGAACTCATCGGAGGGCTGGCCGCCGAGCTGGCCCAGCACCTGGACAACGCGCGGGCCGAGCTGCGCCGGTACGAGAGCGCCGTCGCTCACCGGGAGCACGTTTTCCGGCTGCGCACCGGCCAGCCTGAGCCCGCGGAGAAGGCCGTGCGTTATGGGCGGTGACTGGCGGCTGTGCGGCCTGGACGCCTGGGTTGAGCCCGTGGAGCAATCCCTGGGTAACCATCCCGATGGCGCGGGCCTCTATGACATCTCCGGAGACACCGGTGCCGCCCCGGCTGTCATCCGCCGGGTGCTGGCCTGGCTGGACAATCAAAGGTCGCCTGGAGACCGTCGGCGACCCGCCCCGGTACCGGCTGCGCACCGCCCAGCCCGGGCCACCCGCAACCAGGGGGGAATCGGCGATGACTGATTCTCCGACCGGTCGGAAGATCCGGCATCTCCACGTGTACCGCGTGGACGTCCTCCGCTACCCGGAGGGCTCCCTGGAACCGGGGTGGCGGCCGGAATGCTGGCGGAACCCGGACCGGACGCTGATGCCCCGCGGGCTGCGCGGGCTCCGGCTGCGCCGGTTCCTGGCCCGGGGGACGTTCCGCTGGCCGGTCCCGCGGCGGTGCCTGTCCTCATCAACCGCGTGGCGCCAGGCGGGCCTGCTGACCTGGTACGGCGCGACGGTCCGCGTCGTCCGGTCCAACCCGGTCACCTGGCCGGATGAACAGGGGAACGGCTGATGATAATCCCGCAAGACCCCGGGCAGGGCAACCCAGAACAGGACGAGCCAGGGGACGAGGCCGAAACCCTGGCGATCCTGGGCGACCTGGACACCATGCTCGCGATCGCCGAAGGGCTGGAAGACGGCAGCCTGATCGAAGATGGCGACGGCAACTGGTACCGCAGGCCAGAACAGGAGAACGGATCATGACGCAGAGCGCAGCCAGGCCGCTGCTGACCTGGGAGGACGGCCCGCACGCTTCCTTCCGGGGCACAGCCGGCGGGATCGAGCTGTTCAGCATCCATATGTCCTCACGGCGCACCGGCCCGCGATGGCTCCTGCGTTGCGAGCTGCCCGGCCTGACATACATCCCGCCCGAGCGGGGCGCCAGCGATGACAAGAACAAGCTGAAGGACCGGGCCGAAAGCATGCTGGCCGGGTGGCTCGGCCGCGTCGGCGCGGTCACGTCCGTAAGCGCTCGCCAGGCTCCGGCATCGGCGCACGAGATCATCCCGCTGCCCGGATCGGTCCGGGACCACGGCGACGTATTCATCACCACGCGCGGCACCTGCCCGGAGCAGTACCCTATCACCGCCGTGTGCAGCGAATGCCAGGACGGCGCCTACTGCGCGGACATCACCGCGGACTGGTGCCACCTGGACGACGCCGTCCGGCACATGGTCCAGGCGAAAGTGCTCGCGCAGCTCGCCAGCGTGATCGCCGAGACCGGGGTGACCTCCGTGGAACTGACTAAGCTGACCGGCCAGCCGCCCTGCGCCGTCCGCCGGGCGCTGACCCTGCTGGAGAACCGCGGCGCTGCGGGGTACGTCAAATCCGGCGGGAACGAGAACCTGGTCCAGTGGTTCCTGGTCACGGGAAGGAACCGGCCGTGACCGCCCAGGATGGCACGCCGGTGAAATACACAGCTGAGAAAATCAGCCGGACGAAGACTGTCAAGCTGCGGATCGGCCACCCGCGCGCTCCGGACGGCCCTGACGACCGGCCCTTCTGGCCGGTCACCTGGCCCGGCAGTTACGCCCCCGGCTGCGAGCACCTGGCGGCCGGGACGTACCCCGTCCGGCATGCCACGTTCATGTTCGCCGGCCCTAGCCTCGGCCGGTGGCAGCTCCGGTCGGCCACGCTGGAGCTGGACGGCCCGGACGGGCACACCACCCTGACCCACGTCCAGCCCGGCGAGGACGCCACCATGCCGGTATGGCTGGCTGAACTGGCGGTAATCGCCGCCCAGACGGAGGAATGATGGCAGGACAGAAGCAGGTCAAGAAAGCGGTACCGGCGGCCGGGAGCCTGGCCGAGCCGCTGCACGGCGGCTACGCGGTCCAGCCCGGCGGCCCGGACGGGCCCGAGTACTTCGAGCCGGCCCTGGCCGGGATGGCCCGCGCGATTTCGCGGGCAAAGTGGCTATCGGTGGGCGGGCCCGGCCAGGACGTCGCGGTGCTGCGGGGCCGGCGGGTAGCGCGGGTGATCTTCGCGTACTCCGGCGGGATGTGCACGCAGCGCCCGGCCTGCGTCATCCCGGCGCAGCAGCCCGCGGCGGCCCGGTCATGACCGCCATCCGGTACGAGGTCCGCGAACGCAACGGGCAGCACGGGGTCTGGGACCGCTACCTGGCCCGGTGGGAGACACCGGACGGCGGGGTGGGCGAGCACGACGCTGACGTCCTGGCCGCCAGCCTGAACCGGGAGCCGATCCGCTGGGGCATGGATCCCACCGTCGCCCGGCGCGCCCGCTGGGGCCGGTACATGGCGGAGGTCTGGGGCACCGGCGACGGTGACCAGGCCGGGTGGTGCGTATTCGCGTTCGGCGCCCGGGACCCTGCCGACGCCGGCTCCGGGACGAGCCTGGCAGACGCCGAACAGCAAGCCGAAACGGCAATGCGCCGCCTCTCTGAGGAAAACGCGCCGGCCTGAGCACCAGGCCCGGCCCAGCACAATGAGCAGGAGACAGGACATGGAAACGGCAACACCCCAGAACACGTTCGACCACATGATGGGCGCAGGCGCCCTGGCCTGGTCATGGTGGCTGGCAGCTGATGTCAGGAATGCGGACACGCCCGCCTGGGAGGCCACCCTGACCGGAGGTGAGCCGGGCGATGAGAAGACCGCGGCCGTCACGCACGCCGCCGTTCTCAAGGCTGCCCGCGCAGTCCTCCAGGACCCGCCCGAAGACGCCTCGGCCGCGCTCGTCCGCGAATGCCGGAACCTGATCTTCGACGCGGACGAGACGGACTTCGACGCCGCCAGCTCCGATGAACTACTCCAGCTCATCGTCTTCGGAGAGATCATCTACGGCTGACTTCCCGGGAAGCCGGAACACCCTGAACAGGAGACAGCACATGAGCGGGATGAACGACACCGACAGGCGCAACGCGATGAAGAACGTCCCGAAATGGGCGCAGCGCGTGATTGAGGACCTGGAGCAGCAGGTAGCTCAGCTGACCCGGCGGGTCGCCGAGCTGAGCGAAGGGCCAGCCAGCTCCAACGTCCGGGTCCGCGGTTACCCGCACCCGGACCGGCAGCTCGGCAACGGGGTGCCGGTCGCGTTCGCCATCGGCGAGCAGGCCCACGGGAACCGCACCGACATCACCGTGGAGCACAGCCGGGAGGACCCCGGCGTCCTGGAGATACTCCTCACCAGCGACCGCAGCGGCCTGACGCTGTACACCAGCCCCGTCGTGTCCAACCACATCCGGCTGAGCACCGGGAAAATCTGATTCGCCGCCCCGGCCACGACACCGCCCTGAACAGGAGACCCAAGGAATGACCAGGCAGTATGAAGCACCCGTCACCGGGGATGATGGCTCTGAGCGCCACCCGGCATTCGGGGTAGCCCGCATCAGCCGTATCCACGCCACACCCGGCCAGGTGCTGTTCCAGTCCGACCTCCGCCACAGCGAATACATCGAGGTCACCCTTAGCGAAGCGGCCCGCAAACGGGACCTGAAGCATGACTGGGTCCACGCGGAACGCGTGCTTGCCAGGTTCTGCATGTCCATGTCGCAATTCGCCTCGTTCGTCGCCAGCGGCGGGACCGAAGGCGTCCCGGTCACCATCAGCTATGACCACGGGGACCGGCCTGGCCTTCTCCCGGCATCCCGGCTCGCCCTGACCAGCGCCGAAGTGCGTGCCGCGGCCGGAAAAGCATTCCAGGACATCCAGGCGGCCGAGGCAGCTTACGAGCAGGCACTGGCAGAAAAAGCGCCAGCCGCGGTACGCAACCGGCTCCTGCGAACCCTGCGCAGCACGATCGCCAACGCTGCCCCGAACGTGGATTACGCATCCAGGCAGCTAG
>Ga0307478_10000968_pt1 | contig 26780 bp, 15 predicted proteins | sample atmos_gasesECM4C_2_FD_203713 | JGI IMG/M metagenome (GOLD analysis project Ga0307478, IMG submission 203713) | Hardwood forest soil microbial communities from Morgan-Monroe State Forest, Indiana, United States - atmos_gasesECM4C_05 | ecosystem: Environmental > Terrestrial > Soil > Temperate...
GACTCGTCGACCACGATGGCGTTCTCGGGCAGGAGCGCTCCAACTGCTGCGGCGAGTCCCGGCAACGTGATTCCTCCGCTTGGCATCGGGGGGTACTCCACTTTTTCGGCCGTGAGTTCTGCGCCCCGTGCCGACAACGCTTCCGCCAGCGCTTCGAGTGCGCCGACATAATCTTCGCCAGGCTTCGCCAGTGTATGGATCGCACATTGCGGAGAAGTGAATTCACTGTTCTTTCCCGGATAAGCGAAATATGCGACTGGCGGCTCAGCGCCCACCAGAATCAGCTGACGAAATTCCTTAAACTGCTCGATTCCTTGTTCGAGGACGTACTGGACGCGATCGACCCGTGGAATCCCGGCGCCGCGTCGCAGGCGAGCGAGGGGATACGGAGCCAGCAATTTGGCTCCGGTGGCTGTGGCGATGCGTCCGGCGGTGACGAGTCCATTCCCGTACAACGCATTGCCGGCCATCAGAATTGCCGTTCGCAATCCTGTGTGGAGCATGGCGGCTGCGCGCTCGACCGTTGCCGTCGAAGGCAAAGGAGGTTTCGGCGAGGTGGGCAAGGCAGCAATGGCTCCGCCTTCGCTCCAGGCCACGTCGGCGGGCACGATTAGTGTCGCAATCTGTCCCGGTGCAGTTCGCGCCGCGACGATTGCTTCGGCTGTGTCGCGGCCCAATTCAGAAGAGGAAGCGGAGGTTCGCAACCACTTGGAATAGGGCCGCGCAATGGCCTGGATGTCGGAAGTAAGCGGAGCATCGTGGCGCAGGTGATAAGTAGCGTGCTGGCCGATGAGGTTAACGATCGGTACTTGGGCCCGGCTCGCGTTGTGCAGATTCGCGAGACCATTGGCGAAACCGGGGCCGAGATGCAGCAGAGTGCATGCAGGTTTTTCGGCCATCCGCGCATAGCCGTCCGCTGCTCCGGTGACGACACCTTCGAAAAGGCCGAGCACGCAGCGTATTTCCGGCGCTCGGTCAAGCGCCGCGACCAGATGAATTTCGGACGTGCCAGGGTTGGTGAAGCAGGTCTCAACTCCACCTGCCGCCAGGGAGCGAACCAAACTTTCTGCACCATTCATCTGCTTAGCAACTCCGTTTTTTCCACCCCTCCACTCGTCGCAAGAGACAAAACGGCTACGGCTTAGACGTTTCCGAGTCTATTCCTCTTTCGCACTGCCTGTAATCTTGCCGGGATAATTCTCAGAACACACACTGTAGCATTTGTGTACTTGTGCGTTACCGAGAGGAATATGCAGCGTCAACCAGAAGTTGGGCAGTTACGCGACTGTCCTGAATCGCGTGAAGCTGGGCGGTCAGTTTCTCGGCAAGATGCGAGACGTTCGGCTCGCTGAGCATGGTTTCCTGATGACCGGGTACTTCGCAGATCTCCAGTTTGCCGTTAATAAGGTCTTTCCATCCCAGGGTGTAGTCGGTCATTAGTCCAGATAATTGTCTGCTCGCCCGAAAGAGAATCACGGGACCGCTATATGAACGTGGTACGTAGCGTATGCGTGCTTTTTCATGCTCAATAGCGAGCATCTCAAGCGTATATGCCAGCGACCTCTTTGGCTGCCTGTGACCATTGCCCGTCGAATTGTCAAACGCGATTGCAGTTCTCGCACGTGCAATGTCCCAGGTGCGCCTGAACCTTTCGAAAATATGATTCGCTCCCTTTTGACGAAGATATTCGAGCTCGAGATCGACGCGCTTGGTTGTGCGATACCAGCCACGCTGAAATACAGTGAGACCAGGGCTAAAGCGAGCGTTCGTGGGGTGCATCGTTTGTATCAAGACCACCAACGCCACTTCCTCACCAGCGGCCGAGAGCTGATGAGCAGCCTCTAAAGCTAGCAGTCCGCCAAGGCAATACCCCCCTAGGAAATACGGCCCCTCCGGTTGCAAGCTCCGCAACTCGGCGATGTGAGCCGCGACCATCTCCTCGAACGATTGGTCCTTTAAGATGTGCCCGTCGAGGCCGTGAGCCTGAAGAGCATATACGGGCTGATCGGCCTCTAAATGCTTTGCCAGGGGATAATATTCCAACACATTGCCTCCATGGCTGTGCATAAGGAAGAGAGGCTGCTTGGATCCGCCGGCCCTTATCGGCGTAAGGGAAGACCAAGACGGCTTCCAATCTTCTTTCCGCAACACATCTGCCAGGTCAGCGATGGTCGGCGCCTGTAGAAACGTAGCCAGGGGTAGGCGTTTCTTCACAAGTCCTTCGATGTCGGCCACGATGCGAACCGCCAACAACGAATGACCGCCCAGATCGAAGAAGTTGTCGTGAATACCGATGCTTCTGACGTGCAGAATTCTCGACCAGATCCGGACCAGCGTCTGCTCGATCGCGTCGCGAGGTGGCGTGACTTCCCCTGACACCTCGATGGGTTCCTGATTCGGAGCAGGGAGTGCGTTGCGGTCGATTTTGCCGTTGGGGGTGAGAGGGAGTTTGTCGAGGATCACGAAGGCCGAGGGAACCATGTAAGCGGGCAGATCGTCGGCCAGGTGGGTGCGAAGATCGCTGACCTGAGGCGCGGGCTGGCCGGGCTGCGGCTCCAGGTAGGCGGCCAGGATTTTGTTGCCGTGGGAGTCCTCGCGTGCCACCACCACACACTGCCCCACCGCCGGGTGCCGGGCAAGGGCGGCCTCGACTTCGCCGGGTTCGATGCGGAATCCACGAATCTTCACTTGGTTGTCCACGCGGCCCAGGCATTCCAGGGTTCCGTCCGCGAGCCAGCGCGCCCGGTCTCCGGTGCGATACAGCCGCGCGTTGGGCTCGAAAGGACTCTCGACAAAGCGCTCCGCCGTCAGATCCGGGCGAGCCAAGTAGCCCCGGGCCAACCCCGCGCCGCCGATATACAGCTCACCCACGATGCCTGCCGGCACCAACTGGCGATGCCCGTCCAGAACGAACACCTGGGTGTTGGCAATGGGCCGACCGATCGGCACCGGGCCATCCACGGACGTGACCCGGTGGATCGTGGACCAGATGGTGGTCTCGGTCGGGCCATACATGTTCCATAATTCAGCGCAGCGGGGTAGCAGTGCTTGGGCCAGATCGCCGGGCAGGGCCTCGCCCCCACAGAGCAGTTTTAGTTCCTTGGAACCTTCCCAGCCCGCCTCGAGCAACGCCCGCCAGGTGGCCGGCGTGGCCTGCATCACCGTGCACTGCGACTGCTGGATGCGTTCCATCAGCCGGGCGGGATCGTAGTTGTCTTCGCGGCTGGCGATCACCGTGGTGCCGCCTGTGACTAGCGGCAGGTAGAGCTCCAGTCCGGCAATGTCAAACGACAAAGTAGTCACGGCCAGCAGCCTGTCTTCTGAGCTGAAGCCAGGCTCGCGCTGCATGGAGCGCAGAAAGTTCACCACCGCGGCATGCGGGATGGCGACCCCTTTGGGTTTCCCCGTGGAACCGGAAGTGTAGAGCACGTAGGCTAGATTTTCCCCTCGCGTCTCCGGCAACTTCGAGTTGGTCGTGTCCTGCCGGGCGATCGTTTCCCAGTCCGCGTCCAGGTGCAGGATCGACGAGGGGAGCACGGGCAGCTTCTGCTCCAGCCGGCGATGCGTGACCAGCACGCCCATGCCGCTGTCGGCGATCATGTAGGCCAGGCGCGCCTCGGGAAAGGAAGGATCCAGCGGCACGTAAGCGCCGCCCGCCTTGAGAATACCCAGCAGTCCCACCACCATTTCCAGCGAACGTTCCACGCACAGCCCCACCAGAACCTCCGGCCCCACTCCCAGCGACCGCAACTGATGCGCCAGCTGATTGGAGCGCCGCTCCAGTTCCCCGTAACTGAGCCGCTGTTCTTCCTGCTGTCCTTGGCAGATCAGCGCCACCTGATCGGGATTTTTCCGGGCTTGTTCTGCGATCATCGGATGGAGGCAGAGATCCTTCTGCGACTGCGCCACAGCCGTGTTGTTCCAGTCCACGAGCAGTTGTTGGCGCTCGGCGTCGGCCAAGATGGGAAGGGCAGAGACGATCTGATCAGGATCACGAGTGATGGCGTCCAGTAGAGTTCCGTAGTGTCCGCACAGGCGGCGAATGGTGTCGGCTTCGAATAGATCCGTGCGGTACTCGATCAATCCCCTCAAGCCCACTTCCGTATCGGAAACGGCAAGCGTGAGATCAAACTTCGAGGTGCCGGTCGCCAGTTGTGAGAGTGCGGCCGCGTCCGATGCCTGGGAAGCGGCGTCCGTGCTGAACAAAACAAACATCACTTGAAACAGCGGAGTGCGACTAAGATCTCGCTCCGGAGCCAACTCAGCGACCAGTTGCTCGAAGGGCAGATCCTGATGGCCGTAGGCGCCCAATGCCCTCTGCCTCACCTGGTGGAGCAGAGACTGGAAAGTTCCCTCCTCGCTAAACTGCGCACGCAAGATCACAAGGTTGAGGAATAAGCCGATCAGATCCTCGGTCTCGCTGCGGGTGCGACCGGAGATCGGGGTGCCGACCAGGATGTCGTCCTGCCCGGTGTAGCGATGCAGCAGAGTCATGAAGGCGGCCGACAGCGTCATGAACAGGGTGGCTTCCTGCTGGCGGCTCAGCAGCTTCAATCGCTCCAGCAGTTCCCGGGGAAGCTCGAACGCCTCCGTCGCGCCCTCAAAACTCTGCACCGCAGGACGCGGCTTGTCGGTGGGCAGTTCCAGAATCGTAGGAGCGCCAGCCAGGGCTTCCTTCCAGAACCCAACCTGCTTCTGCAGCACTTCCCCTTGCAGGTAGCCGCGCTGCCAGTGGACGAAGTCGGTGTAGCGAATCGGCAACTCCGCCAGCGGCGACGGCTCCCCCTGGCAGAACGCGCGGTAGAGTTGGTGCAGTTCGCGCTGCAGAACCTCCATCGACCACTCGTCGGCAATGATGTGGTGGATGGTCAGCAACAGAGGCTGTTTCTGTTCGCTCAGCCGCACCAGCGTCCCCCGCAGCAGAGGCGGCCGCTCTAGATTGAAGGGCTTTCGCCCTTCCTCCCGCGCCAGGCTAATCCATGTCTCTTCACGTTCCTTTTCCGGCAGCGGGCGCAGGTCGAGCTCGGGGAATGCGACGTCGACCATCGGAACGACGATCTGCACCGGCCGGCCCTCCCGACTGGAAAAAGCCGTGCGCAGGGTTTCGTGGCGCCGCACCAGTTCGTTCACCGCCCGCTGCATGGCTTCCGCGTTGTACTTCCCCTCGAACCAGACGACATCCACAATGTTGTAAAGCGGGCTGCCTGGGGCCAACTGATCCAGGAACCACAGGCGCTCTTGCGCGTAGGAAAGAGAACAGGGCCCATCCTGGCTGCGCCGCTCGATGCGCGACAGACCTTTACCCTCGCGCTTGTCCTCGGCCAAGACCGTGGCCAGACCAGCAACAGTGGAGTTGGCGAAAAAGGTTGATGGAGCCAGCTCCACGTCGAATACGTCCCTAATTCGAGACACTGCCCGAATGACCAAAAGTGAATGTCCACCTAACTCGAAGAAGTTGTCGTGGATGCCGATCCTGGGCACGTTCAGGATCTTCGACCAGATCTGGGCCATCATCTGTTCGAGAGGGTCGCGGGGAGCAACGAATTTCCCTGCGATTTCTACGCGTCCTTGATCCGGAGGCGGGAGCGCCTTGCGATCGATCTTGCCGTTGGGGCTCAACGGCAGTTTTTCCATGACTACGAAGATCGAAGGAATCATGTAGGCCGGCAGATGCTCTGAGACGTATACGCAAAGATCGCTGACGGCGGGCACGACCTCTGGTTGCTGCCGCTCAATGTAGGCGACGAGTATTTTGTCGCCAGGCGCTTCCTCTCGCGCGACCACTACACACTGCCGCACTGCCTTATGACGATCGAGAACGGCTTCAATCTCGCCTAGTTCGATCCGAAGACCTCGAATCTTAACCTGGAAATCGCTGCGCCCCAGGTACTCGATGTTGCCATCCGAAAGCCAGCGGCACAAATCCCCCGTCTTATACATTCGCGCCGCGGGATCTTCGCTAAATGGATCGGGAACAAATTTCTCCGCAGTTAGGTCTGGACGATTGTGATACCCACGCCCGACTTGCACGCCGCCGATATACAAGTCCCCACACACGCCAATAGGCACCGGCTGCATGTACTTGTCGAGAATGTAGATTTGCGTGTTCGCTACCGGCCGCCCGATGGGAACTATATTTCGTTCGTCGTCGCGCCGGCAGCGCCAGTGGGTGACGTCTACAGCGGCTTCCGTCGGGCCGTAGAGATTGTGCAATTGTGCGGCAAGCAGCTGAAAAAACTGCTCCTGCAAGTTGAGCGGTAAAGCTTCTCCACTGCATATGACGTGCCGCAGAGATACGCAGCGTTCTGCACTAGGCTCTGCCAAGAACATTGCCAGCATTGACGGCACGAAGTGCACGACACTGATCTGCTGCTCTATTATTAAGCTGATCAAGTAGGCTGGGTCCTGGTGTCCGCCTGGCTTGACCAACACCAAGCGCGCTCCAGTCAGTAGTGGCCAGAAGAACTCCCAAACCGAAACGTCGAAACTGGCTGGTGTTTTCTGCAGGATTCGATCTGCTTCGGCCAACTGATACTGGTTCTGCATCCACAGAAGCCGGTTGCAAATGGCTCGATGTGTGTTCATTGCCCCTTTGGGTTTTCCGGTGGACCCTGAGGTGTAAATCATGTAGGCAAGATTGGCCGAAGTCGTGACCTTGGTGGGATTGGTTGTCTCTTTCCTGGCAATCTGTTCCCAGCCATCGTCTAAACAGAGCGTCTTCGCTGCGCACGCGGGCAATCGACCAACAATTCGAGACTGTGTCAACAATACGGATAACCCCGCATCCTCGAGCATGTAACAGATGCGTTCCAGAGGATAGTCGGGATCGATTGGAACATAAGCGCCTCCCGCCTTCAGAACGCCGTACAGGGCGACAACAAGCTCCAAGGATCGTTCCATGCAGACGCCTACCAACGTGTCCGGCCCAACGCCCAGCGTTCGCAAATAGTGAGCCAGCTGATTAGCCCGTTGATTTAGTTCGCGATAGGTGAGTTGCTGGCCCTCAAACTCTACGGCGATCGCCTCCGGCGTCCGCTCTGCCTGCGCTTCGAACAGCTCGTGCAGCAAGACGTGTTGCGGGTAAGCGACCTGCGTGTCGTTCCATCCGATCAGGATCTGCCTACGCTCCTCCGCAGTTAACAGTGGCAACTCTGAGAGATGCCGGTCAGGATCACCAACAACACCTTCGAGGAGAACCTCAAGATGTCCGAGCATCCGCTGAATCGCATCGCCGTGAAACAAATCCGTGTTGTATTCGCAGATGAAGCTCAGCCCAGACTCCTCCATGGCGAACAAGGTCAAGTCAAACTTGGACGCCCCGTTGGTCGGCAGGATCCGCCGGTGTTGCAGTCCGGACAGATGCAAGGGCTGAACTGGTGTGTTGAGCATCGACAACATCACGTGGAACATCGGACTGCGACTGCTGTCGCGCTCGGGATTCAGCACTTCCACCAGTTTGTCGAACGGGAGCTCCTGGTGCGCAAAGGCTCCCACGGTGGTCTCCTGCACTCGCCGCAACAGCTGCCGGAACGTAGGGTTACCCGACAAATCGGTTCGCATGACGAGCGTGTTCACGAAGAAGCCGATGAGCCCCTCGATCTCGGCAGTATTCCTGCCTGCAATGGGAGCCCCTACCACGATGTCGGCTTGTCCTGTATAGCGCTGCAACAGAACCTTGAAGGCTGCCAGCAACGTTGTGAATAGAGTGACGCCTTCGCGCTGGCTCAGGATTTTCAGCGACTCAGTCAGTTTCTGGGAAAGCACTGAGTAACAGACTGAGCCTTTGTAGGTCTGGATGGCAGGACGCGGATGGTCGGCGGGAAGTTCCAACACCGACAGGGTGCCGCTCAACTTCCTTTGCCAATAGTCCAATTGCTCCTGCAGAATCTCTCCCTGCAGCTGCTGTCTTTGCCAGGCAGCGAAGTCAACATACTGAAGTGGCAGCTCGGGCAGCGGCGAGGCTTCGCCTCGGAGAAAAGAGTCATACAGCGCAGCGAGCTCTTTCTCGAACACTCCAACCGACCACCAGTCGAAGGCGATGTGATGGAAGTTGAGCACGAGCACGTGCTCGTCCGGCGCCAACTTCAGGAGCTGGGCTCGCATCAGGGGTGCTCTTCCTAGATCGAAGGGTTGCCGGGCATCAATCGAAGCTAGCCTGGCCACCTCCTGCTCCTGGGCTGCTTTCGGAAGACTCTGCAGATCCACCACCCGAATTCGGAATAACTCCGGCGGGTTGATCTTCTGGACAGGGCGTCCGTCGACGGTCAGATAAGATGTTCGCAAAGCTTCGTGCCGCCGCACGATCTCGCTTAGACTCCGCTCGAACGCCACCAGATCAAAACGGCCTTTGAATTCGTGCTGTACAGGGATGTTGTATGCGGAACTGGCGGGCTCCAATTGATCGAACAACCAGAGCCGCATCTGCGCGGAGGAAAGCGGCAACTCGCCGTTCCGAGGGACGCGCTCCAGGCGTGGCGCTTGCGGGACGCCTTCTTTCTCGAGCATGCTGGCCAGCAAAGCGAGCTTCTGCTCGGAGAAACCGCTGCCCTTGAACGAATCCTTATTCATGACCTTCTGAAACCAATTCTCACTTTGAACGCAAACTGCGGGCTACTTCTTCTTCGGTCATGCCCTCGATCCGCTGCAAAAGGGTAGCAGTCTTTTCGGTCAGACCGGGCCGTGCCTCGTGTTCAATCATGTAACAGGCGAGCTTTTCGATGGTGGGAGTTTCGAACAAGAGGATCGCGGGCAAATCCATCTGAAACATCTGACGCAGTCGAGAAACTATCTGGGTGGCTACTACCGAAGCACCGCCCAGTTCGAAGAAATCGTCGTCGATACCAACCTTCTCGATCCCAAGACTGCTTGCCCAGACCGCCGATAGTACTTCCTGCAAGGCGGTTTGGGGCGCGTCTTGAACGTTGGGCAAGCCACTGGCTCCGTGAAGGGCTGATGCTTTCGATAAATCAGCGCCTGGTTCCGCAATCTGGTCTTTGTAATGATATTCACTCATCCGATCAGTCCTCCAAACTTTAATGGTAGCTTGATCCCCGTTCCCCGGCACTCCCAAAGGGTTCCCGGACCGGGTATTGATTCTAGCTTTAAGACCGCAATCCGCGGGCCACTTAAATACTGCATAAATATATGTAAATACGCTAGTTACTATTGTTTGTCGCGTTTGCGCCTACGCATTCCCGTCACCTGTGGGAAACGCTTTTCCATGCTGAGCCTCGAATTCGTGCTTTTCGAGTCCAGCAGGCCGCAGCGTCCCGTGCGACACTTGGATCCTGCGGCTAGCTCGGAGGATTGGGCCCAGCCAGGAAGCCGCCATCGAGAACCAGGGACTGGCCCGTCATGAAAGACGCGCGATCCGAGCACATCCATAGCACGGCCTCCGCGACTTCCTCCGGTCTTCCAAATCGGCCGATGGGGTGCAAACCAAGAACCCACTTCTGGACCTCCGGAGCGCCAAATATGCGCTCAGCCATGGGCGTTTCGATCACCGCCGGACAAACTGCATTGATCCGAATTCCGCTCCGAGCGGTTTCCAAAGCGGCGCTCTTCGTCAGCCCGAGCACTCCATGTTTACTCGCACAGTACACTGCCGCCCCAGCAGAACCGATCAGGCCGGCAACCGACGCCATGTTTACAATCGCTCCGCCACCGCCCTGCTTGAGCATCTGCCGAATTTCGTACTTCAGACAGAGCCAGACGCCTTTGAGATTGATGTTGATAGTCCGATCCCAGTCTGCTTCGGATTGATTGATGATGGGTATCCAAATACCCTCGATTCCAGCATTGTTGAAGGCGATGTCCAAACGGCCAAACTTCTCCACCGTCTTCTGAATAAGCGCGTCAACGTCACCCGCTTTCGCCACGTCCGTCTTCAAAAATAGACCATCGCCCCCGGCGGCCCGCACCAGCTCGATGGTTTCCCGGCCTTCCAGTTCGCGCCGGCCCGCAACTACTACTTTAACTCCGGCTTTCGCGAAAAGTACGGCGGTATCGCGGCCAATGCCGGACGTCCCGCCCGTCACGAGCCCAACTTTACCTTCCAATTCGGTTGTCATAGTTTTCCTTCTGACATCAACCTCTCAAAATGGAAACCACAAAGTGTGCCTTTGATTCCATCAGACGATAGCTTTAAATACCTTCAGTGAGCAGGATGGGGAGTGTCAAGTGTGTCTCTCGTCCCTCCCCGCGCCAATCAGCAATTTGAGTCAGAAGTCCGGTATCATTTACCTCGGAAGGAAAATCAGCATAAGGACATTGTCGCGATGGCTGAGGTTACCGGCTTGTCAGAGGGTGGGTTCCGGAACGTAAGCGACAGACTTGTGGGCACGTGGAAACTGGTGTCCGCCTCCACAACAACATCGACGGGAGAGCGAAGCGAGACTCCCTATGGTCTCAATCCTGTGGGTTTTCTCACCTATACCGGTGAGGGCAGAATAGCCGCCATGATCAGTCACAGCGGGCGAAGCGCGCTCTTTTCCGGCGGTGGATCTCTCGAAGAACAATCGGAAGCGTTTAAGACATTTTTTGCCTATGCTGGACGGTACACGGTCAGCGGCGACAAAGTAACTCATCACGTTGAAATCTCATCAATTCAGAACTATGTAGGCAGGGACTTGGTCCGCCACGTCAAATTCCAGGATGACCGAATCACGTTGGTTACACCACCGACGCCAGTGAACGGAAAGACACAGATCTTCGAATTGATTTGGGAGCGTCTGCGGGTCGGCTCCTGATGTGGCCTTTGCGCTTCAAGGCGCTGTCCTCTCGGTGTTAGACTCGGCATCAGTAACTTACGGGTTTTGCGTTACTGAAACTCTGATCTTGCGAATAGGTGCAGGTTGTCCAAGGTTATCGTTCCGCGCAAAAAAGTTCTTTTCACCGACGAAATTCTGCAGGACCCGTATCCCGCGTACGCCCGTTTGCACGAAGAAGGCCCGTTGCATTACCTGGATGTTGACGGCAAATGGGCGTTATGGTCGATTGTGAGCCACGCCGAGTGCTCCTCGGCTGCTAAAGACCCCAGGCTTTCCGCTAAGCGGTCGCAGCAGATGATATTGTCCCTTCCGCTCAGCAGCCAGTCCGAGTTCAGCGAACTCGCGCGCATGCTCGGCTTGTGGCTGATTTTTATGGATCCGCCGGAGCACACCCGGCTCCGCAAACTCCTCAATAAGGGATTCTCGCCAGCGGCGATTGAAGGCTTGCGTCCGCAAGTCGAGGCCATCGTTGATCAAATGCTGAAGCCGCTACGGCACGGCGCCGAAGTGGAACTCATGCTCGAGTTCGCAAATCCCATGCCGGTGCGCATCATTCTGGAAATGCTCGGAATACCGCAGGGGCTGCGCGACACGTTCGTCAACTGGTCGCGTGCCATCGCGGTGTTTCGAGGCAGCCCAGATCGCACGGTGGAACAGGCGCGTGATGCGCAGGATGCCCTAATTGCCTTAACCGATTTCTTCCGAAAAGCTGTGGCGGAGCGGAGACGCAATAAAGGGAACGACTTGATCAGTCTTCTGATCGACATCGAGGAAGAAGGAGAAGTGCTGACCGAAGAAGAGCTATACGCGCAGTGCATCGCGCTGCTCTTCGCAGGGCACGAAACCACTCGAAATCTGATCGGCAACGGAATGTACACGCTCCTGCGGCACCCGCAAGAGACGGCGGAGTTGCGAGAGAAACCGGAACTGATCCGCACGGCCGTGGAGGAGATTTTGCGTTTTGAGAGTCCTGTGCAATTCACGGCTCGCGTGCTCAAGGAAGATGTCGAGATTTGTGGCCAGCACATTCCGAAGAAGTGGTCGGTCCTATGCATGCTCGGGGCTGCGAACCGCGATCCAAAACGGTTTAAGGACCCGGATCAGCTAGACCTGAAGAGGCTGAATAACCAACACTTGGCGTTCAGTGCAGGTCCGCATGCTTGTATCGGAGGCCAACTCGCGCGATTAGAAGGGCAGATTGCGCTCCTGAATCTAGTGCAGCGCTTTCCGGAGATGAAGCTAACCGGCCCAAGACCCGAGTGGGCTCCGACATTCGGATTCAGGGGCCTGAAACGTCTTCCGGTAATCATGTGAGGGTGTCGGTCGGGCCGCTGACTCGCAACTGAAGGCGAGGCAGTTTATGGGGGCTCAGGCTCTCCTCCGCGATGGATATCGGCTTGGTATTTTCGCGCAGAGCGTGATCAGGCTGCCTTCGGAGTCGTCAACAAAATGACTACGATACGGTCTGTGATGGACTTCCAGGCTTGACAGGTACCACAGGATTTCTCCATTTTGCCTCGAAACGGTAGAGAACGCGGGAAACAATAACGTCTCGGTGATTTCTGTGGCGAGCAATACCGTGACGGCGGCCATCCTGGTTGGAACGAGTCCATTCGGCGCCGCCTTTACTCCCGACAGCAGCATGGCTTATGTGGATCGGAGCCGCGTATTCTGGAGACAATAACTTTCAGAGCTGCAAATCGCCCTACATCCCGGAGGACTATTCGAGCAACTAGAAAAAAGTGTCGCAAAGGTCGAATCAAGGCTGGACGCCTGCGTAAAGAGGAATCGCACGGCGCGCGGCGTTCTTGTAAACCACGCCGCCCTTCATTACAAATACGACGCGCCGAACGGCGGTGATGTCTTTCAACGGGTCTCCATCGAGCGCGATGATGTCCGCTTGAAAGCCGGGGGCGATTGAGCCAATCTGATCGCCCAAGCCTAGCGCTTCAGCCCCCAGCGAGTTGGCAGAGACCATCGCTGCCATCGGGTCGACACTGCAGTCACGCACGCGATCGATGAACTCCTCGGCATTGCGCCCGTGAGCGCCGGCCACGGCGTCCGTGCCAAAAATGACTTTCAGCCCCGGAGTTTTTGAGGCGTGGTCCACGATCTCGTGGTCCATCGGCAGTATCTTCTCCATCGCAGCAAATCCCTCGGCAGTGTACCCTTGTGTGCCAAGATACCTTTCCCTGTTCTGCACGTAGTTCTCAATTACCAGCCCGCATTGCGGATCGAAATAAGTGCCCTTCGCTGCCATCAATTTCAAGTCGTCGTCTGGGGCCAGCGTACCGTGCTCAACCTCGGTGCAGCCCGCGAGAGTCGCGGCGTGGACCGCCTCTTTGTAGGCGTGCACGAGCGTGCGCAGTCCCTGCTTCTTGGCTTCATCACACGCAGCGTTCAATTGCTCCTGCGAAAGAGTCATTCCTCCGCCCTGCCGTATGGACTTCGATGCGAAGATCTTGATCAGGTCCGCACCGGCTTGCTTTTGCTTCCTCACGTAAGCGCGAATTTCATCAGGCGTGCCAGTCGCCTCGCCCCGTCCTTCGAGCGGCTCGTTGGCCGTCAGAATACGCGGGCCGGGGAGTATTCCTTTCGCGATGGCATCGCGCAGAGGGATGTCATTGGGCGCGCCCACACTTTGCACCGTTGTAAACCCTGCCATCAGAGTCACCCACGCATTCGACGCCGCTTGATAGGCATCCTCCTGGCTTGTGCCCTCCGTGCCTGCGTTTTTCCCGTCCTTGCCGAAGATCCATGTAATGTGCACGTGCGCGTCAATCCAGCCAGGCAACACCGTCAGGCCGCGCAGGTCATAGTCCACCGGCCCCTCGACCTTAGGATCTATCGAGACAATCTTCGAGCCCTCGATGACGATCCGAACGTCATGGAGTATGTGACCCTTGCCATCGAGCACCATGCTCGCGGCAATTACTGTGGGCTGCGGCGAGACAAGCGTCTGTGCAGGAATTCGCGGCGCGAGGGCGCAGACGCCAACAATGCTGAGGATGCATGAGATGATCTTTGCCGGTCGCATGACCGCTCCTTCTTCCGCTCGATCTGAAGTGCGAACCAATTCTGTAGCTTTCTTGAGCCGGAATTCCGGTTCGGACTTCGGCTTGTGCATTGTAGGCGTCTGGTTCGCAGCCTGTACAGAAAGCGCTTGGGCGCTCACCTTCGCCGGCAAGTCAGATAGGTTCGGATCTTCCGGACGCTTACTACTACGCGGGGAGGGCTAAGTGCCGGCTTGGCGTTGCCGAGCATTATTTTGGATGTGCATCATTCGCGACATTTATGTGTAAAATGCCGCCCGATGCCCCGATCTATCTGACACGGCACTGATCTAGATTGTTGCAGAGGTCGTATCGCGACATCTCTGGAATGAGCGAGCCGCCGGTTGGTTTCTGGTCTTGGTCCGCGGAGTTGATACTGCTATGAGTACCGCCGCCCCGATCTCCGTTCCCGATGACTTCAATGCCGCCTCGTATTTCATAGATCGACACATCACAGAGGGTCGCGACAACAAGGTCGCGATTGAGTGCGGAGACACTCAGGTCACCTACCGCCAGCTTTTTGAGCAGGTGAACCAAGTCGGCAACGGCCTGAAGAAACTGGGCGTTCGCATCGAGGAGCGCGTTCTCTTGCTGCTACTGGATACACCCGAATTTGCTGCCAGTTTCTTCGGTGCACTCAAGATCGGAGCAGTACCAGTTCCAGTGAACACTTTGCTCAAACCCACGGACTATGAATACCTGCTCAATAACTCCAGGGCACGGGTGGCGATCATCAACGATTCGCTGCTCTCATCAATCCAAGCAATTCCCCCGAATCGCCTGCGTTATCTCGAGACGATCGTCCTGGTTGGAGGGCATTCTCGGTCAAACAGCATTTCCTTCACGGATCTGATCCAAAAGAGTTCTGCGGCACTGGAACCGCAGGAGACCAGCAGGGACGATGCCGCTTTCTGGCTTTATTCTTCCGGCAGCACCGGACCGCCCAAGGCTTGCGTTCACTTGCAACATGACATGGTAGTGAGCAGCGAAAGGTATGCCAAGGCGATACTGAAAATCACCGAGAACGACCGGTGCTTCAGCGTGGCCAAGCTTTTCTTCGCGTATGGACTAGGGAACGGGCTTTATTTTCCCCTGGCTGTCGGCGCAACCAGCATCCTGTTGCCCGGGCCGCCCAAGCCTCAGAGCGTGTTCGAAGTCATCGAACGCTATCGGCCGACTCTGTTCTTCTCGGTTCCCTCGAATTACGTAAAGCTGCTCGCCTACCCCTCCCCTGGCGGACGGAACTACGACCTCGGATCAGTGCGGCATGCCATTTCAGCGGGAGAGGCTTTGCCAGCCGCTGTTTTCCATCGTTTCAAAGAGCGCTTCGGAGTAGAAATCCTGGATGCAATCGGTTCTACTGAGGCGCTGCACATGATGATCTCCAATCTTCCAGGAGCGGTCCGGCCCGGTTCCAGCGGGAAGATCATTCCCGGATTCGAGGCCCGGATTGTGGACGACAACAACAAGCCCGTCCCCCCGGGAGAGACTGGTAATCTGCTCGTGAAAGCGGATTCCGTTTGCGCCAGCTATTGGAACCAGCACGAAAGGACTAAGGACACAATCGAGGGTCATTGGATCCGAACTGGGGACAAGTACTACCAGGATGAAGATGGCTATTACTGGTATGCGGGTCGCACGGACGACATGCTTAAGGTCAGTGGCGTGTGGGTCAGTCCAATTGAGATCGAGCGGGTATTGAGTGAGCATCCTGATGTGCAGGAAACCGCAGTTGTCTTTCATAAGGATGCAGATGAACTTATCAAGCTAGTGGCCTGTATCGTGCCTCGCGAAGGCACAACTGGCTCGCCCGAGTTCGCCAGCGAGTTGCAGAATTTTGTGATGAGTCGCCTGCCTGTGTTCAAGCGGCCACACGAGATCGAATTTCTGACAGAGCTTCCAAAGACGGCCACGGGAAAGGTACAGCGCTTCAGGCTCCGCGCGCGGATTAACGATCGTCTCCCGAAGCCTCTAGTTTGAGAACCGAGCTAGAGGGAATGTGGTCGCGCGCTCTCCGAAATGCGCCTCGGTCAGTCAAACTGGCTCTAGACCTTGTGGTTAGGGCTCGGAAGTCACTTCCGGAACTGGCTAATTCCTTTGGGATCTCGCCTCTTTCCTCCTGGTTACTTCAGTTCCGTCCAAAACGGGATTAAGCTAAGGGATTGAACGAGATAGAAGATATTATCGGTCTGTGGGCTGCCCAAAAATCGCGCGCTCGCTGGCCTTCCTGCTGCTGATGGCAGGGGTTCTTTCTGCCCAAGAATACAGTTTCCGAACCTTTGGGAACGCGGAAGGGCTCGCCAACCTCGCAGTGCGGCAAATTTACCAGGACCGCGGAGGCTTCATTTGGGTGAGCACGGAGAACGGCATCTTCCGCTACGACGGGGATCGCTTTGAGGCTTTTGGGCCCGCCCAGGGGATTCCGACCACCTCGGCTGCTGCGTTTGGTGATGCTCCGGACGGTTCTCTTCTGGCTGGCGGAAGCTTTGGACTCTACCGCCTGCGGGGTAACAGTTTCGAGAAACTTCCAGTCCCTTTCAAGACAGTGAGTTGGGCTCAAGGCATTCAGTCGGATGGAAAGGGGCACACTTTCCTAGGCACCGACTCGGGTCTTATGGAGCTCTATTCGAAGCCCAGACGGGATGGATTTGCCGTGCGCGAGTTCCCCCTGGCGCCGACAACTTCCGAGCCAAGTGTTGACGCTGTTTTAGTGGACGGCGAGATTCTTTGGTACGGATGCGGAAGGAAGCTCTGCCGCAAGGAGCTAAATTCCACTCAAGTCTTCGGACTCGAAAACGGACTTCCCGATTCCGCCATGATGGTAATCCGGAAAGATGGCGCCGGCAATCTCTGGGTGCGAGCCAGGAATGCCGGTGTGTTTGTGTTGCGCGCAGGTCAAACCAAGTTCCGCAGACCCGATGTGCCAACTCCAAGTACCGTGGTGGGCGTTCCGGGCATTGATGCCGACGGGCGGATTCTGCTGCCGTCCCCGGCTGGGTTACTCATCCGAGAGAGGAAAGGCTGGCTGAAGATCGACCGGTCCTTCGGTCTTCACGGCGCAGTCTATTCGGTTTTCGAGGACCGGCAGCACTCTCTGTGGATCGGTTTGGCGGGCCGGGGACTCGTCCAATGGCGTGGCTATCACGAGTGGGTGAGCTATTCAACCGCCAGCGGTCTGGCGAGCGATATCGTGTATGAAATCCAGCCGCGGGCTGACGGGACGATCTGGGTTGGCACCGAGGGAGGGCTGTTGCGAGGGGAGCGCGAACCGACTGGCATCCGGTGGGAGAAGGTTAAAGGGCTGGATGGGTTTCCAGTACACAGCGTTCGCACGGCTCCGAAGGGGGACCTGTGGATTGGTACCGAGGCGCACGGTGCAGCTCGCTTTCATGTAAAAACCGGCACCGTGGAATGGTTTGGTGAAGCTCAGGGTCTTTTCGGCAAATCCGCTTATACTTTGCGCTTCGATCGCCACCAAAGACTCTGGGCCGCGACTGAAGCCGGACTATTTGTGGCCACGGCCCCATATCAAAGTTTTTCCCGCGTCGCCCAATTGCCATCCACTCGCATTTGGGCAGTCGCCGAGGGAAGCGATGGCAGCATTTGGGCGGGGGGCGCTGACGGGCTCTTCGCGTATGCGAAGGGGCACTGGAAGAATTTCACTCGGGGGAACGGCCTAAGCAATCAGGAAGTGCTCGCGCTGGGTGCGGGTGCGAAAGGGACGATCTGGGTCGGGTATCGTTTCGGAGGTGGCATCGACCGTGTTCATCTGCAGCCCGGCGGTTTGGCCGTTGAGAAAGCTGTCCAAAGACCCGGCACCGATGGGCTGGTATATTTCCTGGAGTTCGACGCCTCGGGACGACTGTGGGCGGGGACGGAGCGGGGCGTCGACATGTGGAATGGTTCCCGCTGGAGCCACTACGATACAAGCAACGGCTTGGCTTGGAACGACTGCGATCTCAACGCGTTTGCCGAAGAGTCCGACGGCACAGTCTGGATTGGAACCAGCGGGGGACTCTCTCAATTCAAGCCGCGTGCGCACCTCTCGCCCGAAATGCCGATCCAGGTTGTTTTCACCACGCTCGTTATCGGAGGAAAGGATGTTTCCGGGCGGAACAATCCATCCTTCAATGTTCACGCAAACTCTCTCGTCGCGCGGTACTCCGCGCTGAATGTTTCTAACGAAAATCGGATTCTGTTTCGCTACAAGCTCAAGGGCTCGAATTCGACCTGGACCGAGACCACGCAAAGAGAACTGCAGTTTGCAGAGCTGGCCCCCGGAGCTTATCGCCTGGAGATAGAAGCGCAAGATGGCGAGGGCGCCTGGAGTGGGCGCGAGGCGGAGTTCGCCTTCAGGATCCTGACCCCGTGGTATTCGTCGTGGTGGTTTATCGGCATCTGCGGGATCACGCCGTTGCTGATCGCTGGAAGTGTTGCCCGATTGCGGATGTTGAGCGCACAAAGAAGGGAACGCGAACTGCAACAACTGAAGGAGGCACACGACGAGATTACGAATCTCGCGTTCTTTGACCCATTGACAGGTCTGCCCAACCGCCGTCTCCTGTTGGATCGGTTGCGGCAAACCTTGGCTGCCAGCATCCGAAGCAACCGCAAGCGAGCGCTGCTCTTTGTCGATCTCGATGATTTCAAGACGTTGAACGACACCCTTGGCCATCACATCGGCGACCTCCTGCTTCAGGAAGTCGCGCGGCGCATCATTGCTAACATCCGCGAAACCGACACCGTCGCGCGATTGGGCGGAGATGAATTTGTAGTTTTGCTCCAGGACCTCGGCGAAACGCCAGAAGATGCCGCGGCTCAAGCCAAGAACGTCGCCGAGAAGATTCTCGCCACCATTCACGAGCCATACCTGCTCGATGGCCGCGAATGTCGGAGTAGTTCCAGCATAGGAATCACCGTATTCGGAAATCCAGAAGACAGCACAAACGAAGTTTTGCAACAGGCGGATATTGCGATGTATCAAGCTAAAGCGGCGGGCCGCAATACCTTGCATTTCTTCGCCCCAGCCTTGCAGGCTGCTGTCAACGCCCGCGCTGCGATGGAAGAAGATCTCCGTCAGTCGATAAGAGCGAACGATTTCGAGCTTTACTATCAGGCACAAGTGGATCACGGTGTCGTAACTGGCGCCGAGGCGCTAGTGCGGTGGAAGCACGCGAAGCGCGGCCTTTTGCCACCCGACGACTTCATTCCCTTGGCCGAACAAACGGGGTTGATACTGTCGTTGGGAGACTGGGTTCTGGAAACTGCTTGCAAACAGATTGCGGCGTGGGCCGTTAAAGATACGGCGCATCTCACGGTTGCAGTGAATATCAGCGCCCGGCAGTTACTTAACCCGGACTTCGTACAAAGTGTACTCGCCACACTGGCTCGCACCGGAGCCGATCCACACAACCTAAAGCTGGAACTCACCGAAAGTATGTTCGTGCAGGATCTTGAGGACGTCATCACCAAAATGACGTTGCTCAAGTCTCACGGTGTGAGATTCTCTCTGGATGATTTTGGCATGGGTTATTCCTCCCTGGCCTACTTGAGGCGTTTGCCCTTGGACCAATTGAAGATCGACCAGGAGTTTGTCCGCGACATTCTGGTGGATCCCAGTAGCGGCGCCATTGCTCAAAGCATCATTTCTTTGAGCAAGGCAATGGGCTTGTCGGTGATTGCCGAGGGGGTGGAAACGGAAGGGCAGCGAGACTTCCTGGCTCAGCTCGGCTGTCATTCATTCCAGGGCTTCCTGTTTAGCGGGCCTCTGCCGTTTAAAGAGTTCCAAATCCTCCTGGCAGGCCTGGCCGACGATGCTCTCCGAATTCCCCCCGTAAGTCCGCTGCCTTCCTAAACGCAATCTCTTCGTTCCTGGTGCGTGAGAGATCAGTGGATCACGACCGCTGGCTGATTTCCCGCGCCCCACGCTTCGGTCGGCGGCGTTATCGAGGACGGCAAGGCTCCGCCCGTGGATGCTCCAGCCGAGACAGCGATCGCGAAGCTTACGTTGGCGGGCGCAGCTGCTATTTGGGCACAACTCGTCGAGCAGTTCGTCGTGAGTGCAAGATAGTATTGACCGGGCTCAAGAGTGGTGGAACCTTGACTCCACGGCAATGTGTGGAAGGCGATCGAGGCTGCGAAGTTGGTTCCTGGAGTAGGCCCAATATCCACTACTCGACCTCCCGAGCTGTTAAAGATGCCGATGTCGTAATCGTTCGCCGTATTGTCCACGGCCGTCACTTCATAGGTCACTTGCGTAGTAGTAACCGTATAAGGCAAAAGGAAGCCCCAAAGCTTGTTAACGTTTGCGGTGAGAGCCTGAGACGCTCCGGTGCGCGCCCCGCCCGTCACAAAGAACTGGAATGTGAGGTTGCTTTCGGATGCGGAGATGGTAATCGATCCTGGATTATTCGCAATCGTGATGTTGGGGCCCGCCGTGAGTGTGCCGAGCACTGGAGCGCCGCCCGTCTTCCCAATGAGAATTTGCCCGTTGGCAGGAGCAGCCGTCGAAGTAAGACTCGTGGGACTCGAGAAGTAAGCGATTCCGTCCGTCGCGCCCGAAATATTGCTGGAAACAGTGACCGTACCGCCCAACGCCACGGTTCCACCCCCCGACAGTCCTGAGCCTGCCAGAACGTTGATGAAAGAATCCGCCAGCAAATTGTTCGTGATCCCGCCGGAGGGAATACTGATGGTGCCGGTCTTGGTGATCGGTCCGCCCGTCAAACCTGCGCCAGTACTGATGCTGGTGACCGTCCCTCCCGAGCTGGGAGCAGCATTTGTGAGCGTCACTGTACCACCCAACGCCACGGTTCCACCCCCCGACAATCCGGACCCAGCCACCACCTTGATGGAAGAATCTGCCAGCAGGCTGTTGGTTATCCCGCCGGCGGGAATGCTGATGGTGCCGGTCTTGGTGATCGGTCCGCCCGTCAAACCTGCGCCAGTACTGATGCTGGTGACCGTCCCTCCCGAGCTGGGAGCCGCATTTGTGAGCGTCACTGTACCGCCCAACGCCACGGTTCCACCCCCCGACAATCCGGACCCAGCCACCACCTTGATGGAAGAATCTGCCAGCATGCCGTTCGATACCCCGCCAGCGGGAATACTAATGGTGCCGGTCTTGGTAATCGGTCCGCCCGTCAAACCAGCACCAGTACCGATGCTGGTGACGGTCCCGGCAGCGGGGAACGTCTGCCCGGGCGCGAAGGCAAGGATCCCATTCTTCGCGATGGAGAGTCCGGTCTCGCTTATATCTCCGGTCACACCGTACAGCAAGTTGAGGGTTGCCCCGGTGTTCGTAGAATCATTTCCCGTGGGCTCAGCCTGCCATTGAAAAGCGTAATCCACCGACCTCGACAACGTCGCGTTGAACGATGAAGCCTCGAGCTCCAGGGGGTTAGAGTTGAATCCCTGTGTGGTTGTGGCCGCGGCGGTGGGAGGGAAAACGGCCCCTGCCTGAGCCGTCAGGGAACCTCGGATAATGGAGGCTCCTGAGACGTCGAGCTTGGCGGCGGGGCTGGTGTTGCCAACTCCAACATTGCCGCCCGATTCGAAGATGGCCGAATTCTCAATGTTGCATGCGGTGGTGAACTTGGAGATGTGGTTGAGCGTGGCGGTTCCGTCGCTGGTGATAGATGCGCAGGTAGTCGCTGGCGCAAAAGCTAGAGGAGAAACGCCCGAACTAGTAAATGTCTGTAAGCCAGCTTGCGAGATCGCGGAGCCGACTTGCGCGGCCGTCTGAACTGATGAGGGTTGGCTCTCTGCCAGGACGAAAGCCGAAGCCGGTTTACCTCCTAACATGTCTGTGTCCGCCGCCTTCAAGGCATAAGCCACACTCAATAACAGAATCCGCGGCTGCTCAACCTGTCCCTCGGGCCGGACGCCCAACCAGCGTGCTTCGCCAGCCGAGAAAACCTCCTGCGGCAGTCCTCCGTCGCTACTCGCTCCGAGCAGCGCACTATAGCGCCCCGCTGAGTCCAGTTGTACACTCTGGCTTTCTTGCCAGACAGCGGTCTGGTCATTCTCGTCTGCGTAAAGGGCAAACGTGAGTCCAATGCCCCCGCCGAGAGGCTTCCCGGACTCATCACGCACAGCTCCTCGGACACGAATTAACCGAGGCACAGTCGCTGTCGAAGCAGGCGGACGCGAAGACTGCTCCACTTGCGCCAAGGCCAACGCACCAGACACCAGATACGTCGTAACGGCGCATATTAAGACACGGCTAAACCTCACGACACTTCCTCCCAGACTAGGTCCGCGCCTACAGGAACTACTTCTTGACGCATCTCCTTACAACTCCCCAGGTGGCTTAGCCGAACGAGCTAGGCTCTCTGGTTAAGTAATCCTGAAAACTGCCTAACCAAATGGAGAGTTGACGACCGGCCAGTCTTGAGCTTAGATGTCGTTCGGGATGATCGCTTCTGAACTGCGACGGCTCCCAGAATCTGGCTGGCATGGTACTAAATCCGAACCACGGAATTGGAATATGACAACTATCAAGATTCTTATCGTGACAATCTGCATGGCAGGACTTTCTCCTATTGCGGTTAGTCAGAGCTCAACGCCGCCACGGATAAGCGCCTCCGATGCTAAGAACCATCCTGGCGAGACAGTAACTGTATGTGGCAAAGTCGTAGACACCAAGATTTCCAAATACGGACTCGCAGGCCGGGGGAAGCCGGTAAACGTCGATCTCGATCAGCCGGAACCGCATCCGGTGTTTTTCTTCGTCACTTTCGGATCCCAGGCCGGGGCGAACCCTGAAGAAGTGCAAGCTGCCTACCAGGGCAAGAGCGTATGCGTGACCGGCAAGATCACGGTGGTAGCTTCTACGCCTTACATCATGGCAGCCGATCGATCGCAGATCAAAATTCAGGCGGAAGATAAGTAGCAAGATACCTGAAGCTCGGATTCACCGAGGCGACGCTGAGGGAGTTTGCGTCGCCGCTCAGTCTGGGAGGTGGCACTTCACCTCTTCTCCGCGTCGTTTTTCTCTGCGTCCTTCAAGGGCACTAATGCAGCGCTTTGCTTTTTGGCTGCGATCACGGCCGACAGTTCCTGCAGAACCGTTTCCCGCAATTTCTCGTATCCGATCGCACCGCTCATGAAATGACCGTTGATGAAAAAGCTCGGCGTACCCTGTAATCCGAGCCGCTGGCCTTCCTGGGCATCCTTCTTCACGGTAGCAATTTGTTCTCCGGAATCGAGGCATTGATCGAAACGTGCGCCGTCGAGTTTCAGCGCGCGAGCCTCCTCCTTCATGTCGGATGCGTGAAGCTTCTTGGTTTCAAACAAGGAATCATGAAACTCCCAGAATTTACCTTGTACGCCCGCGCAGCGCGCGGCCTCGGCCGCTCTAGCAGCAAGGGGATGCATGGGGAGAGGAAAGTCTTTGTAAGCCAATGACACCTGATCGCCAAACTGTTCCCGCAGCTTGGTGAGATCCGCGTTCACTTTTTGGCAGTAAGGGCACTCATAGTCCGCGAATTCGATGATCTGGACCGGAGCGTTCTCAGAGCCGAGCCTTGGAGCGCCCCCGACCTCGACCTTGGCGCTGGGCTGGTTCAACTCGACTACCACGCCGTATTCCCCTCGAAGTTCGGCAATGTAGGCGTCCCGCGCTTTTTTCATACGCAACTGGTGCACGGTGTTGATGATGTTGCTCCGCGCCGCCTCGTAAGATTCGTCGGTCTGTACGCCTTCGTAGTAGAAGCGGAGCTGATCTTCCGTTGGTTCTTGCACATTAACGGAAACATGGCGCTTGAATAATTCATCAAGGGTTACAGACTCCTTCTTGGCCTGCATTTCCAAAAGCTGGTCGTCGATGAATTGGTCGAGGGCATCCCTCTCGGCAAGGTAGTACTTGTACTGGGCCTGCAGCAGTTTGCCCGCTTCCTTTTCCTCCAGCTCACTTGCGGTCACCTTGCGACCGCCAATCTCGGCTACCACGCTGGAGCCATATTGACCAATGGCGGGCATGGAAAGACCGCCCAGAGCTATTCCCAATCCAAGTGCGATAAAAGCTTGCTTCGTCAGCATAGAAATTCCTCTCTTCAGGATTCTCGATCTTTCTCAGTTCAGGAGGAGGAGGATAAATTTGAAGCCCGGACGTCGAGTGTAACCTCAGCGTCCGGGATGTTTCGATTTGACTGGCCGAAGAAACTTCTTAACCGAAGCAACTTTAGCCTGCCTCACCGCCCTTCAAGTTCGGAAGACTAAAAGTCATAATCTTCCGGCGTGCAGGTGCAGGTGCCGCGGCCGCTGCCCAGAGTTATTGCGAAAGAGCACAGGCTCTCGAGCACCGTTTTTTCCGTGGACGAGAGGTTGGAATCGGCTAGCGCGGTTTCCGTAGTCACAAATGCCGCCGTCTCCCCAACCGTTCCTGCCCTCTGGATGTGGGTGGCCCAGCCACGCAGTCCGGGAGCCAGTATGTTGTTGGTCGGGTCAGCAGCAGAGTTGGAAGACGAAACCACCTTGATGACGCCACGAGTGTTCGCCTTTCTGGTCAGGCTATTGGCCAACAGTTCCGTGTTGACGTTTTCCGAGGTCAGACCGTCTGGCGATACTTTGCAGCTGCAGCACTCCTGGAACTCCTGGCTGTCATCGAATACGTAGATGGAGGCCCACAGATTTCCGTTCGGGACTCCCTCTACCTCTGTAGTTGACTTGTCGCCGTCGTTGATCAGCCGCAAGGTTGCAGCCGGAGCGCCAGCGGTTAGCGCGTTGGAATAGTAGGTGACAAAATAGACGCTGTTGTCCCCTTGAGCCAACGCATTTCCTGAAGCGATCCCCAGCATCAAGGAGATGGCCAGTATAGAAAACAGCAAAGTTCCAACTCTCTTCATTTGTAAGTCCTCCGTAGCTTTCTTTTTTGTGGGCGCGGCGGCTGGGGGGAGGATCAGCTATTGGCGCGCTTGCGGAACTCTAACCGTTGGCGAATTCTTTACAACTACCCACGTGGCCTAGTCGGAAACGCTAGGTCTGAGAGCTAATGCTTATGGCGTAGCTCATCAACGGACATACAAACTGGCTAACAGCTCTTCGGCTACACTCATCGCGGCGTGGTTTATCGTCATTGCGGTTGTTGGATCTGCTCGCGTAGCTGCTGAGCTCTGTCTTTCATCATTTGCTCGAGGACATCTGGAGGTATCGGATCCGTGGGGGGCTGCAAGCTTCCAGCGTCGAGCGCTTTGGACAGAACCGGCACAGATGGATCCTCTTTTGGCGATGTCAAAAAAGAGGAACGACCGGGAGTCGTCCAAAGCAGAGGATCGCGGATCGTTTTTGGTTGGTCAGGAGTAAGGTTGTTCTGATCGTTCGCGGGTTGAGGTGAGAAATTGGCCGGCTGGTCTGCCGTTGCCAAGATCACACGCGTCAACTCATCTGGGGCGTTGGGCGATGCCAAGATCACGTAGTTGAAGCCCGATCCGTTCAGCAGATTCGTAAGCACGTGCCTGATCGTGCCTGGACCTTCGCGCACGACAATGCGGTCTGCGGCGCTGCCCGCAGGAAAGTCGATAACTGTCCCGGTCTGAGTACTAATAGCTCGCAAGACCTCGGCAAGACTCGTATTCGAAGCTGCGACGGTCAATTTGCCATTCGTGTAAGTAACACTGGGCCGATTGGGAGCGGACGACGCGAGTATTTCATTGCCATCCCGAGAACTCTGGCGCGCTGTCTGACACCCTTTACCTACCTCCAGGGCGTCGCAGCTAATCCCAGACTCCTGAGTATGCCCCGTCACGGTTAGCCACAACGTGAGCGCAGCAACGAGGCTGAGTAGTCGAAATAACCAGAATCTAGTCAACTCGGTGTTGATCCTCCATTAGGTTCAAGCTCGAGATAAGTCAGAACACAAGACGCCTGAAGGCTAAGCAGCCGTTTGGTTTGGTGCAATAGCGCCCATGTGCTAGTCATTCTGGCTAGTCCTTTAGCATCCATGTCGCCCGGAATGTCGGAATTTGAATTCAACGTGGCTTGGACGCGGACGACTCTCGATCGATATGGATGTGCAACCTGCGGTCCGAAATGAGACTGATTCCGGCCCCTTCATCCCAAAGATGGTCTAGTTCGTTTGTGCTAGTTCTTTGCTGGAAGGGCTGATTTTGAAGGCCTTAAGCCCGACTACTCGACCGGGATCGCCATCAATGCCTTGACAACGCGCGCATTCAATGGGAAGCTTACTTGCCCTCCCCTGGTGGCGGCGCACTGCGCAGTACTCCCCTCCGCTGCTGAAAAGTTTGATCCGTCTCGATGCGCTAAGGTCATGGTTTGTCTACAGCCATGTTGCAGTCCTCCACTGCAACTCAAGCGAGAGCAATGGCGGAGTTCCTCAGGATGATAAGGAGTGAGCCGTGACGATGGGAGTATCAGAACCTGGGTTCCTAATATTGGACTCTAAGTTGAACCCTATAGCTTGCAATCAGCAGGTGATTAGCATTCTTACGTTCCCCAACCTTGCCGAGCAGGTTAAGCGTGTGGGTGTGTTTCTCGCAGATAAGATCCGCGTCAGTCTAGTGAATCGCCAATCGAGGGATACGCTGGAATTCGTGAAAGAATTCCGGTCGGGCAGACGCCGCTACAATTGTCGGATTTTCCACCTCGACTCTCCCGACAAAGGTACGCTGCTGGTTCTCGTGCTGGAGCGGTGTTCGTCCCGAACGGCGACTTTGTCGCAGCTGTCACAGGAGTTTGATTTAACGGTCCGGGAACAGGAGACTGTCCAACTATTGCTGCAGGGTCTCACCAGCAAGGAGATCGCGGCCCGAATGGACATCAGTCCAAACACAGTGAAAGCTTTCCTACGTCTGGTCATGGTAAAGATGGGCGTCTCAACCCGTTCCGGAATCGTGGGCAGAATCGCCGGGTCCGTCTAGCGGTGTTGCCGGAAGCCGAAGAAGTTAGCCATGGCGAACTAATCCATTTGAGGACTTTACTTAAGATTGCACTCACGTAA
>Ga0307478_10000969_pt1 | contig 26771 bp, 30 predicted proteins | sample atmos_gasesECM4C_2_FD_203713 | JGI IMG/M metagenome (GOLD analysis project Ga0307478, IMG submission 203713) | Hardwood forest soil microbial communities from Morgan-Monroe State Forest, Indiana, United States - atmos_gasesECM4C_05 | ecosystem: Environmental > Terrestrial > Soil > Temperate...
AGAGTATGAAAAACTGCGTGGCCATGGCTTATCGAAAGCGGCCCTGGTAATTGGTGGCGTTTCTGAGAAGACACAAATTCATGCAGTGCGTTCCGGCTCAAACCTGGTCATAGCGACCCCGGGCCGTTTGCAGGACTTCATTAGCCGCAAGTTGATTGACCTGCGCGAAGTCAAAATTCTCGTACTGGACGAAGCCGACCGAATGCTGGACATGGGGTTTCTGCCCGCCATTCGGCGTATCCTTGCGATCCTGCCCCAACGCCGGCAAACGCTGTGTTTCTCGGCGACGCTGGAGCAGTCTGTCGCTGGCCTGGTGAACGACGCCATGCGTGACCCGGTGCGCGTGGCTATTGGTTCGGTTCTCAAGCCGGTCGAGAGCGTTCGCCTGCAGGCCTACGAAGTGCGTCCGGCCGAAAAGCCCGATGTGCTGAGGCAGTTGCTCTACGCCGAGAAGGGACAGACCCTGATTTTTGCCCGCACCAAACGGGGCACCGAGCGTTTGGCCAAGGAACTGGTGCGCGAAGGTTTTTCCGCGGCGATGATTCACGGCGACCGTTCACAGTCGCAGCGTAATGGCGCGCTCAGTGGATTTCAGCAGGGGAAATTCAATATTCTGGTCGCCACTGACGTGGCCGCGCGCGGCTTGCACGTGGATGATGTGGCCCATGTGATCAACTACGACTTACCCAAGATGGCGGAGGATTTTATTCACCGCGTCGGAAGAACCGGGCGGGCGGGCTCGCAAGGACTGGCCTCCAGTTTAGTGGCTGGTGCTGAGGTCATCGAACTCCGGCACATCGAGCGCGCGCTGAAGCTGCGTATCGAACGCAAGCAAGTGGACTGGCAAAACGCGGAGCGCAGCGAGCACGTCGTACAGAATACGCTGGCCAGCCGGACATTGACCAGATTGCCAGGCGAAGTGTTCGCGTAGGCCGCGTAGGAATCGGTAAGCAAGTAAAGGGCGCGTCGTAAAGACGCGCCCTAATTCGTTGGACTTCAACTGAGTGGGGAGGTTCTTCCTGGAGAAAATTGAAGGTTAGGATTCGGTTTCCCCCCGGCTGGGTTCGCGGGGAATACTGGAAATGTCGCCGTCATCGTCTCCCATTTGAAAAAGAGCGGCTTGTTCAGCGGCGTGCCTTTGCAATTCATCCAAATCCAGTTCGTTTGAATCGCCGGTCGTCCCTAACGGTTCGTCCTTGCGCTGGCTGCGACGTTCGGCCTTGTCGCGCTGTTTTTGCTGGCGCGTATGTTCTTTCTGGCGTTTAGTAAAGCTTGATCGACCTCGTCCTGGCATCCCAATCTCCAATCCTCAAAGTTTGGCAAAAGCGGCTGGCGTTTTGCGCTTCAGTCAAGTTCGGAACTCAAGCAGCGGAGGAGCGAAGACCCTCCAACTCCTCGAACCCCAGGGCCTGCTAGGGCGCTACCAGCGCGGTTCCCGGGGCTGGCGTGCGTGACCCTGATAGTCATCGCGACTGCCGCCACCGCCGCCTCCGAACTTTTTCCCGCCACCACCACCGCCTCGCGGCGCATCCGTTTTAGGTTTCGCTTCGTTGATCTTCAGAGCGCGACCGCCAAGATCAGTGCCATTCAACGCTGCGACTGCCTTATCGGCTTCACCGGCATTGGTCATCTCGACAAAAGCGAAACCGCGGGCGCGGCCAGTTTCGCGGTCCGTCACAATGCTGACGCGCTCGACTGCGCCGTGCGCCTCAAATAATCCACGAAGCTCTGGCTCGGTCGTGCTGTGAGGTAAATTGCCAACGTATAGATTCTTCATGAGAGTTCTCTTTCTAGTGTCAATAAAGGTTGAATGTTAGTGGCTGCTGGCGCGGAGTGTTGCTCAATAGCCTCAGCCCATCGGGAGGGCCGGGGTATTTCCCGAATCGCGCGCGTACGAGCTTCGCTGACCGAGCGGACGCTGGAAATTCGTTTGCACGCCTCCAGAATTCCCCACCGCTGTTGCGTTGTCGTCGCAGAAGCATTTGCGAGCAGCGCAGCAACCAATTCCTTGTGCATAGAGTCTGCTTCCGCTTCCTCCGGGGATTGGTCAGAATGGGGCGTAGCGGCGAGATACTCAGGACCACCCACAAAAAAGGCAACTCGTTGCGGAGGGTTGGCGCTTCGAATTTCGGTGCAGAACTTATCCCGGATGTCGTTTTCCCCGGCAACGTTGATGAGCACCAGGTTGTACAAATCAGCTCGCCACCAGCACCGCGCTTCAAGGACGTCCGCCGCGCAATCTACATCAATGCCAAGCTTTCTCATCACATCGGCGCGCAAATCGCGTTTCGTCTGCGATGTATCCAGCAGCAGAACGCGCTTTTTCTTAGCTGGGCCGCCCTCGGGAATGGAAAGCGGCAACGTGATGATAGGCGGTGTCACTCTCGCTCCTTCGAGTTGGTTTGCAGCGCGGGCGCGACAAGATTTTTCTCGGCCAGGGCCTTTAACATTTTTTGCGTGCTCTGACGGCGGCTAATTTTCTGCCTGCGCCGCCGGTTGAATCTGGCTTTATCGCCGTTGACTCCGGACATTTTTCTCTCCTGCCCTTCGTGTTAAATGAAACTTATCGGTGAAGATGCGAGCATTCCAGGGATCCGTTTATGAATGAATCGTCGGATCGGCCAGACCGCGGACGTTCCCTGAGCTTGCTGTTCTGGGATTGAAGGAACAGCACTTCCAATATTCTTCAAGTGCGACACGTCTGACGCCTTTCAGGGCAATTTCTCAATCGCGAAGGCGCTGCGTGCTGTTCAGGGAGTCTTCGAGGTCAAGATCTCCAGTATACGCTGCATCGGCGGATTCTGCCGAGATTTGCGGATCGGAAACCTGCCAAAGGTATCTACAGGATTCACGATCGCAGCTATAGTACAGTGCTTGTCTATGGGCTGGCAAAAGGGCTGCGTGGTGGATGGTGTCTTATCTGAGTGTTGCTGCCGCTAACGCCGCCCCAGCGAAAGCGGTAATGGCCAATAGTCGTAGGGCGATGATGGCGTAATCGGGAGTGGCGAGAGGGCCGTTGGCATCTGATGTCGGCCTTAGAAGTTTGTAGCCCTGCGGAATATCGCTGTAGTTTGATGCGTCTGGAATCGCTGGCAGTGGGCCAGCCCAAAGCCAGCCATAGCCAACACGAACGCTTGGGTACTTCTTTCCGGAAATGTGCCACGGCACCCAAGTGCAGCAGTAGACGACAAGCACACAGTAGAGGGTGAGGACGATTCGTTGTGATCGGTTCATAAGGGCGAGATGAAAATAATTTTGGGGGTCAAAGGTCATGGCAAGGGGACCGATTACCACAAGTCCTGAAATCCGGCGGGCGGTGGAGTATCTAGAGCCTTTACCTGTAGATCAATCCGTCCGTAACGATGGGTCTGTCCGCAGCCAGCACATGGAATCTCCCACCAACTCGGACTTATATCGGGGAGAGTGTAGAAAAACGTTCCCTCGTGCGGACCGAGATACTTTGCCGGAATGAGGCCGCAGTCCGGAGTCTTGCAAATGACTGCCCAATACGCATGTTTCATAGCGCGGCAATCTTACGCCGCGCCTAGCAGTTCAGCAATCGACCAAACGTGGTGGTGCTGGCTGAAATAACGTAGTGCCGCTAAATCTCATGCCTTCTGTGGAAAAGTATCGCCCTCCTCTAGTACCGTGTCATGCGGTACTAGAGGAGGAAGCGCCAATGACAATTCAGTTCGGGCTCGTTGGATCAGATGGAGTCGCTATCGTCGGAGATACCCTACATTACGACTCTAGTGCCGGAACTAGAACCGCATTCAAATCAAGCAAAATCCGGCGCAACAGTCAGGGCACGATTGCGGTCGCTTGGTCTGGCAAAGGCAACGGTCTTCTGGTATCCAAAGCAATCACTCAGGAAATGGCGGACGGTTGCGAAATACCTCAATTGGAAATTGAGAAAATAGCCGATAGGGTATGGGAATCCCTTACCTTCGATGGTGAGTCAGACCTCATAGTAGCGATGAGGACACCAAGCCCTCAGCTTTTCCGCGTACATCTCGGTAACGCGGGGGCCTCTATCAACAATATTCACGACAAAGTGGTGTCTGGTGACGGGCCAAACATAGCCGCATACTTCGTCGAAAGGTATTACCAAAGAAGACCCATTGCAGAGTTAGCAGCAATTGCCGCACACAGCGTGTTCTTAGCGCAAAAATTCAACTCTGGGGGCATAGGCGGACTAGAGATCGTGCTTTGTCGGGATGACGGCTTTTCTTCTATGTCAATGGCTGTAGTTCCTGACATTGAAGCAGAGATTGACCACTTTGACCGTAGTCTAGAAATCACTCTCTTGGCGCATGTTGAGAAGTTCAGGTATTCCCCAGACGTGATCGGCTAACCCCGCTTCCATCGCGGGAGTAACACGAAGGGACGAATGAACGCGACAGAAATTGTAATACGCGAAGTGCAAGGCGACAGCGGCTTTCAGGTGCGACAGCTTCTTGCTGAAGGCGTTGGTAAGCCGCGTAAATCGCCGCATCGCCATTCGCATCGTGAGGTTCTGCCGTTCTACAAACGAAGTGCTGATCTGGTCAGGGTCGGGATCGCCTTGTCGGACTTTGGATATAACCCCCGAGATGCGTGGTGGGGAGTACCTCGCTTCGGGAGCGTCGAACTGCCCGTAATCGCCAAACATCTTCGTCAGTTGCGCGAAGTCAACGTCCGTCCCAAAGCACTCAGGCACGGTCACGGTGTAGTGGTTCAACCCGTCCGTGGTGAGCTGCACGCGGTTAGCGAGGCGCTGATTCAAGTCCCACAGGAACGCCCATGTATCAGGGCGAACGCGCTTGCCGATGCGAAACGCGGGAACCAATTTTGTTTCCGCATCAATCGCAACGTAAATCCACTGGTCGCCGAGTTCGGGCGAGTCGCCGCTCCGCACGTTCCGTCGTTTCTTGCCGACGTAAGTCCAGATTTCGTCAACCTGCAAATACCTGGCGCTGAGATTCCGCATTCTCGTGTCCATCAATCGGGAACTATGCTCTCCCGCAACGAGCAAGAGATGCATGATCGTATTGCGATTGAGTCCAGTGAGCCGTTCTGTACTGCGGATCGAGCACCCTTCCAGAAGGCAATGCAGCGCACGCACAGCCGCGTCTGTGCTGGTACGCATTGTCCCGAGAGGCGAAGCGGGCCGAGGTTCGCAGAAGGTAATGTTGCAGGACTGGCAGCGCCAACGTTGAATACGGCCCTTACCGAAGTACCCAAATCGCTTGCAGGTTTGGTGCTGGCATTTGGTGCAGGTCATGTGGCTGCTCCGCTTGATTTCTGCGGAGGAACGCGCCACAATAGATTCTCTAGGTCTAGGGCGTGGGTTACTCCGCGCTTTGGATTAGCCCCGACTACGGCTCGAACCGCAGCCGGGGCGCTTAGTCAGTTACTCAGTGTTTGGTGGGGGTCTGGTCATGGGCTTCTACCTCGTTTCTCTCGCCGCGCAGCGTTTGCACCGTTGCGCGGTTCGTATTTGACACCAAAGTCATTTCTTCCCACGTTGGTTCAAGGGGTCCGGGTACCCGAGTTGTTGAGGGAAAAGTTTCTTGCGCTCCTCTTCAGCCTTAGCCTTTTCCCGCGCCAACTTAGCTTCATGCGCGATCTTGAAGGCATCGAAAGCAGTCGTCTGGGGCGCTTTCTCCCAAGCCTTCTTTCCGCTCTTCGTCACTTCTTTTATCTTCCCCGATTCAACAAGTCGGTTCGTAATGGCGTGAATCGTGGCGAGGGGATTGCTGTGTTCCGCAAGACTGCCGCCAAGTTTCTTAATCTCATCCCTGATCTCACTAGCCGTCAGAGGGCCATCAGCCATCAACACGATTCGATGGATGTCTCCGGTCAGGGTAGTGTCAATCAGTTGTCGCATTCTGGCGTGGGCGTAGTCGAGGAAAGTTGCTTCTTTGCCGCCCTGCTCGGAAATCAGGATAGCGAGGGCGTTCATGGTCTTTCGCAGCGACAGAATGCGTTTTTCGATTTTCTCCTGTTCTTCAAGAAGCGACTCCAATTCATCGGCGGAGGCTTCATAGGCGGCTTGGTAGGTCTCGTTTGCCATAACGGGATTATGTTAAGCGAGGACTTAAGCAAATGTCAACTGTTAAATTAAGCAAACGTCTGTCGGGCTGGGACGCGGCTATTGAAGATGCAACCCGGCGCAAGCAAAACTTGGAAACTGCAATCGCGGTTTACCGGGAGAACAAATTGAAGGGCGAGCCATGGCCGGGAACGCAATCCACCGACCAAACTTCAGAGTCAGCAACACAGTGTTAAGACACTACCGCGTGGTGGCCTGGTTCGCAACGAACCTGCTTGTCTTCGCGGCCGGCAAGCCGTGAAGCCGGTGGTTGGTGCAGCCGCCGACGTTGAGATCGCAACGGGTTACGGCGACCACGGCGTCGAGTTATCTTTCTTCAAGCGGCAAGCGCGTGCATTTTGGACTCGGAACGCAAGCGGTTGCGCAGTGGGTCGACATTCGATGGCCGAGCGGAATCGTTCAGACTCTCAAAAGTGTGCGGGAAGGATCAGATTCTGGTGGTGAATGAGCAGGTTGAGCCCTCCTCGAAACCGAACGCAGAGCGGTGACGCGATATAGATCAGTTAGCTCGGACACTAGTCAATTGAAGTCTGTTTGAAAGACATGGAAAAAGATCGCCCCGAGAGTCCCGTAATCGAATTTCGCGATGTTGCTTATGCTTTGCCGAACGGCCGGCCGCTGCTCTCCGGCCTGAACCTGACGGTGCAACGCGGCGAGACACTGGTTTTGCTGGGCCGTAGCGGCTCCGGCAAAACCACGACGCTCAAGCTGATCAATCGACTCTTGACGCCCGCCCGCGGGGATTTGTTTGTGAACGGAGCGTCCACGGCCATGGGCGATGTAATTCGCCTGCGGCGCAGCATAGGCTATGTCATCCAGGAAGTGGGACTGTTTCCGCATTTTACTGTGGAACGAAACATTGGCTTGGTGCCGCGAGTAGAAGGTTGGCCCGCACCACGCATACAGCAGCGTGTCAACGAACTGTTGCAGATGGTCGGACTCGAGGGGGAAATTGCCACGCGCTATCCTCACCAGCTGTCTGGGGGGCAGCGGCAGCGAGTGGGAGTGGCTCGCGCTTTGGCCGCTGACCCCGCGATCCTGCTGATGGATGAACCCTTTGGCGCGCTCGACGCAATCACACGCGACCAACTGCAGCGCGAGTTCCTTTCACTTCAGCAACGGCTGAACAAGACAGTGGTTTTCGTCACTCACGATCTGCGGGAGGCTTTGCGTCTCGGGTCGCGTATCGCGCTCATGGAAGCGGGGCAGCTCGTCACGGTTCTTTCACCAATGGACTTCTTGCGATCCAAGGATCCGCTAGCGGCCGCTTATGTGCAGGCATTCGGGGACGGACTGGACTCCGTGGCGAATCGAGGTGCGTCATGAACCTTTTGCACTTCTTCTGGCAAAACCACGAGCAAATTATGGAACTCACGCTGGAGCATCTCTGGCTGGTGGGACTCTCTACGCTGTTTGCCGTGCTGATAGGAATTCCGCTGGGTATAGTGAGTGCGCACTGGCCGGTGTGGAATAAGCCTGTACTGGGAAGTGCAAACATCATTCAGACGATTCCTAGTCTTGCGCTTTTCGGTTTTTTGCTGCCGGTTCCCTGGCTCGGGGAGCGCGCCGATCGTCTGGCGATCCTGGCGCTCACTCTCTATGCGCTGCTGCCCGTCATCCGCAACACATATACGGGAATCCGCGGCGTCGACCCGGCAGTAGTTGAAGCGGGGCGTGGCATGGGTCTTACTGACGGCCAACTTTTGTTTCAGGTGGAGCTGCCCCTGGCTTTGAGCGTGATTCTTTCTGGGGTGCGAGTGGCCGTCGTCGTCTCGGTGGGACTGGCGACCATTGCGGCCGCGATTGGCGCCGGAGGGCTGGGCGAATTTATTTTTCGCGGCCTTGCAATGGTGAACAATCAACTCATTTTGGCGGGAGCTATTCCAGCCGCGCTTCTAGCTTTGTCAGCGGACTTTGGCTTGGGATGGCTGGAGAGGCGTCTGCGGCCCCGATGAAACGGGATCAACCAGGGCGGCCTTGCGGCATATTAAAAGCGTTGCGCCGGAATACGAGTTGCGTGATTCTGGTTTCGCTGCTGCTTTGCTCTTGCGCGCCATCACATTTTGATCGCATCGTTATTGGGTCAAAAAACTTTACCGAGTCGCTGATGCTGGGCGAGCTTTTGGCCCAGCAGATTGAAGCGCGCACCCACTTGAAAGTTGAGCGCCGTTTCTATCTCGCGGGAACCTACATATGCCAGCAGGCGCTGTTGGCGGGACGTATCGACATTTATCCGGAATACACGGGCACAGCTTTGACCGCGATCTTAAAACAGAAAGTTGGAGGCGACAAAACAGAAGTCTACCAGCGGGTGAAGAGCGAATATGAAACGCGTCTCGGCCTTACGCTCGGTCCTCCGTTCGGTTTCAACGATACGTTCGCCATGGAAATTCGTGGGAGCGATGCGCGCCGCCTTAATCTGAAAACCCTCTCGCAGGCGGCGGCTTTCACACCGCAATGGCGAGCCGGATTTGGCTACGAGTTTATGGAGCGTCCGGACGGATATGCGGGGCTAGCTGCAGCCTATGGCCTGCGCTTTGCCGCGCCGCCGCGCATCATGGATTTAGGCTTGCTCGCTCCGGCGTTGAAAGATCATCAGATCGATATTGCTGCCGGCAATGCTACGGATGGCCTGATTCCGGCGCTCGATTTATTTGTGCTCGAAGATGACCGCCGCTATTTCCCGCCCTACGAAGCGGTAGCCGTGATTCGCCAGGAGACGTTGCGGGAACATCCTGAAGTTGCGGGAGCTGTAGCTGAGTTGAGCGGCAGGATTTCCGATCAGGAGATGCAACAGTTGAATTACGCTCTTGACGGCCAGCATCGCGACGTAAAAGATGTTGCACACGAGTTTCTGCGAAGCAAGGGACTGGTGCATTAAGCGCCGCCGCGTTCTTAGCCGTTTTGTCAGATCAATAGTTCACCTCGCAAAGTCAGTAAGGCATTCCCTTTGATAATCACCCGGTCTCCCTTGAGTTCGCACCACAACTCGCCGCCGCGCTCCGAAACTTGGCGAGCGTGCAAACTTGTCTTGCCCAACTGCTCGCCCCAATAGGGCGCTAGCGAGCAGTGCGTGGAGCCCGTCACCGGATCTTCGGGGATACCGTAGCTGGGGGCGAAATAGCGGGAGACGAAATCGGAATTCTCGCCTGGAGCCGTAATTGCCACACCGGCGGGATGAAGTTTCTCGAACGCGCGAAGGTCGGGACGGAGATGTTTTATATCTTCCTCCCGTTCGTACACGGCAAAGTAATTGTCCTCAATTTGCATCACCGAAGAAGGAGCGCTTCTCAAACCTTCAAACAACGCCGCCGGCGGATTCTGGGAGGCCCAAGGCTCATTTGCGGGGAAATCCATGGCCAGCAAATTGCCGTCACGAGAAACCTTAAGCGTCCCGCTAAAGCGTGTTTGGAAGCACGCCGAATTGCTGCCTGGTGCAAGAATTTGCAGTATCACGAGTGCAGAAGCCAAAGTCGCATGTCCGCACAGCTTCACCTCGCAACGGGGGGTAAACCAGCGCAGGTCATAGTGGTCACTGCGAGGCACTAAATACGCGGTCTCGGAAAGATTGTTTTCGGATGCGACCGCGCGCAGCAAATCGTCATCTAACCAGTCCGTCAGAAGACAAACGGCAGCTGGATTGCCTCCAAAGGGCTGAGCCGTGAAAGCGTTGACATGGAATACCGGTAGGTACATTACCCTATGTTACTCGCGCTATTGGCGGCCTAGCATTTGATGAAGTTATGCGGTTTTCGCCTAGGGATGTGGGTCTGGTCACGACAATCAGGGAGGTCTAGATGCTTGCCACGCAGAGCGACTCCGCGGTTCGTCACGATCTGATCGAACAACTCGTCGATGCCCGCCGTCGCACCGACGGGCTGTTTGCTGTCGTCCAGCCGGATTCTCTCTATGAACGGCCCATTGCTGAGCGTCACCGCATCATTTTTTATATCGGACATCTGGAGGCCTTCGACTGGAATCTTTTCCACGAACGAGTTTTGGGCCTGAAGAGTTTCCATCCTGAATTTGACCGCTTGTTTGCTTTCGGTATTGATCCCGTTGGCGGCGGTCTTCCCGTCGATCAACCGTCGGACTGGCCTTCCATTGCCGAAGTGCGGGCGTACGTCAGGGAAATTCGCAATGTTCTGGATGCAAAACTGGGAGAGGCACTTGCCGATTCGGTCCCACCTGGGCCTAACGGATTCCCACTCAGCACCCTGCTGAATGTGGCCATTGAGCACCGCCTGATGCACGCCGAAACTCTCGCCTACATGCTGCATCAATTGGCACTGTCAAAGAAAATTCCGCCATCCGCTTCTTCAGCAGTCCTCACACCGCCGGTGAATCAGCGCAGCATCGAGATTCCGGCTGGCTCGACTTTGCTCGGCCTCGCGCGTGCGAGCGGCATTTTCGGCTGGGACAATGAATTCGAGTCCCGCACCGTCGACGTTCCCGCATTTGCGATTGATCAATACATGGTGACAAACCGTCAGTTTCTCGAATTCATCGCCGCAGGTGGTTATGAGGCGCGAGCATTTTGGAGTGACGATGACTGGAACTGGAGGTCGGGGCAGGGAATCACTCGTCCCGCTTTCTGGAAGCCCCAGGGTAATCAATGGTTGTATCGTACGATGTTCAACGAAGTTCCATTACCGCTGGATTGGCCAGTTTACGTGAGTCAGGCAGAGGCGAAAGCCTACGCCAACTGGGCAGGGAAGTCGTTGCCCACTGAAGCGGAGTGGCAGCGCGCCGCATACGGCACTCCTGGCGGCGAAGAGCGTGCGTATCCCTGGGGACCAATGGAACCCAATGCCGCATTCGGCAACTTCGACTTTGAACGATGGGACCCGGTGCCGGTGAACGCATTTCCTCAAGGCGAGAACGCGTTCGGAGTTCAGGGGATGGTGGGCAATGGTTGGGAATGGACCGCCACGGAGTTTGCTCCGTTTCCGGGCTTCGAACCTTTTCCGTTCTATCGGGGTTATTCCGCTGATTTCTTCGACGGCAGGCATTTCGTGATGAAGGGCGGATCGGCGCGCACGGCGGCATGTATGTTGCGGCGCACATTCCGCAATTGGTTCCAGGCGCACTACCAATACATCTATACCGGGTTTCGCTGTGTAAGTCGCTGATTTTCACAAAGGAGTTCACGACATGCTCGTTCACGCCATCACGCCGAACACAAGCTACGAATTCGCAGCGGATGTCCGCGCCGGTTTGACCAAGCCAGGCCAGAAGGAGTTGCCGTCGAAATACTTGTATGACGACGTGGGCTCCGCGTTATTCGAAGTGATCAGCCACCTGCCTGAGTATGGGCTGACGCGGGCGGATGAGCGCCTGTTGCGGCGGCACAGCCGTGACATCGTAGACCGGCTGGCGCGTCCGGTAGCCGTGGCCGAACTTGGTAGTGGCAGCGGCAAGAAAACTCGCCAGATTCTGGAGGCTCTTTGCCGCCGGCAGCTGACGCGCTACTATCCCATCGAGATCTCGCGTGCGGCTCTTGTGATGTGCGAGCGCGAGCTCAGCGATATCGATTTCATCAGCATCCTCGGCTTTGAGCGCGAGTATCTTGATGGATTGCTTGAGGTCGCTGCGCAACGCAGTACTGGCCAGCATCTTCTCGTGTTATTTTTGGGCAGCACCATTGGAAACTTCGACCGTCCCGCCGGCATTCAATTCCTGGCCGAGGTTCGACGCATTCTGCAGCCGGGAGATTCGCTGCTGCTCGGCACCGATCTGGTGAAGTCCAGCGCGCAATTACTCGCAGCTTATGACGACGAACTGGGTGTGACCGCTGCTTTTAATTTGAACTTGCTGGCTCGCATCAATCGCGAACTGGATGCCGATTTCGATGTTGCTGAGTTTGAGCATGTGGCAAAAATCAATCCTCATCAGCGGAGCGTGGAAATGCATCTGCGTTCCATGCGCCGGCAAACCGTGAATATTCTTGCAGCCGAGCTTTCTGTTGAGTTTCAGGAAGGCGAGACCATCTGGACAGAAAGTAGTCATAAATACTCGCTTCAAGAAGTTTGTGAGATGGCCAGCGCCACTGGTTTTCGTTGCGAGTCGCAGTGGGTTGACGATCAGTGGCCGTTCGCGGAGAACCTGCTGGTCGCGGAATAATTGCCGGAGAACTCTCCTTGGTTTGCCCGCATTAAATTCCTGTTTGGCTTCCCCACCCAAGATAAGCTTATCTTGAAGTAAAACTTTGTAAAGGCGCGATTTTGTCTCGTACGGCCATGTAGATTAATAATCAGAAAGCAGAATTATGGGCGCAACTACAAACCGTTGGCTGGCGATCACGCTTTGTCTGGGAAGCGCTTTGATCTTATGGAGTGCAACTCTTTGTTATGCCGCACCCATGGGGCTTCCAAGTCAACAGACGCAGCAAAGTCAACAGACATCCGGCACGAACCGTCGCATCGGAGCAGTCAAAGCGATCAACGGTGCGGCGATCACTTTAACCCCTGATTCCGGCCCCGATGTCACTGTTACAGTCCAGGCGGCGACGAGGATCGTTCGCATTGCTCCGGGCGAGAAGGATCTAAAGAACGCGGCACCCCTTCAGTTGCAGGATGTTCAGATTGGCGATCGCATTCTCGTCGGGGGGAAGGCTGCTGAGGATAATCAGTCGTTCGTCGCATCGTCGATCGTCGTAATGAAGCGTTCCGACCTGCAAGCGCGACACGAGCAAGATTTGCAAGACTGGCAAAAACGGGGAGTGGACGGGCTCGCCAAAGCCGTGGATGCGGCCGCCGGAACCGTCACATTGTCTGTTCGAGGCAAAGACCTCGTCATTCATACATCCCACAGCACTGTGTTTCGCCGCTACGCGCCGAATTCGGTGAAGTTTGACGACGCCACATCGAGCACGCTGCAGGAACTTCATCCAGGCGATCAGGTGCGTGCGCGTGGCGACCGCAGCGCTGACGGAAGCGAACTAGCAGCTGAAGAAATTGTTTCCGGGGCATTTCCTCTTTTTGCGGGGACCGTCAATTCTGTAGATGCAAGTTCGTCAACTCTAAGCGTTCACGATCTGTTGTCGAAAAAGAATTTGGTGGTAAAGATTACGCAGGATTCGCAGCTTCGGCACTTACCCCCTGAGATGGCTCAGAGAATTGCCATGCGGTTGAAGGGCGCAGCTGCCGGAGTGACAGAAGCCGCATCGGGAGAATCGTCCAGCTCAAGCGCTGGAAACGGCCAAACGAAGAGAGAACAAGCGGCAGATTCGGTTTCCTCAGGAGCGGCGACCGGAGCCGGAATGGCAGCGAGAAGAAATGGCATGGGCGGCCCCCGCTCCGGGGGTGCGCCGGATTTTCAGCAGATACTCAGCCACGCGCCCACAGTTTCTCTGGCCGATCTTCACAAAGGCGATGCGGTCGTGATTCTCGCTACCGAGAGCAAAGACGGATCGGGGACCGCCATCAAACTGTTCAGCGGCGTCGAACCGATTTTGCAAGCTGCGCCCAACGCCGCTCAGGCGATGATGCTCGCGCCTTGGAGCCTTGGTGGACCCTCCGGGGACATGGGAGGCCCGTAGAACTGGCTGCGATTCCAGACGAAAGGTTCAAGGACGACTTACACCCAAAGATAAATGTAGCGGAAATGGAAATAAAAGGAATGAGAGTTCGGAAGTATCTGTTTATTGCACTCTATATTGCACTCTTGGTTTTTGGCTTGCACTTGTGCGCGATGCTCGCGGCGTCCCAGACGGCCACGGTTTCCCCCGCTTCGGGCTCACTGCGCGGGCAGGTTACTGATCCTTCTGGCGCCGCGATCGCGAGCGCTAACGTGGTGCTGATCCCGGCGGCCGCTCCTTCGACGCCTATCAAAGGACAAGCGAACGGGCAGGGCCAGTATGAATTCAACGGCCTGCCCGCAGGCCAGTACACGCTGAACGTCATCGCCCAGGGTTTTACCGTTTATGAAAACGACAATGTCGTGATCGCTTCGGGGCAGCCGCTACGTCTCAATGTCGCCATGACCATCGAGGTTGAACAGGAAAAGATTCAAGTCACAGACACCACTCCGACCTTAGATGTGAATCCGGCGAACAATGCCGGAGCCATTGTGATCTCGGGCAAAGAGTTGGAGGCCTTGCCCGACGATCCTGACGAATTGCTCACGGATTTGCAGGCGCTTGCGGGACCATCGGCTGGTCCGAACGGCGGCCAACTTTACATCGATGGTTTCACCGCGGGCCAGCTTCCTCCCAAGTCATCGATTCGAGAAATTCGCATCAACCAAAACCCGTTCTCCGCCGAGTACGACAAGCTCGGCTATGGCCGCATTGAAGTGTTCACCAAGCCCGGAACTGACAAATTTCACGGTCAGCTGTTCATGAGTGGAAATGATTCCGCGTTTAACTCGCCGAATCCTTTTGGTGGCGCAAACCAGCCGGGATACGATTCCACCCAGTTCAGCGGAAACATCGGCGGACCGATTAACAAGAAGGCTTCGTTTTTCGTCGATGCGCAACGGCGAAATATCAACGATCTTTCTGCCATCAATGCCCTCGCTCTGGATCCGGCCACGCTGGCCGCCAGTCCTCTTATCCAATCGGTTCCCAGTGAGAGACATCGCACCAATGTGAATTTGAGAACTGATTTCCAACTTAGCAAGAACAACACTCTGACCGCCCGCTACCAGTATTATCGCAATACCGAGAATGAGGATGGCATCGGACAATTCAATCTCGCGTCGCAAGGCTACAATTCGGATTCCACAGAGCACACGCTGCAAGTCAGTGACACGCAGGTGATCGGTTCCAAGATAGTGAATGAAACCCGATTTCAATACTTGCGCGAGATCACGAATCAATTTGCGCTGAATGCGCAGCCCACTCTTAATGTTTTGGGAGCGTTCGGTGGCGGAGGCAACAGCCAGGGAACGATTCTGGGCCATCAGGATCACTACGAACTTCAGAACTACACTTCCGTCATCCGCGGCAACCACACCATCAAGTTTGGGGCGCGGCTGCGCGGCATTCGGGACGCAAACAGCTCTACGTCAGGTTTTAATGGCACCTTCACGTTTTCCTCGTTGCTCGACACGGCGGCCGAAACAAGTTGTGTGCCCGTTGCCGGAGAGAAACCTTGTCCGGTTTCGTACGCGCATGCCATTCAGAACGCAGGAAACGCCGCCACGCCTATCGCTACCCAGCTCACCTACACCGTCGGGACTCCGCCTTTGGTAGTGGGAAATTTCGACGGCGGTCTTTATCTCCAGGATGACTGGCGCGTGCGCTCGAACATTACTTTCAGTTACGGCCTTCGTTTCGAGACGCAGACAGGTATCCAGGATCATGCGGATTTCGCTCCCCGCCTGGGTCTCGCCTGGGGCATCGGAGGAAAATCCGCGCCTCCCAAGATTATTCTGCGCGGAGGCTTCGGCATTTTCTATGACCGCTTTATGGAAGCGCAAATCCTCGAAGCCGAGCGGTTGAACGGCATTACCCAGGAACAGTTCGTCATCAATAATCCCCAGTGCCCTAACCTCACAGATCTTTCATCCTGCACCGGCGCGGTCATTCCGGCTACTCCCACGATTTATCAAATCAGCCCGCGGCTGCATGCGCCTTACACCATGCAGTCGGCAATCAGCGTGGAACGGCAGATCACTAAATCTGCAACTTTATCCGTTACCTACCTGAACTCTCGCGGCTTTGATCAGTTCCTTACCATCAACGCCGATGCTCCCTTTCCGGGCACACCGTGCAATCCGTCCTGCGCGATTCCCTCTGAAAATCTTTATCGCTACGTCTCCGAGGCGGTTTTTCGGCAGAATCAATTAATTACAAATACCAATGTGCGGATCGGATCCAGGATTCAGCTTTCTGGCTACTACGTGCTTAACTATGCCGACAGTGACACCTCTGGGGTTTCCAGCTTTCCCTCCAACTCGTACAACATCGGCGCCGATTACGGCCGCGCCTCATTTGACACTCGTCATCGGCTTTTCTTGATCAGTTCACTCTCTCTGCCCTTCAACTTTCGGCTGAGTCCGTTCATGATCTTAAGTTCGGGTTCTCCCTACAATCTGACCACAACCAACGACCTTAATAACGATTCCATCTTTAACGACCGGCCGGGTCTGGTGTCGACGGCGACATGCGCCGGAGTTGTGGCGCCTACTCCGCCCTCAACCACCTATTGCACACCTCTGGGAACGTTCGACGCGGCTCCAACCGCCGGCGAAAAAATCACTCCTATCAATTACGAAACTGGTCCAGCGCACGCGGTGGTGAATCTGCGGCTGACCAAGACGTTTGGCTTCGGCCCTAAAGTCAGCCGCCCGGCCGGGAGTCGTGGCGGAGATGGCGGAGGTGGGGGCCGAGGAATGGGCGGAGGTGGTGGCGGCGGCCCGCGTGGCCCTCTTTTCGGAGGAGGGGGAGGGGGACTAGGAGGAAACTCCAGCGGTTCCGATCGCCGCTACAGTCTCACCTTCGGAGTAACCGCGCGCAATGTTTTTAACAAAGTGAACTTAGGAAATCCCAGCGGAATTTTGGGATCACGATTCTTTGATACTCCGAATGGGCTCCAAGGCAGTTCCTTCTCAAATTCCGCCGCGAACCGGCGCATTGACCTGCAGGCCACTTTTAGTTTTTGATTTCGCGGCGGTGCCCAAACGATGAAAGCCTCTTCGCCGCTCCTGGTTCTGATGGAGGCATGTTCCCCGTGATTCGGTCTATTCAGTTATGCTGGAAGAGCGTGCGAATGTCTCCGGAATAATTTTTCCTTGCCTTTGATCCCGACAAGCAGACGTCAGTTTCTCCGCTCGGCTGTCGCTGCCGGCACGCTCGCCGTTGCCGGCGACGCAGTTTTGCTGGAACCAAACCGTCCTCGCATTGTGCGCCAGGATTTTGTCCTGCCTCGCTGGCCCGAACGGCTGGATGGTTTCACTGTCGCCCTGCTCAGCGATTTCCATTACGACCCTTATTTCTCTGCTCATCCCCTGCACACCGCCATTCCAATGGTCAATGACCTTCGCCCGGATCTCATCGCGCTTACTGGCGACTATGTGTCCGCGCCGTTGACCGGAGATAAGAAGAAAGGAGCCAGAGCGGCGGAACCGTGCGCTAGTCTTTTGCGACAGATGAACGCGCCTCACGGTCTCTGGGCAGTCATGGGGAATCACGACGACAGCACCGACCCCCAGCATGTAACCCGTGTCCTTGAGGCAGAGAACATCCGGGTTTTGGCGAACCAGTCGGAAGCGATCGAGCGAGATGGCGCGCGGATTTGGCTAGCGGGGGTGAATGATGTGCTGAGCAATTCAGCGGATTTGACCAAGACATTGCGCTCCGTGCCCTCCGGCGAAGCGGTCATTTTGCTCGCGCATGAGCCAGACTTTGCCGATCAAGCCGCACGCGTTCCCATCGACCTGCAGCTTTCCGGGCACTCTCATGGCGGACAAATCAGAATTCCCATGTTGCCGCCACTTTACCTACCCCCACTGGCGAGGAAATATGTTTGGGGTGAATATCAAGTGGGTCCGCTGACTCTCTACACGAACGCCGGGCTCGGAACGGTTGACCTTCCCGTGCGCTTCAATTGTCCTCCGGAAATCACGCTGCTAACGATCCGACCTCGGGCAAGAAAATAATGCAGGATTCGGCTGCGAATAGACGAGATTCAGCAGGAATTATGCAATTGCCTTCACATAGAGAAACGCCAACGGTCGGCGGAAGTTCTCCAACCACTTGATAACAATATACTTAAATGCGCCTCAAGGCTGGCCCCACAGTTGCCGATGGTTCCCTGGAGAGTTCCGTCGAATGCTGCGCATCTGGCCATGGTTTCTGATCCTCGCAGTTCCCGCTGCCAGCACTGCCTCCGTGCAAGTTCCCGTTTCTCTGCGGCGCGAAAGTGTGATCGCCGAACGCGAACGTCGGGTCTGGAAAACTCCCAAGCGGGCCGCCGAATTTAGAGACGTTCCCCATGTAAGTGCTAAAGCGCGATGTGAGGACACGCGGCCTCCACAAGCTATTACCACACCTGACCCTTTGCTGGTTCCAGCGGATACAGGACTGATGGTCAAAGTCAGCTTTATTGTTGGCACTGACGGCCGGGTGCATAGTCCTTTGATACTGCAAAGCTCTGGCCCGGTGGGCGACCGTAATGTTCTGCGAACTGTTCGTACGTGGAGATATCGTCCCGCCACCTGCAATGGAGTGCCCACTGAAGCGGAAGGCAAGATCGAATTTTCCCGTCGTTAGGATTCTCTCCGCGTGGGCTAAAATGGATTTAGGCGGCGGGGCGGCCCTGAATTGTGGAAAGAGATAGAGACAACAAACTCGGCAAGCCATCCGGCGTAACGCGACCGCAGGATTCCGACAGTACGGTTCCCACCATTGGCCCGCACAATCCCGCCCTGGGCGAGATTTATCAGCGTCTTTATCCAGAAATGCGGCGACCCAAGCCCAACCAGGAGGCGATTGCCGCGGCGCTTCAAGCCATGCAACGCCTCACCATGGAAGCGGATTCTGAAACCGTCGCGGAGGATGAAACGCCCGGCACCGGTTTCGACGCCCACGCGGCTTGCCGTGTTTGCGGACATCACAACCGCTCAGGCAACAAGTTTTGCGGCTCCTGTGGAGTTCTTCTGGGAACCGAGCCACCCGAGTCGTCCACTCGCGCCTCGCAACCTCTTGCCTCGTCGACTCTGAGTGTCGCCGATGAGGTTGCTCGTCAGGCCCCGCCACCAGCGCCAGAAGCCACGCGGGAGGTTCATCCTTCTCCAGATGCTCCACCGGGAACGCACTATTACCATCATCATTACCATCATCACTATTTCCAAGGTGGACAGGCCGATGCCGTGGCTCCGGCGCCGCGAGCCAACGCGCCTGAGAGTGCGCGCGAAGCCGATCGCTTGCGAGTTGCGGCCGCTGCTAAGGGCGAACCCATGAGCCGCGGCGAGGCTGCAGTGCGGCGTCTAACGCAGGAATGGGTTCTGGCTTGTAACACTCGCCAGCTTGATGAGTTGATCGAACTCTACGCCCCTGACGCGCTGGTGCTGCGCTCAAACCTTCCCGCGATTCGCGGCGCCATGGCCGTGCGCGAATTCTTTTTCGCCTCGCTCGAAGCTGGGTTGGGAGAAGTCGCTCTCGATCCCCTGCGTGTGGAAGTTTCCGGAGACCTGGCTCATGAGGTCGGGCGCTACAGCGCTCTGGTCCCGGGAACGGCCGGAAAACGTCGCGAAGAGCGCGGCAAATATCTTTGGGTGTTCGCCAAGCAGAGCAGCGGGGATTGGAAGCTGCTTGCAGAGTGCTGGTCGAGCGATTTGACGCTATCGGGTCCGGAGTCCGTGCCGAAGCCCGTTCCGTCAGTCAAACCGCAGCCGCGGAGAACCTAGTGGTTGCCTGCGGCCACTAACCGCCGATTACTCCTTCACCCCCAGTTTCCCCAACTCATTCCTCAATTGATCGAGAGTCTGCATCTGGATCGTACGCATGCCAAGCTTCGCGGCGCACTCCAGATTTAGCTCCCGGTCGTCAACGAAGCAACACTGTTCAGGATTGATCTGCGTGGTCTCAATCGCCAAGCGATAAATACCGCTCTCCGGCTTGCGCAGTCCAACAAAACAAGAGCTGACAAACAGGCGGAAGATTTCCCGCAACCCGTACTTCTCGATGCGGTGCAGGTTCAACTCGCGCGACTCATTGTTGAGGGTCCCCATGAAATATCTGCCGGAACCGGCCAGCGCACGCGCGAACCTGAGAACCTCCGGCATGGGCTGCGAGAGCGAGAACATGTAATCCCGAAATTCCTCGCGGCTGAAGGGACGATTGCGGTAAAACACGGTTCGTTCCAGATACTCGTCGAGGGAGATCTTGCCGCGCTCAAACGACGAAACTACCATCTCGTGCCGCGAGTGAAATTCTTCCTCATCCAGATGAAAGTGTTCCAGCGCAGCCATGCGCTGCGTGTGATCCCAGGCGTTGGAGAGCAGGACTCCTCCGACGTCCCAAAAAATGGCGTGAATGGCGGACACGACGATGCCTCCCCTTGTTACTCCGATTTTAAGCAATTCTTCAGTGTTTGTAGACCGTGGTGTCGGGATGGTAGTTGCGCCAGTCAAACCAATAATCTTTGAGCGCCGGTACCCGGTCAAGACACTTTCCTTGCCCGGGACCGGAAGTCGCGCAGCCCTGGAAGTTCCATTGGCTCGCGGTGGTCGCGTCGACCAGCGTCCAGTCTTTTGCATCTGCCTGCAGAAAAAATTCTGCATCATGCCCATCGATCTGGCTGACGAAGACGCGAAATGATTTGCCGTCGGGGCCGATCACAAGAAGCAGCGGCGTGCCATTAACGCGATCAAGAATGGGAGACTGTTTTGCGAAAGTTTCCCAGGGATACGCGCGAGCAGCCTCGTTGATGGTGAGTCCGACGACGACGTCGCGCGACTTGAGTTCTGTCCCGGAAAAACTTATAACGACGGGCAGCTTGGCGACGTCCGGCTCCCAATTGCTGTCGTAGTCTTTCGCGTATTTCGCTACCGGCGCGAGAACCCTGCCGCCAGGTGACTCGCTTCTCCACTGGCCAAAAGTGAGTTCGTCACTGAGAACAAGTTCGAGCGCTGCGCCTTGCAACGGCCCATAGATGGCCTTGCCGGTGATCTGCTGCCACCAGGTTCCGGTTTCGCGATCGCGCATCAGGAAATTCTGGTTGTTGATGCCGGCCAGATAAAAATGCAGCACTCTTCCGTTCACCGTTCGCGTCCACACCAGACCGGTGTGACAGAGCGTTCAATAAGTGACCGCGATGGGCACGCCTGCAACGACATCATTGAGGACGTGATGGTAAGCCATCTGGCTGATGGGATAGCCACGCGCCTCGCTGCCCATGCGGACGGCCATGATCATTTCCTTCGTATCGAGCTTGCTGTCTGCTTGCGCCAGGAATTGCGGGCCGTCGATGGGATGGAACATCCATTCGAAATAATTGAGGCGGGCCATGACCGCGGAGAACCCGACGACGAGTAGCGTTAAAACCAGGATTGATTTGCGCCAGCGGCTTGCCGTTCTCCATAGGGCGAGTGCGAGAACGAGGCAGGCGAGAGCGGCGATCAGCGTGCCGAGCGGCGCCCGCTGTCGAAGCGTCATCGCCAAAAGAAGGGCGCGCGGGCCCTGATGCCGGAAAGGTCGAATGATGAATGCGGGAATAAAGAAGAGGGCGACACTTATGAAGGCGCAAAATGAGTATGCGAACCACAATCCAGATAAAGACGGACGCTCACGACGGAGCGTCGGCGGGTATAGCGAAGAAGCCGGCATAAAATTGTTGCATTCGATTCTAACTCGTGCCGCACCGGAGCTATCCCAAATTGCTAGAAAAAAAGAGACCCCGATCGATGAGATCGGGGTCTAAGCGCTGTTTGCGTGCCGAGGCGTTTAGTACATCTCTTCGCGCGAGGCGACGAGTTGGTACTGCATATAGCTTCCGTAGTCCGCCCAGCAGCTGTTGTACTGGATAAAGTTGCTGCCGCCGCCGGCCCAATTAAGCGTCGGAGAGCCCAAAGCGGCAAGTTGTGAGTATGGGGCGGTTTGGCTGTTGGTATTGGCTATGAGCACCTCCCCATTGACTTGGGAACCGCCGCCTCCTTTGACGTTCATAATTCCCTGTCCGATGACCAGAATCAGACCATTAAAAGGAAAGTTCCCGTCCACGGTCAGCGTTCCGGTTACGACCAGCACTCCGGCGCCGCCGTTGACCTCCGCATCGCCGTTTATATAAGTGATCTGCGGGGCGGCGACGGTGCCGTAAGTTCCGCTGCACGACGGCGCTCCCACCGGAAGGCCGTTCATGCTGCAGTTGTAGGTTTTATTGGCTTGGTTCGCCATCGACTGTGCCAGTTGGTTTAGTTGAGCCGGAGTAGACCAGTTCGAACCGGGTGCCAAGCTGTTGGTGCTGGGATACTGGGCTGTCCCTGTGCCCTCGTTCTGCACCGAAGGGATTAAGGGGGCGGGCGGAAGCGGCGTGGATCCCGTGTACATATTATCGCGGTTGCTGGGGATATCAGCAATCATGTTGGTCACGCCGGTAGCGTCGCCTACGGCAATGGCGGGTACTACTGCCGGAGTCGGAGAAGTGCAGGCGGCTTGTCCACCGGGTCCCGTAAATGGCGTGTATGTACTATTGGGCGAAGGTAGCGCCTGATTGTTAGCTGGGTCGCCGCTGTTGTAGCCGTTGATACCGAAGTTATTAGAATTCGGCGCCTTAGTGAAGGTTGCAGCGGGCCCGTCAAGTGCCAGGCCTGCGACGGGCGGCGTGATCATGTAAGCCCCCGCCTCGTATTGCCCAACCCGTCTGCTGCCTGATGGCGTTACAGCCAGGGAGGTAATGAGATAAACGGGTTGAACATTGAAGCCGGCGTTTTTGGCGTCGGAGCACCAGGTGCCCAGTGGCACCATTTCGGTTACTACTCTCTCCTTAAGGAGAGTTCCGTCCCAACACACTTGCGCATTCGCGGGCTGGGCTGAATTTACCCAAGTATTGGAATTTAAGGCTCCTGGCGTTCCGGTGGTTCCATTCTGCTTCAGCGTGATCCGAACCCACTTGTACTTCAAGGCGGCCGCGGTGTTGTTGTTGGGTGACTGGCTGGCAACGGTTGTAATGCTTGCCGCGGGTACCGCGCCTGCGGCAGTACACGCTGTGCCTGGGGCAACCCATGTCACCCCCGAGCCGACGAATGACTCGTGGCAGAATTCATCGTCAAAATATTTGTTGGCAAATGTCTGGGGAGCAACGGTGTCCGTAGCCCCCGCGGGATTGAGGATGTAGACGATCGAGCCCGCCGAAGGGGGAAAAGTAGTCGGGAGAGGAAGTACCGGTCCGTAGGGCGCAAGATTGAGGGCGCTATTGGCTCGAAGCCGGTCACGTCCCTCTTCCAACCCGGCGCGCATGGCAAAGAACGCGGTTTGCGTGTCTTTGTAATTGGTATTGATCGAGGTTTCGGTGTTGGACATGTAGATCAGGCCCAAGCCGACGGCGGAAATCAGAAGCAAAGCCAGGAGGCTGAGGATCAGGGCCATGCCGCGTTCGTGTTTACGAAAGTTGTTTTGGCGCATTGAAGAAGACCTCCGTCTAGAAATTGTCTACCAGGCGAGCGCTGCCCACCAACGTGGTTACAGGTCGCACTCTGGTCTGTAGGTCGACGCCGGTGGTGGCGTTTGCCAGAAGATTGATGGTCAGGCGAATCGACTTGATACAAACGATAGAACTAACGCCGCAGGTCAATGTTTGCGTGGCACCGGGTGTTGTCTTGAGATCCACGGGCAGCGGGACGATGTTGCCAAATTGGTCATACGCCTGAAAGACCGGATAATCTTTGAAGGTGGTGATGGCGGCGTAATAGGCCGTGTTGGTAGCTCCCCAGGCGGTGTCGCCTGATATGGGGGCGCCGCCGCCGTAGGGCGCTGCGCCCACGGGCTGTCCGCTATTCACTACGTTTTGAAGTTCCTGGGTGAAAGTGGGCGTCTGCGCTTCGGGATCTCCGGCGACCTTTACTACCTCGCTGCGCTGAAGGGTGCAGGGGCAACTTGCGGGGGGATTGAGACCGTTGACATCGACCAGTTCATACTGGACCGAATCCACGACACCGGTACCATTCATGTCCCCTTCGAAAATAATTTTAGTGTTGTCGACGTGGACCAGGCCGACCGCCACGGCCGGATTAAAGGCCACGGTTTGCTGGGTGGCGTTCGAGTAGTCCGCGGGGCAGCTGACTCCTGCCGTGGCCACCAAGCGGCAGTTGGGATAACCCACCTGATGCAGGTCGCGCTCGAACTCATCGACGAACTCGCGGCCAGACTGAGTGAGATCGACCTTGACCTGTTCCGACTGGCTACGTTTGATGACCGTGTTGATCCCCTCGAATACAGCGCCCAGAACAACCGCAAGAACCGCACACACCAGCATCAGTTCGAGCAGCGTAAAGCCGCCTTGCAATCGAGTTGAGGTTTGCCGAAATCTCTTCATGTTCATAATCTGGCGCTCAGTCAATGATCGTGTGTAAAGTTGTGGGAATAGAGAAAAGCATCGGGCTGTGGTTGTTCTTTGCCGTAATCTGGCGCGAGGAGACGGTCAATTCGGCCATGTTTTGTTCATTGTCTACAAACATGACATTCCAGCGAACTTCATACGTGTCGCCGTTGCAGGTTTGGTAGTTCATGGCGTACCCGGCGTTAACGGAGGTCGCTAGCGCGGGGGCGGGCTGGGTCCAGTCAATGTCACCAACGTTAGCGGGAAAGGGGGCCGTGGCGGTGGTATATAAAGTAGCGCCATTTCCTGCGGGCCCATTGGCCCCAACCACTGAAGCCTGGTGCAGACTCGTGGCAACGGTAGTGCCACAGTCGTTGATCTGGACGGTTCCTGCCGTCGGATACGTCTGATACGTGGCAAACATCTCCAGGATTTCCTGGTCCAAAACGACCGCGGCGGTGTCATTCTTGTTGCGAGCGTCCGATTGCACGCCGGCGAGAATCATGCCCATAGCCCCGGTCATTCCAACTGCGAGCACGGTCATGCCGATCAGAAGTTCGAGCATGGTCATTCCGCGTTCGCGCAGTTTAGCGGCGCAAGTGTTTCCCGATACTCGGATAGGCGATTTAAGCATTTTGTTCCTCAATCCCGTTGTATCCAATTGCCAGCGCTACTGCAGGTCCAGATCTGAATGTGTCCGCTGGGGTTGACCACAATAGCGGCCCAGGGGATATTTCCGATAACGGCGCCTCTCGTCACAAACATCACAAATCCTTGACCCGGAATCTGCGCGCAGGCGTTACCAGCCCCGATGCAAGGCAATCCGCGAGCGCTGAAGCTTGGAGCATCTGCTGCCGGATCTACAACGAATTTCAGACTGGTGAGAAAGGCGGTTTCGTTGGGGGCGCCGCTGCCGGGACCCTGATGAATCGTTATGGTTGAGTTGTAAGGTAAAACGGGATTCCCGTTGACGTATGCCGCCCCGCTGGGCGTGCTTATAAAGTACATGGATTGGCCCGAAGGCAGTGTGCCAGGAATAAGCGAGTAGAACGTGTTCTGTCGGACCGCCTGGATGCGCGCTGATTGTAAGAGGCCGCTGAGGTCGGTCGCGACGTATCGCAGGCTGATATCGTTGACAACAGTCATCATCCTCGGCACACTGATGGCCGCCAAGATCATGATCACGGCGATGACTAGCATCAACTCGATCAGCGAGAAGCCTTGCGTTTTCTTCTGTGTCTTCGAATCCAGCATAGTGAGAAACGCTCTCTAGTACCGCTTCGCGGGGATGTCCCCCGCTTCCTGTCATCGTAGGGGTGGGCTGGGAAAGGGTCAAAGCACGACAGTTCAGTAGCGGCATATTGGGCTTTTGTAATCACGCTGGTTACGAATGTCACTCGCTGAGAACAGTTCACTTAGAGCGTTTCGAGAGCCAATCCCCGGCATTGGAAGATGACCGCGGTAACTTGTCGCCCGAACCGTTGTGAATCTAGGATCGAAGTCGGATGAATCTCTCGACGTTATTGGTGTGCGCGGACGTGGCAGCAGTGGATGTGTTGCGCCGCGTCGTGGAAGAACTCGACATGAAGGTGGAGTTGTGCGCCGACCCGGCCCGCGCCGCCGTGAGATTGGCGCAAGAGCGTTTTGATTTAATCGTGCTGGACTGCAAAACAAAGAGAGATGCAATTGGTTTGCTGATCGGGAGCCGTTCGTCGCGGCTTAATGACAATACTCTGGCTGTGGTCGTAGTCGAGGGCCAGGAGAACAGCCGAGAGATGTTTTCTCTTGGTGTCAACTTTGTGGTGTACAAGCCGATTGCCTACGAACGCGCGCTGAGCAGCCTGCGCGCCGCGCAAACCTTGTTGCACCGGGACAAGCGCTACAAGGCCCGGGCGCGTGTGCATACCCAAGCGACCGTAGACTATGCGGGCGGGGAACAGACCAGAGCGACGCTGGTGGACCTTGCGGAAGACGGAATGGCAGTCAACTTCGGTACGAAGCTGCCCCCGACCTGCAGAGTTTATTTTCAGTTTCAACTGCCGGGACAGAAGTCGACGGTGCGCCTTTCCGGTCAAGTTGTCTGGCAGGATTGGAATGGACGTGCGGGAGTTCAATTTGTCGATGTGCCGCAAACTTCGCGGCGCATTCTGAGCGAGTGGTTGCAGAAAACCCTGAACGTTCCCTCGAACGGCGAATTGCCTTCGCGGGTTGTGAATGCGGAACCGTCCGCTCAGCCGAGTGCCGTGTTGCCCGCGAGCAGGCCGACCGAGAAGCACGAAGGCGAGAAACACGAAGGGAAGGCTCGCGAAAGGGAAGCAGTGGCTCGATTACGGTCTGAGCCGGACAATCGCCGCGGACAAACCAGGTACGCCTGCCGCTTGGGCGCGGAAGTATTCCAGGCGGGAAGCTCAGTGCGAAATTACTGTCATCTCAGCGATCTGAGCCCCGGGGGATGCTATCTGGAAATGCCGATTGTGTTCGCGCAGGGGGCGCCGGTTGAAATCACGGTACGCACGCACGAGATGAAGCTGCGCCTGAGCGGTGAAGTGAAGGCCTCGCATCCCGGCTATGGTATGGGCATCTCGTTCAAACTGAATACCAATGAAGAGCGGAGCGGAGTGCAGCAATTGATCGACTTCGTGGCCGCCGCTGCACCCAGCAGCGAATAGCTACTTCGTGGCGGCAGTTTCGTCCGC
>Ga0307478_10000971_pt1 | contig 26754 bp, 24 predicted proteins | sample atmos_gasesECM4C_2_FD_203713 | JGI IMG/M metagenome (GOLD analysis project Ga0307478, IMG submission 203713) | Hardwood forest soil microbial communities from Morgan-Monroe State Forest, Indiana, United States - atmos_gasesECM4C_05 | ecosystem: Environmental > Terrestrial > Soil > Temperate...
GAGGTTGGCCATCCTATGGCTGGCTTCGTCGGAGGCTTTGGCAACCTTGCCCCGGTAGAGGTCCGGCACAATCGCCCGGTACCCTGCTTCGGCGAGCCGGTCGGCGGTCTTCTTGATTTGCTCGTTTAGCCCCCACCACTCCTGAATGCACACAAATCCGTCGGCGCCCGCTCCCGCCTGGGGAGTCGCCAGATAGCCGGGACACGTTTTTCCGTCCGGCCGTTTGAACTGCAACATTTCACCCATGATGCCCTCCGGTCAATATAGTTTCCAAGCGTTATGTTATGACAAGGGCTGGGCTTTTGTCTGAACTCCGCCTCAGAGCAGAAACGGGTCACCGAAGAGCCCGCCGATTCCCAGGGGCCCGGCTCGATAAAGCCAACGCGAGTTAGCAAGAGGTCGGGCGTTGAGGAATTGGTTTACTTTCCATTGCCCCAGCTCCTCAAACGCCACTTCATTGCTTCAAGAATCCTAACTTGCTTGCGTGGCGGCCCTTTCGCGCACCCAATGGTGCTATCTCGCCCCCTCTGCGATAATAGCTGCACTTCCCTTGGTGCTCGAACTGAGGCTTACGTGACCGGCGCAGACACAAAAGAAAAGTTCTGGAGCGGCAACGACATCCGCGAAGCCTTCTTGCGCTTCTTTGAAAGCAAGGGCCACCGGCGGGTGCGCAGCTCGTCGCTGGTACCGCATGGGGACGCGACCCTGCTGTTTACGAACGCCGGGATGAACCAGTTCAAGGACGTTTTCCTGGGCCTCGAAAAGCGCGATTACACGCGCGCGACCACGGCACAGAAATGCGTGCGCGCCGGCGGCAAGCACAACGACCTTGAAAATGTCGGCTTCACCAAGCGCCACCACACCTTTTTCGAGATGCTCGGCAATTTTTCCTTCGGCGATTATTTCAAGAAGGACGCGATTGCCTATGCCTGGGAATTGATCGCGTCTCCTCAATGGTTCGGCATCGCGAAAGAAAAATTGTACGTAACCGTTTTTGGCGGCGCGGAAGTTTCGCCCGGGAATATTTTGGGTGTGGATGAAGAAGCGAAGCATCTTTGGCAGACGCAAAACGTTCCCGCTGGCCGCATTTTCGCCATTCCGGGTCTGAAGGAAAACTTCTGGGCCATGGGCGATACCGGCCCCTGCGGCCCCTGCAGCGAAATTCATTACGACATGGGCCCCGGCGCCTCTGACGAAGGCCACACCGATTGCAAATTTCCCTGCGACTGCGGCCGCTACGTCGAAATCTGGAACTTGGTGTTCATGCAATTCAACCGCGATGCCAGCGGCACGCTTACTCCGCTTCCAAAACCGTGCGTCGATACAGGCTTGGGCCTCGAACGCGTCGCCGCGGTCCTCCAAGGCGTCATCTCCAATTACGACACGGACCTTTTTGTGCCGCTGTTGAAGCACGCGGCTGAACTATGCCGTGTCGATTATGAAAAGGAGATCCGCGCTGAAGCCGGAAAAGGCGGCGCCGCGTCGTTGCGAGTAATCGCCGATCACGCTCGGGCAACGACTTTCCTCATCGCGGATGGTGTTTTGCCATCGAATGAGGGTCGGGGCTACGTCCTCCGAAAGATTATGCGGCGCGCCATCCAGCACATACGCAATCTTGGAAGCGACGCGTTCTTCTTCCCCATGGCTACGGCCGTACTTGGAGTAATGGAAGTCGCCTACCCCGACCTGAAAGAAAACTGGACTCGAGTCGTGCAGGTCATGGAAAACGAAGAGAAGAGATTCGGTCACACAATTTCTGTGGGATTGAGAAAACTTCGGGCTGAAATCGACCAGCTGAAGTACGACCACAAGCTGACCAAGTCCATTGCCGCAGCACCTGAAGCTTGTGAGCAAACCGCAACAGAGACTAAGGCTTTCACGTCCCTAGCTTCGGGGGGCTTGCTATACCCAGGCGAGTCCGCTTTCAGGCTCTATGACACTTATGGACTACCGCGCGACTTCATCGAAGATGTCAGCCGAGACGCAGGAATCCCGGTCGACTGGAAGGGCTTTGACCGCGCGATGGAGGAGCAAAAGAAACGGGCGCGGGCCTCGTGGAAGGGTGGGGCGAAGGAAGCGGCGAATCCGGCTTATGCGAAATTGGCGGAGACGTTTAAGACGGAGCCGGATTTCTACCAGGGGACGAGTACGAAGGATTGCCGCATCGAGGCGATTGTCACCAAGAGCGGAGCGGTCGCCGAGTTGAAGGCCGGCGAGAGCGGAGAAATTGTTCTGGACCGCACGGCGATTTATGCGGAGTCCGGCGGGCAGCTGGCGGACACTGGGGCGTTCTACGATAACTCGGAATCGCAACTGCTCGCGGAAGTGCAGGGCGCGTTTTATCCCGTCGCAGGGCTGGTGGCGCACAAAGTTCTGGCGAAGGAGACGCTTCGCGTCGGAGATCGCCTGGCCGTCGTTGCGGATGCGGAGCGGCGGGCGCGAATTATCCGCAATCACACGGGAACACATCTAGTGAATGCGGCGCTGCGAAATATTCTGGGGACGCATGTAAAACAGTCCGGCTCGCTGAATGCTCCCGAGCGGCTGCGCTTTGATTTTTCGCATTTCGCGCACGTGGATGCGGAACAGTTGCGCGACATCGAGCAGCAAGTGAACGACGAGATTCGCCTTAACACAGTAATCGAAACGAATGTCACTTCGCTTGAAGCAGCACTGGCTTCGGGGGCCCTGGCGTTTTTCGGCGACAAGTATCCGGAGCACAACGTTCGGGTGGTAACCATTCCCGACCCGCGCGCGGCTCGCGGCTTCTACTCGAAAGAACTTTGTGGCGGCACGCATGTCCAGCGCGTGGGCGACATCGGCGTGCTCAAAATCGTCAGCGAAGAATCCGTAGCCGCCGGCGTCCGCCGCATCGAAGCCGTCACCGGCATCGGCGCCTTAGAGCATTTTCAAAAGCAAGCCGACATCCTGCGGCAAATGGCAAGCCAGCTCAACGTGGGGGAGGACAGCGTCCTCGCCCAAGTCGAGAAGCTGTCCGAGACTGCCAAGCACCTTGAAAAGGAGCTGGAAGCTCAGAAGCGCGAGGGTGCGCTCAGCCAGATTGATGAGCTGGCAGGGCGGGTGCAACTTGTTAAAGGGATTAAGGTTATCGCCGCGGAAGTACAAAATGTTGACCGCGAAGGACTTAGGCAGCTCGTCGATGCTTTGCGGCAGAAAATAGGCTCCGGAGTGGTAGCTTTGGGCATGCCCGAGGACGGCAAGGTAGCCCTGATCGTCGGCGTCACCAAGGATCTGACCGCTAAAGTCCATGCTGGCAAGCTGATGCAAACCTTGGCACCCATGGTAGGCGGCAAAGGGGGTGGCCGGCCTGACCTCGCCGAAGCTGGCGGAAAAGACACAACTGGCCTAAGATCGGCCTTAGAGAACGTCCCCTCCCTGGTGGAGGCCTTGTTATAATCTGGTGAGGAACGGCCCGCCTTCAGGAAGGTGGGCCGTACGGGCAGGATCGTTGCGCTCCGACTTGTCGCCACCTGGCAAGGCGGCAGTAACCCCAAGGGCTTCAGCACCATGGCCGGTAGGACAGGTCCGGGTGCATAGTACGGAAGTCGCATTGACCCCACCGAATCACTATCGAATAATGGTGGAGGCGTGATGCGAATATCTCGTATACCTTACCGCAAGGGCATGATGCTTAGACGCGAGACAAACCGGGGATGGCTGAATGCTACGACGCTAGCTGCCTGCGCGGCTCTTGGCGCGGCGTTTTTCACATCGCTCTTTGCAGCCAGCGCCAGCGCCCAGATCGCTCGAGTCGTTGACGATTCGGGACGGCAGTTTTTTGTAAACGCGGAACCGCCCGTAAAACCCAATCTGAACGCCACTAAAGCGCGCCCTAATATCTATTTGCCTGCGGAATCTTCCTTTACCGGACACAGCCGCCCAGCGATGGAAATCGGCCGCGACGGCGTGGAAAAGCTCGTTCGCGAGGCATCGGACCGCCACAGCGTGGATCCCGCGCTGGTCCGCGCGGTAATCGAAACAGAATCCAACTGGAATCCCAAAGCGTATTCGCGCAAGGGAGCCGGCGGATTGATGCAGTTAATTCCCACGACGGCCCAGCGCTATGGCGCCTACGACGTATTCAACCCACAACAAAATATCGACGCCGGGGTTAGTCATTTGAAGAGGTTGCTAGAACGATACAATGGCAACCTCGATTTGGCGCTGGCGGCGTACAATGCGGGAGAGGGCGCGGTCGACCGGGCCCACGGCGTCCCCGCGTTTCGAGAAACGCAGAATTATGTGCAGCGAGTACAGAACGCCTACTTCCGGCCGGGATCGGGACGCCTTCCCGATGCCTTCATCAATCCCCATGCGATCCACCGCGACGTTACCCCGGATGGCCGCATCATATTTACGAACGAATAGAAGCCGTTTTAAGCTGTTCGTTTTTGCTTGTTAGTTTTCGGGGCCGCTATTGCAGGCCTCGAAATTTTTGATTGTATTTTTGAAGTGAGTTTACGTTTCCGGCTACGATAGAGTGGCGTTTGGGGGAAGTAGTTGATGTTGGGGGCGCAAAAAATTTTGCACAAGAGCTTCGCCCGTCTTTCGCCGGTTTTTGCGGTGGCGGGCGCAGCGTTGCTGTTGGCCTCGGCTACGCCCGCTATAGCGAATGCGGGAGCTGCGAACGCGGGTACCGCGTCAGTGCGGCGGCAATCCGCGTCTACGCAATTCGCGCGCGCCGAAGAACAGCGCGCGGCCCTGAACAGCAAACCCCCGGAGAAACGCACGCTCGCGGATTACAAACAAGCAGTCGCCGGCTATCGGCGAGTCGCTCTGATTACGGCGCGGGCCCCCGAAGTGGCTGATTCCCTGCTGGCCATTGCGGAACTTTACGCCGAGATGGGCGAGCGTTTTGGGCGAAGCTACTACCAGTCGGCGGCCGATTCCTACCAATTCCTGGTGCACGAATATCCGACGAGCAAGTATTGCCAAGATGCCATCCTGCGCATGGCGAAGCTGCAGCGCGACCAACTGGGGGATTCCGCGCTAGCCAAAAAGACCTACGAAAATTTCCTGAAGAAGTATCCGCGTTCACCGCGGAAACGCGAAGCGCAAGAAGCGCTGGCGGAACTGGCGCTGTTGCAGAACAGCGACGCTCCTGCCGCCACGACGAGCGCGGCGGCAAATTCGAATGCAGCTCCACCAGCCGCCGAGGAAATGCATTTCGCTGCTCCCGTGCACTCCGGGGGAAAGTCCGCTGGCCGAACGCCATCAGGGGATCGGCCGTGGGTGCGGCGGATTCGCGCGGCCGCCAACGGCGATGCGACGCGTGTGACCATCGATCTTGACGACAGCGTGCAATATGTTTCCGGACGCATCGCCAATCCGGACCGCATCTTTTTCGATTTGCATGTGGCGCGGCTGACGCCGGAAGTAGCACACGGAAATATTCATGTGGACGGCAGCTTGTTGACAGCGGTACGCGTGGCGCAGAATCATAATGGCGTGGTGCGCGTGGTGCTGGACGTGAATGGCGTGAGGGATTACACCGCTTCGCTGACGAACAATCCGCCGCAACTGCTGATCGATCTCTACGGAAACGATCCGGCAGCGACACCGGTGCGAACCGCCAAGGAAACAAAGACGCAGCCGCCAGCGACGAGCGTTGTGAATGACAGCGCTGCGGCAAGCGGAACGCGTGCGGCAGGAATAAAATCAGCAGAGGACGCGGACTCCAGTTCAGAGCAACCCGCGGAAACCTCAAAGAGCGCCATCGACAACACCATTGGCGGAATGAGCGCAACGGGAACTTCTCCAGCGGCGCCGCGCAATTCCCTTCCCGGCGCAAAGAGCTCCAAATCAAGTTCTACCAAAGCCACGGCCACGAACGCCAAGCCAGATTTGATCAAACCTGCGAGCGTGCCGTTGCCCACCCGCGACGGACAATCCACCTTGACGCGCGTGCTGGGCCTAAAAATTGGCAGGATCGTGATCGATCCGGGTCACGGCGGCCACGACACCGGAACGATTGGCCCGACGGGGTTGATGGAGAAGGATCTGTGCCTGGATGTGGCGCTGCGGCTGGGAAAAATCATCGAGCAGCGGCTGCCCGGCGCGGACGTGGTGTACACGCGATCGGACGACACGTTCGTTCCGCTGGAGGAACGCACCAACATTGCGAACCAAGCCAAAGCCGACTTGTTTATTTCCATTCATGCCAATTCGAGCCGGGACCATGCGGCTCGCGGCATTGAGACGTATTACCTGAACGTGAAGGGCTCGGCGGAAGCGATGGAAGTAGCGGCGCGAGAGAACGCTTCCTCGCAAGAAGGCGTTCACGAGTTGCAAGACATGGTGATGAAAATCGCACGGACGGAAAAGCTCGACGAATCCAAGGAACTTGCCGAAGACATCCAGGACTCCCTCTCCAAGCGGATCGAAAAGACCAGCAAGCCGGTGAAGAATCGCGGTGTGCGGAGAGCGCCTTTTGTGGTGCTGATCGGCGCGGACATGCCTTCGATCCTTACCGAGATTTCGTTCTTGAGCAATCCGGCCGACGAGCAACTGTTGAAAAAGCCCGAGCAACGGCAAAAGGTGGCCGAAGGGCTGTATCAGGGCATGGCCAGCTACCTGGAGAGCATGAACAGCGTCACCATGAACGAACCTCTGAAGCCCGGCGCCGGACACCCCGCGCCGCCGGCCGTGCAACAATCTCGCAACCAAAACTAGCTTATGGGTGTCTAATAGAAGCCGGGATGCGAAAGCTTTACTTCATTGGCGTTGTGATTCTGGCCCTCGCCGAGGCGCCCTATGCGTTTGCCCAAAAACAAGTGCTTCCCCGCCAGTTCGGTACCTGGACTTGCCAACCTGACGCCGGAGAAGCGGATTTCTCTAAGACTCGGAACTTCTCTGATTTATCGAAGGAAGCTGGTTACGCCGGCAGTGAATCCTGCGATTACCTTTCTGGGACTGGGGCAACCAAGATTTATGTGGGCTTAGAGAAATATCGCGATCCCAGCAGCGCGTACGAAATGTACACCGCGTTGATTCGTCCCGATATGCATCCATCGACGCTGGGCCGGACTTCCGCCGTAGATGGCGACAGATTGTTTGCGCTGCTAGGCGGATTCATTCTGGAGGTGCGCCCGACGCCGGCGATTTCCGATGCGGACTTGGCGGCGCTGGTAAAATCCGTGAGCGGCGAAGCCGACCAGACTCCGCTGCCGCCGATCCGCGCTTACTTGCCGACAGGGTTCACGGACGGCACGCAAAGATATGCGCGTGGGCCGGCGGGGTTCCGTAACGCGATTGCGGCGTTGCAGCAGGACGAATTTGCAAACCTAGCCGAGGAGACGGGATTTAATTTGGATGCCGAGGCGATGTTTGCGCATTACCGTCAAGGAAAAAATGAGGCGGTACTGCTGCTGATTGACTACCCCACGCCGCAGCTAGCGGAGCAACACTTGCGGCACTTGGAAGAGGCGATCTCGCCGGCCGCGAAGCAGGCGGGAACAAGCATTGAGCGCAAAGCCACGCTGCTGTCGCTGGTGCTGCGGCCTACCTCGGCAGGCTACGCGAAAGTGCTGCGGAGCGCTCTGAATTATGAGACCGAAATGACCTGGAACGAACCGCACCAAACGGTGACCGATCCGCCGTTGCTGTCAACGATCGCCAAGATTTTCATCGCCACGGGCATATTTATGGTCATTGCAGTGGTGCTGGGGGCGGCGTTTGGCGGTGTGCGATTGTTGACGAAAGTCTTTTTCCCCGGCAAAGTGTTTGACCGGCCGGAGCAGATGGACGTCCTGCAACTCGGCCTTTCCGGAAGAAGAATTAATTCCCGCGATTTCTACTAGACCACCTCTGGCAAACGACCCGCAGTAATAAAAATGGAATGAATTCCCGCTGAATCTCAAGTAGGATTCACCCATGGCGCCACACGTTTTATCGCGACGATCGTTTCTGGCCTTTTCGGCAGTGATGCCATGGGCTCTTTCGGCACGCGCAACGAAATCCATTCCCACCGGGTTGGAACTTTACTCCGTGCGCGATGCGCTGAAAAAAGATCCCGAGGGCACGGTGCGGGCTGTAGCCCAGATGGGCTATCAAGGCGTCGAGTTCTATGCGCCCTATTTCGAATGGACCGAGAGCCAAACAAAGCAGATGAGAAAGCTTCTGGACGATCTGGGAATCCGCTGCTTTTCGACGCACAACGATAGTTCCTATCTGAGCCCGGAAAAAATCGGCCGGGCGCGCGACTGGAACCTGATTTTAGCGAGCAAGTACTTGGTGATGGCTTCTTCGAATCCGAAGCCCGGTCTGGACGGCTGGAAAGCTGTCGCCGAAGCGCTGAATGTGGCGGCCGATGAGCTTGAATCATCGGGCCTGAAAGCCGGGTATCACAATCACCAGAGGGAGTTTACGCCCCTCGAAAACCAGCGCCCCATCGAAATCCTCGCCAAGAATACAAAGCCATCGATCATGCTGCAACTCGATGTGGGCACTTGCGTGCAGGCCGGTTCCGATCCGGTGGCGTGGATTCGCGCCAATCCGGGCAGAATCCGCTCTCTGCATCTGAAGGATTGGTCGCCCGACCCGGAGAAGGGTTACAAGGTCTTGTTTGGAGAGGGCGCTGCCAAATGGAAAGACATTTTTGAAGCGGCGGAAAGCGCCGGCGGAGCCGAGTACTATCTCATTGAGCAAGAAGGCAGCCGGTTCCCTGAACTGGAAACCGCGCGACGCTGCCTGCAGTCATTTCGCCTTGTCCATCCCGCTTGATACTTGCTCGCGCAACTTGCCCAGTCCTGACCGTCCGACACTAGGCCGACCGAGATGGCACACCGCAGGTTGAAGATCTCGCGCTCATTCCATCAAGCAGCAGCGATCAATCGCGACAAGTCTTGCTTTTCCGAGGTTTCCTTGGCGGCCCCCAAGCAAAACACCGCGCCCATTCTGGTACTCCAGCATATAGAAGCGACAGCAAGCGCCGCACATCCAGAAATACTGGACGGAATGCGTGTTGGGAAGCTTTTGGCCGGGTGGATGGTCCTTATGGAAGCAAGAAAAAAAACGGCCCCGCCGATAGTCGAAAGGCGCGCGACCATTCGGGTTGCCACAAACCGAAAACATGAAACCCCTCAAGGCCGCATCCCGCTGGAGGTCAGCGACCGCTTACGAACTTCGCACGCACGTGGACCTTGGGATGTTCAGGGTCCCTGAGGCGTTCTGCCTGGTCACGTTCCAGCCCGGCGATCGTGGTCTTCAACCATTGCGCCACGGCAGTTTCCAATTCTTCTCTCGTGCCGTATTTGTAGAAGAAATCGACCGTTTCCTTTTGCTCGTTCAGGTGAATGTGGCGGCAAGGAATTTTCTCAGCCTGAAAATCCTCCGGCACGAACTGCATCAAGACGCATTCGTTGCATGGCTTTCGCTCTTGAGTGCCGAAGTTCAAACAGGTCGGCGAATCCTGAAACATCAACTGCGGACGCCAAGGGGCGCGCGCGGAGCCGTGATAACCGCCCTTTAGGAGAAACTCCAATTCCGCCTTCATGACTTCCAACCGGTCCCGCGGCTCAATAACCATGAGACCCACCCCTTGCATTATGAAGTTTGTCGCGGCACGGTCCGGTTCACTAGGACGAACATCACTTTTCCCGGTGATGCGCGCTCCCTTTTTCGCCTTCGCGATCACCCGGTCCTGCGTTATTGCGTCTGGTGCTTGAAGAACTCCACTTGGCGCAAGGGTTTCTTCGCCAAATCTAGAGTCTTGTACGGACCTCCCAGATTCTTGCCCTTGCCGCGAAAGGGCTTGGTATCCGCCTTTCACTCTCTTGATCATGGCAATCTCCCATCCTTCGCGGATCTGCCACCAGCGAACATGGCAGTTCTTAGCCGCGGACCGTAAGGACTGGACAGGGGGCATGCGCGACCACGTCGTAGGCGATGCCGCGTTCGACGCGAGTCGCAAATCCCGGCAAGGTGTCCACGCCGCGGACACCCAGGACGATCAAGTCCGCGTCGCACCATTCTGCTTGCGCGAGGATCTGATCGGCCGGTTCGCCATGCTCTACCTTTGGTTCTGGCCGGCACCGCAGTTCCGCGTCCGTGGGCACCAATTCCTCGAGCCCGTGGAGTGCCTCGGCAACGGAAAGTCCGCCCGGCCGGATTTGTTTTCCTGTCTTGGGTGTCGGAAGCACATGCAGGAGAACTAGTCGCGCCTGATTTTCTTGGGCCAGCGACACCGCGTACGGCGCGGCCACTCCGGATACGGTGTTGAAATCAGTCGCGAAAAGCACACAACGAAATCGCCCGCCATTGTGAGCGCCACTCCGCACCGCCGGACCAATCGTCAGCACCGGAACATCCGTCTGGCGGAAGACTTCCTCCGCTGCCGAACCGAGCACCGCCTTTTTCAGGCCAGTTCGTCCGTGAGTTCCCATCACGATCAGGTCGAACTCGCGCTCTGTCAGTGTTGTCGAAAGCACGGGCCAAACTCCGACGCCGCGTTCGATAAGGGTTTCACTCGGCAGGCCCGCGAGTTGTGCGTCCACTTTTTCCATCTCTGCTCTTGCTACATCTTCTTCATTGTCGAGCAGCGACAGAGACATATCCGCGGCAAGGTACGCAGCCACGGGCGGCAAGAGGACATGCAAGGTAGTCAACTTTGACCCGTACGAACGGGCGATCATGGTCGCGAATGGAAGCGCGCTTACGGAAGCTTCGGAAAAATCGGTCAAGAACAGAATGTTCTCGAGCGGGATTAGTTTGTTGGCTGGTACGATGGACATGCCGCCCTCCACCGTTCAGTTTGCCTTGCTGGACTCGAGACTTTCCGTGATTCCGGGCACGCTTTCAGGTGACCTCCGTCACTTTCGCGGTCACGGATTTTGTCGCTTTCGGGATGTAAAGTAGCGCCGCAGGAATGCGCCTACGGCCTAGCACCTGATTCGAGAGAGCCCAGCGATAGTGCTTAGCGCTACCGGGCTGCGCAAGGGATCTCTAGATAGTCACCTAGAGAGTCGCTCGAATATCGAATACAACGGTCAGTGTGTCGACAACGCGGCAAGGGCCATGAGTAAGTCCAGGCGCCCGTTGCCCAAACCCTCGCCCACATATTGGGCATGGGCCACGGCGGAGGCAGCCATGGACTCATCGATTTCGCTTCGCATACTGTGCATCAATGCAGCGGAACCTGAAACAAATGGCGCACTGAAGGAGGTTCCCCATCCGGCGGCGTAAGTGCTGAAGGGATAGGTAGTAACAATCGCCTCGCCAGGGGCCGTCACCCACACGATGGCATCACCGTAGTTCGAAAACGTCGAGCGGTTATCCAGATCGTCCGTGGACGCCACACCCATCACGTCGTTTTGCATCCCCGCCGGGTAAACCATCATAGGAGGTCCCTGGCCCTCATTTCCCGCCGACGCAGCACAAACCACATCGTGCTTGTTGGCGTAATCGAGAGCATGCTGGAGCCCTGGTGAACTGGTACTGAAGTCGAAACTCATGTTGATCACGTTGGCGTTGTTCTCGACAGCGTAATAAATGGCCCGCAGAATATCGGAGAGGTATCCCGTGCCATTCGAATGAAAGGTCTTCAAGGGCAACAGACGGGCGGTCGGGGCCACCAGGTGGATAACGCCCATCACCATGGTGCCATGCCCGAACGCCGCGTATTGCGGATTCCCGTCAAGAACTGCCGCCGAAGACTGGTCCAGAACCGCGGCACTGGATTGATTCACGACGGCTGGCTGACAATTCGGGCAAGGCCGCGGGGCGGGCCCGGCAAAATCCCTCAGTTCAGAACCACCCGGCTGGTTGCGCGTAAAGTCGTAACCTGGCAGCAGAACGCTTTTCAATGCCGGATGGTTGGGATCCACGCCGGTATCGATGTCTGCGACGATACCTGCCCCCGTCACGTGAAACGTGTGCTGCGCGGATTGCACATGCACGATCTGCGAAGCCGGCTGGTTGACATAACCGTTCCACACTGTCGTCCCGAAGTATTTTACTGGAGCATGGTTGGTTAGACTGGGAGGCGGAGTCGTCACTACGTTCAGCCCACCGTTGACTAGGTTTATCAGCTGATCGACCTCAGCACTCAAGGTTCCTGGGAGTTCGTTGAGGAGATTCAGGAAGGTGGTTGGGTTGATGGTGCTCGGAGTCGTTAGCAGGAAGGTGTGGTTCAGCGTTCCATCAATGGCGCCCACCACGTTGCAGTCAAGGAGATCGCAAAACAGTTCGAGCGTACTAGAGGCTAGCGTGGTCCGGACGATAAACCGATTGTTCGCCATTGCAGGCGTTGACCAGAGCAAGGCCAGCAACATAGCTGCAAACCGCATTCGGCGCTTCATTACTCACTACTCCTTTCTATTCCCTCTTGGCAGTTCTGTCTCTAGCGTTATGGTTCCGACGGGTTCAAACCTCGAAATTCAGTCCTTATTTCTTGGTTTTCTTCCGGGAATCATCCTTGCGAATGAACATCAACCGGGGCCTTCCCTTTCCTTTGGTGGCAGCTAGTCGCTTGCCGTCAACAACTTCAAGGGGGACACCCGGTGCGCGCCCCCAGCGGAGGGAAGCGCGGCGGGTATACCATTCCTACTGGCGCATCATTAAGATGGGAAAGTGATGAGGAAAAAAGTAGGCAAACCATGGAAATTTGGACCGGGTAAGGACCCTATTGAAAGCTATTGGCCTAGCCCCAGGCCCAAAGGGTAGAATGAGCGTCCCAGAATGGGAAAAGCTTACTCCAGGCACCCTCCGAGCCAGGTTGCGAGCCCACCCAACTAAGGTGTTTACCTGAGGCCCGTTCAGGGGTTTACTTGATTGAGGAAGTGGGTCTCGGATGGTATTGAATATCAAGCTCTTTACGCACTCTCCGCGGCAGCTTGGTCCCCAGCCGGGCTGTGCGCGCCCAGGAGATAATCTTAATGTCGAAGCGAGATGCCACAATCACGGCCCCAGACCAGAAGCGTGCTGAAGAACCCTCGGAACTTCTACGAGAATTGGTGGCGCACTTGCGTCAGAATCGAACGCAGCTGCGCGAAGAATGGGTCGTGCGCATTTCGGAGACGCGCCTGCTCACCGCGATGACCAAAGAAGAGATCTTCGCGGAAGCGACGTCGGTATACGACAGCTACGTGGAAGCCCTGGAGACCGAGGCCTTTGAAGCGCTGCAAGCTTATGCGCGAAACCTTTCCGAACGCATCATCCCGCGCGGCGTTGAAACGCACGAAGTCGTCGGGATCGTGTTGCTGCTGCGCGACGTGCTGGCGCGCTCTCTTTTCGCGAAATATCAGACTGATTTCAAGAAGTTGAATCGTATTTTAGACGCCTACGAGCCAGCGGCAAACCGCATCGCCAACACCGTGGCGGTTGGCTTCGTGCAAGAGCGCGAGCGCGTCATCCGCCAGCAGCAAGAAGCTATCCGCGAACTTTCCACTCCGGTATTGCAGGTTCGCGAGCGGCTGCTGATTCTGCCGATCATCGGCGTGATTGACCCGCAACGCGCCCGGCAATTGACGGAGCAGCTTCTTCGCGGGATTCGCACCAACCGCGCGAAGGTCGTGGTCATCGATATCACTGGCGTGGCCGCCATGGACGTCACGGTGGCAAACCACTTGGTGCAAACGGTTGAAGCTTCGCGGCTGCTGGGCGCGACGGTCATCGTCACCGGCCTTTCCCCAGAGATCGCGCAAACGCTGGTCACCATCGGCGTCGACCTGGGAAAGATGAATACCGTCGGCGACTTGCAAGGCGGAATTGAACAAGCCGAAAGACTCTTGGGTTACAAGGTTGCGTCACTCGCGGAGCCTCGTTAAGCCAGAGGAGGAAACCCAGTGGAAGTCCCCATCCTCAAACAGGGAGCGTTCCTGATTGCAACTTTTCAAGCCGCTCTTTCCGACGCGGATCTCAATCAACTGCGGATGGGCTTGGTACAGCAGGTGGTGCGGTTCCGCTCGCGGGCGGTGATCGTCGACGTTACCGCCATGGACGTAATGGACTCCTTTGCGTCTCGCACGTTGCGTGAGATTGCGCACATGATTCGGCTGCGCGGCGCGGAAACGGTAATCGTAGGGATTCAACCCGAAGTGGCTTTTGCAATGGTACAGCTGGGCTTGACCCTGGAAGGCGTCGCAACCGCGCTGGACCTGGAAGAAGGTTTGGCCTACTTGAACGAAAAGTTCAAAGTCACGAACTGAGAGTGAGCCATAGTGACGGTTGGGGAAATTCGGGTGGAAATCAACTCCGACCAGGATATCGTCGTGGCTCGTCAGAGGGGCCGCGTGATGGCCAGTGAGCTAGGTTTTTCCTCCGGCGACGCCACACTCATTGCCACCGCCATCTCCGAGCTGGCGCGCAACATCGTGTCTTACGCCAGCAAGGGCGAAATCAAGCTCAAAGGTATAAATTCTTCCAGCCGAGCCGGGATTCTGGTTGTGGCAACCGATCGCGGCCCGGGAATCGCCGATGTTCGCCAAGCCCTGCGCGACGGTTTTTCCACGTCGGGCAGCTTGGGACTTGGCCTGCCCGGAGTGCGTCGCTTGATGGACGAATTTGAAATCGCTTCCCAGCCCGGTCAGGGAACAGTTGTGGCGGTGAAGAAGTGGAGACAATAAAAGAGCCGATGGTGGAGTACGGCGTAGCCAAGCACGTCCTACGAGGACAGGGCGAGTCAGGCGATCTTCATCTGGTTTGTTGCAGCCAAAACGGAGTCTTGGTCGCGGCGATTGATGGCCTCGGCCACGGTGAAGAAGCCGCCGACGCCGCTCGAACTGCGGCCGCACTGCTCAAAAACTCGCTCGACGAACCGGTTATTTCATTGGTGGAACGGTGCCACCAGGAACTCAAGGGAACCCGCGGGGCCGTCCTGAGCCTCGCTTTCATTGCCACCGATAAACAGATGATGACCTGGATCGGCATCGGCAATGTCCAAGGTGTATTGATGCGCGCGAATACCAAGAGAGGAAATGGGCAGGAATCCCTTCTGCTCCGGGGCGGAGTAGTCGGTGCGCAGTTGCCCTCGTTGCAGGCCACCGTGCTTCCCATCTCGCGGGGAGACACCCTTATTTTTGCCACCGATGGAATTCGAAGTGATTTTTCCGCCGACCTCTCCGTTCGCGAAAACCCCCAAAGGGCCGCGGACAGAATTCTCAATCAGTACCAACGTGGGAATGACGACGCGCTCGTTTTGGTCGCTCGGCTGACGGGAGTAGAACTGTGAAATCCGCGACTCGGCGAAAGGGGAAACCGCTGGAAACCTTTGAAGAACAGTACCGCTCTCGCTTGCTTGAGTATGCCGCCGGGGGAGGCGAACAGGCCTTGGGCCAAGCCTATGAACTGGGCCGCCGGGCGCTGACAGAGAAAAAGAGTCTGGTGGAGATGGCCGCGCTGCACCACCAGGCCGTAATTGATTTAGCGCGCTCATCGGAAAATGAAAAACAGCGGGAAGAACTGCTCCGCGCCAGCTCGCAATTTCTCGGGGAGTGCCTCTCGCCCTATGAAATGGCCCACCGCGGCTTTCAAGATGCCGTGAACGCCTTGCGGCACCTGAACGAGACGCTCGAGGAAGAAATCAAGCGCATCGCGTATGCGGTGCATGACGAGGCCGGGCAACTCCTCGTCGCCGTGCATCTCGCGCTTGCGGAAGTCGCTACGGAATTGCCCGAGCCGCAACAAGCCCAGTTCACGCGCATTAAGGAAATGCTGACGGAAGTTGAAAAACATCTGAGAAGGTATTCTCATGAACTTCGGCCAACGATTCTGGATGATCTTGGCTGGGTTCCGGCGATCCGTTTCCTCGCCGACGGTGTTTCCAAGCGCTCCAACATCCCCATACACATTGATGCGACATTTTCAGAACGCCTGCCCACCGCCATTGAAACCACCCTCTATCGCATCGTTCAAGAAGCGTTGACAAATGCCGTCAAACATTCCCAGGCCAGCAATCTCTGGATTCGCGCCTGGAAAGAAAATCTTGTGCTGTGCTGCTCGATTCGGGACGACGGCGTGGGATTCGATATCGCTCTGTGCCAAAGAGCGTCCCTGCGGAAAGGGTTGGGCCTTATCGCCATGCGCGAGCGTGTCAGTGCCATCGGTGGAACGCTGCAAATGGAATCGCGCCCGGGCCACGGAACAGAGCTTTCTCTTCGTCTTCCTTTGGAGGTTAATCATGCCAATTCGAATCGTACTCGCAGATGACCACGTGCTGGTTCGGCAAGGACTAAGGTCCTTGCTGGAGCGCGAAAAATTTTCCGTTCTAGCGGAAGCATCCGACGGGCAGGACGCCGTCCGCTTGGCGGAAGCGCATCATCCGGATATCGCCGTGCTGGATATAAGTATGCCGACGCTCAATGGCATTGATGCTGCTCGCGAACTAGGCCGCTCCTGCCCTAAGACCAAAGTCATTCTTCTCACCCAGCATGAAGAAGAACAATACATCCACGAAGCGCTGGAAGCAGGCGTGAAAGGCTACGTCTTAAAGAATCAGGTCGCCAGCGACCTGATTAATGCGATTCAGCAAGTCTCCCGGGGAGCGTTCTATCTTAGCCCGGGGATTTCACGCGCGGTGATGGAGGCTTACCGGACTAAATCCGATAAGCCCTCGGACCCCTTGACGATTCGCGAGCGCCAAGTGCTGCAGTTGATTGCCGAAGGAAAATCCACAAAAGACACGGCTTCCGTCCTAGGCATCAGCGTGAAGACCGCGGAATCACATCGCATGCGCCTCATGCAGAAGTTGGATATCCATGAGACAGCGAGTCTGGTGCGCTACGCCGTGCGCCGCGGATTGATTCAGCCCTGAGCAAAGTTCGCTGGCTGGTCTTCGGATGCCCGGCACGCCGCCAGTTTCTGGGTATTTACCGTGAGCTGCAGCCGCTAGAGCTGAGTTCCCGGTATTGCCGCAGCGCTTCCGCGTCGCCCTTTTTCGATGCCGCTTCCAAGAGCACTCGAGCCTGCTCACAGTTTCTCGGCACGCCTTCACCCTTCAAGTAGAGCCCCGCAAGCGCGACTTCTGCCTGGGTGTCGCCCGCCTCGACTGCGGACCAGAGTTGGCTTGCGGATGCGCCGCGAGGTGGCTTGGGATGTACCTTCTGGCTAGGTAGTGCGGAAGCTAGCCGCCCTTTTGGGCTGGCTTTCTCTCGAATCACTTTTTCAGGTTCCGTTGGAGCGGCTGCTGCCGCCTCGGCCGGAGCGGGGACCTGCGTGGCAGAATCCTTTATATCGGCCGCGGGAGAACTTGATTCTTCCCCCGAACTCGGGATCTCGCTTTTGGGGGGCGTTGAAGGAGTTGAAGGAAATGATGGCTCCGGCTGGGTGTCGCCCGCGCTTTTGAGTTTCTCTCCCATGCGGATCAGCGCGTTGCCGACTTCCAGACGAAAGTTTTGCACCAGCAGGATGGGCATCGAAACGAGAATCAGGGCCAGGAATGCCGTCGCGAAACCCCGCAGCCAGCGCGGACGAGACAAACCATGCGCGTCCTCTCCTGAGAGCGGCTCTAAGAAAAGAGAACTTGTCGGCGCGCGTGCAACTCGAGGTGCAGCAATTGCAGCCGCAGCCGTTCGGGCGGTAGCACCCACCGCAGCCGCGGGAAGAGACGGGAAGGTGTCATGACTTTCACTTCCCGCAAAGGGGGACATCCCGTCTAGTGGATCAACCACCTTGCTTGGAGGTAGGAAGTCCGAGTGTTCGGTGTGCAAGCCGAGCGATGGTGATAGCCACTGGCGGATTTGTTCGCGAGTCTCTGCTGGCACTTCTTTTAAGTGCAGGCCGCCTGATTTTCTTCGGTCATCCATCCACACGATTTCTGCGTTTAGTTTTATCCGCTGCCCGGGATGAGGCGATAGGCAAAGCCGGATGGGGCCTAGTAGGTTAACCGCAGCCGCGGCGTGAAACGCGAGACCTTCTTCCGAGGCGTTCAAGACAATTCCGCCTCCTCCCGGTTCAAACTGCAAGTAGGATAGCTCTGCGGGCGTCGTTCTTCGAGTGCGCCGCCGTTCGGGTTCCATCGATGTTTAGAGACTCCTTGCTCTTGTTTTTCATTGAGGGTGGGCTCAAAGGTGAAGGTGGCGTCCGGACACAGCTAAATCGCGTGCCGCAGAAATAGACGGCGCCATGATGGCATTCTACAACTCAATCTGCGCGGCCTCCCTCTTTTTTTCGAAGGGTCTTGCTCGACGGTCATCGAGGCGATGCCACGGATCACGATAAGCCATTTAGATTCAGCGACATAACGGTAAATAAAAGGAGTTTTTCCCCGATCGTTTTTATAGGCTCGGGTGTTCACCTGTGAGAAATAGAGGAGTCCACCCGATTGCCTGGCCTTTTCAGTATCCTAAGCTGCCCCGGTAAGATGCCCACAAAGATTTTATTAGCAGACGACCATGCCCTGATCCGCCAAGGATTGAAGGCATTGCTCGAAAAACAACAAGGATTTCAAGTTGTGGGTGAAGCTGCGGACGGCCAAGAAACACTGCGTTCTGTGGAGAAGACGCAACCGGACATAGCGATCGTCGATATCAGTATGCCCATCCTCAATGGTGTCGAGGCAGCTCGCGAGCTGAAGAAATCCTCTCCCAAGACGAGGGTCATACTTCTCACGCAGCACGACGAAGATCAGTATGTCACAGAGTCTCTGCGGGCAGGAGTTAGAGGCTATGTGTTGAAGAGCCAGGCGGCCAGCGATCTGGTGCACGCGATCCAAGAAGTCTGTCGCGGGTCGGTCTATCTTAGCCCGAACATTTCGCGCGCCGTGGTCGATGCTTACTTATCTAAGGCGAATGTTCCGGCCGATCCCCTTTCCGGGCGCGAGCGGCAGGTCCTGCAATTGGTCAGTGAAGGAAAGTCGACCAAAGACGTCGCTATGCATTTGGGAATCAGCGTAAAAACCGCTGAGTCGCATAGAGCAAGACTCATGAAAAAGCTCGATATCCACGAGACCGCGAGTTTGGTCCGTTACGCCATTCGGTCCGGTTTGATCGAACCCTGAACGCGCCAGCAAACACTCTTCGGCGGACAGTATTCTCGGTTATTTCACTTGGCTGAAATGGGGAATTCACCGGATTGCATCGATTTGGCAAGAGGTTATCTTACTCAAAAGAGAGCGGGCCGCCTCCTTGGAAAGTGCCCCCACCTCTCTAGCACCCCGAATACCGAACCGCACTGACAGGGAGGCGGGCCGAACTTACGGAGGAAATGTGGGAAAAGGGTCGGAGCAGACCAGGTTAGCGACCGGCAGTGCGGCCCTTGATGGTCTGCCGAGCCGAACCGAGCGGCCATTGGCAGAGTTTCATTTGCTCCGTCATCAAGTCGTTCTTCTGGCGATGAAGCATGGACGCGCTCCCCTGCCTGTGACTTCCATTGTTTGGAGAGGACTGCAAAGGCGCGGAGCTGTGAGCGGTCTTTATGATTTGGGGAATATCGCGCGCCGGCTCTCGTTCTTGGGAGACGGGCGCCTTTTGCTGGATGAACTGAAGCTTCGGCGTTCCACGGGAGCGCCTGACGTGGAAAAAAGTAAGGCGAAAAGAGATTGCGACCATCGGGGAGAACCATCCATAAATCGGGGATGAACGCTGATGCCAATGGGATCAAATCGACTCAGATTGAATGGCGGCACGCGGAAGCAACAAGCCATGGCGGGACTAGAAAGCAATGCCGCTGATCTCGCCATCCTGAATATGGCGGTGGATTCCCAAGCGTCGTTTCGCCGAAGAGCCCCGAGCTTGTCTTCAAGCAACGAAAACAAAGCCATGAACGATGTTTTCACCGTGCTCCTTTCCGATGCCAATCGAGAACTTGCCAGTTTATTGCGTGACGTGCGCACGGGATCTCCCGGCGTCGTGTTCCGCGAAGCTCAAGGCCAGCAGGTCAGCGAGCTTCTGATGCGTGCGGTCCGCTGTGCCGCCAAGCAGTACATGTTGCAGGCGGAACTAAGCAATCTTGCTATCACTGACGAACTCACATGTTTGTATAACCGGCGCGGCTTTATGGCCCTGGCCGAACGCCAATTAAAAGTCGGGCGCCGGACCGGCCGAGGCATGTTGCTCTTCATGATGGACGTCAACGGCTTGAAGCAGATTAACGATTCCTTTGGCCATCTCGAGGGCGACCTAGTGCTAAAGCGCACGGCGAAGGTCCTGGAAGAAACCTTTCGCGATTCCGATGTTGTCGCTCGCTTTGCAGGAGACGAATTCGCCGTTCTCGCGCTGGAAGCGGCCGGACACAGCGAACCTACCATGAAGACTCGGCTATACGAGAGTTTGAGGTCCATCAACGCCGGACTGCCGCGGTATGAGATATCGCTTAGCTTGGGCGTTGCGCGATTCGATCCGCGCAACTGCACTTCAATTGAAGAATTGATGGCTAAAGCCGACCTTGCGATGTACGAGCAGAAACGCCGGCGATCGGCAACCATTCCGGAAGGACGGCGCAGTGCTTGATCTGGATAGGCGCTAGGAGTTCGGAGGGAAGTATCGCCAGAGAAGTTTTGTGGCCGTTTGCGATTTAGTTTGCACCGTCTGGCCCGGTGCAGACTAAAAGAACCTAATGGGGAAGGTCATTTCAAAAATGCCTGCGCGGTCTGGAAGACTTGAAAAGCGCATTCCGCTGGCGGTGCCCTTGCAGATTTCCAGCGTCTTGGACCCCGCCACTTCCGAGCGGACGACTTCGCAAAACGTGTGCTCGCTGGGGATGCGCGTCGTCTCCGAGCGGGCTAGACAGCTCAACGAGCGGTTGATGGTAAGTTCGCTCATGGGCAACCTGCGAACTCTCGCTCGCGTGGTGTACTGTCAGCGGCTTCCCGATGGACACTTTGCCGTGGGATTGCAGTTCCAAGGTATGTCCGCCGATTGGTCGAAGAATTATACGGCTGGCGCGGCTCATTGAATCGAGCCTCGAAAACAGAAAATAAATGTAGCGCGGCTCTCCTGGCACAGGTTCACGGGAAACAGCGTTCTTGCGGTTTCGAAAAGGACGCCACCCAGATCTGGCGCTGGCGTTAGATCCGCCGGATAGGGCTTACCGATCGATCGCATTAGGCTGGTTTTGTTGGCTTTCTTGCTAGCGATGCTGGCGCTCGGCTTGAGGCTTCTGACGGGTTCCGCCTCTTCTGACAGATTACCGTGTCTGGTAGTACTTCCCTCGCCGCTACACCCCAAACGCCAGCCCACCTTGGTGGAATGTGTTCCAATGGAAATCCAAACGCGACGGTACCAACGATCCCATCTTCTCGCTCGATATTGGCAATCGCCGCGACGGCTGCATGTACTTTTATCTTTACCGCCCAAATTCAAGGCTCATTGCTGCTAACTCGCTTAGAATCAACTAGAAATCGCGCTCCCGACCGATGCCCTTCTCTGAAGGAAAACTCGCGCGCAACTGTGCGTAACCAATGTTGGAAGACCCGCAAACCCTATGGACCTCGCCAGCTTCCAAGGTCTATACCGTAGCGTTTTCTCCGCGTTTTCCCCGGGTTCCGTTACGTTATCCAACTGATTGCATGATTTGCTCCCCGCGCTTATTTTTATTTCCATCGATGGGATTGCGCCAGTTTTTCGCAAACCCGGAAAGGCAGAAAGCTTTTTTGGTCTCGGGCTGGGGCCGTTTTCCTTGGGCGGCGCTCGGCCCGGCGGACAGACGCACCATGCAAAAATGTGATGTAGCAATTGTGGGAGCTGGCCCTTACGGCTTATCCGCCGCGGCTCATCTCCGGGCCGCCAATGGATTGGATGTCCATGTTTTTGGCGAACCGATGTCATTTTGGGAAAGGCACATGCCGAAAGGGATGCTGCTTCGTTCCCCGTTGGCAGGTTCCCATCTCTCCGATCCTTCTCGATCTCTCACCCTCCAGGCTTACGAAGCGGCGAGCGGAAACCAGATCACCGCTCCTCTTCCACTCCATCGTTTTACCGACTACGGACGCTGGTTCCAATCGCAGGCCGTGCCAGACTTGGATGCCCGAAAAGTGGATCGCGTGGAGAACAATGGACAGGGATTCCATTTAACGCTTGAAGATGGCGAAACTTGGAAGGCGGGCCGCGTGGTCATTGCGGCTGGAATTATGCCTTTCGCCTGGCAGCCGCCGGAGTTCAGACACTTGCCGTTCTCTCTAGCTTCGCATGCGTGCATGCATTGTGACCTCAGCCACCTCGCGGGCAAAAAGGTAGCCGTGATCGGCGCCGGGCAGAGCGCCTTGGAATCTGCCGCGTTGCTCAATGAACTGAGTGCTGAAGTCGAGGTGCTGGCGAGGGCTCCTTTCATACGCTGGCTGTGGCGTAGGAAATGGTTCCACACCTTTAAGCCGGTTGCGCGGCTGCTGTACGCTCCGCCGGATGTCGGCCAAGCGGGGCTAAGTCATCTCGTGGCCAGGCCAAACCTGTTCCGGCGCATGCCCCGCGAGTGGCAGAATCGCTTGGGAAAGCGCGCCATCCGCCCCGCTGGAGCAGGATGGCTGAATCCCCGCTGCGCGCCGCTCCGCATTCGCAATGAAACCTCGGTCGTATCCGCCGTAGTTCGCGGCGATCAAGTGGAACTCCGCTTGAGCGACGGTTCCCACCGGCACGTGGATCATGTCCTACTCGCCACCGGTTATCGCGTGGATATCGCACGTTATCCTTTTCTTACCAAACGAATTTTGGAAGCAATCTGGCGAACCGACGGCTATCCCCATCTCGATGACGGATTCGAATCTTCAGTTCCAGGTCTGCACTTCCTTGGTGCTCCGGCAGCTTGGAGCTTTGGTCCGCTGATGCGCTTTGTGGCCGGCGCAGGGTTTGCTTCCCATGCTTTGACGCGCGGGATCCTCCGGAAAAACGAATTCAAACGGTAACGCATAAAGATCTTGGCCCCTGCAGCCACAATCGCGAATCTACTCGAGCGGTCAACCGAAGACGCCGCAAGCACTCCCGGCACTCAGGGCGCTTTAGTGATGGGCGCGGACTATCGAGCTCTCGGCGTGGCGCGAAGCCTGGGACGGCGCGGTATTCCCGTCTGGATCATCAATCAGGGTGGACATCTAGTTGCTTCTGCTTCGCGCTTTGTCCGCCGCCGGTTGCCGTGGCCAGCCGCTGACGATCGCACCAGAGTCGACTACTTGTTAGCCCTTTGTGCCACGCATCATTTGAATGGATGGCTGCTGGTTCCCACCGACGACTACACCGTAGGGTTGCAATCCAACCATCACCGCGCCCTCGGGAGCCATTATCAGCTGACCGTCCCAGCATGGGAAAAGTTGCGATGGGCTTGCGACAAATGGTTGTTGTACCAGTTTGCGAAGAAACTTCAGGTTCATCAACCGTGGACCGCGTGCCCTTCCAGCCGTGAAGAGGTTGCCGAGATGGATTGTCCCTTTCCGGTCATTCTTAAGCCTGCGCTCCGTCTCCGGCCCAGCAACCTTGCCACCCCTAAAGCCTGGATCGCCCTGGATCACAAGTCCTTGCTGAGGCGTTATGACCAGGCCAGTGCCTTACTCTTTCCTGAAAATCTGATCATCCAGGAAATCGTGCCGGGAGGTGGGGAAGCGCAGTTCTCTTACGCCGCTCTTTGCCGGGACGGCTGTTCACTGGCATCCCTTGTGGCGCGGCGTACGCGCCAATTTCCCAGGGATTTTGGCCAGCTGAGCACTTATGTTGAAACCGTTGACGCGCCGGAAGTCATCGAGCCGGCAGAGCGTCTGCTTTCTGCGCTCCGCTTCACTGGCCTTGCCGAAGTCGAATTCAAAAAAGATCCCCGCAATGGCGAAATCAAGGTACTCGACATCAACCCGCGGGTTTGGGGCTGGCACACGCTTTCCAAGCGAGCCGGCGTCGATTTCCCCTATCTGCTTTGGCTTCTTGCAAGGGGTGAACCGGTCCCCCGGGCGCGCGGACGCGCAGGAGAGCGCTGGGTGCACTGGACCGCGGATTTGCGAATGGCCATTGAAGAAACTTTGGCCGGACGGCTTCCCTTGCGGGACTACTTGCGATCGCTTCGCGGCTCGTTGGAGTCCGCGATTTTTTCCTGGGACGACCCTTTGCCGGGCATCCTCGATTTGCCATTGTTTGCCTGGACGACTTGCAAACGCATGGTTTCCTGAATGACCAGGAAGGAGATATTTGCTTCGGGGATTCTCCCGCTCTGATTTTCGGACATTCACCGGATTGTGACGCGAAACTGGATCGCCTAGTGTTCCGTGTGGACGGCCTGCCAGCAAGGCGCGAAAAAGACGGACGGCTCGGACACTCGGCGTGAGAAGGTCACTCTCACGGCGCTGCGCTCGCCTTTGGCGCTGTTTTTTCCGAAGAGGAAAAAACCGCCCAGGCCGTCCGCAAAGCTGTTCAACAAGTTTAGTTGCGAATCGAGCGTGGAACCTTAAAGAAGTGCATAGGGAGGTCTAGAGTGCGAATCGCCGTCATTGGATGCGGATATGTGGGATTGGTGACAGGAACGTGCCTCGCGGAAGCGGGCCATGAAGTGATCTGCACGGACAATGATCCAGAACGCATTGCTGCGTTGAAAGCGGGCGTCGTTCCCATCTATGAACCGCATCTCGATACCATGCTCGCGGAGAACCACAGCTCAGGCAAGCTCTCCTTCACCAGCGATGCGGGAGAAGCCGTGCGCGCGGGAGAAGCGATTTTCATTTGCGTCGGTACGCCCCCGCTGGAGAATGGTGAAGCCGATCTTTCCGCGATTGACAACGTGGCGCGCTTGATCGCTAGCGAAGCTTGCGAATCCAAGCTAGTGGTGGAAAAAAGCACGGTTCCCGCGCAAACAGGCCAGCAATTGAAGCGTGTCCTCGAAGTCTATCGCCGCAACGGCAGTGCCGAGTTTCGTGTAGCTTCCAACCCGGAGTTCCTGCGCGAAGGCACGGCCGTGGAAGATTTTCTCCATCCCGACCGCATCGTGTTTGGCGTGGAAGACGAAATCTCGGAAAAACAATTGCGGGATATTTATCGCCCGATCCTGGGACGGCAATTCCGGTGCTCCGTTCATTTGAGCGGATGCCCTGCCACCCCGGCACCAAAACTTGTGGTTACCACCATCAACAGCGCCGAGCTCATCAAGCACGCCTCAAACTCTTTTTTGGCCATGAAAATTTCCTATGCCAACATGATTGCTGATGTTTGCGAGAAAGTTGGTGGTGACATCCAGGAGGTGACCCGCGCGCTGGGATTGGATCCGCGCATCGGACCGCGGTTCCTGGATGCCGGACTTGGTTTCGGCGGATTTTGTTTGCCCAAGGACGTTCAGGCGTTTATCCGCCTGGCCGAACGGTCCGGCGTGGACTTCAGCATGTTGAAAGAAGCCGAAAGAGTGAACAAACGGCGCATTGAAGTGTTCTTCGATAAAATTCGCCAAGCGCTCTGGGTCGTAAAAGACAAGAAGGTAGGAGTGCTCGGTTTGGCATTCAAGGCCAACACGGACGATATCCGCTTCGCACCGTCCCTCGAGATTCTCCGCCGGTTGTTGGCGGACGGGGCACGGGTGAGCGCTTATGACCAGGAGGCCATGGATAAGACTTCAGCGATCTTTCCCCAGGTTCATTACTGCCGCGAACCTTACGAGGTAGCTCAAGACGCCGACGCGCTGCTGATCCTTACCGAATGGGAGGAATTTCGCCAACTCGACTGGGAGCGCATCTACGATCGGATGGCCCGCCCGCTGGTGATTGACGGCCGCAACCTGCTCAATCCTGCGGCCATGACCGCACACGGATTTGAATACTACTGCCTCGGCCGGCCGGTCGAAGCTCCGGCAGCGCCGTACATGCCTGCCCAACTCTCCAAGAATCCCGCGGCGACCGTCAACGCTTAAGCCCGGTGCGGAAGGGGCAATTTCTGGGAGCATAGCGCGGCAAGCTAGAGACGGCCGGCCGGCTTTAAGTCATCGCTCTGCGCCGGGGAGCTCAGTTCGCCTCCCCTGAGAACTTCTCCGAACTTGTCCCGGGTGTTTAGTGCAGGGACAGTTATTCTTCTCTAATCTCCTTTTTCGCTTCTCCTGCCCCTTACACTTATTTCCTTATTTTTGACTACATTAGAAGCGTTCACGGTGTTCCCGCCCCGTGTAAGACGCAGACTGACAACCCTTTTGGGCAGAAACCTGACCGCCCCATTTCTGGCCTTCCGAGCAGTTGTGAGGCCAAGGTGTCCCCGTTTATCGTGTTTCCTGCCAGCCAGTTGGTTATAGCAGATCTAGAATGACTAGTACTTTTACTCCCCGGGCTAGCTCCAAGTGTGTTTCTCCACAAGCCTCGCCAGGGAAAATCAGGTCAGAGAGACAGGCGATGAATCGTTGGGCCACTGTTTTATTTGCTGCATTGATTGTCAGCTTGAGTTCGGGATGCACCGGGTTAGTTAAAGGCAGCACCAACGCCGTTCTGGTGGCGCCATCTATCATGGCGCAACCTACCAGCCAGACCGTTACGGCGGGGCAAAGCGCCACTTTTTCGGTGGCCGCTACGGGCACTGCTCCAATTACCTATCAGTGGAAGAGAAATAGCGTCTCGATCAGTGGCGCGAACTCGCTCAGTTACACGACGCCTGCTACGACGAGCTCTGATAATGGCGCGCAGTTTTCCGTAATGGTAAGCAACTCCGCCGGAAGCGCCACGAGTAGTGCAGCTATGCTGACCGTTAGTGCGGCGGCAGTATCGCCTGCGATTACAATGCAGCCGGCGAGTCAAACGGTCACCGCCGGGCAGATCGCCACGTTTTCCGTCGCAGCTACCGGCACCGCTCCGTTGACTTATCAATGGCAGAGAAATAGCGTCTCCATCACCGGCGCGAACTCGTCCACTTACACGACGCCAGCGAC
>Ga0307478_10000972_pt1 | contig 26736 bp, 16 predicted proteins | sample atmos_gasesECM4C_2_FD_203713 | JGI IMG/M metagenome (GOLD analysis project Ga0307478, IMG submission 203713) | Hardwood forest soil microbial communities from Morgan-Monroe State Forest, Indiana, United States - atmos_gasesECM4C_05 | ecosystem: Environmental > Terrestrial > Soil > Temperate...
CTTGGCTCAAGGGCAAGAACTCACAGGGAGGAAGAGAAAAAAAACATTCTTACAAGAAGAAAAAGAGAAAAAACAGAAAAACATCCTTGACACTCACCGGCCTTCTCATGGAAGGACCTACGGGCGGAGCTGTGCTAAGTCTTCGTAATCGCGACGTTTTGTGCTTGAATTGCTTCGCGGAAATCTCTTGCCGGGGCGCTTCTCGTGCGCATATTCGTGATTCTACTTTCCTTTTTCTTGGCAAGCGAAGGCAGCACGATGACGCTCCAACAGCACGCTGTACCGACGAACCGAAGCACCCTCAAGGGTCGTGCGTGGTTCCCTTATGTCATCGGCAAACTTGCTCCGTTGGAATGGTGGAGCTATCAAGAATCAGTCTCTGACGTTAAGCGGGGGGAATATCAAAGCGATTGGAACTACGAATTGGCTCGCCAGAATACCTGGGAATTCCCGCGCTTCTGTTTTTCGATGTTTCGCCCTTCTGAAGAGTCGTTTCGTGCCTTGCTGAATGCCGTTAAGGAATACGAAGGTGCAGTTGCCTGGGTAATGCACGATGACTGCATCGGCGCGTTCAAGGCTAAGCCTACGTCCCACGGAATGGTCAGTCTACCCTCCGAGATGTCGCCGCAAGACATCGAAAAATATAATCAGTCGCTCCGACAGCCGCCCGACTTGGCCTTTATAGAAAAAGCTGTAGCAGACATTCCTGTCTTCTGCTCGTACCTAGAGAAGCGGCTAGGACTAACGGAGCGTGACCCTCAACAGTTCGACCCACGCTGGTTAACAGCCGAAGGATTAGCACAATCAAAAGGGCAATTTGAAGACTTCCTTGAGCCTGGTATCTGGTCGGTATTCTTGGCGCGCGACCCCGACGCGTATGCTAAGACTTCCAAACCAACATCGCCCAAGGACCGCAGCCTTAGCATGGGTATTGACATGTTTCAGCAAAACGATTTATTCAACGAGCTCGGGGCCGCCACGGAAGAGAGTCCAATTATCCCAGGCTTTCCATTATTATCACGCCTCTCCGACATCTCATCAGACGCGGTCTATGAACCAGACGAGGTTGCCTCGTTTCTAGAGGAACTTCTTCGTGCTCGGCAAATCGTAAAGAAACCCCGCTCCATCTGCGGTTTGGACAATCTGATTCGCGTCGCGCGGTGGGCGCAAGAACTGAATGTTGGTATCCATTTCGGTGGGGTGTAACTTGCGATTTGATTCGCAAAGTCCTGGTAATGTGGCGTACTCGTAGAAGTAACCGACCTCATGGCTTCAAATCCCGACCCTACGGAGTATTGGCCCGGCATTTCAGATTTCAAATTGACGGAAACTTCTGGCCTGAAATAACTTCCGGTTGGCTTGTGATCCAGGCACAATCTTCGGTCACAAGCTCGTTGCACCGGTGGTCCCGGCAGGTGCTAGTCTGGCGTAGCAGCCGATGAACAACCGTGAAATCCAGGCAGCTTGGAAGTATCACGACGGCACCAAGCACTCCTACTCGAGTGTTCGTGACCGTCCTCACCTCCTGGATTGGGCGAATCGTCCGTTGCCCTTCAAAATCTACCCCAAGATAGAGCCTCTTCCACTGCCGCGGGACGTGCCGCAAACAGGGGTGGCCGTGTTCTCTGCAATCTCAGAACCAGCGCCTTCGTCGCGTGCTGATTCGGTCCCCAGCGTTCAGGATCTGACGCGCCTCCTCTATTTCTCGGCAGGGATTACCAAACAGCGTGCATATCCGGGTGGAGAAATCTACTTTCGCGCCGCGGCTTGCACCGGAGCTCTCTACGAGATCGAACTGTATGTCGTGACTGGCGATCTCCCGGGCTTGGATGACGGCGTGTATCACTTTAATCCGGCGGATGTATCGCTGCGGCTTCTGCGAAGGGGTAATTTTCGGGGAAACCTGGCTCAGGCGACGGTGATGGAATCCGGGGTCGCTCACGCGCCCGCCACGATCATCTGCACCGGAACGTACTGGCGGAACGCCTGGAAGTACCAGGCGCGTACCTATCGCCATTTCGGTTGGGACAACGGCACCCTGCTGGCAAATATGCTGGCCGTTTCTGCGGCTTCGCGGCTGCCAGCCGAGATCGTGCTCGGGTTCATGGATGCCGAGGTGAACCGGCTACTCGATCTGAATACACGGCGTGAGGTTTCCTTGTGCCTCGTACCGATCGGGCGCACATCGGAGAGTTCGCTGCCGGCACCGAGAGAGGTTCCGGCACTAGGCCTGGAGACAATTCCGCTTTCACAGCACGAGGTCGAATATCCCACCATGCTTGAGATGCACGACGCGTCTTCGCTTGACTCCGTAAAGGAAGTAAATCAGTGGCGCGGCAAGCCACCAGTCCTTTCATCTTCCGCTCTGGCGGGCGAGGCGGTTCCCCTCCCGCGGCTGCCGGAAGAAGAACAACCGAAGGATACGATCGAGCAGGTAATCCAGCGTCGCGGCTCTACCCGAACGTTCGATAAGGCGGCGTCCATGACACTGGCACAACTTTCTACCATTCTCGACTACGCCACGCGAGGTCTTCCGGCTGACTTCCTTGAGTCTCCCAGCGCGCAGCTTAACGATCTTTACCTGATCGTGCATTCAGTGCACGGGCTCAAGCCGGGCGCATACTTCTTCGGGCGTGAGCACAACACCCTAGAGCTTTTGAAGGAGGGGGAATTCCGCGCCGAGGCCCATCATCTTGGCCTGGAGCAGGAGCTGCCGGCGGACGCCTGCGTGGACGTCTTCTTTCTCGCCGACTTAAAACGCATCTTGGAGCGATATGGGAACCGCGGCTACCGGGCCGTCCAGCTGGAGGCGGGCGCCATCGGCGGCAGGATGTACCTGACTGCTTATGCCCAGCACCTGGGTGCGACCGGGCTGACCTTCTTCGACGATGATGTAATTGAATTCTTTTCACCGCACGCAAAGGACAAGAGTGCCATCTTCCTGCTCGCGATTGGCAAGCCGCTGAAGTGCAAACCACAGTAGGGCCAACTCCCGGATCGTCGGCATTAGCGGAAGTAATTCTCCCAGGCCCGATTCGCACTATTACTTCCTTAACTAAACCATCTAGAACGATGTCAATGAGTGCCTTGCCCTGAAGTCAACGGTTGAAAGGGAGCTTACAGGACGGTCACATGACCAGAAACGGAAAATTCATGCCTCGTGCCGCAGCGCCGTAATCGGATCCAGATTCCCAGCCCGCGCCGTCGGCAGCCATGCGGCCAGCAAAGAGACCCCGGCGAGGACGACCACGATCGTTGCCAGCGGAATCACACCGAACGAGGTCTTCGTGAACATCTGGAACCGCACCAGACGCTCGATCAGGATACTTCCGAGCAGTCCGACCGCGAGCCCGAGAGACACGACCCGGGCGACCATGAGCAGGATTAGCTTCAGAATATCTCCGCGCTTCGCGCCCAGGGCCATGCGCACGCCAATCTCCTGCACGCGCTGCGAGACGTTATACGAAATCACGCTGTAGATACCGATGGCTGCCAGCGCCAGCCCGAGGGCGGCAAAGCTGCTGAACAACGCCATGTTGAAGCGAGGCTGCTGCGTCTCTTCGCCCAGCGATTCGTCGAGTGTGCTCGGCTTGCCGACAGCCAAGTCTTTGTCGAGATCGCGCGCTTTGAGGCGCACGGCGCTGACGATGGCCAGCGGACGGCCCGCGGTGCGCACAGCCAGCTCCCGTCCGGCCGGGGCGTACAAGGTGTACGGCAGGTATACGGCCGGAGCCGGAGCCTCGGCGATGCCTGCATTCCTGGTATCGCCGATGACGCCCACCACGGTGACGCCGGCGGCGACTCCCGGAGCCGCGAGCACCTGCGGATTGTCGGGCGCTTGCGCCAGATCGTCGATCTGCATGGTCCGGCCTACTGGGTCCTCGCCCGTCGGCCAAAGACGCGCAGCGCTTTCGTTGATGAGCGCTACGCGCACTCCGCTTTCGATTTCCGTCTCGGTGAACTCTCGTCCGCGCTTGAGGGGAATGCCGAGGGTCTCCGGATACTGGCGGCTGATAAGGGCGATGGCCACTTTACGGCCGTCCATGGGCGGTTGGCCGGGGATGGAAAAGGAGGACCGCCATCCCATATAGGGCAGGCCCGCGTTGCCGAGGCTAGCGGCCTGGACGCCAGGCAGATTCATGACGCTTTCCAGCAGTGTGCGGGCGAGCGCGTTGCGCTGCTGCCAGGTAGGGTAGCGTTTGGGCGCGAGAGTGAAGTCGATGCGGAGGACGCGCTCCTGCTGGAAGCCCGGATCGACGTGCAGCATCTGGACAAAGCCGCGCACCGCCAGGCTTGCTCCGGCCAGCAGGATCACGGAGAGCGAAATCTCCGCCACCACCAACCAGCTGCGGACGGCGTGTCCCCGCAGGCTGCCGATCGCGCCGCCGCCGTCTTTGAGCGTGCCCACCAGGTCCGGCCGCGACGAGCGCAGCGCCGGCGCGAGGCCGAACAGAATGCCAGTGAGCATGGACACGACCAGCGAGAACAGCAGCACGTACCCGTTGATGGTGATACGCGCTTCGTTCGGTACATAGTCCGGTGGAATCAGCGCGACGATCAGCTGCGTAGCGCCGATCGCGAACAACACGCCGAGCGCGCCGCCCACGACCGACAGCAGCACGCTTTCGGTGAGCAGCTGCCGCACCAACCGGCCGCGGCCTGCGCCGATGGCAATCCGCATCGCAATCTCGCGGGCGCGTCCTGTGGTCCGGGCTAGTTGCAGGTTGGCCACGTTCACGCAGGCAATGAGCAGCAGGAGGCCGACGGCGGCCAGCAGCAGATGCAGGCTCGCGGTCATGTCGCCGCTGGCCACGGTGATATCCATGTAATTCAGCAAGATCGTGCGCAGCTGGCCCTTCGGATAATCCTGCGGGTGCTCCGCAGCGAACTGGATGTTGAGCTGATTCAGTTGCTGTTCGGCGGCGTGTTGCGTCACGCCGGGCGCGAGGCGCACGATGACCGCGAGGCCGCTGGGGTCCTTCGGATCCATGCGCAGCGGCAGCCAGAAGGCCTCGTTGGTCCACCAGCCGAAGCGCGGCGGCATCACGCCGATGATGGTCCGCGGCACGTCATCAAGCGTGATGCTGCGGTTGATCACGTGGAGATCGCCGCTGAAGAAGCGCTGCCAGAATCCGTAACTCAGCACCACCACTGGCGCCGGTCCCCCACTCGGTCCGATATCGTAGGGCTGGATGGTCCGCCCGATGAGCGGTTTCACTTCGAGGAAGTTGAAAGCTCCGCCGGTAAGGAAGACGCCGTAGAAGTTCTCTGGATTGATACCGCCCGTCAGCAGGACCGGCCTCACGCTAGTGGCCATCACCTCGCCAAACGCCGGCAGCTTCTCGACCTCCGCCATCTCCCGCTGCGAATACCAGTGCCAGCCATGCACAGCGTCTTTGGGGCCCAGCACCGCCGGCGCCCAGATCTGATTCGGCCTGGCGTAGGGGTACGGGGCAATCAGGACGCCGTAAACCACGCTGAACAACGCGATGCTTGCCCCGATGCCCAGCATCAGCGAGAGAAGCGCTACCACAGTGAAACCGGCATTCTTGCCGAAGGTGCGCAGCGCGAAGCGCGCATCTTGCCACAGCCGCTCGGACCACAACCAGACTTCCATCGCACCATCCTCGCTTTACGTATTGCCGGGCCTATGAATTCTGGTCCGGCAGTGGAGACAGCAACCGCGCAATGGCACTCGAGAAGCGCTCCCATTTCGAGTTCTCCGCCGAGAGCCGCTTGCGGCCCTTCGCCGTGAGCCGGTAAAACCGCGCCTTGCGATTGTTCTCGGAAAGGCCGTCATCGGCAACGATGAGTCCGCGCCGCAACAGCCTCTGCAGCGCCGGGTAGAGCGACCCGTGCCCCACCTGCAGCACCTCGTCGGATCGCTGCTGGATGACGCGGGCGATCGCATGCCCGTGCGCGGGCCCAAAGGTGAGCGTCTGCAAAATCAGCAGGTCCAGAGTGCCCTGCAGCAGTTCGAGTTGCTGTCCCGCTCTCCAGTCGTCATTCGAACTGAAGGTAGCCCCGTTCAGGTCGAATATCAAGGGGAGAGTCGAACTAAACTGAGCGTCAAATCGCCAATGCACTCACCCACCCATGACGGTGGGGTAGCCAGGGAATGTAGCTTCTCCGTTTCTGGACGGATTACGGCAAATTGCGGCCGGTGGCCTCGGAGGATTTTTCTTGCCTTTTATTCTCGGCGCCATTAAGCAGCGAACCGGGCAGTACTCGGGAGGCCTTTTTCTTTTCGCCGGCGCTTTCTTTGCCGCTGCTTTGATTCTCTTGCAGCTTGGCACCAAATGGCGCGCGAGCTGGCAGGAGGAATCGGTGGAGCGGGCAGGAATCTTTTCGTATCGCGGTTTTCCCGGAACGCCCGTGGAAGAAGCCGCCGAATGAAGTGCGCACGGCCAGCGCAGAGTTCTCTCTAGGAGGAGTCGCGAAAAGGTAGTTATAGTCGGGAACGGCGGCGGGGAGGGTGCAGCATTGCGCCGACGCTTACACAAACGCAAATGCGCTCTCACCTGCGGCACGGGCCATCTGTCAGTATGGCGTGCCTGGCGATAGACGTGGCCGCGCTCGGCATTTCAATTCGGGCCAGCGCGCCCTAACCTCCGGATGTCGGCAAGCCGGAAGAGTAATCCGCGCTTCCCAAGTGTGCACGACAAAACTATCTCACGCTACGAACGGGACCCGCGAGATCTTCGCGAGCGGTACGCAAAGCAGCTCGGGATCGACAAACGAAGAGTCAGCCTGCCCGCAGCCATTAAGAAATCGATTCGATTAAGGTCAGAATGCGATCGCCCCAATCGTTGCTTGCCACGGCTTGCTATTAACGAGGGAACAAAAGCCGACGGCAATCGGTTCTAGATCGGGATACCCTATTCGATCAGCCTTCTAAACTAACCGCTCAGCGAAAAACCGGACGGGCCTCGCCGATGTCACAGATTTTGTTCGGTCACCCGCCTTCGCCCGGCGACGGCGCGGCGAGACAGTGCCTGTGCCACGAAAACCTGCTCCGAATCGACTTTTTCCGCAAACTGGAAGCCGTGCCCTGACGAAAAACCATTTATGAGATGACTTCATGTACAGCCGACGGAGCGCGCGAATAATGAAAATTACCGGGGCCATGCTAATTGGGAGTCCCAAAATAAGAATGCGGGCTCAGTGGAGTTCGAGCGTTCAGCGCCCGGAAACCGACATTTGCAAGGAGTATAGAGAACCGCGCGCCAAAATAAACAACGTCTTTCTATCTCTGCCGCCAAACAGAAGCTGTAGCGGCCGGCCTGGAATATTGACCGTGTCAATTAAGCGCCCGGACTTGTCATAGACAAACACTTGCCCCGCGCCAATGTAGACATTGCCTTGCTTATCTAGAGCCAGACCCTCGCCGCCCCGTTCCGCAAAAAGTTTAAGGTTTGTAAATGTGCCGTCCGTTCCGACGTCGGCAATATAGGTCTTCTCCTCTTCCTCATTACTGACATAGAAATCCTGGCCTGCGAGGGCCGGAGCCATGCCGAAAGCTCTCAACTCGTCATTTAGCCTTGCGCCGTAATAGAGCCTGCCGCTGACGAATGCCTCGCTCGCAGGAATAAAGGTTGTGCCATCCGGGGAAACATACTGGTAGGGTTTTACTGCCGACTCAGCATTGAAAAAGTCGCCCCCGCTTCGCCAAATGTCGACGGGGAGAATGGGAGTGAGCCCCGGACGCGACTTCGTCGGCTCTGCCACTAGTTGCTCGATGCGATCGTCCGGCGAATCGGGCTTAAAGCTGTATACGGTTCCGTTGCCGGCAGAGGCAATGACCAACAAGTCGCCGGCTTTATCAAACGCCAGTTCCGCCGGGTCCAGGGGATTGTCGCGGACGATCGAGAGGTGGTGTTCCACGGCAGACCAGCGATAAATCGTCTGGGCACGGGAATCAACAAAGTAGAGATTTCCTGACGAATCGATGGCCCCACCGGAGATATTGAAAAAGCCATCCGCGAGTTTTTCCACCTGCGCATCCGGCGCGAGAAGCGCCGAGTGCGGTTTCGTCGAGGCTGCCGGAGCTTGGCCGGAATAGTCCAGCCATGCGAACTCCCGCTGCCGAAGCTCGAAATTGTGGGTCTCATCGAAAATGGCGCTGTCGAAGGAAACCTTACTATTGCTATAGCAGTGAACGTTACGGAAGTGAATATTCTTGGATTCTATAAGCTTGATTGCATAAGGAAACGGCTGAAAACTGCTCACGACACGATACATGTGCAGGTTCGCCACGGTAATGTCGCTGGAATTGCGAATTTCAAGCGGTACGGCGAAGCCGCTTTCGCCTCTTTCCTCTTCCGTTTGGAGCGCATAGATCTGCCAGTTCGAGACATGGTCCAGCACAACTTCGTTCCTCACGTGGTGTTCGTTGGAAAGCTCGTAAACACGTCCCGAGGTCGCCGTATGAGAAACATAAAAACCTGCTTGTGCAAACGTGCTTGGGGTCCAAATATCAACAAAAGTTCCGCCGCCACCCTGCGTCACCCAAATACTCGGGTACTGTCCATCCCAACGCCGTTTTAGATCGGGATCGGCCGTGTGAGTGTTGTTGTAAATCTGCTGCACCCAAGTACTCGAGGTTTGTTGTGTCGGGGCGCCGGGAGTGACAGTGCCGTGCCCCCCCAGGATGCGCACATCATTCATCAGCGAGTCTGGCCCCGCCATCCACATCGCAGCGACCGCACGCGGGTTTATGCCGTTCGTAAAGAGACCGATGCCGGTTACGATATTTGTCCCATTCGGCGGCGTCTCCAACAGGGCTTTCGGGTCGCCAAGTCCCTGAAACGCCGGCGTCGAATCGGCAAGAAGAAGCCTGGTGACGCTGGGATGCAATCCGACCAGGACCGTATCCGGCTTCAACAGGATTGTGTCTGTGACGCGATATTGCCCCGATGGAAAATAAACTGTGCGCTTTGACCCGATGGCGCTTTTGATGGCTTTGGTATCGTCGGCGACGCCATCACCCTTGGCGCCAAAATCCAGAACATTGGCCCAGGTATCGAGAGGGGGCAGATCGGGGATATCGGATTTTACGGGCTCCGGCATCGAGTTCAAAACAGCCGCGTCGTAAACGTCACGAATAGCCGGGACTGATCCAATATCAGAATAGTGGAGCCCGTGGGAAAAAGTCTTAACCGCATAGATTTCTCCCTTCCCGGCAATTTCCTTTCCGCTCTCGCGGTAGGAAACAAACTGCGGCACATTGTGGCAATTGATATTTTCCGCGTTGATTTCGGTCCGGGCGCTGTTCTCATTGCTGATCACCAGCGCCGGCCCGCTTATGTTTTCCATGCGTGCATCTTTGATCCAAAGTTCATCGGAGTATGTGTCATCTATGGAAACAGCTGTGGGAACGTTTTTGAATTGCACGCGCACCAACGTCAAGCCGGCTTCGTGTTCGCGGATGGCCGCCTCGCGCTGACCATCAAAGCTTGCGTCGAGTATCGTGAACTGCCATCCCGGAGATGGTTTTATCGTCCATATTCCATAACGGCCGCCGGAAAAATGCAGGTCCCGGGCTACGTTACCGCCATCGCGAATTCCGGCGAGGCCTGAGCCGATGCGAAAATCCATGTGCTCCAGAAAGCTGTGCTGAGCGTAATGGGCCCTTACGCCGATCGCTTCCTCATTCCCTTCTCCGATCTCGATGTCAATGTTGCTGATCGCCGAATAAAATGTCCCTGGAGTAGCGTCCGGAGGGGTTGCGGGAACTGGTGCTCCGCTGGTCCCTCCATTCTCCTGCGCCGCTTTCGGGCGAGCGCCTGCGAAGAACACCATATAGGTGGGCCCTTGCTGGAAGCCAGGCGTTTGCGGGCCCAAATAGAAAACCGGACGAGTAGGTCCATATCCAATCAGCCGTATTCCGGGCCAGATGTAGATCGTTTTTGTTAGACGATAGCGGCCAACGGGGATGAAAAGAATGCCCTGGTTGGTCGTCTCCTGGACTTTGTCGATCGCTTGCTGGATGGCATCAGAATCGTCCGCAACTCCATCACCTCGCACCGCAAAATGATCGCTCGTAAGGTAAACCGCCTTGGCATCGTCGATGCGCGATGGGTAGTAGGAATTTGCAACTAGCGGAACAGGCAAGAGGAAGAGCAGTACGCTGACAGCCGCTGATGACAATTTCACGATTTTTCTCCCCGGATGTTTAGCGTCCATCCGATGTGCAGAGTTCATCCTGACCAGCCCGAGTTTTGTACGACGGTGAACGGGGGAGTTTATATCACAGCCGCGGGCTGTGAAATCGGGTTTGGTGGCGCCGGCGGCCTGTAGCCCAGCGCCGGGAGGGGACGCAGCGTGTTGTACATCACCCGCCCAGTGCGGGGCGAGCGCGGAGGCGGATCGGGAAGCATTTGGGCATCGCCAGCCATGCGGCGGAGGCTCGGTTCAGTAAAGCCCTTGACCACTCGAGAAAAAGGCCGAAATACAGCGGTGAAGGAATTGAGGAGGCTCGACCGTTGCCGTATTCGAGGAGCAAGTCAACGGGCCACAGGCAGAAGACATCGGTAGGGAAACGAAAGATGAGGTTCTGGACGAGTGGCTACTCGGAAGTTGGCTAGGAAACGTTAGTGCTGCATCGGAAGCGCGTTTCGCCGGTAGGGTGGAACGGGAGCAGGGAGCTTGGAAGCTCGTGTATGAGCAAAAACTCGAATACAAATCATTTGATCTTTCCGTCGAAATCCTAATGACTTCTTAATGGCCGCAATGTCAGTTTCCTTCAGCGGCTCGTGAGATTTGGCGATCCGGGATTGGCGCTCTTTCCGAAACGGACCGAGTTCCGCCCGCCTCTGCGTCGCCTGCCGGTTGCTTCCGTGTCCTCGCTGATTCTCAACCGGTTTCAGTCTGACGAAGCTGACATTCGAAGTGTGCCTAACGCTAGGGGTGTGCCATGACTCAGCATTTTGCAATTCACTCGAAACTTTGCGGTGCCCTGTTGGCTTTGATCTTCTTCACCTCCGTGCGTCCAAGCCAATGCCAGTCGACGTTTGGCGATATCATCGGAGTCGTCAAAGATCCGGGTCAGGGTTTGATTGCTGGCGCGCAAGTCACGCTCACCAGTGTTGAGGAAAAAGAGGAGCATTCCGCCACCACCGACGCCGATGGTGCCTTCCACTTCGTCAATCTCAAGCCCGGTCATTACAATCTCCTCGTCAAGGCTACTGGGTTTGCAGACTACAAGGTTTCTTCTTTCCAGCTTGATGCGCGCCAAAGTCTTCGTCTGGACGTTGCCGTAAAACTAGCTACGTCCTCACAAAGCATCGAAGTCAGCAGCGACGCCGGCCCGGCGATCAACACCGAAAATGGCACGATTGGTGACAGCAAAGACTTCAAACAGATTACAAGTCTCCCCGTGAACTATCGCGGCGCGACCACCAGCCCGCTGGCGATGCTGGCTACAGTTCCCGGCGCGCAACAAGACGCCAATGGCAACGTGTCGGTTGGCGGCGGGCTGCCTTCACAAGTCCAGTATTCCGTAGACGGGTCTTCCACTGTGAACATTCGGCAGAACGGGGCTCTTGGCAACATGAATCCGTCCTCCGAACTCATCAGCGAATTCAAGGTCACACAGTTCAACAACAACGCGGAATTCGCACAACTCGGCGACGTCACCATCTCCACGAAGAGTGGCGGAGATCAATTCCACGGCAGCGCATTCGAATATTTCCAGAATGACGCTTTCGACGCCGAAGTGTGGAACTCCGGCGACAAGCCACACAAGGCCTACAACACGTTTGGCGGTAGCCTCGGCGGTCCGCTTGAACTTCCCAAGCTTACCCACGGAAAAGCCAAGACTTTTTTCTTTGCTGACTTCGAAGCTAATCGTCGCCGCTATTCCACTCCGCTCTTTCTGTTTGTTCCCACCAACGCGATGCGTCACGGCGATTTCTCGGCGCTTTCCACTCTGCTCATGGATCCCTTCACCGGCAAGCCTTACGCGGGGAATAAGATTCCCAGCGGCAGCCAGTGTGCGAATGCGCAGGACTGTATCAGTCCGGTCGGTACCAGCTTGCTCAACAACTATCTCCCCGCGCCAAATATCAATATCAGCGCCGCCAATTTCGGTTCGCAGGCGAACTATCTGCAGCAAACTCCGACTCCCAGCAATACCAATGGATTCGATCTGCGGTTCGATCGCACCATTACCTCTAAACAGTCTATGTTCGTTCGCTGGGGCTGGAAGCATCTCAGCGCGCAATCTCTCACTGATACTGCGCTGAACACGGTCAACAACTTCTTGCCGCCCGATCAAGATTCCGAGCACAACAACAACCTCATCGTTTCGTACAACTACCTCATCACCAACAATCTCGTGAACGAGGCGCGCTTCGGGCTTTCGCTCTGGCAGTTCCAGGTTAAATTTCCGATTCCAGGCTCCGCGGCAACCTCCACCCTTGGCCTGACAGGCCTCGACCTCAGCGACCATCCCACCACCGGCGCTTTTCCCCTCTTCAATTTCAGTGATGACCCTGGCAACTACTCGCCCATCGGGCGCGACAAAGACGGGATCACCAAATCGCAGACAATCCAATTCGCCGATAACCTTACCTGGGTCAAGGTGCGCCACACGATCAAGTTCGGCGTTGACGTCCGCCGTGTCCGCTACCAGGACCTCGAAAGTTTTGGCGGGGCCGACGATTTTGGCGCATTCACGTTTGACCAAGGGATTTTCACCGGCAACGCGTTCGCCAACCTGCTTCTTGGCTTGCCCACGAAAACCTACGTCGCGCAATCCGGGCCTGACGTCCATGCTCACACCACGCAAACCGGTTTCTACGCTCAGGATGAATTCCGCCTCAGCGATCGACTCACCTTAACTTTTGGCTTGCGTTGGCAGGCGCTTCCCGCGTTCGTCAGCGATCTGAGCAATCTCACTGCCTTTGACGTGCGGAACGGAGGCGTCATCATTCCCGTAGGCAACACACCTCGTCCAGGCTTTCTCGCATCCATCAACAGTTGCAATCCCGCCGATCCCAGCAATCCTGCCGATCCTTGCGGGACGCCAACAGCCGCTGATATCGCGCTTGGCTGCATCCCCGTCTTGGGGTCTGGTTCCAATATGCCTTGCGCTCCGATTGAATACGCCAACAAGGTTGGGCTCGGCCCCGGCCTCCGTCAGTTCTACGGGAAAAACTTTCAGCCGCGCCTGGGCTTTGCCTATCGTCCTTTTGGAAACAACGAGACCGTTGTCCGCGGAGGCTTCGGCATCTTCACTATGACCAATCTCGGCCAGCTTTCCTTCAACACCACTAACATTGACGTCTCCGTGGTACGCACTACCGCCAATTCTTTCGTCAACGGCCAACCCGCGTATCAATTCCCCAATGCGCGTACACAAGATGCGCCCGCCGCCATCGCGGGCACCGGCGACTTCTACCAAAACACGCTCACCAATTACCGCGACCCGCAATCGGCCCAGTGGAATCTCACCGTCGAACGCGAACTCGCAAGCGATATCACACTTCGCGAAAGCTACTTGGGCATGAGCTCCTACCGTATGAGCCAGACTGTCGATCTCAACCAGGTCGAGCCCAGCGCTACGTCTCCAAATCCAAACGCGAGGCCTTATTCTAATTGGGGCCGCATTCTCTCCACCACCAACTCCGGCCACGTGAATTACAACGGCCTGCAATCCGAACTCAACCTGCGCGCGCGCAGCGGGCTCACGTTCCAGGCCAGCCACGTGTGGGCCAAGAGCATTGGCAACATCGGCGGCGACGCGCCCACGACTTTCAATCCCGAAATCATTTATGGCACGCCGGTCGCGAATCGTTTCGATCTCGTCGCCAATCGCGGCAATATGGCGGACACGCGCCGCAATCGATTCTTGCTTTCTGCGGTCTACGATCTCCCTGTTGGGCAGAATCGCAAATTCCTTTCGCATATGAACCGCCTCGCGGACCTAGCTTTTGGTGATTGGTCCATGAGCACCGTCAGCCTCTGGGAAACTGGTCCCTATCTCACGCCGATCACCAGTTCAAGCTTCGATCCTGGCAATCTCAATCTTTCCTATCGCGGAGCGTTTCAGCGTCCCGATTGCACTGGAAACGGGAACACCGCGACGAACGGCAGCATGTTCAACATCAACGGCTTCAATCCCATTCCTTCCGGTCCCGTAGGGAATTGCGGTGTCGGCATTCTACTTGGTCCCGGTACATCCACCATCGCTGCCGGCCTCGCCAAGAAGTTTCATCTCACCGAACGGTTCCGACTGCGCTTCGAAGCTACCTTCACCAACCTGCTGAATCATGCCAACTTCGCGCCTCCGCCAACCAACGTCACGGCATCCTCCTTCGGAGTCGTGCAAAGCGTGCAGACCGCCGAAAACAGCGGCAATCGGACTGGCCAACTCTCTTTGCGCCTTGATTTCTGAGGCTGACGGCTAAGCGGCCATTGCTCTCCTCAGAGATATGCGAGAGGCGAAACGGGCCTCATGGCTCTTGAGGTGATTGCATTCTGTACCAGTTGATCGGAAGCGTGGACGCATTACCTTAAATCGAGAACCGGGGCTGTCTCGGTCGCTTCAACTGACGTTGGGAAATTGTCCGAGTGCTGGTTTTTATTCCAGCGACTAGCGCGAGGTCTGACTTGTGGAGCAACTTTGGAGCAGCACCAGGACCGCTCGGAACTCGTAAGCGCAACCGGAGCAACGACTTAGATTGCTTTTGCGTCCACTTAGAAGGCAGACGGTCTATCCAACTGAGCTACGGGCGCTATCTTCCTAATTTCTCATAATACAATCACTTACACTACAGCCTGCTCTGCTTGGGGTGGGCGACATGCAGGTGCCATGTTGCGGGATTCCTTTTTTTGCGACATTGATGCGCACGGGTCTCAAGAATCCCCCGCCTTTAGGCGTGGGGAGGATGTCAATGACTCTCTTTCACGACCCGTCCGTTGAGCGGCTGAGGGGGCCGGACATCGTGCGGATAAAGCGCCGCGAACGCACTGATTTCCTTTGCTGAGATGTCCACCGGAGTCTTCAGCACAAACCAGGTGACGCCCTCAGTGCAGGGCGGAGCCGTCAGCGACCCCATGTAAGTGTAATAGGAGGTGTCGCGGGGCAGCAGGCCAGCGGGATTGACCTCGACTCCCGCGATCACCTCCTCTTTGCCCGGGGTGTTGGGCATGTGTCCCCAAAGCTGGTCAACGGTGGTATTCGCGCTGCCAGCCTTGAGAAGAACTGCTACTGCAGCAACCTTGCCATCGCTGGATTCGTGCATCAGGTGGGCCACCATATCGTAGGGCTTACCTTGAATGGACTCTTCGCTGGGGTGGTGAAAGTGGAATTGCGTTAGTTCGTAGCGCTGATCACCCACAAACAGAAGATTTCCGTTTCTCGGGGCGTAGTTCACGCGGACCGCCGTGTAGCCGTTGTTAATGATTTTGAGCGGGCCGCTTTTGTATTCGAATCGGATTGCGGGAAGCTTGCCTTTCTTCGCATTTCGAATTTCGATGGGGGACTGTTCCTTGCCGGTCTTGCAAGCAGTGTAGTCCGGATCCAGCTCGCCCCAATGCTCGGGCCCCTTGGCCCCTTCGTAGCTCCATGCTGTTTTCCACTGCGCTCGGGGACCCGCGGGCACCGAAACCAACGCGACAACCAACAATGCAACTGCTATCCAACCTTTTCGCAAATTGCACCTCGCTTTGCGCTCAACAGTGACCCTGCCTGGTTAGGCGCGAAGCCAGCTCCATCGCTGTCAGTATGCCATTTGCCGGAAATCGACAATTCGTCTACCATCAAAGTATGAATGTCGAGGGCCGCGGGGAAGCAGCGATCTCGAGAATTGCCTCGGCTATCGGCGAGCCGGCACGAACTCGCATACTCTACTGCCTGATGGACGGCCATGCGCGGACAAGCACGGAGCTCGCGGTGGTGGCGGAAGTGAGTCCGTCCACCGCGAGCGCACACCTGAACCGCCTGAAGATAGCGCACCTGGTGAAAGTGTTCGTCCAGGGAAAGCATCGCTTCTACAGTCTGGAAGGACCCGACGTGGCCAATGCGCTGGAAAGCCTGAGCGTGCTCGCCGGGACGGGAGGCTCTGGCGAAAAGTTCGTGCCGAACACACCAAGCGGGTTACGCGCCGCACGGACTTGCTACGATCACATGGCGGGCGCAACGGGGGTATCACTTCATGATCGCTTCAAGGCGCTCGGGTGGTTGTCAGCCGTTCCGAACGGCAGCGACAACGCGTACAACTTAAGCTTGGAAGGTACGAGGGCCTTTGAGGCTCTTGGCATTGACATTGAGGCGACGCGGAGGCTGCGGCGCCGGTTCGCGTGCGCCTGCCTGGATTGGAGTGAGCGGCGGCCTCATGTCGGCGGAGCACTAGGGGCGGCTTTGCTGAGAATGGCCCTGAAAAGAAAATGGCTGGTCCAGGATCTCGACAGCAGGGCCTTGGGCGTCACAAGTCTTGGGCGACGCGAAATGCTGACTCGATTCGGCCTTCATGTCTGATTGTGCCCCGGGTGCATCCGGAAACGATTCAGGGCCAGGCCCGTACTGGGAAACTGCGGGCCCTGGTCAGAGTCCCTCGCCTTTGCGTATTTAAAGTCGCCTGCGCCCGAAGCAGACGCTCCGGCTCGAGCTAGCGGTGTGTAATAACTTAGCGGTAATCTTACTCAGGGTGTGTAGCAAAACTGGGGTGTTAGAACGGGCGTCTGTCTTGCTCGGTCATTTTCCCTGTAGCGATTGCAAATAGTCGCAGAGATTCTTAATTCGCTGCCGCGTTGCATTTTCCTCATAGTTGTCTACGTATTGGAAGATCGGCCCCCACACAGGCATCTCTGAAGAACCATGTGGGGAAACAGTGGGGCCAAAACGAAGCACGCCAGCTACGTAGTCTTGCGGAAACTTACCGTCATGACGTTTGGCGAGCGTCGTTAGATCCGCTGGACGGGTGTTGAGCGACGAAGCCGCCGGGCCTCGGCCTTTTCCGTCTGCGCCGTGGCATGCGGCGCAATACTGTTTGTACATCACCTTACCCGATGGCACATTTGTTGGTGGAAGCTGCGCCGTATTCACAATTGGGTCCTGACGTGCCGCAGCACAGACTACCGCGAACAATACACAAAGCAGAATGCCGGGACGAACGGCCATGATCTCCTCCAGTCACTGTCGCTGTTCGTAAGGATTCCGTGGGGCAGGGTGGCATCGTTTCACTTACGCGGCGACAAGTTGCATAGACTATTTCCAGAACAGACCAAACTAAATCCTAAGGCTTGTCATTGCCGAGCGTTGTGACCTTTGTCACAGGTCGAGGTGACACCCGGTACTGCCCACACCCCAAGGAATCTTCAGAATGATTGTGGTTCCACCGAAGCGCAGTTGAGGTTCTGCCGGCGGCCGGCCAATGAGGTTTTGCAAGCGGTGGAAAAGGAGGTTGCGATGATCAACGCACAAGCAATCCCGAAAACCGCGGACGTGCGGATTCCTTTAAACAAAGAGCGTTTCTTTAGGAACGTCCTGCTCGCAACAGATTTCTCCCCGGCTTCCGATCAAGCCTTGGAATATGTGGCTTCTCTCGCGAGGCGTTACGGGTCAGCGGTATACTTGACCCACATCATTACGCTGGACGGCTATCCGATGATATCCCCGGAACTTGCGGCATCCTCCGCACAAAAAATGCATGCTGAAGCTGCCGAAGGCTTCCGCAAACTTTTGAAATCGGGGCGGCTGATGGCTTTGCCGTACAAGGTCATCATCCAGGAAGGAAACCTCTGGCCTGCTCTTGAAGAATCGATCAAGAAGTACGACATCGATTTGGTGGTGGTGGGCACCCATGGCATCGGTGCGATACGGAAAGTCCTGATCGGTTCGGGAGCCGAAGAAATTTTTCGCAAAGCAAAAGTGCCGGTGCTAATCGTAGGGCCGGCGGCCGGAAATGAGCCTCCCTATGAACTGGAGTTCAAAAACATCCTGTTTGCCACCGATTTCGGAAAGGGCGCGCAGCGCGAGGCCCAATACGCCTTCTCACTGGCTCAGGAACATCTCTCGAGACTGCGGCTAGTGCATGTGTTTCAGCACCCCGAGGCTTATAGAGAAGAAGTCCTGGCGATCGAAAAAGAACACGGCAGGAACCAACTCCGTGAGCTGGTGCCAAGCGAATCCGAGTTGCACTGCAAAGTAGATTTCGAAGCCGCTCTCGGCGAGCCCGTCGAGCAGATCCTGCGAATCGCGCAAGAAACCCAGGCGGATCTCATCGTCATGGGAGCAAAGGCCAGAACCAGCCTAGCGGGCAACGTCCCACACACAAAAGCATATCGAGTGGTCTGCGAGGCGCGCTGCCCCGTGCTAACGGTGAGATCCTGATCCGTCCGTGAATGGTTTAGTCAGCTTAACGGCTACGCGATGCGCCAGCGAGAACAGCTACGTGCTCTTGGCTCACGTTAGAAATGTTATATCCCGGCGGACACCACCACAACGATTCCCGCCTTCCATGCCGCTTCCTCGGCTTGGCAGAGAGGATCCTGCCGGTAGCTCTCATACACTCCGCGTAGTCCTTGTTGAAGACCAGCCTGTTCTTTCCGGTTTCATCTTGGAAGTCATGCAGGTTGTCAATTCCGCTTTCCATAGCGGCTACGCCGACGTGTTTAGGACCCCGCCCTTAGCTCGCACTTTCTGATGGTGAGCTTCGGTCGGCGTCTGGTTGAATGGCAAGATCACATCCACCGTGGCGCCGCCATGGCCGCCTCTCAGAGCCTCGAGGTCTTCCGACACCTTGTGTTTGCCATCGGCGAAAGACAATCCTGCGGCGACCAATGTAAGCAGGCTCACGAGGGCGAGACCTCTGCACCCAAGTCGTTGTTCTTAGGATGGAGTTACTGGGGGCCTGCTTGGTTGCCGGGCTATTGGGCATGAGCGTGAGCTAAACTCCTGGGCAGAGTTGCGGTCGCTTGTGGGGGGACATGGCCCGACGCCTTGATTCCCGTTGTGGGAATAGCATCTGTTTTTGCCCCTGCGGGCAGCCATTGGACAGAGGGCCCAAAGGTTTAGTACAAAAGTACGAGCCGTTTCTGAGGAGCCTCTGACCAATTTGGAGGGGTACTTTTGTGACACTCGGTGAGCGGGCCCCCATTCCTTTTGCTTGAACGCCAGTATCCATTTATATACAAACCCCTCGCCGTACTATTCCCAACCCACCCCTTGCCTCTCAAGATTTGGTAAGGAAGAGTGTCCACCGTTTGTCTGAGTGGGAGGCTTGGCCGTACAGTCGCCCATCCCCTCGGATTGTTCCTTGGCGTGTGCACAGGCACGTGGTTGGTTGGACTTCAGGCACACGATGTCCAGGTGAAGAATCGTTCGTATCCTGGCGATAGAGAGCGAGAGGTACGGGTGGAAGTGACGAGGAAAAAATCCTACCTAGCTGGCCTCTGGCTTGACTTGGACGCCCTGGGGGTTCCAGCGGTCACTTTCATTCTCACTCAGCTCATCGGCGGGCTGCCGCTCCTGCCGTACGCACTGCTTCACTGGCACTCTGACGACCTGTTCCGGTTTGGCTGCTTCCTGGCCGTTGCTTTAGCCGCTTCCGTTCTCAAAGTGCACTTGCCAGGCATCAAAGCCACCATGTCGGCCAATTTCCTCTTCATTCTCGTCGGCATACTCGACCTTTCCTATTCCGAAACGCTCCTGATGGGCTGTCTCGGCGGCCTGGTGCAGACCATGTGGCAAGCCAAGCCGCGTCCGCGCCCCATCCAGTGGCTCTTTAACCTGGCCAACCTCGCTCTTTCCATTAGCGCCGCTGAACTTGTCTTTCATAGCAAAGTCGCCGCCGGGGTTGGCTTCCGCTGGCCGCTCCTAATGGCCGCTGCCGCCACCACGTACTTCGCCTTCAACACCATCTCCGTTTCCGGCATCATCGCCATGACGGAGAAGCGCAATCCCGTTCACGTTTGGAAAGAATGCTATTTGTGGGCCTTCCCTTACTACCTGCTCGGCGCACTGATTGCCTGCGGAGTCAGCGCCATCAACTCACTGATTGGCTGGCAATTCGGGCTTGTCGCGTTCCCCATCGTTTATTGGATCTACCGTTCCTATCAGACTTATTTGAGCCGCCTCGCCGCACAAAAGAAACACGCCGAAGAAATTGCCGCCCTTCACCTTCGCACCATCGAGGCTCTCTCCCTCGCCATTGAAGCCAAGGACCACACCACGCACGATCATCTTCGCCGCGTTCAGGTTTACGCAGTCGAGATTGCCAAGGATCTCGGGCTCGATGAGTCCCAGTTGAACGCCATACGCGCCGCCTCCATGCTCCACGACATCGGCAAGCTCGCCGTCCCCGAAAACATTCTCTGCAAGCCCGGACGCCTCACTCCCGAAGAGTTTGAGAAAATGAAAATCCATCCGACTGTCGGCGCGGACATTCTGGATCGCGTGCAGTTCCCTTACCCGGTCGTCCCTATCGTCCGTTCTCACCACGAAAAATGGGATGGCACGGGCTATCCCGAGGGTCTCAAGCGTGAAGCGATTCCCATTGGCGCGCGCATTCTCTCGGCTGTGGATTGTTTTGACGCTCTCGCTTCTGAGCGCCCCTATCGCCGGGCCATGAACCCCGAGGAAGCCATGGGCAACCTTAGCGGCGAGAAAGGCCGCAGTTTTGATCCTCGCGTCGTAGAGGTCATGGAGCGCCGTTATCTCGAATTGGAGGCCATGGTGAAAGCCATGGAAGTCGAGAGGCGGCGTCTGGACACTGCTCCCAAGATTGATCGCGAAGTCGCGCCTTCTTCCGGTTATGCCGAAGCCACCACTGAAGCCGAAGTCCGCGCCACCTCGTTCCTCACATCCATCATTTCCGCCCGCCAGGAGGCTCAGCTTCTCTTTGAGCTCGCCCAGACTCTCGGCAACTCACTCAGCTTGAAGGAAACGCTTTCCGTGGTGGCCGGTCGCCTCAAGGAAATGATCCCTCACGATGCCATCGCCTTTTTCGTCTGCCAGGACGGCCTGCTCATTCCAGAATACGTTCACGGCGTGGATTACGAGTTGCTTGCCACCCTTCGCATCCCCATGGGCCAGGGTCTTTCTGGATGGGTGGCCCGCAACGAGAAGCCCATTACCAATGGCAATCCCGCAGCCGAAACTCTTCACCTCGGTATCCCCTCGCGCGTACCCAACTTGCAGTCGGCCCTCAGCGTTCCCCTGCGCGGGCGCGACGCCGTTGCCGGCGTTCTTTCTCTCTACCATCGCGACAAAAATAATTTCACCCAGGAGCATCTCCGCATGCTCCTCGCCGCCAGCTCCAAGCTCGGCGTCTCCGTCGAAAATGCTGTCCAGTACGAACAAGCTCAAAGCACCGCCAGCACCGATTACCTCACCGGTTTGCAAAATGCCCGTTCTATTTGTCTGCATCTCGACAAGGAGCTCGAGCGCGTCCGCCGTTCCAGGGGGCCCCTGGCAGTGCTGCTTTGCGACCTGAATGGCTTCAAGAAGGTCAACGACAAGTTTGGCCACTTGACCGGAAACAAGTTGCTTCAGGAAGTGGCTAACAAATTCAAGGCTTCCTGCCGCGAATACGACCAGGTTGGCCGGCTCGGAGGAGATGAATTCGTCTTTGTCCTCCCGGAAGTTACTGTCGACGTGGTGACACACTTGGAAAAACGCTTGAGCCGCGCCGTCTTGGAAGCCGGCCGCGCCGTTTGCGGCGAGGACATCGTTTCCGTCAGCGTTGGCAGCGCGTTTCATCCGGCTAACGGCGGCACCCCGGAAGAGCTTCTTTCCGAAGCCGACCGCAGCATGTACGAGGTCAAGTCCAAGCACTACTCAAAAGTGCAACAGGTCTCCTGATCGCATGGGTGCACCTGAAAATCTTTCTGGTGTGGATTGAACGTGATCGAAGTCAAGAAATCAACGAATCTGTTCCGGATCGCTCTCGGCCGCCTGCTAGTCCTCTTATGCCTCGCACTCGCCGGCGCCCTCATGAGCGCCACTCTCGTTCGTTTCGCCCCGGGAAACTCCGTTTCCGAACGTGAACTCGATCCCCGATGGCGCCCGGATAGTGTGGAAGCCTTGCGACAGCAGCAAGCCCTCCATCAAGGATTGCCGGCGTACTATTTCCACTATCTCGCGGCCCTCGCCCATGGTGACCTCGGCGAATCCGAATCTCTGAGGCGGCCGGTTCGCGAACTCCTTCGCCAAAGATTGCCAGTGACCGGCAACTCCGTAGTTGGTGGCCTCGGCTTGGCCTGGCTGGCCGCAACTCTTCTGGCATCGATAGGAATTGCCTCCCGCGGCTGGCTTTTCGAAGCTTCGACCACTGCCTTCAACAGTTTGTTGTTGTCTCTGCCCTCCGCCGTTGTCGCCATGCTTGCTGTTCACTTGCGGACCCCGGTCTTTTGCGCCATCGCCATCGTTGTGTTCCCGCGTCTCTATAGTTACATTCGAAATTTATTGGTTCGATCTTACGACCAGCCGCACGTTCTCGCCGCTCGCGCGAGAGGGTTAGGGAGCAGCGCCATCTTTCTGCGTCATGTTCTGCCGTTGGCGGCTCCCGCGCTCCTTGCTCTTCTCGGCGTATCGTTCGCCATTTCCTTCGGCGCCGCCATCCCCATCGAAGCGCTTTGTGATTCCCCGGGTTTGGGCCAGCTTGCCTGGCAAGCGGCGCTCAGCCGTGACGTGCCTCTCATCGTTAATGTCACTCTGGTTGTTGCTCTCGTGATGCTAGCGGCCAATTCGTTCGCCGATCTTGCCGGACGGACTTTCGTGGGGAACGCGTCATGAAGCCCTTGCAAAAAGTGGCCGCCTTCATCTTGTGCGCGATTTTTGTCTTGATGGTGCTCGCCACACTTTTGCTGCCTGCTCCCTACTTCCATCAATACCGCGATATTCCCAACGCCGCTCCTTCGGCAGCGCATCTTCTAGGTACCGACGCGCTGGGCCGCGACTCCTTGTCCCGTTTGCTGTACGGCACTCGCGTTTCCCTCCTCCTTGCCCCAGCCGCGGCTCTTCTCGCCACCCTCATTGCCGCTTTCTTGGGCAGCCTTGCTGGGCTCCTGGGCGGCTGGCTCGAACGCATTGTCCTCGCGGCAACCGATCTCTCTCTCTCTTTGCCCTGGCTCTTTCTTCTGCTGGTCGTTCGCGCCATGTTGCCCCTGGAGGTCCTCCCGCTCGTCTCCGTCGTCATCGCTTTCTTGATGATGGGCCTGCTTGGCTGGCAGACTTCGGTCCGTGTCATCTGCGCGGCCGCTCGCGGAGTCCGCGATTCCGATTTTCTGCTGCTGGCGCGCTCCTCCGGCTGCAAACCGGCGCGCCTTTTGTGGCGTCATGTGGCGCCAAATCTGCGTCCTCTTTTTTATGTGCAATTCTTCATTTCCATCCCGCTGTTCATTTTGACCGAAGCGAACCTAAGCATCCTGGGTCTCGGTGTAATGGAGCCCATGCCGTCCTGGGGAAACTTGATGCGTGGCTTCGAGGATTTTTCCACGCTCTCGGCAAATCCGTGGCGCCTCGTGCCCCTCTTTCTCCTAGTGATCGTCGTGATGTGCTTTCAACTGCTTCTTCCGCAGCAGGAGGTCACGCAGTGATACGCCGCGCTTCTTTTGTCTTCTCTCTGTCGATGGCGTTGTGCTACCCGGCTTTCGTCACCGCCCAATCTGCCGGCCAGTCCGGCGGCGAACTCCATTTTTGTCTCCATGGCGAACCAAAAACCTTCAATCCGCTCCTCGTGGAAGACGGCCAATCCGAAATCGTTCGCTACCTTACTGGCGGCGTTTTGATTCGCCTCAATCGCCAGACGCAAGCTCTCGAGCCCGCTCTCGCCACCTCCTGGAAAGTCTCTGCAGACGGTCGCACCATCAAATTTCATCTCCGCACTGGTTTGCACTTCTCCGACGGCACGCCCTTCACCTCCGCAGACGTGGCTTACACCATGAAATCTCTCATGGATCCGCAGCTGCACTCGCCCACCGGCGACTCCTTCCGCTCCGGTGACGGCCAAGTCGTCGTCCAAACGCCCACAGCGGACACAATCACAGTCACTTTCCCCGCTCCTGTCGCGGGACTAGAGCGCCTGTTCGACCAAGTCGCCATTCTCTCCGCGCACTCTCCCAAGAAAGAAATGTCCGTCCTCGGTCCCTTCTACGTTGCCGATTACAACCCCGGCTCCTACGTCCTTCTCCGGCGCAACACCAACTATTGGAAAAAGGACAAGCAAGGCAAGCCCCTGCCCTATCTCGATTCCATTCGCCTCGACATTCAGCGCAACCACGACATCGAAATTCTCCGCTTCCGCCGTGGCGAAATTCATCTCATCAATTCTCTCGATGCCGATCTCTTCGACCGCCTCCAAAAGGAATCTCCCGCCGCCGCGCACGACGCCGGCCCCAGCCTCGACTCCGAGCAACTCTGGTTCAACCAGGTCCCCACTGCCTCTCTCCCGGACTACAAAAAAGTTTGGTTCCGCTCCACCGAATTTCGCAAAGCCATCTCTCTGGCCATCAATCGCGCCGACCTCGCCCGCATCGTCTACGCCGGCCATGCCCAACCCGCGTACGGCCCCATCTCCTCCGCCAATCATTTCTGGTTCAATTCCGCGCTTCCGGCGCCAAAATATGATTCCGCCGCCGCCCTCCGCCTTCTAGACCAATCAGGCTTCCACTCCGACGGCAGCATCCTGCGCGACGCCTCCGGCAATCGCGTCGAATTCACCGTCATCACCAGCACCGGCAATAAACCCCGAGAACAAATGGTCACCATGATTCAGCAGGATCTTTCTCAGATCGGCATCAAAGTGAACATCGTCACTCTCGATTTTCCATCTCTGATCGAGCGCATCGCTCGCACCTTCGATTACGAAGCCTGTCTGCTCGGCCTCACCAACTCCGATCTCGATCCCAACAGCCAGATGAACGTCTGGCTCAGCTCCGCGGAAAATCATCAGTGGAATCCCAAGCAGCCCAAGCCCGCCACTCCCTGGGAAGCGGAGATCGATCGCCTGATGCAGTCGCAGGCTTCCTCCACCTCCGACAAAAAACGCAAAGCGGACTGGGACCGCGTCCAGAAAATCGTCGTTGAACAGCAGCCCTTCATCTATCTCATCAACCGAGACGCCATGTCCGCCATTTCTACCGCTGTCATCGGCTCGGCGCCTTCGGTCCTTGATCCCCACGCCTTCTGGAACGCCGACGTTCTCCGCCTCGGCCCCGATCCTGCTCTCGGAGCGCAGAAGTGACCGACATTCCTCCACTTCTCTCGCTTCGCCTCTCCGTCGACTATCGCAACAATCCCGGAGTCCTCCGCGACGTCTCCCTCTCTATCCAACCTGGCGAAATCCTCGGCCTCGTCGGTCAAAGCGGCTCCGGCAAGAGCACCATCTCTCTTGCGATACTCCGCTTCCTTCATCTGAAAGGCGGCACCGCCCGCGGCTCCCTTCTCTTCAAAGCAGAAGACCTGACCGCAAAATCCGAATCGCAGATGCGCTCCCTCCGCGGCCGCGAAATCAGCATTGTCCTGCAAAGTCCGCTGACTTCTCTCAATCCCGCCCTGCGCATCGCCTCGCAGCTCAGCGAAGCTTGGCGCGCCCATGCCACCGGCACGCGCGAACAGTGCGCCGCAGCCATTAGCAGCGCCCTCTCGAACGTCAGTCTCCCCAACGACGCCAACTTTCTTCGTCGCCGCCCTTCGCAACTCAGTGTCGGCCAAGCTCAACGCGTCATCATTGCCATGGCCATCCTCCACCGCCCCTCCCTCCTCATCGCCGATGAAGCCACCAGCGCCCTCGACACGATCACCCAATCCGAAATCCTCGCCCTCTTCGCTCGCCTCAACCGCGAACTCGGCATGGGTATCCTTTATATATCCCACGACCTGCTCTCCGTCGCCGCCCTCTGCCATCGCATCGCCATCCTCAACTCCGGCGAAATCGTCGAATGCGGCCCCCCCTCCCAAATCTTCGGCGCTCCCCAACACCCCTACACGCAAAAACTAATAGCCGCCCTCCCTCGGCTCCCCGTGTTCCCCTCCCAATCCGACCCCGCCTCCAGGGTCACCCCCGAGCCCATCCTGACCCGGGCATAAGACGATGTGGGAGTGCGGGAGCTGGCTCCGGCTTTCCTCCCTCCACCCAACCAAGCCATCGCGCCCCAGGCGAAATCACCCCACCAGTCATCAGTCTTTCCAATCCAGTACTATTGCAAAATCCCTCCCGCTCCTATAAACTTCATAGGTGTCACTTTTCGTCCAGAAGAACGCGCCGCTCTGCATCTGTTGTATGTGCTGCACAAGTGTGTCTTCTGGCGCGGGGAGGCTGACCCTCTAAAGTTTTAATCAGCCTCAAAGGTTTTCGCTCCCACCGCCAGAATCGACCGGCAGGTGGGTTTTTTATTGGGAGCAAACGATTTTCTAAGCAAATTGCAAATCGCCAGTCGGAGTAGGGATCGCGATTGCTCGCGACCCCCTCCACGGATCCGGACGAGCGGATTGCCCGCATCCGGCTCTTGCCTTAGGTGACGACGCCCATGCGGCGAAGAGGATAGGGATGACAGACGGTAGGCAGAGGCAGCCAGCGATTGATGAGGCGCCGCATGCGGTCCCAGAGGACGCGTCCGTTCTGGCTACGCCGCGACAGCGAGCGATGCCAGAGCCGTCCCGTTTGGAATCGAAAAAGAGCCAGCGCCGGACTATTCATGGGCACTCCGTAATACCGGAGATGTCCACGCACCACTGCTTGCAGCCACTTGCCCTGTTCCGGGATGGGTTCATGCATGCGCCGCTGAAGT
>Ga0307478_10000973_pt1 | contig 26736 bp, 28 predicted proteins | sample atmos_gasesECM4C_2_FD_203713 | JGI IMG/M metagenome (GOLD analysis project Ga0307478, IMG submission 203713) | Hardwood forest soil microbial communities from Morgan-Monroe State Forest, Indiana, United States - atmos_gasesECM4C_05 | ecosystem: Environmental > Terrestrial > Soil > Temperate...
GCAAGAAACGAAATCTCGGAGGCGGTGTCGAAGCCCAGACCGAACAGAAATCCGACCAGGTACATCTGCCAGCTGTGCGTGATCAGCTTGAACAGCCGGCCGAAGATTCGGGTCAACAGCCCGCCGGCCACCAGCTCGTGCTCGAGTGAATGACGGTCGTACACCCCCGCCTTCATTCGCCGGAACAGCCGGACGATGTCGAGGAGGATGATCAGGTTCAAGATCCCGATCAGCACCAGGAAGATCCCGGAGACGCCGGTCCCGATCAGCGCACCGAGGTTCTTTATCTGGCCGTTGCCGCTGACGACGTTCGTGACCACGAACTGCGTGGCGATGCCGAGCAGCAGGGCGATCAAGAAGACGACGCTCGAATGGCCGAGCGAAAAGAAGAAGCCCACGCCCAGCGGCTTCTTCCCTTCCTGCAGCAACTTCCGCGTGGTGTTATCGATGGCCGAGATGTGGTCCGCGTCGAAGGCATGCCGTAGGCCGAAGGCGTAGGCGAGGCCGCCCAGGCCCAGCATCACGGGAAACCGCGGCGCGACCAGCAGCAGCATGATCCCCCACCCCAGCACGTGCAGCAGCGCGACAGCGCCAAACAAGCCAGTCAGTCGCACGGAGACCGAGCTCATCGAGGTCGTCCGCCAGCTTTGAAAAACCGCGCGCGCCGTCGCCATTCGAGCACCGAGTATATCTTATTGCGAATCGTTCGCAATAGCGAATCTGTGACGCCTGCGTGACATCAAGTTGAGCCGGGCGGTTGGTATTCGATGATCACCTTGGTGATGAGGCGCGGGCTGAACGGGACGTGGTCAGCGGCGACGAATTCGCCCTGCAGGATGTGTGGCCCCGGCGTGTACCGCTGCATCGAGACGTCCTGGGATAGCTGATAGTTCATCGAGATCAAGATGCCGTCGATCGAGAGATGGATGTGACCCGTATCCGGCGTCACCTTCTTGGTCGTGATATCGACGATGTGGGCGCCGGTGAGCTGAAATTCCACGTGCAGCGTTGTTGTCGTGACCACCGTGTTGGCGACCGGCTGCACGATCGTGAGGTGTCCGGTCGAACTGAGCCGCGGGGTTGGGCTCGGCGTCGGCGATGAGCCGATCAACGGCAGACTGCAGGCAGCCAGCACGACACTGGCGCCGGCGAGCGCCGCGAGAAGTCGGATGTTCATTTGATGGTCTCCTGGAAGTTGGCCTGGTAGGTGTCGCCGTCCGACGAGGTCGCGATCAGGTCGAATCGCCAGCGGCCGGCGTTCAGCGCACCCTGCCCGATGAAGTGTCCAACCTGGTCAAAGCGTGAGGCCTGCAGATCAAGAGTCGGTCCGGTCTCGGGTGTGGCGCTGATGACCGTGCCGTCGGCCATGGAGAGCTCCGCGTTTCCCTGAAAGAACGTCGCATGCACGGCATTGTTGCCGGCGGTCCCTGGATCGATGTAGAGCTGCAAGGATCGGCCCCTGGACAGGTCGACAGTGTAAACGGTGAGCCCGGCGATGACCTGGCTCTGGATGCGCTCCGGCGGTGCCGCGGTCGTGACCACGAGGGGCACCTCGGCGGAGTTGAGTCCGCGTTCGACCACGACCGTCACGCTCCATCGCCCGGCGAGCGAGAGATTCGGCGCGGTCGCGGTATACGTGCCATTGCCGGCGGCCTTGAGCTCCAGGGTGGATTCGCCGACGTTGGGCCGCCCCGGAAAGGCGAAGCGAAGCGCCACCCGGTTGGCGGTCACCGTCTGCCCCGTGTCGTAGTCGCGGACGCTGACGTTGAAACGATTTGAGCCCGGATATCCCGGGGCGATGATTAGCCGCACCTTGATGGTCGTGCCGGCATCCTGTCCATCGACGATCACCTGCGGCGCTGGAGCCGCAACCACGGCCGAGGCATAGCTCGGTGGCGGCAGCGCGGTCAGCACCGCCGCGACCGCGACGACGACGGCAGCGATAGCAATCTCCAACCGGCCCACCCGGCGAAGACCGCTCAGGCTCCACTCGGCCCGCGGGACATTTCGGTAGCGATTGATCGCACCCAGCCCGGCGAGCCCGAGAAAGAGCGCGACCTTGACCAGCACCAGGCCGCCGAACAGTGTCGACCAGAGGCGCGACAGCACACCGACCTCATCGATGGCGCGGAGCGCCCCGGTCACCCCGACCGCCGCCAGCGCGAAGCCGGCGACGAAGGAGAAGCGACGTACCGCGCGGGCGGCAACCCCTGGCGGCAGCCCTCGTACACCGATCAGCAGCGCACTCAGTCCGCCGATCCACGCGCAGAACGCCGTCAGGTGCGCCCACTGCGCCGGAAGCATCAGCCAGGCCACGTGGCTGGCACTGGCGTGCGTGGTCAGGGCGTGGGTCGCAATGGCGACGAGCGTCAGCCCACCGGCCGCACCCAGCGCGACCCGCTCGATCCGCCCGCGCGCCCGCCAGGCCAGCAGCAGGGCAATGCCCGCCAGCACGACCGGGACGATCTGCTCGAGCAGGTTCCCGCCGAGCGATGACGAGACGAAGTCTCCCCAGCTGACCGTCGCCGCCTCGCGCTCGGCCTCGCCGGCCACGGCCAGCCCGATCAACGCTGCCCCGACGCCGGCCGCCGCCATCGTGAGCAGGCGCCGCGACGGAACCCGAAAGGCGAAGAGCGAAATCCACGTCCCGCCCAATACGAGAGCAAGGCCGACGTAGTAGACCCAGCGTCCCGCGATGCTGAGCGGCGAGGGCGGGGGCGTCGACGGTGTCGCCGCGCCCGCCGGCGGTTTGGACCCGGTGGGTGATGCGCCGACGCCGAAGGCAAAGAACCCCCCGGCGCGGTGACCGTCGACCGCGGAGACGGTCGACCAGGTCACGGTATAGACGCCGTTGGGTAGCGACGGCAGCGGCACGGTCAGGGTGGACGGGTCGCCCGGAACGACACGGACGCCGCCGGTTTCCAGGCGCCGCCCTCCGACATCGAGCACGTGGATCGCCGACAGCCGTGGATCGGGCCGTTCGGTAAACGTGATGCTCACCTGCGTGGGCGCATGGTCGAGGTTCGCCCCGTCGGCGGGTGTCGATGAGCGTGCCAGGGCGTGCGCGTCGGCGGCGATGCCGGCGCTCAGCAGCCCGGTCAGCGATAACAGAACGGCGATAACGAGACGGCGCACGTCAGCGAACGGCCGGCCTCTGGCCGCGTGTGAGCACGATGATCAAGGCCACCGTTCCCAGCGCCCCGAGCACGATCCCGGCGATCGCGAGGTTGCGCGCGAGTTCGGCGTCGTTCTTGGCCGTTGCCTGGGCCGCGGCGATCCTCGGATCGATGCGGTCGAGCTTTTGCGAGATCTGGCCGCGTGTCGGATCCTGGGCCGGAAACTCGACGGCCGCCGGCTCCTTCACCGCATCGAACGTTGTCGGGCTCGACGTGAACGACTGGTCGATCGCTTGCCCGTTTACCGCTCCCGTGAAATGGAAGGTGTAATTGCCGGCGCGGGTGGGGATCAGGCTGGCGAGGTACTCGCCGTGCATGCCGAGCCCGGTATCCGGGTCCCAGGTCGCGGTCAGGCTCAGTGCAGGCATCTTCTGCGTCTGGTAGATCACCTCGACCTTGAGGGTATCCCCCAGGTTGTCGACCGGGTTGCCTTTCGAATCTTTGAGGATGAACTGGACCGCGTTTTGCTCGTCGGCATACGCCGGCTCGTGCAGCCAGCCGACCGTGAACTCGTAGGCCCCTACGGTACGCACCTCGTGAGCGGACGCGGGAACGACCGCAACCAACGCCACGGCGGTGGCGGCTGCGGCAGTCGAAAGCAAACGGATTGGAATGAACCTGCGCATGACTGCTCTCCTTGACGACGAATTTTCAGGCCGCCACGGGCGCGGCCGGGGATCACGTCAGATCGAGCGGGGCGGACCTCGGCGCTGATACCAGCGTTGGTCACGAAGATCGACCGATAGCGCCGGCGAGGACACGGCCCGAATCGCAAACGCTTCCGGCGGCGCGGTCAGGCGCACGGCGAGGATGACGCGGAGCGCCTCGGCGCCAAGCGCGAGGTAGGCGCGCAGCCAGCTCACCACCCATGCCGCCAGGACCGCCAGGGGCAACTGGACGCACAGCGCGAGGACCAACATCGCCACCATGTCGGGAGTGGCCTGGATGGACAACGACTCCAGCGTTTCCTTCGTGATGAAGAGCGAGCACTGGACGAGCGCGAGCACCAGGAAGGTCGCGCCAAGACCGGTCGATGACACGCGCCGATCGCCGAGGATCAGTCGGATCGAGATCACGGCAATCAGCGAGAGCGTCAGGGCGACCGCCAGCGAGAGCGCGCTCAGCGAGAAAATCCGTGGGTATGACGCGTGCGTGCCCTGCGACTGCAGCTGCCAGGCCATCGATGGGCCGAAGCGCAACGCATAGGCGGCGGCATGGCCGATCGGCTCGAGCAACGCCCCGAGCACGAACGTGGCGAACAGCCGCCCGGTCGGGAATCGCCTCACTGCCCGGAGTATAACCCGGGATCCGTAAGAGATTGATCAGAGTTGGCGGCGGGTAGCAATACTGTTCGCATGAGCAAAAAGAGCCGCCGAAGGGCCGCCGTCAGGGCCGCGGCGGCGAGTAAGCCGCAGCCTGCGCCCAAGGGGCGGCGGCCGAACCCGAACCGGCGCCGGCTGGGCTTCTGGGTGGGCGGCCTCGCCGTGCTCCTGGCGATCACCGCCACGGTCGTGCTGGTCAACCAGCAGCCCAGCAACAACCCGAGCTTGCTGGCGGACACGTCAGGCATGGCGCAGGGGCAGCCGGTTGACGGCATCAGTTGCCAGACGTCTGAGCAGATCGTTTACCACATTCACGCGCATCTGGCCGTGTATACCAATGGCAAGGCGCGGACCATTCCAGAGGGCATCGGCATCGTTCCACCCACACAGATCGTCCAGACCTCGTCCGGCCCATTCGTGTTGGCCGGCACGTGCTTCTACTGGTTACATTCGCACACCGCGGACGGGATCATCCATATCGAGTCGCCCAGCCAGCGTGTCTATACATTGGGCAACTACTTCGATATCTGGAACCAGCCGTTGAGCGCGACGCAGGTCGGACCGGCGCATGGAACGGTCACCGCCTTTGTCGACGGCCAGCCCTTCGCCGGCGACCCCCGGTCGATCCCGCTCAACCCACATAGCCTGATCCAGCTCGACGTCGGCAGCGCAACACCGGGACCCCAGCCCTTTACCTTCCCGCCCGGCCTATAGCCTCAGACGCTCGGCAAACGCAGAGATTTCTTCTCGCTGCACCTGCGGATCGGCGCTCGTCGCACTGACGACCACGCGCGTGGCGCCTGCGGCCGCCAGGGCGTCGACGTCGTCTTCGGACATTTCGATCGATCCCCAGCGCGACAGCTCGATCCGATCGGCGTCACGGCCGGCTTCGCGCGCGGTCGCGCGCATGAGATCGATCTGCAGCGCGCGTTCCTCGCTGCCCACCCGGCCCCCGGCGAAGTAGCCGTCGCCGCGTAAGCCGGCGCGACGGCCGGCCGCCCGCGTCGACCCGGCGACATGGATCGGAAGTGTCTCAGCGTGGTGCGGCTTGGGAAAGCTGACCAGGTTCGAAAACGCGAAGAACTCGCCATTGAAGCTGACACCGGTCGCGTCCCCGGCCCAGAGCAGACGCATGACATCGATGGCCTCGTCGGCGCGGCGGCCACGCGTCGCGTGGTCGATTCCGAGTGCGTCGGACTCGCCGGGCAGCGAGCCCAGCCCGATCGTCAGTAGCCGCATGCGGCCCTTGGACAGGACATCGATCGTCGCCAGCCGCTTCGCCAGCGTGACCGGATGGTGGTACGGCAGTTGCAGGACGGCGGTCCCGAGAATGATCCGCTCGGTGTTGGCCGCGATGAAGCTCAGGCACGCCAGCGGATCGAGGAGCGGTAACGAGGGGTCGATCGGCGTCGTGCCCAGGGTCGCTCCCGTGTAGAGCACGACATGCTCCGGGATGAAGATCGACTCGAATCCGCAGTCCTCGGCATGCTTGGCGTAGCCGGCAATGACGTCGGGATCGACGCCGTAATAGGCGCTGTTGTACTGGATCCCGAACTTCAACGGGCCGAGCCCAACCGGGACGGGATGACCTAGGCCCCGCTCACGTGGAGTAGCCGGCCGATTCCGTACCCCGCCGCGGCGGAGACCATCCCGATGACCGTCATCTGGAGACCGCTGATTCGCCAGTCGCCGACCAGCGTCAGGGCCTTGTACGCGCCCACGGCAAACAGCACCAGCGCACACAGCGGCACCGCGATGATGGTGGCCGCGGTCACGGAAATCCCAAAGAGCGGCACGAACAAGAACGGAATGAGCGGAATCACCGAGCCGATCAGCGTGGCGAATCCGGTGACGATCGCGCGGCCGACCGCACCCGTACCACTGACCGGGGATAGATGCAGCTCATCGCGCATCATCGTCTCCACCCACACCTTCTTGTCGCTCGTGATCTCTTTGACTACGCGCTCGAGCACTTCGCCATGCAGACCTTTTTCGCGAAAGATCTGGCGGACCTCCTCGGTTTCGACGTCGGGCACCTCCTCGACTTCTTGTTGCTCCTTGGCGAGCATCGCCAGGTAGTAATCCCGCTCCGCCAGCACCGAGGTGTACACGACGCCTCCCATGGCAATCGACTCCGAGAAGGTGGCGGCCAGCGCCGCGGCCAGGATGATTCGCAGTTGCGCGGTCGCCGCGGCCACGCCCAGCACCAGCCCGAGCACGTTGACCAGCCCATCCTGACCGCCGAGGATGATGTCACGAAGCGAGCGGCCAATGCCGCCCTTCTGCGCATCGGGCTCATGCAGGGGTTGCGCATCACGAGCGAGCTCAGCCATCGGTGCTTGCGCCCTAGCCGGTCCGGGCCGCCTTGGCCTGGCAGCGGGCGCAGCGCCCGTGCACCACCAGGTCGGCGTTGCTGACCATGAATTCGTGTTCGTCAGAAATGTGATGCAGCACCGGGACCATGTGATCGCCCTCGATGTGGAGGGTCGATCCACACTGGTCGCAGACCAGGTGGTAGTGATCGATGCCTTCTTCGGCCAGCTCGTAGTAGGCGCGGTCCCGGATCCGCGTCTCCTTCACGAGGCCGAGCTCTTCGAGGACCTCGAGCGAGCGATAGACCGTGGCCAGGTTGAATCGCGGGTACTGGCGTCGGATCTGGCCGAGGATGTCCTCGGCGCTGAGGTGCTTCTTGCTCTGGCGCAACGTGTCCCAGACCAGCTGGCGCTGCATCGTCAGCCGGTAACCCGATGTGTGCAGCGCCTCGGTCGCCGATGGCCGGTTGCTCATCAGCCCATTGTGACAGGGGTTTCGACCTCGACCACCGGTCGTTCGCCTGCTGTCGCTGCCTTGTCATCGAGGCGGAAAAAGATGATCCAGATGGCGGCGAAGTAGATGAGGTTGCCCAGGCCGAACATGACGAGCCCGGCGATCAGCTGGTCGTCGAGCGGTGAGAGCGGCGTCACCCGGGGGGCCGCCGCATAAAAGGGATAGATCACGACCGGCGACAGGATGAAGGCCAGGCCGAGGATCGTGGGCGGCACGCCGGCAAAGCCGAGGTACGCGATCTTGCCGATCGCGCTCATCGCGAAGCGCCGACCGGCCGGAACCATGATCGGCCACCAGAAGACCACGCCCGCCGCCAGGAAGCTCAGGTGCTCGAGCACGTGCAGGGGCTGATTGCGCAGGGTTGCCTCGTAGAGAAACGGCAGGTGCCAGACGGCGAGCACCGCATTGAAGCCGATGTTCGCCAGCAGCGGCGACACGCGAATCCGGTCGAAGGCCTGAAACGCCTCCGGGAGTCCGAGCAGGAGCAGGGGCGGCACGATCATCGCCAGCAGCAGGTGCTGCAGCATGTGCAGGCTGAATAAATAGTGGTCGCCGCCGACGTCGATCGGCGATGCCAGCGCCAGAAACAGGATCAACAGGCCAGATGCGAAATAGATTCGAGCGACGGCCGACCATGATCCTTGCGATCCGCCACGCAACAGCCAGACGTACCCGCCCGCAAGTGCCAACACACCGGCGAGGACGGTTGGCTCCCATGTCCAACTCGTCAGGCCGAGGCCGGCGTGAAGTGGGACCACGAAATCACGATACCGAAGTCCGCCTATCGCCTTCGGCGCCGATGCCCAAGTACTCGGCGTACCGGCCGAGGCCGCAGCCAGGCCAGCAGCAGGGCGATGACGGCGCTAGCGCCGTCGCTTTTTGGTCGGTACTGCGGGGGCACGCCGGTTGCGGCGGCGGATCTCCTGGACGATGGCGATCACCCCGAAGATGATCACGAACGCCAGGATGCCGTAGAACTCCGCGTAGCGGCCGAGAATCGAAAAAATGCTGTCACTGGGCGCAGTAGCGCCGACGGGCGCCGTCGCCGCGTACTCGCCGAACCCCACGGCATTGACGCTGGCGTACGGGTCCCCGGCGGCGGCGAGCAGCGTCGGGAGCGCGCGCCAGCCACTCCCATCGTTGTAGTCGATTTCCTTGAAGGCGCCAGGCGGGAAGCGCAACGTCAGGTGGTAGCTGGAGCCCAGCGTCACGGGCGCGCCGCCCGGTTGCGCCACGCAGCCGACGCGGTACGCGTTGCCACGAAGGTCGACCCCGGTCGGTGGCGACGGCGGGTTCGGATCTGGCGCGATCGTGCACTTGACCGTCTGCGTGCCGGCCGGCGCCTTGAAGGTGCCCGGGCCGAAATAGATGATGACCTGGTTGTCGTCGGTCTGCACCCCGCCACCCGCGACCTGGCCGTTCAGCACCGGCAGCGTCGCCTGTCCCGAAAGCGGCGCCTTGTTTCCAGCCCGCAGGTTGGGTGGCGGCGATTCCCAGCGGTAGGGCTCGGGGGGAACGAAGACGCCGTCGTACACGGGCGGCGCGGCCAGCCGGCCGTGCAGCAGCGCGGCGGCGGCCAGGCCGAGGGCGAGGGCGGCGAACCCGGCACGCCGGCCGCGCGTCATACCCAGAACCATGCCCCCCAGTCGGCGATCGTGTGCGCGACGGCGGCGGGCAGGACCCGTCCCGTTATGGCGCGCAGGCCGCCAAGCGCGAGGCCAACGGCCGCGTCGAGCGGCATGGCGCCCCAGCCATAACGCGGCAGATGGATCAGGGCGAACACGATGGCGCCGGCCAGGATGGCGGCGACCGGACCGGCTTCCTCGGCCCAGCGCCGATAGAGCGCCCCTCGGATGGCAATCTCCTCGACGGTCGCGATGATGGCGGCCAGCGCCGCCCAGCTCCAGAAGCCATCCAGCCCACGGGCGCTGAATGATCCAAACGTGAGCGGCGCCACCAGCACCGCCCCCACCATCAGGCCCACGAGGAGGGACCTGGCTCGGCCCAACTCCCCTCCCCCACTTGCGCGTAGCGTGGGGGTCCCCCTCTCCACCCAGGCAACGCCCAGCAGGCAGCCCCCGAACACGAGCGTGCTTAGCAGGTCACCCAGCGGCAGCAGGAGAGCCCGGAGGAGAGCGGCGCCTAAAACCGGTCCGGTGAGCCCCACGGCCCGCCGCGGAGCGGCGAGTCCGACCCGGATCACCGGGGCAGAGGAATGAAGCCTGGCGACCCGGTCGCGAAAACCGGCGGGTAGACGGTCACGCTATGCCGGACGCCCTGCCATTGCCAGATGACGCTGGCGGCGCGCGTATTCTGGCCCATCGCCTCGGCGCTGCTGGCGAACTTGATACCGGCTCCATTGGCCAGCGTCCCGTCGGGCAGATCGAGATGACGGGCCGATGCCGCCATCGCCACGGAACTCAGATCGTGCGCGCCTGGCATCACGTAATGGAACAGCGCCCAGGCGGCGCCGAAGCCGGCGAGCGCTTCTTCGGTCGGCTCGCTCCCGAACTCTCGTCGATAGGCGGCCGAAAACCGGTCGTAGGTGGCCTTGCCGGTCGCCGTCAGCGCCCCCGGGTTGAAGCCGGACGGCGGCCGGTCGGCGGCGAAGACGCCGATGGCGTCGGCGCCCAACATGGCGCCGAAGTCCGGGACGCACTGTGCCATCGTCGAGCCGATGAAGGCGTCGACGTGGAGGCCGCTCTTTAGCATCGCCCGCCGGAAGTCGACACCATCGGCGATGTAGGACGCCAGGACGAGGATGTTTGGGTGGGCAGCGCGAACCTGGGCCAGGACCGTGGTCCAATCGGGCACGTGCACGTCGTAGACGACGTCGGCCACCACCGGGATCCCCTCACGATCCGCCTGCAACTTCACGGCGGCGGCGACCGACGACGGATATCCATCCAGGTTATGGACGATCGCCATCGTCAGCTGGCTCGGCGCTCTGCCGAGGCGCGGCGCGATCACGCCCGCGGCGAAATGACCGGCCATGGTACCGAGGTTGGTGCCTGAGGCGCCGACCCGGAAGACCAGCGGATAGCCGCGGCCGGTCAGCTGGTCAGCCACGGCGCCGGCCTCCCAGTAGAGCAGGCCGGCAGCCTGGGTCGCATCGCTCACCGGCATGGAGAGGCTGCTCGAGTAGGCGCCCAGGACGACGCTGACCCCCTGCGCCTTGAGGTCGGCGACACGAGCCGTGGCATCGGACACCGACGTCAGGTCCCTGGTGACCAGCTCGATCGGGGCGCCGTCCACGCCACCATCGGCATTCACGAGATCGCGAGCAATCTGGACGCCGGCATACTCCTGCTTTGCGAGCGGGGCCTCCGGGCCGCTCAAGGGGAAGACGGCGCCGACCTTGACCGCCGCGGTTCCGCTGCCCGATGGCGCGGTCGCGCAGGCGGCGCAGACAAAGACCACCGCGGTGGCGGCGAGCTGCCGGAGTCGCACCGCTGCCATTCTAGATGGCGCCGGCTTGCCCTACGTGATCCATTCCTCGGACTGACCGCGCGGGCGCCAGCGTCGTACCCGCAGGCGGACGGCCGGGACCGACCACGCGAGGGCCGCCAACCCGAGAAGGCCGATCAGGCCCAGGCCGGCAGCGATCCGCTGATCGAGCGGTCGTATCGGCACAGGCGCGACGCCCTCCGCGTCATAGATGACGACACTGCCGATCGACTCGATCGCATAGCCACCCACGATCAGCACCCTGCCGTTGAGCAGTCGCGTCGCCGAATGCTGATAGCGGTCCATCGATGGCCCGGTTTGGATCCAGCGGTTCTGTGCCAGGTCGTAGACCTCGGCTCGGGACTGGCCTGGCGCGCCCACGACCAGGACGTTCCCACTTCGCAGCACGGTCGCCGTGTCCGCGGCGTGGAACTCGGCCATGCTGGCAACCGACACCCACAGGTCCGTGCGGGGGTCGTAGATCTCGGCGCTGGTCAGCGCGATGTTGAACGCGTTCGGCTCTTCGCCGAGGCCGCCGGCCACCAGCACATCGCCGTCGGCCAACAGCGTCGCGACATGTCCGAATCGCGCCGCGGCCATCGGAGCCGCACTGACCCATCGATCCTGGACGGGGTCGTAGATTTCGGTCGACTTGAGAAACGTCCCACTGTCCGACTGACCACCTGCCACCAGGACTCGGCCGTCCGAAAGCAGGGTTGCGGTGTGGCCGAGTCGGTGCTCGTCGGTCGGTGCCGTCAGTGACCATCGGTCCGCCTTGGGGTCGTAAATCTCGGCACTGGTCAGCTGGCTCGGGAACAGTCCCCCAGCCTGCAGCGTGACCGTCAGCCCGCCCACCACGAGGACCCGACCGTCTCGTAAGAGCGTAGCCGTGTGCCGCGTGCGCGACTGGATCATGGGGGCGGCGGCGGACCATCGATTGGTCGCGGGATCGTAGAGCTCGGTACTCGCCTGGGACGGGGATGGGAATGGCAGGACGAGTCCGCCGGTCACGAGCACCTTACCGCTGGGCAGTAGCGTGGCGGTGTGCCCGATCCGGGTCGCCGCCATCGATCCGGCCGACGTCCACCGGTTTCGCACCGGGTCGTAGAGTTCGGCGCTGGCGAGGACCTTGCCCCGACCGTCCGTGCCGCCGGCGATCAGGACCTTGCCGCTGGTCAGGAGCGTCGCCGTGTGCTCCTCGCGGCCGGTGGCCAGGCTCGCCGCCTCCGACCACGTACCGACACCGCCTGACGACTGGATCAATCCGGCTCCCGCAGCGGCGTTTGCGGCCGCGGGTGCAAAAAGAAGCATCAACGACGCGAGCAATCCGAGCCGCATGCCAACCCCGATTATGCGGCGCGCAGCCTGAGCTAGACGCCGTCCCGCCAGGACCGAGCGGGCGGTTTTGCCCGTTCATCGATGAGGAACGAGCAGCTCTCCAGGGTCACGCAGTCGCAGTCCCGGCTCTCGCGCAGGATGCGTTCAACCCCTCGTGCCGCCGTGATCAAGGCACCAATCTCGTCCAGCCTGTCATCGACGAGGCGGCGCCATTGATCTTTAGCCCGACGGCCCCGTGGCGCGGCGAGCAGCCCACGGACATCCGTGAGACGCATGCCAAGGCGGCGGCAAAACTTGATCAGCGTGATGCGATCGATGGTGTCGCCGTTGTAGCGGCGTTTGCCGCTGACGCGTTCCGGCTCCGGCAGGATGCCGGCGTCCTCGTAGTACCGAATGGCGGAGGCGCGAAGACCGGTGGCCGCTGCGACCTCGCCGATGCTCAGCGACGCCTTCATCGACGTGTGAGCTGGCACGATTTCGTATTCATCCTTGACTTCAAGTCTACTTGAAGTGCGACGCTGACCACATGCAAGAGACTCCCATCGTTTGTACCCTCACCGAAGCCGACTATCGCGACCGAGAGACCGCCTGGCTCAAGCTCAGGCCGTTCGTCCGCGCCTCGATGGCCGTTCCGGGCGGACTGACGTTCCGCTTCGCACGCGTCACCGGACTTCAGGGCTCACTCACCGAGCTCGTCCGGCTGGAGGGCGAATGTTGCGCCTGGATGAGCTTCTCGATCGCAGACAGGCTCGAGGCGGTCGAGCTGTCGATCACATCCAACAGTGCCGCTGGCGAACGCGGTGTTCGCGAGGCATTTGCTCCGCTGACTCGAGGCTAGTCCCGGGTCGAGTCAGCGGGGCCGCCGGCGCTTCTGCCATCGCTTGTGGACGTCCATCAGGGTCTCGCCGCGGTTTCGGCTGCCAGGACGCGGCCGCGTCGGCGGGAATCGCGTCCCCCACCAGAGGAGCAGGCCGATACCAAGCGCGATCAAAACGATCGCGACGATGGGTCCGGCCAGGCTAGACCTGCTCGATGCCCTTGATCAGGATGGTGACGAAGGCACCCAGTGCGGTGATGCCAACAAGCGCATAGAAAAAGGGCGCGATGATGTGGAACGGCAGCCCGAGCGAGGCGGCGCCGGCGGCGGCGAAGACGGTGAAGGCAATGCCGGCCGACGAGGCGCGGCCCCATGGTGTGTGGCGCACCCGTAGCGTGCGCCGCCGGATCAGGAGGAACGTGATGCCGCCGGCGATCGGGAAGGCATAGCGCAGCGTCACCAGTGCCGCCAGCCACTGCGGCAGGATACCGATGATGGCGAGCGAGATCGACGCCACGCTGAAGAAGACACCATCGACGATCGGATCGTAGATGCGGCCCCAGCGGGTGGAGGCATGGCCGCGGCGCGCCAGCCACCCGTCGAGCAGGTCGGTCACAGCCGCCAAACCGAAGATGAGGACCAGCGGGAGATACACGCCACCGGTCGCCCAGTGCGCACCCCACGCCACAAAGACTGCGGCGAGCGCGCGGAGCTCGGTGAGACGGTTGGGCCAGCCGAGCGAACGTTGGAGCTCGCCCGACTCGAGGTTCACCATCAACCCCAGATGAAGCGCGAGGTCAAAGCTCAGGATGCTCCACCACAACAGGCTGGTGACCAGGAACCAGGTCGCGTCGGTGGCGCCGGCGAAGCGGAGGGTGACGGCTGCCGCGATCAGGATCGCGAAGCTGACCAGGGCAGTGAAGCCCAGCCACGACCCCCGCAACTCCTCGTTCAGGTGAAAGATCTGCATGGACCGGACCCAGGACGCCCGCCAGAACTCCGCCCACGTGTGGCGACTATAGCCACCGTCCTTTAGCTGGTGGAGGAGGCCGATAACGAAGATGTTCGGCGGGAGATCGGGCTCGTCCTTACGGCCCGATGTCTCCGTCGGCCGGCGGACCACCCCATGAGTAAAGTCGCTTTCCGGTGCAGCGTCAAGGACCGTATGGGCGCGGCGCTAGGGGACGATCGGCGGTAGCGAGGGCGTCGGTAGGGGGCTGATCGAGGGCAGCACGCCGGGAAGGCCGGCGCTGGGAGCCGGCGTAGGCGCCGGCAGCCCGCTGCCGGTCGCTGGGGAGCCACACGCAGCGGGAGGCGGCGCGGCCGGGTCGGGAGTGACGACGAGATCCTGGATCGCCAGGTCGGGCGAGACATCGGATGGCGCCAGCTGGCCGGTCAACTTGCAGAGCGTCAGCGAGGCGACGTCGGCCGGACGGGCCCAATCGGCGGGTTTCTTGCCGGCGTAGTACGCCTTCATGAACTGGTGCCAGACGGCTCCCGGTCCGGTCTCTCCCCACAGCCCGCCATAGCGCCCGCTCATCGACTCGTTATGGGGCGTCGGCTGCGTCACCGTCCTGCCCATCCAGGATGCCACCGCCAGGTCGGACGTATACCCGATGTACCACGCATCCTTGAAGTCGGTGGTGGTTCCGGATTTGGCCGCGACCGGGAAGCCCAGCGAGGGATGAACGGCGCCCTTCAGGATGTCGGTCAGCTGATAGGTTGCCGCGGCCGGTAGGACGCGGGCGCCGGCGTCGACCTGCGGTGGGTTCGACTCCAGCAGCGCGCCGCTGGCATCCCGGACTTCGAGCACGTCCATCGGCCGGACGAGGTGGCCGCCATTCGCGAAGGCGCTGTAGGCCGACAGATGATCGATCATGCGAAGCTCGCTGGCGCCCAGGGTGGTCGGCAAGCTGGGATCGAGCGGCGTGTTGATCCCAAGGTTCCGGACGGTGGTAAAGACCTTCTGGATACCGACATCCTTGAACAGATGGACCGACGAGATGTTGCGCGACAGCTGGAGGGACTGGCGCAGGGTAATGGTGCCGAGCTCGTGGCCGTCCCAATCGTGCACCGGGTACCCAGGGAACGCGTGGGCGCCGTTGCTGTCATCCAGCGGCGAGGCCGGCGTCCAGCCATTCATCAGCGCGGTGATGTAGGTATAGGGCTTGAACGACGAACCGGGTTGTCGCGGTGCGACCGTGTAGTTCACCTGTCCGCCGATGTCGGCGTTGGAGTAATCCGCGCTCCCGACCATGGCCAGCACCTCGCCGGTGTGCGGGTTCATCACCAGCATGGCCCCGTTGTTGACTCGGTAGGCCGCGCTAAAGTGCGCGACCCCGTCGTGGACCGCCTGCTGTGCCAGCGCCTGCGTCTTCGGATCCAGGGTCGTGACGATCTTCAATCCGCCGCGGAGCAGGTAGCTCGGATCGTAGCGTTGCTCGAGCTCGGCCCAGACGTAATCGACGAAATGCGGGGCGAGCGAAGTCCGTTGCGCGGCGGCAGACTTCTGCGCCGTCGCCAGAATCGGCTTCAGATCCTCGGCGTAGGCCTTGTTCGCCGTAGCCGCGCTGACGTACGAGTCGCGGACCATCGCATCGAGCACGTCGCGCTGCCGCGCGCGCGCGTGGGCGAAGCCATCGCTCAAGAAGGGATTCATGTAACTGGGGGCCTGTGGCAACCCGGCGAGAAAGCTCGCTTCTGCGAGATCCAGCCGCCCGGCCGATGTCCCGAAGTAGGTTTCCGATGCGGCCTCGACCCCGAAGGCCTGGTTGCCGTAGAAGATGGTGTTGAGGTACATCTCGAGGATCTGGTCTTTGCTGTACTGGCGTTCGACTTCGACGGCCAACACCAGCTCGCGAGCCTTGCGGTCGAGACTGCGGCTCGATGCGCTGGGACCCAGGAGATAGTTCTTGACCAGCTGCTGGGTGATCGTGCTGCCGCCCTGGGCGGCACTTTGATGCATCAAGTCGTAGACGCCCGCCGCCAGCATGCGGATCGGGTTCACCGCGCCGTGGTTGTAGAAGTCCTTGTCTTCGATCGAAATGGTGGCGTGCTGCAGGTCCCAGGCGACCTGGCTGAGGGGGACAACGGTCCGCTGCTGCTGGTAGCGCTCCTCGAGAAGGGTGGTCCCGTCGCGGGCGTAGATTCGGGTCGTTTGCGGCAGGGTCTGCGCGCTCAGATGGGCCAGGCTCGGCATGTCTCCGGCGTAGGTGTAGAGCAGCGTGCCGGTGCCGATGAGCATGGCGAGCAGGCCCACGCCGGTTAGCAGCAGGATTCGGCGGATCCACTGTGGACCGGTCTTCGGCGAGCTGGACACGGGACGCAGTGCGGCGCTCACGGAGAAATGACGCCGTGACCCGCGTCGCCGGCGCCGAGGAGGATTACCCATTGGGCGCCCTGTAAACGACGACATCGCCCGGAAGGTTACCGCACGGGCGAGCCTTCACCCTCAGTGAAGAATTGCGGACTTCCCATAGCTCGCCGCGGTATACAGCGGTCCGAGGAAGAGGCCCAAAAAGACGATCCCCGCCGCAGAGAGCGCCACGGCGGCCCGGATGCCCAGCCCCAGACGCACCGCGGCGACCTCGAACACCGGCGGATCGACAAAGGCGATCCGAAGGATTCGGGCGTAGCCCAGAGCCGCCAGCGCGATATTGAGGGCGCCGACAACCGCCAGCCAGGCAAAGCCGCCATCGACCGCCGCCTGGAGAACGAGGACCTTGCCGAAGAATCCCGCGACCGGAGGTAGGCCCGCCAGCGAGATCACCGCCAGCCCGAGCGCAACCGCCAGCCCCGGCGTCGTGCGTGACATGGCCGCGAGGTCGCGGATCGCATCGCTGTGCACCGATCGGGCGTAGGCGATGATCGCGGCGAAGGCGCAGACGCTCGTCAGCGCCAGCGCCGTCAGGAAGATGAGCAGAGCCCCGATGCCCGCCCGCTTGAGATCGGTGAACGCCACCAGAGCGTAGCCCGCCTGGGCGATGCCGGCGTAAACGAGCAAGCGGCGAACGCTCGACTGCGTGACGGCGAGCAGGTTGCCGGCCGTCATCGCCACCGCCGCGACGACCGCAATCACGGCTGCATACGGGATGTGGCTGCCGGCGAAGGTCGATACGGCGATGCGGGCGAAGACCGTGAAGGCGGCCACCACCCCAACGGACAGCGCGAACATCGTGACCCGCGGCGGAACACCGGTCTCGAACCCACGCGTCCACCAGTGCACCGGGAGAAGGCCGAAACGTACGGCGAATCCCGCCAGCACCATGGACAACGCCAGCAGCAAGGCTGGCTTGGTCCCATGAAGCGCGGCGAGCGCCTGGCCGGCCGCCCTGAGGCGCGTGTCACCGCTCAGACCGAACGTCAGGGCCAGGCCGTAGAGCAGGATCGCGGAGCTGGCCGCGCCCAGCACGAGATAACCGAGTCCGGCCCCGATGCCCCCAGCGCCTCGGCGCGCCAGCCCGGTCAACACATATAGGTTGATCGCGAGCAGTTCGAGGGCGAGAAAGAGGCTGACCATCTCGGTCGCCGATGCGCCGAGCATCGCGCCCAGTGTCGCCAGCAGGAAGAACCCGGGCTCGGCGGCGGCCGGCGACTCGCCCGGGAGGACGTCTGCCCGTCCGGCCAGCAGGCAGAGCGCCGCCGCGCCGAGCAGCATGACCTGGATAAAGATCGCGAACCCGTCGAGGAGGAACGCGCCGTCGAGGATCATCGTCGTCTGCTTGAACTGGGTCGCCAGCGCCAGCAAGGCCAGGATCAACGTGACCAGCGCCACACTCGTGGTCGAGGTGCGAGGCAGAAAGCGAGCCTGCAGGAAGATCACGATCGCCCCGCCGAGCAACCAGATCTCCGGGGAGAAGGTGAGGAGATTCCCGAAGGTCTTCATCCGCCCCCTCCCGACAGTAGGCTGAGCACGGAGAAGTTGATGCTGTCCATCAGGATGGCGGGCAGCAGACCGAGCAAGACGATGAACGTCGCCAGGGCCGCCGCGTTGAACAGCTCGAGGGTCCCCAGGTCGCGTAACCGTCCGAAGCGCTCCGGCGCCACGCCGAAGAAGATCCGTTGGACTGTGAGGATCATCGCACCGGCCAGCACCAGGATCCCGATCAAGGCAATCCAGGTCGCGATGCGGTGGCCTGGATAGGCACCGACCACGACCATGAATTGACCGGCGAAGCTGGCGAGCCCGGGGAAGCCGATGGCGGCTAGCGCCGCGAGGATCCAGAACAGCGTGCTGCGCCCCATGTGGGCGGCCATTCCACCCATCGCGCGGATCGAGGTGGTGCCTGCCCGATCGGCGATGACGGCCGCCATCAGCACCAGCAACGCCGCGGTCAAGCCGTCGGCAACCATCAGGAGCACGGCGCCGTTGATCGCCACTGGCGCCGCCGACGCCGCTGCGAGCAGCACCAACCCCGCGTGGCTCACGACCACGTAGCCGATGAGTCGGCGCAGATCGTCCTGGGCGACCGCCGCGATCGCACCCCACAGCACGGTGATGACCGCGATCACCACCACCGCGCCGCTGAACTTGTGGAACGTGGATTGGAATTCACCAAGGTTGACGCGGATGATGCCGTAACCCCCGAGCTTGACTAGAACGCCGCCGAGAATCAGCGCGACGGGCGCCGACGCCTCCGCCTGGGCATCGATGAACCAGGTGTGGAAGGGGAAGGCCGGCAGCCTGACGGCGAAGGCGATAAAGAACAACCAGCCGATCAGGGTCGCGGTGGCGGCCGGCAGGACGAGGTCGTGCAGGGTCGAGATGTCAAATGTCCGAACCGGCGCCTTGAAATAGAGGATCAGGATCGCCAGGAGCAGAAAGGCGCTCGCCGCCAGGTCGATCGCGAGAAACTTCCAGGCCGCCGCCAACCGGCGCGGGCCGCCGAAGCGGGCGATCAGCAGGAACATGGGGACCGCTTGCAGCTGCCAGAAGAGGAAAAAGAGCAGGTAGTCGAGCGAGGCGAAGACGCCGTTGACGCCGGCCTCCAAGAGGAGCAGCAGGATGAAGTACTCCTTCGCTTGCTCACGCAGCCGGGTCGAGGCGACGACGGCGACAACGAAGAGCAGCGTGCTCAGTAGCAGGAGCGGCATGCTGATCCCGTCGACGCCGAGGTGGTAACTGGAACCGATCCCCGAGAGCCAGTTGCGCGTCTCCTCGTAGGCGTAGGTGCCGCTCTGGTCGCGGAATCCGTACCACATGAAGACCGCCAGGGCCAGGACGAGCACGGCGGCGCTGATCGCGAACGAACGGATCCGCTCGCGTTGAATGTCGGTACGCGAGGGGAAGAACAGCAAGACGATGGCGGCAAGCGCCGGGACCCAGACGATGGCGCTTAGCAGGAACGTCATCCGGTTTTCCCGATGATCCCGCCGGCGAGCACGATCGCGAGAGCGCCGAGCGCGATAACGCCGGCGAAAAAGCCGATCAGTAATGGACGAATGCGGAATTCGGCCAGCCATCGCCGCGGCTGGCCGACGAACTCGACGCTATCGCCGACCAGGTCGAGCGCCCCATCGATGACACGTACGTCGACCCATGCGGCGGCGCGGCTCACCGGCCGCACGACGCCGACCGCCGCCAGCTGAAACGCCCGATCGACAAAGAGTCCCGCCCCCATCGCATGCCGAACGGGTTGCAGCGCCGCCGGCACCGGTACGCGGCGCGCATACACGACGAAGGCAACCAGTGCGCCCAATACGGCGGCGGCGGCAATGATGATCGCCGCCTGGTAATGCGAGTTGGGCAGCGACAAGCCGGGGAAGGTGACGAAGGCGATCGGATCGGTGCGACCGCGGAAGCCGCGGATGCCAGAAACCAGGGAGGCGATCGCCAGCACCGCCATCGCGAAGGCGATTCGTCCGCCCGCGTCGCGAATCCGGTCCGGCTCGAAGCGCCGCCGCCGGGCGGTCTCGCCGGTAAAGACGAGCGCAAAGATCCGAAACAGTGCCATCGCGCCGAGGAAGGTCGCGGCCGCGATCACCGCGATCGCAAGTGGACTGCCGAGCGCGAGCGCCTTCGACATGATCGTGTCCTTGCTCCAGAAGGTGCTGAACGGGGGAATCCCCGCCCCGGCGGCCACCGCGATCACCATCAACCAGCGGGTAAAGCGCAGCCGTTGCCACAACCCGCCCATCTCCGCCAGCCGCTCGGTGCGGAGCTCTCGAATGATGACGCCGGCGGCCAGGAAGAGCAGCGCCTTCGGCCAGGCGTGGGTGAAGAGTTCGAAGACGCTGGCGCCGTAGGCGCCGATGCCGAGCGCCAGCACCATCAGGCCGAGCTCGCTCATCGTCGTGTACGCGATCGCGCGCTTGAGGTTGTCCTGGAAGAGCGCCCATAGCACGCCCAGCACGGCGGTGACCGCGCCGGCGACGGCGAGCAGCGCGAGGCCCCGGGGACTGGCGTGGAACAGCCCGTAGGCACGCGCAATCAGGTACACGCCGCAGAGGGCGCTTCCTGCCGAGTGGATCAGGGCGGCCGCCGGCGCCGGGGCCTGGGCGCTCCCCGGCAGCCATACCTGCAGCGGAAACTGCGCGGATTTCGCCGCGGCGGCGATGAAGACGAGGATCGCCATGGCGAAGAGGCCGTTGGCGCTGACGCGACCGCCTGTGTAGTGCCCGGATAGCGCCTGGAAGTTCAGCTCGTTGTAGCGAAAATAGATGTAAGCGGCGGCCGCCAGCAGGGCGAGGTCGCCGAGCACTGAGATGATGAACGCCCGCGACGCGGCTGCCGCCGCTTCTTCACGCTGCCACCAGTGGCCGATCATCAGGTAGGTCGACAGCGTGACCAACCCGAAGAAGAGCAGCATTTCGAAGTAGTTGGTCGAGAACGACACCCCGAGCATCGCGAAGGTGGCGAAGAGCAGGACGCAGAAGAAACGCACCACGCCGTCTTCGCGACGCATGAAGGCGAGCGCGTAAAGCTGGACGAGAAGGCTGACGAGGGCCACGGTCACCGAGACCTCGGCCGCGAGCGGATCCGCCAGCACGCCCCACTGCAGGGTGAACTCCTGGGCGCTTCCCGATTGCCCGGTAAAGAACGTCAGGAAGGTCGCTGCGCGCTCGAGGTGCAACGGGTGCGCGACCTCGATGGCGACCACGAGGACCGCGCACACGGCGGTTGCCAGCGTAAAGATGACCGCGATCCAGGCGCTGACGCGGCGTGAGTCGATGGTAAAGGCGAGCACGATCACCAGGGCGATCAGCGGCAGCAGCAGCGCGAAGAGCGCCAGCAGCGTCGGGCTCCAGGTGTCGAGCGGGCCCTTCGGGGCCGCGGCAAGCAGGGTGAGCGTCACGATCTCGCCGGCCTAGCCGCGGTCCGCGTCAAGCGCGAAATTGCGGTGCTCGCGGTAGAGGACGGCCGCCATGGCCAGGCCGACGGCGAGCTCCGCCACCGCGACCCCTCCGGCGAAGAGCGCCGTCGCCGCGCCCGCGCTGGAATGCTGTGCGCCAAGTCCGAAGCGCGCGAAGGCGACGAACGCCAGGGCGCCGGCCATGAACATGAACTGGGTCCCCAGCAGCATGACGACGGCGCTGCGCCGAGCGACGACGCCAAAGGCGCCGACCGCAAAGAGCGCCGCCGACGCAACCAGCAGGAGGTTGAGCCCGGCACTCATCTTCGCCCGCTCCTCTCCCCTCCCCCTCTCGGGGAGCGCGAAGTCGTCGCCCCTCCCCCTCTGGGGGAGGGTAGGGTGGGGGCGATTAGCAGCAACCCGCTTCCGAGGGCCGCCGATCCGAAAATCACGGCCAGCACCGCCAGCCCAACGACATATGTGTTGCTCAGCGCTCCGCCAAAGTTTTCCGAGAGCCCGCAGCAGACCTGCACCGGCCACGAGGTCGCACCCAGGACCAGCGCGAGCAGCGCGAACAGCGCTGCCGAGACCGCCACCCCGATGATCCACTCCGGACTGAGCCGGCCCACGCTCGACGCCTGCAGGCCGGTGGTCGACCGAAGCAGGCCGATCAGGATGGCGGCGCTGACCGTCGTGAACACCACCAGTTGCGCCGCAAACAACAGGAACGGCGCCAGCGCCAGGTACAGGAGCGACACCAGGACCATGCTGGCGGCGAAGGCGCCGATCCCATACAACGTATTCCGAAGAAGCACGCTGGCCAGCGCGCTCCCCAACAGCAGGATCAGCACGAGATAGACGAAGAAAACGAACGGAGCCGAGGTGATGGGCTGCGGCAGCGCGCCGATCAAGGGCACGGCGTCAGATTCTATCTGGCGATGCCAGGGTCAGTATTCGACCTCGCCCTCGCCGGGCGCCCAGTAGGTCTCTTCCTTGATCGCCGCGTGCTCGAAGCCGCAACGGCGCATGATGTCTCGCACGTTGACGATCATCCCGGGATTGCCGCACAGGTACACAGTCGTGTCTTTGGGTGTCAGCTCGAGGCTGTCGGCATATTTGCGGACCAGGTCGTCCACCCTCCCCCGCTCCCCTGCCCATTCCGGATCCTCCCAGTGCCGGCTGATGGTCGGAATGTAGGTGAGCCACGGATACTGCTCGGCCGCCTTGTAGAGCTCCTTGTCGTACCCGAACTCGTTTGACTTCGACACCCCTTGCAGGATCACGAGGCGAAACGGTTGCGCCAGACGGCCTTCCTTCAGGTCCAGCGCCAGCGTGCGGACCATGCTGATGTAGGGCGCGATCCCGGTGACGGTCGAGACCAGGAAATGCTGGCTGTGCCCGGACTTGACGTCGACGTTGAAGATTCCTTTTGCCTTCTTTCGCATGAAGACCTGGTCGCCGACCTGGAGCTCGTAGAGCTTGGGCGAAAGCGCGCCTTCCGGCACCTTCTCGATGAAAAATTCGAGCTCGGGCTCGTAGGGGCTCGAGACGATGGAGAAGGCCCGCTCCAGGACCTTCTCGCTCTGGTCCACCCCGAAGGCCACGTACTGGCCCGCCTTGAAGACCAGCTCCTCGGGAGGCTTCATCCAGACGGACCACAGAGTGGGCGAATAATCCTGGCGGCGAGTGATCCGCGCCTGCATGTATTTATCGGACGTGTCGGAAGCCATGGCTCCTAATGCTATTCGGCGCGAGGCTGTGCCACGGCTGGCCCGAAGATCAAGTCCAGGGCCACTCCGAAGACCGCGAGCACGATCCCGGCGCCCAGGAAGGTGAAGGTGGCGCCGCCCGAGAGGTAGCCGCGTCCCCACAACACCCCTACCAGGAAGCAGAAGGTCCCCAGAACGGCGAGCCAGTAGGCGGGGTGACCCCGCAGGGCCAGCTGCGCGGAAAGGACGCCGCCGAGGCAGGTTAGATACACGAGGCCGATCAAGGAAAACGCCGTCAGAAACGGATGTTGCGCGGCAGCGAGTTCCGTCACACGTCGCCGGCGGCGATCGGCCCGCCGCCGATGACGCGGTCGCCGTCGTAAAAAACGGCGGCCTGACCTGGCGCGAGCGCCCGCTGCGGTTCATCGAAGTCGACCCGCGCACGGGCCGTTGTTTCCCTCCCCCGCTTGCGGGGGAGGGCAGGGTGGGGGCTCAGTGGAGTGACGGTGGCGCCAGCCTCGGGCGCATGCGAGCGAATTTTGACGGCGGCCCTGAACGGCGTCGATGGTGACTGCCCGGCGATGTAGCGTGCGTCTTCGACCAGACAGCTCCGCCGTAGCAGCTCGTCAGCGCCACCAACCGTCAGCGTATTCGTCGCCGCCTCGATCCGGCTGACATAGTGCGAAGGCGACGAAGGACCGGCTGACGCCAAGCGCAATCCCGAACGCTGGCCGACGGTATACATGGCGATGCCATCGTGCTCTCCCACGACGGCGCCGCGCTCGTCAACGATCGCGCCCGGCCGCACCCGGTCAGAAAATCGCTCCTTCAGCAGGGTCCGGTAGGTGCCGTCGGCGATGAAGCAAATCTCCTGGCTCTCCGGCTTTAACGCGGTAACCAGGCCGAGCCTCGCCGCCTTCTCCCGAACCTCGGCCTTGGTGAAGTCGCCGATCGGGAACGCTAGAACGCGAAGCTCCTCCTGCCCGAGCTGGTAGAGCACGTAGGACTGGTCCTTGCGGTTGTCGACCGCCGTGTGCAGCGTAAAGCCGGCCGATCCCCGCGCAATCCGGGCGTAATGGCCGGTCGCCAGCACGTCAGCCCCAAGCGCGAGCGCCTTCTTGAGCAGGAGACCGAACTTGATCGTCTCGTTGCAGCGGATGCACGGGTTCGGCGTGCGCCCCTCGAGGTAGGCCTGCGTGAAGGGATCGATGACGGCCGTCCGGAAATCGTCTTCGAAGTTCAGCACGTAATAAGGGATGCCAAGGCGGTGCGCGACCCGCCGCGCGTCCTCGACGGCGTCGAGTGAGCAGCAGCCGTGGTGCTTGTCGAAATCCCTGGCCGCCATTTCCTTGGGCCAGAGCTGGAGGGTCAGGCCAAAGACCTCGTGGCCCGCCTCGCGCATCAGCGCCGCGGCCACCGACGAGTCGACGCCGCCACTCATGGCAACGGCGACTCTCACTGCGGCTCCAGCAGCTGGACCCCTATGCCGCGACTGCGGCAATACTCGAGCGCGCGATCCACCTCGGCCTTGCCACCATCGACGTCGAGCTCGACCCAGCCGCTGCCTTCCGCCACGTCGGCGCGCCGGATATTGGTCACGACTTTGAAATCCTTACCCAGCCGGTAAATGATCGGGTCGTTCAGCGTGTCGCCGCGGAACGTCAGGCGCACTGTCGTCCGCGCCATGGAGTCAGCCTCCGGCGACCGCCGGCACGATGGAGAGGTCGTCGCTGTCCTTGAGCGCGGTCTTCAGCCCCGACCCGAAGCGAATGTCCTCGTCGTTCCGGTAGATGTTGATGAACTGGCGGAGCTCTCCCTTGTCGTCGTAAAGGCGCTCCTTGAAGCCCGGGAATTTCTGATTCAGTTCGTCCAGTGCCTGCGATACGTCGCCGGCATCGACCTCGACAATGGCCGCGCCGCGAGTCAGCTGTCGCAGCGCGCCGGGGACGCGAATTTTGACCGCCATGTGGTGGTCATTATAAGTTCAGCCCGACCCGTACCCTCCCCAGCTCGCGGGGGAGGGCCGGGTGGGGGCCTTCGCTTACGCCGCCCGAACGACCTGGTCGGTCTTGCCGCGCTGCGCCACCAGGTAGTAGATGGCGCCGATGACGACGATCACGATAACCACGAGCTCGAAGGTCGGAACCGAGTCCCCGAACCCGCCGAGGCTTGCACCGCCGGGGGCGAGCACGGTATTAAAGCTCGGGTTACTGGCCGGACGGGGCCAGAGGAAGTTGACGAGCATCGACCCGCCCCAGGCCAGACCCAGCAGGTTGATGATCATGCCCCAACCCCCGAGCTTGAAGGGCGCGCTCTGCGTTGGCCAGCCCCGGAGTCGGGCGAGCAGGATCGCGATGTTGCCCAGAAAGTACGAGAGGTAGATCATGCCGGTCGCGACGATGGCGATCAGGCCCGCGCCGGCGTAGTAGATGAAGGGGAGCGCCGCCAGTACGCCGACCACCAGGCAGGTGATGACCGGCGTATGCAGTGTCGGACTTACCTTGTTGTAGAACCGCGAAAGCGGCAGCTTGCCGTCGCGGGCCATGCCGAATGCCAGCCGGATCGTCGAGGTCTGAATCGCAAGGCAGCAGACGTAGATGGCCGCCAGGACGACGATCAGGTAGACGTTGGCCATCCAGGTCGGAAGAACCGCGTTCAAGACATCGGCCGGCGACGTGATGGTCGCGGGCACCGCACCCGCGCCGGCGATGAATTTCTGCATGTCCGGGATGGCGATGATCAGCGCGAGCAGGAAGACGGTGCCGATGATGAAGGCACCGACGACGGAGGCCAGGACAGCCTTGGGCGCTTCGACTCGAGGATTCTTCGTTTCTTCCGCCAGTGTGCTGGCGGTATCGAAGCCGTAGATAACGAAGAGGGACATGAACATTGCCGCCAGAAACACCCCAATCTGGTTATTCGTACCGAGATACCTGGCATCGGTGAGGACAGTGACCGGCTGGTGGTGGTAGAAGATCAACAGGATCAGCGCAAAGACGACCATGCCGAGGATCTCGAACACCACACCGGTGTTATTGATCAACGCGACCAGCCGGACGCCGAACATATTCAGTAACGTCGTGCTCGCCAGCACGAGCAGCGCGATGATGACCTGATTCTGCGCGTTGTTCGCGATCCCCACGCCGAGGTTGTTGAGCAACGGAATCAGCACGAGCCCTGGGATGGTGGCGACCACGCCCGTAACCGTGAGGATTCCCGCGAACAGGTAGACCCAGCCGGTCATCCAGGAGTACCCGCGGTTGGACAGATACTTGGTCCACTGGTAGACCGACCCGGCGACCGGGAAATGCGAGCTGACTTCGGCGAAGTTCAGGGCGATGATGAACTGGCCCAGCGCCACCAGCGGCCAGCTCCAGAAGAAGAACGGTCCGGCAATCGCCAGCCCGATCGGGGCAAAAAGCGTGAAGATACCGGTGCTGGGCGAGATGTACGAAAAGGCGACGGCAAAGCTCGAATACACGCCGAGGACTCGCCGCAATTCTTGTTTGTAGCCAAAGCGCCCCAGGTCGTTTGCGTCGGCCGCCTCCTGGGATACGGCAGCGGCCTGAACGGTGGACGGCGGACGTGTCCGAACGTCGTCGGGCATCAGTTTTCCTCCTCTCCCTTAGGTCTCGACCAAACCTAGCAGGCAGTCGGCACTTCGTCAATCTGTTCGTCGGCGCCTGTGGATGTTCAGGGAAAGTGACCGGGTCTAACTGTTCAGCGATTCTGTCCTCTCATGAAGGAGGGGAACGTGACCTTGGGCACCCAGGAGCAGCGCAGGCTGATGGTTTTGAATCAGGTGGGGTC
>Ga0307478_10000974_pt1 | contig 26735 bp, 25 predicted proteins | sample atmos_gasesECM4C_2_FD_203713 | JGI IMG/M metagenome (GOLD analysis project Ga0307478, IMG submission 203713) | Hardwood forest soil microbial communities from Morgan-Monroe State Forest, Indiana, United States - atmos_gasesECM4C_05 | ecosystem: Environmental > Terrestrial > Soil > Temperate...
GCGGCGGCAGCATGGCCGGAAACATGACCGCCCAGAATTCGTGCTGCTCAAAAGAAGCATGAATCTGGTTGAAGCGCTCCTCAGAGATCCTCTTGCGCAGAACGGTCTCCCCGCCCAGGTACCCGATTCCGTAAATCACCAGGCTGCCCAGCGCGGATCCGGCCGAGGCCATCACGACGTAGAACAGGAAGTGCGGGCGGTCCCGATATACGTAAAAGGCTACCATCGCATCGATCGGCATGCCGAAAAGCGACCCGTCCACAGCTGCGATCGCGAACACGCCCCATGGTCCGAGCGGCGCCAGCACTTTCCAAATCCAGGCGGTATAGCGCTTTAGAATGTTTCCGATTGTTTTCAAAAGAAGCTACGAGTTTACGTGAAGAGCGAAGTGGTGGATAGCCGCTCGGGCTGCGAGCCACGAGCTGCGGGCTACGAGCCACCCCAAAACGTGATCGCTCGTAGCTCGTAGCTCGTAGCTCCTGGCTCGTTCGGTACGTCTTACTGTCGGAAAATTCAGGTCTGCACGAAGCTCGCCTCTATCCATGCTTGGTATCGCCGCTCAACAACTGCAAGGCATGTGGGATCAGGTCGATCACGGACTCGAGCGACTCCACCGCGCCCGAAGGCTTTCCCGGCAGATTCAGGATGACCGACTGGCGGCGTACACCGCAGAGCGCACGGCTCAGAGCCGCGAATTTTGTCGATTTCGCGCCTTCCCACCGCATACGCTCAGCCACACCTTCCAGCAGTCGGTCACAAACGGCGCGCGTTGCTTCCGGCGTCACATCACGCGGCGCGATACCCGTGCCTCCCGTTGTCACCACGAAGCGCGCTTGCGCACTGAGACGGATCAGGACGTCCCGAATGGCAGATTCGTCGTCAGGAACGACCTCGCGGGCGACGACCCGAAAATTTCTTTTCTCGAGGGTCGCGGCCACGGCGGGTCCGCCAAGGTCTTCGCGCTCACCGCGAGCCGACGAATCACTGACAGTGATTACGGCAGCAGTCAGCTCAGGTGTCGAGGAGGACATCTTCTTCCTCGGTCTTTTCTCCGGAGTCCCGATTGGCTTCGTCGAGCAGGCGCAGGCCTTCCATCAGCAGTCCCTGGGTGTTGAGCTGGGTGCTGGCTTCGGTGGTCTTGCCTTCAAAGTCGAGCTGGAAATTGCCTCCCGTCCAGCGCAGCACCTTGAACACGGCCTGGTCGCCTTTCAATGCGCCGTAGACGGCGTGCACCACCTGGCCTTCGGTGAAGTACACAGCGCACTTTTCGTCATCCCGGGTGAGCGTAAGCAGGCAGCTCTTGCGCCCCATTTCAAGCGACTGCATCAGGTCGATCACGTTCATCTGCGCCAGGCTGCCGCGCAGCACCCCGTCGGAAGGCGCGGCCTTGGCCATTTTTTCGAGAGCGATCTTGTCGATCACGCGTTTAATTCGGCGCGTGGCCTCCCTCAGGAAAAACGGTTTCTCGACAAAATCGTCAACCGGATCCTGCGACGACAGCCGCTCGCTGATATCGGTCTTGCTGGCCAGAATGATGGCGGAGAAATTGGCCGTGGCCTGGCGGCTGCGGAGTTTTTCGATCAACTGGCGCCCATCCATTCCCGGCATACGGTAATCCGTCACCAGCAGGTCGGGCGGATCATCGACTGCTTTCAGCAATGCGTCGGCGGCGTCGGCCGCGGTCGATACCTGTCCCAGCGTGGATAGCGATTGCTTCAGCATCCCCAAAACCATGGGATTGTCGTCCACCAGCAGCACTTTGACATTCGTCGACATGTCTGACTACGACTTCCCCGGAGAACGGGCATAGTCCCCGCTCTTGCCGCCGGACTTGCGTTCCAGCACAATCTCGCGGATTTCGATGCCCTTGTCGAGAGCCTTACACATGTCGTACACGGTCAGGGCAGCGACGCTGGCCGCCACCAGCGCCTCCATTTCCACGCCGGTCGCGGCCGTGGTGGTAACTTTTGAGGCAACAGCGACGCCATTCTCGCACAGCCGCATACTCACTTCAACGTGCGCCAGCGGCAACGGATGGCACATGGGAATCAGATTCGAGGTCTGCTTGGCGGCCATAATGCCGGCGAGGCGCGCGACCTCGAGCGGGTCGCCCTTGGGATTTTTTGGAAGCGCCTTGAGCACGGCGGATTTCATGGCGACGAAAGCGCTCGCCTCGGCTTCGCGGCGAGTCACCGACTTGTCGCTGACGTCCACCATGCGCGCCTTGCCGCTGCGGTCGTAATGGGAGAGCTTGCGGGGCATGGAAGGAATATCTTACAGGGTTTCAAAGTTTCAAAAGTAGCGCCGGCATCTTGCCCGCTGTTGCTGGGGCCCGCTCTGAGCGAAGTCAAAAGGCCATCTCGCGCGCGCAGTTGAGGGCGGGACGCCCGCAACGACAGCCGCCGGGACGGCGGCGCTACTCTCAGAATCTTTATCGCATCAGGATTGCCACCCACTCTCCCGAGGCAATCTTTTCACGATCGGGCGGAATGACAATGTAGCAATTGGACCGCGCCATGGCCGCGACATCGCCCGAGCCGTGCCAGCCTGCCAGTTCCACTTCTGCTTCCTCGAATTCTCCGGACAACAATGCTGGCAGAAACCGCGTCAGCCCTGTCTTCGTTTTGATCTCCGATTTGAGCCTGGCGTGCACAAAGCACAACTCTCGCGCTGCCATGCCCGCCAACGCCTCGAGCATCGGCCTCGCAAATAGTTCGAAAGTGACCATGGTGGAAATCGGGTTTCCGGGCAGGCCGAAGAAATAGCGCTCCCGCACTCGCCCGAAAACTACTGGCCGCCCAGGCTGAATCTGCGCCCCTGTGAAGAAGAACTCCGCGCTCAGTTCCGCGAGCACCTGCTCGACAAGATCATATCTGCCCATGGAAACACCGCCGGTGAGCACCAGCAGATCGTGCTCCATGCCTTGCTCGATCAACCCACGCAGATGATCGGCTTCGTCGTGGGCAATCCCCAGCATCTTGGGAACCCCGCCAACCTGCTGAACCTGTGCGGCCAGGGAGTAGCTGTTCGAGTTGCGGATCTGGTGCGGGCCAGGACGCTCGCCGATTTCGACGATCTCGTCGCCGGTGGAAAGAATGGCCACTTCTGGACGCCGAAAAACAGAAATCGTTTGCAGCCCAACCGATGCGGCTAAGGCGATCGCGCCATAGTCCATGCGCGTGCCATGGTGCAGCAGGAATTGCTCTTTGCGCGCCTCTGATCCGGCCTCAACAATGTTGTCGCCCCTGGCCACGCTACGCGTGACGGTTACGCGTTTGCCGCTGAGGGACGTGTATTCCACCATTACGATCGCATCGGCGCCATTCGGGGCGGGGGCTCCCGTCATGATGGCCGCGGCCTGGCCAGCGCCCACTTCGCGGGGCACCGCTTCCGGTGAGGCACCAGCTTTGATTTCCCCAATTACGTCGAGCGTTGCCGGAAGGCTCCCAAGGTCTGCGGCCCGCAAGGCGTACCCGTCGCGCATGGCCCTGCGAAAGGGTGGGAAGTCGCGATCGGCGGCGATGGGCTCAGCGAGAACTCGCCCGAGGCTGGCGAGAATTTCGACTTTTTCTTTGGTTCGAGCCCTCACCTCCGCTGCCTGTCCTTCTACAACGTGGCGGGCCTCTTCGAAGCTCAGAATCGTGGGTGGTTGGGGAAGCGCGGCCATGCCGCTGATGATACGTCGGATCAGTCACCAGTCTCCAGTCGCCAGCCGTCCCTTCCCGATGACTATGCCTCTTGTGTATGGATGCCTTCGTAACTGCTTGATGGATGACTGATGACTGCTGGAAAACGAACAGCCTCCAGCTGAAGGGTGGCTGGAGACTGGAGACCGGAGACCGGCGACCGGCGACTGAAACACTACTTCGCCAATTCCTGCCCCAATACGGCCGCGTTACTGGAGAACGAGACGCCTGTTTCCAGGTCGAGGAGCCCGTTGCGCACCAGTTTGGCAATCTCGCTGTCGAAGTACTGCATGCCATCGGCCTCGCCGCTTTTGATGGCATCGAGCAGAGTCTTACCTTCCTGCTCGCCTTTTTCGACGCACTCGCGAGTGCGTCCGTTCGACTTCAGCACTTCGAACACTGGCAGTCGGCCGTTGCCGTCGGCGCGCGGAATCAGCCGTTGCGAGATGATGAAACGGAACGATTTCGCAAAGCGTTCGCGCACCGTCTTCTGCTCTTCGGGCGGGTAAGCTCCGGTGATGCGCTCCACCGTCTTCGAGGCATCAATCGTGTTCAACGTCGAAAACACGATCAGGCCCATATCAGCCGCTTCCAGCACCATTTCGATCGTTTCCCGGTCACGCATCTCGCCGACGAAAATGACTTTAGGCGCCTGGCGAAGCGCCGCTCGCAGCGCCAGCGCAAAATTCGGAGTGTCGCTGTGCAGTTCTCGCTGATGCATGGTCGAACGCTTGTGGTTGTGCAGAAACTCGATAGGATCTTCGATGGTAATGATGTGGAAATCGCGCTCTCGATTGATGCGATCAAGCAGCGCTGCCACGGTCGAACTCTTGCCCGAAGAGGTTGGGCCGGTCACCAGGACAATCCCATTGCGCAGGTTCGCCACATCGCCAAGATGCGCAGGCAGGTGTAACGCTTCAAACTCCGGAATGGTTGTTGGGATTACGCGCATGACCACTGCGCAGCTCCCGCGCTGAATGAAGGCATTTACCCGGAAGCGAGCCAGGCCAGAAAGTCCGTAAGAGATGTCGCAGGATCCTTGTTCGCGGAGGGTATTGATCGCCTGCTTGTTATCGCCGATCAGGTCGGCGGCGATGCGGCGCGTGTCGTCCGCCGACAAAACCGTGAGCCCTTCCACTTGCACCGGCACCAATTGTCCGAAGACTTCCACCTGCGGTGGGCGACCGGGAGAAAAGATCAGGTCGCTGACCTTCTCGGAAGCGCGCAGCATTGCGGCCAGCAGCGCCTGGGTGGACACCTTGCCGGATTCATGGATTCCTTCGATGGCAACTGAAATCGGGGCTACGCCCGTTGCGGCCATTGCATTCCTCGCAGCGTACAGGGGTTCCTTGCCACAGTTGGGAGAACTGTTGACGGTCTTCCGAGGGGTCTATGGTTACTGTAGCGCGGGAAAGGGGTTCTGCGAAGGACAGAAGGTAGGTGCCCGTTAGTAACCTCGCCGGGGTTACTACCGAATGAAACCGCTCAAGCACTCAATCGAAAGGCGGCCCATGCAAAGGCCGCCTGGAGTGATCGAATTGCCGGAAAGCTATTTTTTGGCCGCTTTCTTTTTGTTAAAGCCGGTCTCCACCGAGGCACCGATGCTTGCCAGCATCTCTTTGGCAGGCTGGGCATAGGCTCCGGTGGGGGCTAATTCCAGATACTTGTTGAAGGCTTCGGCGGTACCGTCGGGAGCGACCATCTTGTCGCCTTTGAGGGTAGCCTTGCCGATCATATTGACGCCCTTCCAGTAGTATGCGTCGGCCTTGGTCGGGTCGGCTGCGATGACCTTGTCAAAAGCCACGATCGCGTCATCCACCTTGCCGGCATTGGTCAGCACGGCGCCGATATTGAAGTTGTATTGCCCCGCTCGCGCTGGATCCAGTTGCGCCGCCTTGTTATAGTTCGCCACCGCGTCATCAATCTTGGCCGACTTGGCATCGGCCTCCGCCAGATTGTTGTAATAAGCGGCCAGCTTCTGACCGGCGTCCGCCTCTTTCGGGTCGGGATGGGCAGTCTTCAGCTCGATCGCTTTCTGGTAGGCGTTGACCGCCTGATCGTAGCGATTCTTTTTCTCGTTGGGGTCAGTCTGCTTGTTGGCCGACATGCGATAAGCATCGCCCAGCTTGAACCAGAGCAGATCTCGGGACGCGTCGACGTCAGTCGCCTCCTTCAGTGTGTTGATTGCGGCTTCGAAATCGCCGGCATCGGTGGCGGTTTTGGCGGCGAGCAGCTTTTCGTTCAGCGTCTTGACCGTCATGTTTTCTTTTTGTGCCTTGACCTGGGCCTCCTGTTGGGCCTTCACTTGTTCTTTCTGCTCGGGAGTCAAGCCCTGACCGGTCGCCTGCGCGGCAGCCTCTTTCTTGAGGTCGATGTCCTGAGTGAGTTCATCCAGGCCGACCGGGATGCCAGTCATGTGGTACATCTCTTTACCGTCAGGACCGAAGAGTGTCACCTTGTATTTGCCCGGCGCGATGCCCAGCGAGAAGTATTCGCCCTTCTTGTTGAGTTTGAGTGTGTATTTGCGCCCGGTATCCATGCTGAGCCATTCCACCGTACCGTCGGTGATGGGCTTCCCGTCGGCGTCGCGGCATACGCCCTTTACCGTGCCGGTAGCCTGGGCAAACATGGGCGGGACGCACAGGCCCAGCACCAGGGCGACCAGCAGTGTCCACGCAAAACGTTGTTTCATTGGAGCCTCCACGAACCAATTACAATTGCAGATTGATTTCAAGACTGTAGATTTCAAATCGCAGATTTGTTCGTGCAGTTGGAGCGTTCAATCAATCTGCAATCTGAAATCTGCAATCTCAAATCCAAACTCGAAACTCGAAACTCTTCCAACCTACCTCGGCGATAAAACTGTCATGGGCTCTACGTACGAGATTGGATCTCTGGCCCCCGCTTCCTGGAAGGCACGCAGCCGCAGCACGCAGCTATCACAAACGCCACAGGCCCGATCTTCCCGGCTATAGCACGACCACGTTAAATCGAAGGGTGCGCCCAATTCAAGGCCGAGCCTCACAATCTCATGTTTGCGAAGCGCAATCAGCGGGGTAACGACTTCGATGTTGCCTTCCTTCGTTCCTGCCCGTATTACCTGGTTAAAGGCCTTGTAATAGGCTGGACGGCAATCGGGATACCCGGAACTGTCCTGCTCGACCGCGCCGATATAGATTTTTGCTGCCCCAAGAACCTCGGCCCAGCTCACCGCGACCGAGAGAAAATGCGCGTTGCGAAAGGGCACGTACGTCACGGGAATCTCCCGTCCAATGGCGTGCGACTCAGGCACGGCGATATTCGTATCGGTGAGAGCCGAGCCTCCGATCGTTCGCAAAGCCTCGTTTCTTACGACCAGCCGCTCGCGGATTCCAAGCCGTTCACAAATTCCCAGAAATGCCTTACGTTCGCGTTCTTCGGTCCGCTGGCCGTAGCTGACGTGGAGCGCCGCCGTATCGAAGTCGCGAACCGCGAGAGCCGCGCAGACACAGGAGTCCATGCCACCGCTGAGCAGTACCACCGCGCGTTTTCTGGCTTCCACCATGATTCAGATGCTGTTCCCCGGTGCCGAAGGCGGCTCAATATTGGTATCTGCTGCCTGGACCGGTTCAACTCAGCTGTTCTTACGATGACCCGGCCTATTTCACACGCCCTTCACCGCCGGATCCCAGATAAATTTATGAATCTGCAATCCCAGGCGGGCCGGGACATCGTCGGACAGCATCCAGTCGGCCAGTTCCTGCGGATCGAGTAAGCAATGCGACGAATCGCGCGTCCCGGTCGCATCCTTGCGGAAGGCCGGAGAGAACAGCACCGCGTTCACACGTCGCTCCAGTTCGTGGCGGGCGACGAAATCGCGGGCAAACTCGTAATCTTCCCGATCGCTGAGCACAAATTTGACCTCATCGTGCGGCAGGAGCGCGTCCAGGTTTGTGAGATCGAAGGTGTCTGCCTCCCCTGAATGTGGACACTTCACGTCCACAATTTTAATGACCGATTCCGGCACGCCGGCCAGGGGCCGTTCCCCGCTGGTTTCGATGAGCACTTTGTAACCTCCGTCCACCAGGCGCCGCATGAAAGGCACAAGTTCGCGCTCCTGCAGCATAGGCTCGCCGCCCGTTATTTCGACCAGCCCGCCATGGGGGCTTAGGCGTGTGACTTCATCGAAGACATCCTCTGAAGTCATCCTCCGTCCGCCGGTGAAAGTGTACTCGCTATCGCACCAGGAGCACCGCAAGTTACATCCCGTAAGCCGCACGAAAACGCACGGCAGCCCCGCATACGTGGACTCCCCCTGCAACGATTTGTAGAGTTCGGTGATCTGCATGGAGCAGTTGCCAGTTGCTAGTAGGCAGTTGCCAGTAGCTAGAAGGCCAGGTCGATAGTCAAGATTTGTCTAGAGGTTTGCAGATTGAGGCCAGAAGGCCGTTCAGGATTCGACCTACTTCGGCGCAACTCTCCAACAAGACCTCTGCTTCGTGGCTTTGAAGATAACCTAGATTCTGCGCGATCTGTATTTGTGTCTCAACCTCCATCAGCGAACCTCTGGATTGCCCTAGAAAGTATCGGAACTCTTTCTCCGAAAGCCTGCCCTGACCCTCCGCAATATTGCTCGGGATCGAAATCGCAGCCCTGCGAAGTTGCGAAGTCAGGCCAAACAACTCATCTTTGGGGAACTTCGCCGAAGCACGATATGTTGCTGTCACCAACTCCATCGCCTTTCGCCAGGCAACAAGGTCCTTATAAGAACGCCCCATATATTTCTAATTACTGGCAACTGGCAACTGCCTACTCGCTGTATTTTGCCGTGGTTGTATCCGTCTCAAAAATCGTGACATCGCGCACGAACACCCGGCCATTCGTTACGTTCTTCAGGCGTCCGTTGGTTTCGTCGTAGAAATACTTGGCCAGATTTTCCGCCGACGGATTCAGTTCGGTGAAGGGCGCAATCTCGTTGATCATCTGGTGATCGAGCAGGTCGATCACGTGTTTCATGACTTCCCGCAAATCCTTGAAATCGAGGAGCAGCCCGGCCTTGTCCAGTTCATTTCCGGCGAGGGTCACGCGCACTTTGTAGTTGTGTCCGTGCGGATTTTCGCACTTCCCCTTGTAATTGCGCAGGTAGTGCCCTGCGGCAAACGTATCCTCGACCGTAACCTCGTACATGCATCCCCCGGCAGGCTCGCGTCAGTACACCCGCTTTGCACACGCCTGCCAACCTCAATATTTTACGCGAGGAGCTGATTTTACACTGGTTTCAGGCCCGCGCGAGGGCGCGGAAAAGTTTCCAGCCGCCTGCTTCAGACCCCATCCCCCTGCGGGTCCGCCCCGAAAAACCGCTCCACCTCCCGAAGATCGGTCGTCCGCCGGTAATTGGGCAGACTTTCGACGAACATCCGTCCGTAGGCTTTCTTCAGGATGCGATTATCGAGCAGGGTGAGCAGGCCGCGATCGTGGAGGGAGCGGATGAGGCGGCCGAAACCTTGTTTCAGGGTGATGACCGCGGCCGGCACCTGGTAATCGAAGAACGCGTTTCCGCCCGCACTGTCGATTGCCTTCACGCGCGCCGCTACCACCGGGTCACTGGGCACCGCGAAAGGCAGCCTGTCGATGATGACCGAGCTGAGTTGTTCGCCCTGCACGTCCACGCCTTGCCAGAATGAGGATGTCGCGAACAGCACCGCATGCTGGGTGAGGCGGAATTCCTCAAGCAGGGCGCTTTTCGGCGCGTCGCCCTGCAAAAGCATGGGAAACTCGAGTTCGCCCAGCAGGCGGTGATAGATCTCGTTCATCTGCGCGTAGCTGGTGAACAACACGAAGGCGCGGCCGCGCGTGAGTTCGAGCAGTCGGCGAATGCGGTCGGCGGCTTTCGCGGCAAATTGCGGCGTGCGCGGATCGGGTAAGTCGGGCGGAACGTAGAACAGCGCCTGCCGCGCATAGTCATAGTGGGGCGGTAAAACCACCTCGCGCACGTGCTCCAGGCCAAGCCGCCGCTTCATATACTCGAAGCCGCCACTGACCGCCAGTGTTGCCGAGGTCAGGACTGCGGTTTCGAGCTGCTCAAACAGCGTGCTCTTCAGGATGGGCCCGACATCGATGGGCGTGGCCTGCAGATATACGGTATGACGTCGCCCGGCGGCTGTCTTAGGCTCAGAAGCCTCTTTGGACTTCTCTGCGTCTCTGTGTCTCTGTGGTGAGAAGTTCCGTCCCCGCCTCTCGATCCAAAAGACGGTATTGTGGTCCTCGGACTCCATCAGGAACCCAAGCTGCACCTGCAGTTCGCGCGCCCGCCGCGAGAACGTGAAGATTTCCTCCGCTTTGCTGGGCAGGTTCTGCAACTCCGAGCCCAGCCGTTCCAGCGACTGCTGCAGAGCGAGGAATTCGTCGCCATTCTCTTCCAGGAACTCCCGGCGGCTCTCAAACGCGAAACGGCCTTCGCCGGCCGGCAACACTGAGAAGAACAGGTGCGAACGGTCACGCAGGCTCTTCAGCGCTCCCATGATCGACGCGGAAAGCAGCTTGTTGCGCGTGAGCGAGGCTTCGACGTCGCGCGCCAATTCCTCCACGCGATGGTTGCTCACCGCTACGCCGAAGTAGCTGCCCGCCACGTCTTCCAGTTCGTGCGCTTCATCAAAGATTACGGCCCCGGCATCGGGCAGAATACCCGCATCGGGAGCGTATTCCGACGCTTGCTTGATGGCCAGATCAGCGAAGAACAGATGATGGTTGACGATAATGATGTCGCTTTCCATCGCCCGGCGGTGCATTTCGGTGATGAAGCAGGTCTCAAACGCGCTGCATTTCTGGCCGAGGCAGGTGTCGGAACGCGCATCCAGCTTGTGCCAGAGAGCGCTGGCTTCCGGCAAAGACGCAAGTTCGGCACGATCTCCGGTATGCGTTGTTTTCTCCCAGGCGGCGATCGCGCGATAGTGCTCGATCTCATCGAGTCCCGAAAGTACGGGCTGGTCGGTCAGGTCGTACAGCTTCTTCCTGCAGAGATAGTTGCTGCGTCCCTTCATGTAGCAGACGTTCAGCTTGCCGTCGCCATTCGGGAACAGTGCCTGCTCAAGAAACGGAATGTCCTTATAAAAAAGCTGCTCCTGCAGGTTCTTGGTGCCGGTCGAAATAATGACGCGCTTGCCCGAGCGAATCACCGGCAGCAGATACGCCAGAGTCTTGCCGGTGCCGGTGCCCGCTTCGACGATGAGATGCCGCTTTTCGGCGAGCGCTTGCTCGACCGCCTGCGCCATCTGCAATTGTCCGCGCCGGAATTCATAAGCGGGATGGGTTTTCGAAAGCACACCTCCGGGCGCGAAGAAGTTGTAGAGCGAAACCTCGAGCGTCTGCGTGCTGCGCAAAGAAGCGGGCTGGGAGGGAGTGGGCACAGGCAAAGTTCGCCGTAGGGGCAGACACACCCGTCTGCCCGACCGAGCAACCGCTCGGCACAGGCGAGGGCGCCTGTGCCTGCGTGGTCCGTACAGATATTATAGAGGCTCTGACGAAACGCGCTGAAACTCGATCCGTGACTCTCCCGAAACCCAGTGCAGCCGCTGGAGCGGCGGGCGTCCTCGCCCGCCACGAGCGAAGCGCTCCTCTGCTGGCCATCGCAGGCCGCCCCAATGTCGGGAAATCGACGCTATTCAATCGCCTGGTCGGCTCCCGGCGCGCCATCGTCGGCGACGAGCCCGGCATTACCCGCGACCGCCTCTATGGAGAAAGTGAATGGCGCGGCCACGCGTTTCGCGTGGTCGATACCGGCGGCATCATTCCCGAGGACAAAGACTTCATCCCCGCAGAGATTTTTCGGCAGGCACGCGTCGCGTTCGACGAAGCCGCCGCCATCGTGCTGGTTGTCGACGGGCGCAGCGAACTGGCCTCGCCTGACCTCGAACTGGCTCGCCTGCTCCGCAAAACCGGCAAGCCCCTCTACATCGCGGTCAACAAGGTCGACAGCGACAAGCAAATCGCCCTGACTGGGGAGTTTCATAGGTTAGGCGTGAAGGACGTATTCCCAACTTCGGCAGAGCACGGGCGAGGAATCGATGATCTGCTGGATACGTTCGTAGCAATCCTGCCACCGCCAACAGAAGAGCAGAACGTATTCAACACGAAGGACACAGAAGAGGACACGAAAGGATTAAACATGGACGTTGGATCGGAGGGCGATCATCGCGGCACGACGACCCAGCCGACGACCGACGACCAACGACTAACGACTCAGCTCGGAGACCAACAATCAGCGACTGCAGTGCTGGCGACTGACTCGCCACCAGCCGCGAGCCATCAGCTACCCTCCGAAGTTAAAGTTGCCATCATCGGCCATCCCAACGTCGGCAAATCGACCCTGCTCAACCAACTCACGGGTACATCGCGCGCCATCGTTTCGCCCGTCCCTGGCACCACGCGCGATGCCATCGATGAGGTGGTCGAGCGCGATGGTCAGCGCTTTCGCTTCATCGATACCGCTGGCATCCGCCGCAAGGGCAAGACGCACCTCATGGCTGAAAAACTGTCGGTGGTGATGGCGCGCAAGCACCTCGAGGAGGCCGATATCGCGCTGCTGGTGATCGACGCCACCGAAGGGGTCAGCGCTCTTGACGCAACCATTGCCGGCTACGCCCATGAGAGCGGCCGTTCGATGATCATCCTCGTCAACAAGTGGGACTTGGTGACAACCGGAAAGAAGCGCGCCATCAGCCAGGCTCGCGCGGCCCGCATCCAGGACGCGAGGCGCCCCAACGATCAGAATCTCTATCTCCAGCGTCTCCGCGGAGCACTGAAGTTCCTCAACTATGCTCCGGCGCTCTTCATTTCAGCCAGCACGGGCAAGAACGTCGAGAAAATTTTCCCTTTGCTGGAAGAGGTCGCGCGCGAGCGGTGCAAGCGCATCGGCACGGGCGAAATGAATCGCTTCTTGAAGACGGTGGATTTCGAACGCGCCTCCGTTCCCATGCGGCAGCGCGTGAAGATTCTCTATATGACGCAGGCGAACGTCGCGCCACCCACCTTTATTCTGTTCACCGACCGCGCGGTCAAGCTGCATTTTTCCTACCAGCGTTTCCTGGAGAACCAGATCCGGCATGCGTTCGGATTCGTGGGAACGCCGATCTGGATCAAGAACCGTGCCCGCGATTGAGCCCTCGTGAAGGAGACTTTTAACCGCTAAGGTCGCAAGGAAGATCCGCGAACTGCGCAAAGAAAATCTTAGACCGCTGAGTTCGCGGAGGAGACGATCCGCGGGGATTTTTTGCCAGCATTCCTCCGCTTTCTCGCGAGTCTTGGCAGGATGTTTTCTCTCTGCGTACTCCGCGAAGACCTCTGCGTTCTCTGCGATTTAAGCAGCGGATCGGCGTGACTCAGCGCGCTTCTTCTCGATGTTTCAGCACGATGATCGTCGCTAGCATGGTCGCCACCATTTTCTCCCGGCCATCCTTGCGTGCAAACGCATCCGCGGCGCACACGATCAAGGTTTTTCCGGCGCGCTTCACTTGCGCTCGCGCACAGAACTCCTCCCCCACTGCAGGCGACAGCAAATTCACTTTGAACTCGACGCTCAGCACATCGTGGCCTTCGGGAGCGACGCTCAGCGCCGCATAGCCGCACGCAGAATCCAGAATGCTGGTAATCGCGCCGGCATGGACAAAACCATTCTGCTGCGTCAGCGAAGCATGAAAAGGAAAACGAATCTCCACCTCGCCCTTCTTCCGGGTCGCGATCTCGCCGCCCAATGTCGTCATGAAAGCCTGACGCCGAAAACTGTCTCGTACTCGCTGTTCGAATGCGTCCACTTGCAACTCCCCAGCTCGTTCGAATGGAATCCCGATGGCTGGTTGTACGGTGCCGATGGGCCCGAACGCAATTCGTGCGCAGCGATCGTGCTGATTTTCACATTCAACGGGCCGAAGCCATCTCCTTCGGCAGAAGTCCGACACGCTCCATGCCCGCGTCCCGCGCGGTATCGATCACATCCGCGACGTACTCGAAGTCGACCGCATCCTCTCCCTGCACGAACGCGACTTTCTCCGCGCGCTGCTTGAAAATGTTTGCGAGCTGCGGTTTCAGATCCGCCCAGCTCACCTCTTGCTGATTGATTTTGAGGATGGGTCTTTGACCGCTCTTCGGCTCGCCCAGCTGGATCACGATGGTGCGCACCGGTTGAGGAACATCGGGCATCGCCGGTGGCTGCGGAATATCCGCGTTGAAGCCCTTTTCCTTCGATTGCGCGACGATCACCATGAAAATGATGATCAGCACTAACAGCACGTCAATCAGCGGAGTCACATTCATCTGCGGGGCAGACGCGCCACCGCCTCCCATCGACATTGCCATAGGTTTCTCCTCGGATGCAGCCGGCGTGTCTGAAATCTTGGACACCTATCCGAGCAGCGAAGTTCCCAGCCACTGCGATGTGCCGCATAATCGCTACGCTGCTTGTTCTTTTCAGGGATTTTTCCGAAACATCCTTTAGAATCGACGGTCGATTTTCGAAACCGGGATGATTAGGGTTGCATCTACGGAGAAGTCAATGCGCAATTCCGGAGCAGCATTGCCTACCCGCCTTAGGAAAGTACGATGAAAAGGGGCGATTGCTCATGTTCTTTAGGATTAAAACCAGTGCCAGACGCCGGATCTTGTAGGGTGCGGGGACGCTATCGGGCGCGAAGAATCACGGCCGGGGTTCGAACATTGCTGGCCTGCGTGGCCGAGCTGTTTGCCGCATGCGGTCCGATGCTGTTTTCTCAGGCGCTCAAATACCCCAGGCCTCCGGATGCCAGGAAGGGCGAGATTCTCTACAAGAATGGCTGCATCGCGTGCCATGGCAGCACTGGGAAGGGTGCGCCACAGACGAGCACTGAATTCCAGCAGCCCGACACTTTTCCCGACTTCACGCGGTGTGATCAGACGACGGCAGAAACGAATGCCGCCTACAAAGACGTGATCGTCCACGGCGGGCCGGCGCGTGGCTTTACCCAGATCATGCCGTCATTCGGCGAACTGCTCACTTCAGAACAAATTGATGATCTCATCGCGTACGTGCGTGCGTTTTGTCCTGATAAGCGCTGGCCGCGCGGAGAGTTGAACCTGCCGCGTGCCTTGGTGACGGAGAAGGCGTATCCGGAAGATGAAGTCGTGATTTCGACAGCCATGAAAGCCACCGGGCCGCCGGGCTTTACTACCGATATCATCCACGAGCAACGATTCGGCGTTCACAACCAGATCGAAATCGACGTGCCCATCAACTCTCAAGACCAGAACCACCACTGGAATAGTGGCCTGGGGGACATCACCTTTGCGGTCAAGCGAGTCATGCTCTCGAGTACACGCACGGGATCCATTTTGAGTCTGCAAGGCGGAGTCCTCGCTCCGGTTGGCAACAGCAAGTACGGATTCGGCAACGGCACGACCACCTTCGAACCCTTTGCCGCTTTCGATCAGCTCTTTCCCACGAATACATCGCTGCAATTCCAGCTGGGAGCCGATTTACCTCATCGCACCGATATCACTCCGCAAAGCTTGTTCTGGCGGGCGACAGTGGGGCAGACGTTCATGGGCAAAGATCGACTGGGACGAATGTGGTCGCCGATGGTCGAGTTCCTGGCTGATCGCGATCTGGTGGATGGAGCGAAAACGAATTGGGACGTGGTGCCGGAGATGCAAGTGACCATTAGCGCCAGGCAACATGTGCGTTTCAACATCGGGGTACGCACGCCAATGACGAACACAGCCGGACGTGACAAGCAGGTGATCTTCTACGTGCTCTGGGATTGGGCGGATGGAAAGCTGTGGGAGGGCTGGAGGAAATGAAGCAGCGCTGGCCAGCTTTATTGATGCTTTCGTCCACGTTGCTCACATTGCCGGCAATCCTGCAGGGCGGTGCGAAGGACAAGACCCTCGACAAGGAGTTTCGCACCTCAGACCGCTGCGTCGCCTGCCATAACGAGTTGCAGACCAGTTCTGGCGAGGATATTTCTATCGGATTCCAGTGGCGGGCCAGCATCATGGCGAACTCCGCGCGTGACCCCTACTGGCAGGGAAGCGTGCGCCGGGAATCGTTGGATCACCCCGAGTCGCAAGCGAACATCGAAGACGAATGCTCCATCTGCCATATGCCCATCGTGCACCTGACCGCGAAGTCGGAGGGGCAAAAGGCCAAAATTTTTGCGCACCTCCCGATATCTTTGGCGGACCAGGAGCACCGTGCCGCGGCCGACGGAGTGTCGTGTTCCGTTTGTCATCAGATCGAGAAAACGCGCCTGGGAACCAGCGAATCTTTCAATGGAAATGTTGTGATTGCTGGTGCGGAGAATAAAAATCAGCGCCCGGAGTACGGACCCTTCGTGGTCGATACCGGGCACCGGCGCGTCATGGAGTCCTCGACCGGCGGCTTTGTGCCGGAGCAGGGCGATCAGATTCGCGACTCAGCCCTGTGCGGCAGTTGCCATACTCTGAAAACCAAAGCCCTGGGACCGGGAGGAGCAGAAATCGGCAGCTTGCCGGAACAGGTGCCGTTCGAGGAATGGCTGCACAGCGACTACCACAACACCCGCACCTGCCAATCGTGCCACATGCCGGAAGTCGAAGAACCGGTGCGGATCACCGCCCTGTTTGGAACGCCGCGCGATGGCATGCACCGTCACGAATTCATCGGCGGGAATTTTTTCATGCAGCGTATTCTCAACGGTCACCGTGCCGATCTTGGCGTCGCCGCATTAGCGCCTGAACTTTCGGCGGCCGCTGACCGGACGGCCCACTTTCTCCAGACGCAATCGGCGCGCGTAAGCATTCGCGATTTGCAGACGACCGTCGGCGGGCTTTCGATGGAAGTGCTGGTAGAGAACCTTACCGGACATAAACTTCCGACCGCGTATCCTTCGCGCCGCGCCTGGCTGCACGTGTTAGTGCGCGACCGCAATGGTCGCGCTGTCTTCGAATCCGGGGCGCTCAATTCCGACGGCTCGATCGTCGGCAATGACAACGATGCCGACCCGTTGCGCTTCGAGCCTTACTACCGCGAGATCAAGAGTCCCGAGCAGGTTCAGATTTTCGAGCCGATTCTGAAGGATGCGCAGGGAAAAGTGACTACGGGACTTTTGTCGGCGATCGGATACCTGAAAGACAGCCGCATCCTGCCCAGCGGTTTCGACAAGAAGACGGCCGAGCCAGACATTTCTGTTGTTGGCGAGGCCGCCGCCGACCCCGACTTCAACGATAAAGGCGCGCTCACCCGGTATGTGATCAAAACCAGCGATGCCGCGGGGCCGTTCCACGTGGAGGTGGAACTCTGGTACCAGCCAATCGGTTTCCGTTGGGCGCACAATCTCGCGCCTTACCAGGCAACGGAACCGCAGCGATGGGTTAGCTATTACGAAGCGGCGGCACAACATTCTGCGATCATCCTGGCGAGCGCCGAAGCAGGCCGTTGATCTTTCTTAACACAGAGACACAGAGCCGCAGAGAAACACGATCAGGGAATCGAGAAATTGGGTGATTCGGAAATTGAATGACGCCATAAGCGTTATTCCTGCCTAAAAATCACCCAATTAGTGAATTACCCAATTATCAAATTCTCTCTGTGCCTCAGTGCCTGTGTGGTGCGAACTCACCCGATCGGTTCGGGCGGCGGCGAGAATGGGGGCGCTATGGGTGCAGTCTGCACTGGCGGCGGCGCTGGATACAAACGCGCGTACAGCGCCGGATATCGTTCCGCGAAGAAGTACATCGCGTAGGCGGGAAAGAATACGGCCACCGGCACGCAAACCAGCGCAATCATGCACAGTATGAGGCAAACAAAGATCGTCCCTCCCACGATAACCGCTGTCACCGTGTATTCATTCCAGCCGACACCTGCGCCCTTGACGATGATGGCAACGATCACCCCCACGATCGCGGTGGGCAAAACCACAATCACCGCCGCAATGGCCGACAGAATGCCAAAAATGATAGCGGCGCCAATGCTCAGCACAACTTTCATAACAATGTAACGGGCGTAGCTTCCCTTTTCATTCTTCAGCATCCCTAGCAGGCGTCGCCATCCTTCCATTACGCCCAAGCCCTCAAGCGCCATCAGAGGAACAACGAAATCCTTCGCCAGCACGGCAATCAATCCCATCACCAGCCCAAACAAGGCGAACACGCCAAACATGGGTAAGAAGGCAAGCAGCAGTTCCGCCCCGGGGCGCTGGTGATTTCTCAAAACCGCGATCACCGGCAGCAGCAACGGCAAAAACAACACTACGGCCACCGTGAAACCCACGACGGAAAGTCCCAGTTGCCACCAGAAAAAGTTTATTCCGGGATCCTGCCATCGTTTCCAGCCATCGCGCAACGGGCCGGCTTCCCTGCGCAGGACGGCATCAAAAAGCATGAAGCGGCTAATGCTCGACACATAGATCCAAACCAGCATGAGCATCATCGCACCGCCAATCAGCACAAGCAGCATGCTGGCCAGCAGCGCCGGATCGATGCTATGCAATATCTTGCCGGGATCGAAGGGACCTTGCTCGGGCGCAGGTTTGGGCGCACCCCCGAATCGCTTCCAGTTGCAACCCCCGCCGGAACTCATCTCGCCCGTCGCCAGTCCCAGCACCGCAAGCCGCACCCACTGTGTCCAACGAAAGGGCGTCCACAATTGACGGCGAGTGTGTTCGAACGCGCTGCTGACCACATCTACGGCGGATTTGGGCAAGTGTCACACTCCTTTGCTGGATTCGGGCACCGAGCCTGAAACTACTTCGAAGCCGGACCTGGGTCAATGCTTTTGTGCGCGACTTCCGGTAACGGAGACGTGGGTTCGACGACAGTCAGGAGTTCGCCTCACTCATAGCGCAGCGCTTCCACGGGATCGAGTTTCGACGCGCGCAGCGCAGGCACCATCCCACTCGCCACGCCCACCAGAAGCAGCACTCCCGTCGACAGCAAGACGGTCATTAGCGAGATTTTCAGATGGATATCCGCCTTGCCCGAATCGTCTTCGAACAGAGGTCCCATCAGCGGCAACGTACCCACACCCACCGCGATCAGGTAGGAGATCAAGATCCCAATCGCGCCTCCGAGCAGCATAATCAGCAGCGTTTCGGCTAAAAACTGCAGTTTGATATGCCGCTTGCGCGCGCCCAGTGCCCGCCGTAGTCCGATCTCGCGAATGCGTTCATCCACCGAGACCAGCATGATGTTCATCACGCCCACGCCGCCGATGCCCAACGTGAGCGTACCAATAAAGGTCAACAGCACCTGCAGTCCGATCGTCAGACCATCAATAATGGGGCGGAACTCCTCGCGGCCAAACATCTGGATCGCCTTCGGATCCGTAGGCGAGAATTGCTGTCGAGTCGCAATTGCGGCCAGAACCTGCGCCATTGCCCGCTTCTCAAATTGCGGCGCTATCGGTTCGAACACCAGCACGGAGGCGTAGCGAGTATTCCAGAGGTCGCCCGCGGCCGAGTAGGGGATCCAGGAGGACTCGTCGTCGCTCGAAAAATAATTGCTGAGCTGGATTTTGCGCGCCATCACGCCGACCACCTGGAACGGCACCCCACCCACCTGGACGGTCTCGCCTACCGCGGGACGGCCGCTGAATAGTTTCTCGCGCAACCGGTTGCCGAGGAAGATCACTCGCCGCCGCTCCAACTCGTCCAGTGAATTCAGCCAGCGGCCCTCCGCCGCGACTTCATTGCGCATTTCCCCATATTCGGGACAGACTCCACGCACCGGCGCCGTTCCGACCATCCGATCGCCGTACGCAATCCCAGGACGCTGCACGGTTTCCAGACACGCGTGCTTCACCAGCGGTGCGGTTTCCTTGATCATGTCGATGTCCTCTTTTTCAAGGACCACTTTCTTTCCGGCGCGCTGGCCACCGGGTTGCTCGCTGGTCTGCTGCGGCCAGCACACCACCGCGCCTTTGCCGAACGCGTTGAACCCATTGACCAGGATCGAGCGAAAGCTGTTCCCATACGCGATCAGCAATGTGACCGTCGCGATGCCCCACACGATACCCAGCATCGTGAGCGCACTGCGGGTACGGTTCCGCTTCAGCGCAATCCAGGCTTCGTAAATGATTTCAGTCAGCATGAAAAATCAGCTGCTAGTTCCTGGCTTTTGGTTCGGGCCGCCATCGGCTATCGGCTATCAGCCACCTGCCAATGCCGGCGACTGGCGACCGACGACTGGCGACGATTCTCATCCCCCTGCCTCATAGCGCAACGCCTCAATCGGATCAATCGATGCCGCGCGTCGCGCCGGATACAGTGCCGACAGCACGGCGATCATGCCGAGCAGCGTGCAGGCGAGAATTCCCGTTCCCCACGTGGGCAGCAACCCCGCGAAGAAATCCGGCATGGGCAGCAGGTTCACTACCGCGCAGAGTCCGTAAGCAATTCCCAGACCGACCGCGCCACTCAGTGCCGCAATCAGCAGCGCTTCAAAGAAAAACTGCCGCAAGATCTCGTTGCCACGCGCGCCCAGCGCCTTGCGCACGCCGATCTCGCGAGTGCGCTCGCGTACTGCCACCAGCATGACATTCATCACTCCCAGCCCGCCGAGTACGAGCGTAACCAGGCCGACAGCGCCCAGAAAATATTTCATTCCGTTGGTCATGGTTTCGAAGGCCTTCGCCTCCTGCACCGTGTCCCAGATGGGACACGCTTCCTTGTCGTGGGGATCAAAATGATGCAAATGGGCCAGTGCGCGCCGGATCTGGTATTTGCAGGATTCGTGCAGGTCTACGGACCGAGGTGTCACGAGGAGTTGATCCAGATCGTGAGCCGTGGCCGGAGGCTTGGCCGGAAAATCCCGCTGCATGGTAGTAAACGGAATGAAGACTTTGTTCACATCCCAGCCGTCGTAGCTGGAGTCCTGCTTTTTTTTCTCCATGACTCCAATCACGACGTAGGGGAAGTCGTTGAGGTGAATGGTCTGCCCGACCGCATTGCCTTCAGGAAACAACTGTTTGGCTGCATCGGTCCCGAGAAATGCCACGCGCCTCGCGCTCTGCACATCGCTGTCGTTGTAGAAACGACCTGCTCCCGGATTCAGCGTACGCACCCACCCAAACGCAGGCAGTGATCCCGTCACCAGGAAGGCCGCGTTGTTATATGCGCTGTGCGTACGTACGGTTTCCTGCTCCAGTTCGGGGAGCACATACTCGCAGTCGGTGGCGGTTGTCTGGACATAGGGCAAATCCTCGTCGCTCCATTGCACCAGGCGCCCGGCGCGCTGTCCGCCGGCCTGCAGGCTGGTGCGGCCATGGAAGACAATCATGACGTCCTTGCCTAAAGTTTCGGCGACTTTCGCTTGTCCCACCCGCAGGCCTTCACCGGCCGCGACCATCAGAACGATCGACACGATACCCCACGCAATCCCGAACATGGTTAGGAAGGTGCGTAGCTTGTGCGCCCAGAGCGTGCGGAAGACGTCGCCAATGAGATCGCGGAGAACCATTCTGCTTGGTTGGACGGCACCGCCATCGAGAGGTCATCCCGCAACGCGGCAGAGACCCGAGGCGCCCGTCTGAGAATAGGTACGTACAATAGCCGGGATTTGTTGCAGAAATATTCGTGGCGGAGCGGTCGACCATTCCCACAATGGCGATGCCGATTCAGCTGTATGGGGGGAGGGATTTGCGTACTTATCCGGGAACCCCGCGGCTTTCCTCAGGCAAGGGATGTAAGCCGAGGCCAAAAGCCAACGGGTAGTCGATGACCTCACAACCCAATCTGGTTATCGACTATCCGCCGTGTTTTCTCGGTGCCTCTGTGTCTCTGTGGTGAATTCGACCCTAAGCCGCCACCGGGCCGGCGCACTCCAGCCAGGCATCGAATTCCCGCAAAGCGGCCTCGCACTGCAGACGATGTCTCTCCTGCCGGTCCCGTATGCGCCTTTCCAAGGACGGCAGCAAGTCGAAGGTGATGTTCGCAGGCTGAAAATTGCGCGGATCGGCGTGCGTGATGTAATGCACCAGTGACCCGAACGCCGAGGCTCGTGGCGCTGGCACGGGCTCATTTCCCGAGGCCAGAGTGGCCGCATGCACACCGGCCATCAAACCGGTCGCGATGGACTCGACATACCCTTCCACCCCGCAAATCTGGCCGGCAAAAACCACGCGCGGATGCGCCCTCATCTGAAGCGTTTCCCGCAGCAGTGTGGGCGCGTGGATGTAGGTGTTGCGGTGAATCTGTCCGTAGCGCAAGAAGCCAGCATTCTCAAGGCCTGGGATTAACCGCAGCACGCGCGCCTGGTCGCCAAACTTCAAATGGTTCTGAAAGCCCACCAGGTTGTACGAATCTGCGCGCAGGTTTTCCTGGCGTAATTGGACGACGGCGTACGGCGGCTTGCCCGTCCGCGGATCGCGCAAACCCACCGGTTTCATCGGGCCGAAGCGCAGGGTGTCGCGGCCACGACGCGCGATCTCTTCAATTGGCAGGCAGCTTTCGAAATAGTTGAGCTTCTCCCAATCACGCTCCTCGACCGACTCGGCCGCGGTCAGCGCGTCGTAAAAGCGGTCGTACTCCTCTTTCGTCATGGGGCAATTGATATAGTCGGCGGTTCCTTTGTCATAGCGTGCCGCCAGATACACCTTTGTCATGTCGATGGAGTCAGCCTCCACAATCGGGCTGATCGAATCGTAGAAATACAGCCGATGAGGTGAGGACAGTTCGGGCAACGAAGATAAACCGTCTGACTTGGATACTTCAGTGCATGAGCTTTCAACATCGCGACTTGGCCGGCTCAAACGCTCGATCTCCGACGCCAGTGCATCCGAGGTCAAAGGCCCGGTCGCGATAATCGTAATCTGATCCTCGTCGACACGAACGATCTCCTCGCGCCGCACGGTAATCAGCGGCTCCCGCGAAACCACTTCCGTTACCTTCGCCGAGAATGTCGCGCGATCCACCGCCAGCGCATGTCCGGCCGGAACTGCGCATGCCCGCGCAATCTCCAGCAGCAACGATCCGGCGCGCCGCATTTCTTCCTTGAGCAGCCAGGGCGCGGTGTTCACGCTGTCGGATTTCAGGGAGTTCGAGCAGACCAGCTCGGCGAAGTCTGCGGTCTGGTGGGCAGGGGTCGAACGGACCGGGCGCATTTCGCAAAGTTCGACCGCAACTCCCCGACGAGCGCACTGCCACGCGGCTTCTGAGCCAGCGAGTCCGGCGCCAATGATGCGAATGCTTTTCATCTTGATTGTGTCTCTGCCAGATGCCGTAGAGCGTCTCCTTCGACTCGCACTTCTTTCCAGTCATCCAGGAACGTTGCGCCCAATCGCTTGTAGAAGTCGATCGCGGGCTGATTCCAATCGAGAACCTCCCAGCGTAGCGCCCACAGCCCTTCGCGCAAAGCGATGGCTGCGACCTCCGCCATGAGCGCTTTGCCGATTCCCTTTCCGCGGAATTCGTCGCGGACATAGATGTCTTCGAGAAATAACCCCGGCCCCTGGAAGCTGCTGTAGAAATGGAAGTAGATCGCATACCCGGCGACTTTGCCTTCCCACGCTGGCAGCAAGCCGCGGAAGCGGGGATGCGCGCCTAAGCCGTCGCGCGCCAGCATTTTCTCAGTGACGGTGACTTCGTGGGCTAGATTTTCGAAGGTCGCGAACTCGAGGATCAACTCCCGGAGCAGAGGCACGTCTTCGACCGTCATGGCGCGGATGCGAAGCATTTCAGTGGAGGACTCCAGTCGGGCGAAAGGACGGAAACCGCTCTGCCGCGTATTATATCGAACGAACGGAGGCCACACTCTGATGGCACGCATCGCGCTCGTCGAACCCGACCACGCTCCGCAAGAAGTGAAAGAGATTTACGAGCAGAAGCTTAAAGGCAAGCCCGGCAACGTCCAGAAAGCGCTCGCGCACCGGCCCGACATGCTGAAGAACTTTCTCGGGTTTTACGCCAGTGTGGGCCGCTCGCTTGACCGCAAACTCTACGAACTGATTTACATTCGCACATCCATGATCAATGGCTGCCACTATTGCCTGCAACATCATCTGGCGTCGTCCAAGCGCGCTGGTCTGACTCCGGACGACTGGAAAGCCTTGCAGGGCGGAGATTCTTCGCGCTTCTCCGAGAAAGAGCGAACCGCGCTTGCCTACGCGGAGAAGCTCACCCGCGATCCACATTCCGTAAAGGATGCCGACTTCGTCGCGCTGAAGAAGCATTTCAATGATGCGGAAATTGTCGATTTACACCTGCTGACCGGCCTGGCGAATCTGACCAACCGCTTCACCGATCCATTGGGATTGGAAGTGGAATTTCCGGAGGAGCAGATCCCGCAGTGAGAAAGACAGTGAGACGGGCTCACTCTATCGCCTTGCTCAGAATGAAATCGTGAATCCAGTCCTGCTTCAATCCTTGCTGGCGCAGGGAAGTCGCCAGTTGGGCGCGATGATGAATGCTGTGGAAGATCGCCTGCATCAGCATCTTTCGCTTGCTGGCCTTGAGGTCGCGAAAGCCCAGGGCTTGGATGGTGCTCCAGTCTGCATCGTCAGCTTGGGCGAGAAACTGTGCAAACTTGGCGCCGGCATCAGCGCCGATGGCGAACAGTTCCTCCAGGCTTCCATGCGGGAGGTTGTTCAAGGTAATGCGCGGTCGAGAACGCGATGCGCGAAAAACAATTCTGTCGTGAGGATGTGCAGCACCAGCTTGCGAACCGTCCCGGCCCCGGCAACGTCGCATGGTAAATAGAGCGCGGTCGAGTGCTCGGCGAACCACCGCTTCCAGTTCGCAGTTTCCTCCGCGTTATAGGCGAGCAGGGTCGCAAACGGCATACCTGGGTCCATGGGATCTCCTGTGGTCTGCAAGCGTTTGAGGTGGCTTGCGGAAAGCCCTTACGAGTTCTGTGAACTCTTCAACTTCCTGGACTTTTCTTCCACGCCACGGGCCAGCTTTTCCTTATGCGCCTCGAGCTTTTTGGCGACGGCGCTGTCGGAAATTCCAATCATCTGAGCCGCCAGAATCCCTGCATTCGTCGCGCCTGGCTTGCCGATGGCTACGGTGGCCACAGGGATACCGGCCGGCATCTGCACCGTCGCGAGCAGCGAGTCCATACCTTGCAGGGAAGTGGACGGAATCGGCACACCGATCACCGGCAAAGTCGTGTGAGCCGCAATCACCCCGGCAAGATGGGCCGCGCCGCCAGCACCGGCAACAATCACACGGATGCCGCGGCTCGCTGCCTGACGCGCGAATTCGGCGGTGCGATCGGGCGAGCGGTGTGCCGAGGTCACGTCCATTTCGTACCCGATGCCGAATTCTTCCAGCGCCTTGCCGGTCTCTCGCATGATTTCAAGGTCGGAGTCGCTCCCCATCACGATCGAAACCTGTGGCTTGCTCATTGTCCTCCCAGAATTTGCAGCTGAATGAAATCCAGTTTATTTCTTCAACGCGCGCGCGGCGATGTCCTTGCGGTAGTGCATTCCTTCAAAACCAATCATGGAGACGCCCGCGTACGCGCGCTCGACGGCGGTCGCGAGATCGCTAGCCCGTGCTGTCACGCCCAGAACTCTCCCGCCCGAAGTGAAGTAAACATCATCCCGCCGGCTGGTAGCGGCGTGAAAAACCTGAACGCCGTCAATCGCGCTGGCCTTCTCCAGACCCGCAATCTTTTTCCCGGCCTCGAAGGTGCCAGGGTACCCGGCGGAAGCGATGACAACGCAGGCCGCGGCGTCCGGGGACCAGCGAAAATCGCCCTCGCTGACCCGGCCGCCGACGGAAGCCTCGAGCGCTTCCACCAGGTCGCTCTCCAGGCGCATCAGGATGGGTTGGGTCTCGGGGTCGCCGAACCGGCAATTGAACTCAAGCACCATCGGCCCGCGCGCTGTCATCATAAGCCCGCAATACAGGACGCCTTTGTACTCGGCGCCTTCCGCTTTCATTCCGGCGATGACTGGTTCGGCGATGTGGTGGACCAGCCAGTCGCGCATCTTGTCGTCGACGATGGTCGCCGTGGAGTACGCGCCCATGCCGCCAGTGTTCGGCCCGGCGTCGCCGTCATTCACGCGCTTGTGATCCTGCGCGGCGACTAAGGGCACCACGCGCTCGCCATCGCTGAAGACAAGAAAGGAAAGCTCGTCGCCCGTCAGGCACTCTTCCAGTACCACCAGCGTACCCGCCGCACCCACCATTTTGCCGCTCAACATGTCGGCAGCCACCGAAGCAGCTTCCTCTTTGCTTTTTGCGATCACCACGCCTTTCCCCGCTGCCAGGCCGTCGGCCTTCACCACGATGGGCGTATGGAAATGAGTGAGGGTCGCCCGGACTTCGTCGACCGATTTGCAGATCGCGTAATGCGCGGTGGGAATGTGGTGGCGCTGCATGAACTCCTTGGCGAAGCTCTTACTCGACTCAAGCTGCGCGGCGGCGCGGGTCGGGCCGAAAATGGGCCAACCGCGTCGCTGAAATTCATCGACCACCCCCAGGGTGAGTGGCAACTCAGGCCCCACCACCGTCAGATCGGGCTTCAACGTCTTCGCGAGAGCGACCAGCGAATCGACGCTCTTAGGATCGGCCGGCGCGCATTCGGCGTCCAGCGCAATGCCCCCATTCCCAGGCGCACAGTAGAGCTTCTGGATGCGCGGAGATTGCGCCAGCTTCCAGACGAGAGCGTGCTCACGACCGCCGCCACCAATGACGAGAACTTTCATAGCTCGGGACAGTCAAGGGTAGGGGGAGTGAAGTGCGATGTCAACGCCACCACGCGCTTTCAGCGACCAGGCTGGGACGCACTGCAGATCCGTAAGCGGGAATCGTGTTCGTCCCCGCGGACAGGTTGAGTTGTTCGGCGACCATTCTCCTGTTCATTGATACGCCCCCGCGACGGATGCGGCCTTGCGGCAAAGCTTGGCTTCTATTACCGAAACAGGAATACTGAATTCATAATCGCTGCGACTGCCATCCATTCCCGATTTTCCCGTGCTAGCATCGCCCCGTACATTGGAGCTCAGGGGGGGCCTCATTCGCAAAACTGCCATTTCGCTGGTTGTCGTGCTTCTGGGCCTGGCATCGATTGTCCAGCTCGATGCCGCGAGCCTCGCGGGTGTAACTCTGCCCGATACGGTTA
>Ga0307478_10000978_pt1 | contig 26585 bp, 22 predicted proteins | sample atmos_gasesECM4C_2_FD_203713 | JGI IMG/M metagenome (GOLD analysis project Ga0307478, IMG submission 203713) | Hardwood forest soil microbial communities from Morgan-Monroe State Forest, Indiana, United States - atmos_gasesECM4C_05 | ecosystem: Environmental > Terrestrial > Soil > Temperate...
TCGCCGCAGCCACGCTTCTTCTTGTCCTGCTCCAATTTCGGTCTCCAACGCCGCCACCGGCGTATCGTCGGCTGACGTTTGAAGCGGGAACCATCTATTCCGCCCGTTTCGCCTCCGATGGACAGTCGATCGTCTACAGTGCGGCTTGGAACGGCAAGCCTGTCCAACTCTTTTCCACCGTGGGTAACTCTTTGCTCGCACAACCGCTGGATGTGAGCGATGCAAACCTGCTGGCCATTTCTCGCAACAACGAGCTTGCCCTCGTTTCACACGGCCATCCCACGGGTCAACTCGAAACTGCCGACGGAATGTTGACTGTCTCGCCCCTGGCTGGCGGTTCGCCTCGAGATGTGCTTTCCGACGTTCGCTGGGCAGACTGGGACCCATCGGGAAAGCTGGCAGTGGTGCATTATGTCGACGGGCACAGCCGCCTCGAATCCCCCATCGGCACCGTGCTCTACCAGAGCGGAGGATGGATCAGTCATGTACGCTTTTCGCCGCAAGGCGACAAAATCGCCTTTATGGATCATCCTGCGCTCTGGGACAACCGGGGCGCAGTTTCTGTTACCGATCTATCAGGCCACGTCCAGACGCTCTCGGAACAGTGGGCCTCCGAGCAGGGCATTGCATGGCGTCCCGACGGCAGGGAGATCTGGTTCACCGCCATCGACACGGGCTACAACCTCAACCTGATGGCGGTGAATCTCTCGGGCAAACTCCGCACTCTGCTCAATTCGCCCGTTGGGATCACCGTGCAGGACATCGCACCCGACGGGAGGGTGCTGGCAACACTGAACAGTAAGCGCCTGGAGATGGCCCTCAGCATCCGCGGTGGGTCGGAGGACGAAGTCCTGTCCTGGCATGACTGGAACGTAGTGAAGGACATTTCGCCGGATGATCAGTTTGTTCTTTTCGAGGATGCTAGCGAAGCGGCTGGGGCCGGTTACTCGATCGCGTTGCGCAAGTTTGATGGCAGTCTGCCGGTTCGCTTAGGTGAAGGTAGCGCCGGCGGGCTTTCTCCGGACGGAACGTGGGCGATTTCGGTTTCCACAACTTCACCTGCTCAGTTGAGACTGCTTCCGATCGGGCCAGGCCAGCCCCGCCCGGTCGAGGTGGTGGGCCTGGAGCACATTCAGAACGGCTGGGCACGCTTCCTCGCCGATGGCCAACGCCTGATCGTCAACGCAAACGAACCCGGGCACGCCGCACGCTGCTACGTTCTGGGTGTTGCTGGCGGGAAGGCAAAGCCCGTTACTCCGGAAGGGTTCCGTTGTGGTCCATCGTCGCCGGACAGCCAATTTATAGTCGGGTTCGGGCCGAATGGCTCGGTGGCGCTTTATCCTGTACAAGGTGGTCCGTCGCGCCCTCTTCCCGGACTGGAAGCCGGATTTCACCCGGTACAGTGGTCTGCAGACGGCACTGTGCTCTACGGCTACCATGAGGGTGAACTTCCGAGCCGGGTTTATAAAGTAGAAATTGCTACGGGGAAACAGACCAGTATCCAGGAATTAAAGCCCGCGTCCCCGGCGGGCGTGGTCATGGTTTCGCCGATTGTTGTGAGCCGCGACGGAACCCGATTCGCTTATAGCTACAACCAGACTGTGTCCGTATTGTATCTCATCTCGGGCCTGCATTAGACCAGCGGCTCGCTCTCTTAATCCAACGAGCCCGCGAAATCTGCGCTGACGTAATGAAAAAAGATCGAAGTCGATGTCTGCCCCTTTCCCAAGACATCGCGATAGTGCGGCAAGCGCGTCCCTCGATATGCCAAACCGTCTCCCAGCGCCTGATACACCTTCACGGTGCCGGTGGGAGTGTCGAGCTGAATTGGCCACGGAGACGCCAACTCCGGCTCAGGCGAAAAATCCAGACAAAGCGTGACACTGAACTCGCACTGTTTCCGGTCGGTGTGCTTCTTTAATTCCGCTCCGCTCAGGTAACTCGCCAGGTAGACATAAGACGGCTGAAGTGATTCTCCGGCCAGAGCGCTGATCTTCTTGGCAAGATGTCGATGAAAGAACCGTGCCACGGGCTCGTTATATGCAGCGTAGCGGAGAGGGCTTTGCCCATCTCCCAGCGGAATCGCACCGGCACGGATCAGGTACCGATAGTACCGGCGCAATGCCGCCACATGAAACGGGTGAATCAGTCCGCGCAGAGGTGCGTAGCCTTTTGTTTGAAATAGGTGCGCGGCAGCATCGATCCGTTCCGTCTCTCGTGAGCGCGCCGGCGCACTATCTTCGTTGATAAGAATTTCCGACCCGTACAAGAGAGCCCGCTCGTGATTCCCGAGCGTAGACTGCACTGCTTCCCCTGCTTTCAGGCCGTGCAGCTTATCTGCTAGCTCGGGCCCGAGCCAAAAGGGCAGAAGATTCCTGGAGCCTGCTTCCCTTCCCCATGCGATCGCTCCATGCAATGCAAAACCGGCAAGGTTTTGAGGGCTTGAGACTTCATCCGGCAGCTCATCCGCATCTCGAATGAGGCATTCAGGATTCATCAACAAGGGCTGATCGTTTCGAAGCCGAAATGGCGTGCGGGACCATCGCGGTACGAGGTGCAGAGGCAAGTCATCGAGCAAGCAGTAAAAGCGATCGGGAGGGAATGTCGCGGCATAGTTCTGCCGCGACACTCCTCCCATGAGTGTCGTCATCCACTGCAGCCATGCCGAATTGTTTACCGGCGCAGCCATCCGTTTAGCGTGAAGCGGCTATCCTCGAAGCGGCCCGACGGACAGGCCACCGGAGTGATTTCGTGCATCACTTCGCAGGGGAAGAGCACAATCTGATTCTGTCGCGGAACAATTTTCTGATGACTGCCTTCGCTGATGTAGCGCCCATCTTCCCATCGCGAGTCGTGGATCAGCAGTTCCCCGCCTTCGAACGGAGCGGGTTCGCGATGGAAGAAGTAAACAAACGTCAGGTACCGCGCAGAAACACGCTCGCTTCCATTGTCGCTGTGAAAGTGGAAGAAATCTCCGTCGTTGCTGGCGGTAATCTGAGCCTCGACGCCCACAATGGAGAATTCCTCCATACTCAGCTTCTGCAGGACTTCCGGCAACACGGTCTGAATGCGGTCCAGGATCAAGTCCTGGTATGCACCCAGGTCCATCAATACTCGCGAGCGCCGGTGCTCGTAGTTCACTACGCCGCCTTCGGCAGAGGGACTCACGACCTCGCTGGTGCAGAAGTCAGCCTCGTGTTCCAGCGTATAACGCGTAAGTTGTTCGAGTTCTTGAGGCGCGAGAAATTCGTCCAGAACAACGCATTGTGCCGGCAACACCAACGGCCGTTCCGGAAGGGCGATGCTGGCCGTTGAAGTGACCGTCTCGACCCGACCGCTCCCAGGTGGCTGTGGCTCTTTAGGTATGGGCATCGGCGCCCCCGGAGGCTGCGGTTCCCCAGGAGGTGCCGGGGGCTGTGGTCCGCGCACCGGGCCCGGCGGCTCCTTCCGCGGCGAGCGCACTCCGGGTGGCTGCGGCTCCTGCGGAGGCTTGGGGGAGCGTAGGGGCTGCGAACCCGGGGGTTGCGGTTCCTTGGGGCTGGGCGTGTCACGCAGGGGCTTCTTGGGCGCTCGCACCCCCGGCGGTTGCGGCTCCCGCGCGTAAATTTCCGAGCCCTGACGATCCTCTTCGGCCGTTGAAGAGGTGTTGCTTTCCAGAATTTTCTCAACGATGCTGCCACCCAGCACAGAAAATGCCCGCTGAGCAACGGTTTCGCCCACGGCTGCAGCGATCACCTGCCGCACTGCCTGTTGCGTCTCCGAATCGTGCCCGCTGGCTGTGCTGGCATGCTGCAGCAGCGCAGCCAGCAGCGTGCGCTCCTGCGTGCTCAGAATTCGTTCATCTTGCATTAAGGTTTCGGAGAATGAATCCAGAATCTGCTTCGGTGTCATGGGGGACACGCCTCCCTGCGTGTGTTAGCTGGATCTCAGATTGAGGGGGCCCACACTACAGGGGAAGGACTCGACGATATAACGATTGCCTGTTGATCGCCAAGAAAATTTTTCGAAGATCGGATCGAGCAGAAATCAGCGCGTGGCCATAGCGCCGACCAGCGACTGAAACACTTTCAATCCATCGATACAACCCAACTCCAGCTCGGCAGAGCGCTCGGGATGAGGCATCATGCCAAGAACATTTCCTCCGGGACTGCAGATTCCCGCAATGTTGTCTAATGACCCATTGGGATTTGCCGCGCTCGTGATCTCGCCTGCGGCCGAGCAATACCGGAACACGATCCGATTCGACTTGCGCAACTCCGCCAGCGTCTCTTGATCGCAGTAATAGTTCCCTTCCATATGGCCGATCGGAATCGTCAAGACTTCACCTTGGGTGCAAGCGTTTGTGAATGGCGTGTCGACGTTCTCCACTCGAACCTGCACCGGCTTGCAAACGTATTTCAAACCGACATTCCTCATCAAGGCGCCCGGCAGCAGTCCCGACTCGCACAAAATCTGGAAGCCATTACAGATCCCCAGCACCAGGCCGCCCCCGGCCGCGAACTTGCGCACCGACTCCATCACGGGCGAAAACTTCGCAATCGCCCCCGTTCGCAGATAGTCCCCATAGGCAAAGCCACCCGGGACAATGATGGCGTCGCAGTTCTCCAGGTCATGCGACTCATGCCACAGGAACGTCACCGGCTGCTTGGCAACATGCTGTATTGTCCAGAAGGCATCGTGATCGCAATTCGATCCGGGGAAAATAATGACGCCAAATTTCATGGGTATCCTCGATTGTCGGGATTATTTTCAGTTTAGCATCTCCCGAAACTGATCGCGAGAATGTAGATCGCGAGGTACAACGGCAGGGCACCAGACTGCTTACTGGTTGGACGAAAGCGCTGCGGAAGAGGAACTCGCGGGCAGCAACGATGGAGTGGGAACCCCAGAGGGCTCTGGGTTCGGGGCCGCGGCCGGGGCCTTTTGCGCCGCAGTCTGATCATTCTCCGAATAGGTTCGTGGCGGATACCCTTTCGCCTGTACGATCGCCCAGTGCCACTCGTCCCCTGTACCGACTTCCTGATTCAGAGGCGCACTGAACACGGTGGTTGTAAACGGAGGCGCTGCCGCCCTCATGCGATAGATCACCGTTTGATCGGGCTTTTTCTCCGGCCGCACCTCCGATCCTGGCAAGGCATCCGAAGCTGATAGAGCGGGTGAGGTTCCGAGCCCACCAGGCTCATCCACCGCTGTATTCTTCCTCACGACCGTAAGCGCGACTGCAACTTCGCTCACATGCCAGCCCGTCCCGTTCGCTACCGGAATGGTGAGGGCGTCCCCTTCGATGGTCGCGTGCCCTTTGAGTTTGAGAACGTCCGGCGCGGGCATGTCCATCTGGGCGTACTGGCCCGATAGCAATGCTTTCGTGTTTGCGCTGAAAGACAGGCTGCACGTCACATCGGGAGCAGAAACCTGAAAGCCCTTCCCTTCTCCCGCCATCAAGAATTTCAAAGAGGAACCTGCTGCGTGCTTGCTCTCTGCCTGGGTCATCACGTCACTGAAATTGTCATTGTCGATCACATCCTGCGCCGGAGCTGGCTTCTTGCGCAGATTTCGGGCAACGTCTCCCAGAGGCGCTTCGCTTGGATCGTCCTGCGCCGCGATGGGTAACGGCAGCACCGCCGCCAGCGCCAGCAAGCACCCTACCGTAAGTTTAAGAAAGGGCAGCAAAAAACCCTCGCCATGGACAATCCCGTCTGGGAATCGATTCACTCAGATCGGAAACAGGGTCGCTCAGAGACACGACTCCCTGAGGGCATTGTATGGAGAGACGAAAAAAATGCGGAAGTAACCTTGGTACCTGGAATGGAGAGGCGAATGGGGCGCGCGATGACGAAATGGAGGCGCAACGGGGCGCGCGCCCGACCCGACTCGTTCTACAGAAGACCCTGAGACCGGAAGCGCGTCACGGGATCTGCAACCGGCACTGCTTCCCGCTTAAAAATCCAGCGGGCCACCGCAAAGCCTATTGCCGCGTAACACAGATGCATCAATCGCATATCACCCCCGCCAATCGGGCTTGCCGATTGGACCCTCTAGGGGAGGAAACAACATCACTCTATCGGCACAATAGCAACGCCCCATCAGGGGAACAAGGCACATCCGTGCCATCGAAGTGGCACCGAAGTAATAGCAGTAATCAGGATTAGTACGGTTTGAAGGGAAATGGACTCGGGCAATACGACTGGCGGGTTTCGCAGAGACTAGGTTTCAACGTGACAAAGTTTCAAGGTTTCGAGGTTTTTCTCCTTGAAACCCTGAAACTTTGAAACATTGAAACCTTGCGGCATGAAACCTTGCCTTAGTGCGCCGGTACGATTTCCTCCGCTGCCCGCCCCGGCGGCGGCACCACGACGGTCGACAAACTTCCTTCCGCCGTCAACTTTTGGAACGCCGCCAAATCGCGCCGCTGCAGATCCTCCCAGCGCCCAATCAGTCCTCCGCTCTGTCGTTTCAGCCTCTCAAACTGCTGTTGCTCAGCTTCGGTCGGAGCCGAATCGGCGCTGCCGGCGTCCATCGCCAGATAAGCCAACTTTCCATCCAGTTGCGGCGGATACGCCAGCGAATCCTCATTGGCAGCGATTTCAAGATTGATCAAGTCCTCGCGAACGGCGACTAGCTTCTTTTCCAGGTCATCGGCCGCCGAAGATATCGTCCTCGAACTTACGTTCTCCGGCAAACGTCTCTTCAGCCCCGCCAGTTGCGCCCGCACATCCTGAATCTGATTGACCGTGTCGTAAACCCGGTTCAACTCATCCCGCGTCGCGATCAGCAGACTGAACTGTTGTTCCAGATCCGCCTGGCTGACCTTCACCCGTGGATCAAGCGTCAATTCGAATTCGCTCGTCTGAGTTTGCCCCGCCGCCGTTAGCCGAACCTGATAACGCCCTGGCACGGCCACCGGCCCGCGCGCCCCGCCGTTGTATTCGTACAAGTAGTAACCCGGAACGCGGTGGGCTTCCTCATAGCGCAAGTCCCAGACGAAGCGGTTCAATCCAGCCTCTGCTTTGATCTGTTTTTCCGGCTTCTTGTCGTCGGGATCGGGCGGTTCCTCCAGCGTCTTGTATTCGGCGCTCGAATACTTGCGAATCACTTTTCCCGAAGCATCGAGAATTTCAATCTTTGTTTCGCTATCCGCCTTCGGCGCGTCCTTCAGGAAGAAGTAGAAGACAGCGCCTGCGGGCGGGTTCTGCCCGGTTCGCTTGGAGGGATGCCGCGCCTCGCTAGCTCCGGCCTGAATGCGGTAGGCCGTTGACGGCTTGTAGAGAAACACGTCTTTCGTAGCGATTTCGTCGGCATACTGCCGAAGCGGACTCACGTCATCGAGCACCCAGAAAGCGCGCCCGTGCGTGGCCACGACCAGGTCGTTGTTCTTGATCACAAGATCGTGAACAGGGGTAGTCGGAAGATTCAGCTTCAGCGATTGCCAGTTCGCGCCATCATTGAACGAAATAAAAACGCCCTGCTCAGTTCCCGCGTAGAGCAAGCCGCGCTTCTTGGGGTCTTCCCGGACTGCCCGCACAAAGGTCGTATCTGGGAGGCCGTTCCCGAGCTTCGTCCAAGTCTTGCCATAGTCGCTGGTCTTGTAGATATAAGGATGCAGATCGTCGAACTGATGCCGGTCGACGGCGACATACGCCGTCCCTGCATCGTGCGGAGAGGGATCAATCTGGCTGATGCGGCTCCACTCCGGCATGTCTTTTGGCGTGACATTGGTCCATGTCTTGCCTTCATCCTGGGTAATCTGAATCAACCCGTCGTCGGTGCCGACCCAGATAAGTCCCTTGGTGATTGGCGACTCCGCCAGCGCAAAGATCGTGTCGTAATATTCAGTGCCAGAATCGTCGAGCGTGATGTCTCCGCCTGAGACTTTTTGCTTGCTCTTATCATTCCGTGTCAGATCGGGGCTGATCGCCTGCCAGTGCACGCCGCCGTCCGTGGTCCTGAACAGCCGCTCGCCCCCGTGGTAAAGGGTATTCGGATCATGCGGAGAAATCATGACCGGAGCCGTCCACTGAAAGCGATGTTCGAGGTTGGCCGCCCCATGCGCATCGGAGAGTTCCGGCTGCTCGGTGATGGCCTTCACCTGTCCAATGTGCCGGTCGTAGCGCGTGATGTTTCCCTGATAGTCGGCCGCGTACACAATATTCGGATCGCCCGGATCGGGCGCAATGTAACCAGCCTCGCCGCCGCCCACGTCGTACCAGTCGCTGCGGTCAATCGATCCATCATCACTGCGGCTCACGATCGCCACCGTCCCGGCGTCCTGCTGCGCGCCGTAGACGCGGTAGGGCGTCGCCGTGTCGGTGATGACATGGTAGAACTGCGCGGTGGGCTGATTGTCCTGGCGCGTCCAGTTCTTGCCGCCGTCCAGCGTCACCGTGACCCCGCCATCATTGCTGGCAATCATCCGCCGCGTGTTCTGCGGATCGATCCACAACCCGTGGTTGTCGCCGTGCGGAATCTTGACCTTATTGAACAGGTGGCCGCCGTCGGTCGACTTGTAAGCTTCCACATTCATGATGTAGAGGACGTTCTCGTCGCGCGGATCGGCGATCACGTGCATGTAGTACCAGGGCCGCTGCCACAGGCTGTGACTCGGGTTCACCAGCTGCCAGTTTTCGCCCCCATCGTCGGATCGGTACAGGCCGCCGTCAGGATTGTGCGCTTCGATCAGCGCGTACACGCGATCGGAATTCGCTGCCACCGCAACCCCGATCTTTCCATACGGCCCCTTGGGCAGTCCGTGTTCCTCAAGCCGCTTCCAGGTCGTGCCGCCGTCATTCGACCGGTAAAGACCGCTTCCCGGGCCCCCGCTGCTCATGCTCCATGACGTCCTCCGGGCTTGCCACAAGGCGCCGAACAGAATGTTCGGGTTGTGCGGATCAAACGCCACATCAATCCCGCCGGTGTTTTCATCCTTATAAAGAACCTTTTCCCAGGTCTTGCCTCCATCGGTTGTGCGGAAAATGCCGCGCTCGGAATTTGGTCCGTAGGGATGACCCAGAGCTGCGACGAAAATAATGTCCGGATTCGACGGATTGATAATGACCTTGCCGATCGCCCTCGAATCGCGCAATCCGACGTTCTTCCAGGTCTTGCCCCCATCAAGCGATTTGTAGACTCCGTCGCCGTGCGAAATATTTCCGCGAATGCAGGCCTCGCCGGTGCCGACATAAAGGACGTTGTGGTTCGAACTTGCCACCGCAATGCTGCCGATCGCCGATGTGCCTTCCTTGTCGAAGAGCGAAGACCACGTCATCGCGCCGTCGGTCGACTTCCAGACTCCACCGCCCTCGGCGCCGAAATAATAGGTGGTCGGATCGCCGGGGATCCCCGCTGCCGTCAACGATCGCCCGCCGCGAAATGGTCCAATCATCCGGTATTTCATTCCCTTGAAGGATTTTTCTTCTGGCCGGATTGGCTGGCCTTCTTCGTCTTTCGCTTCACTCGCTGCAGGCTGCCCCTCCGGCTGGGACTGTGCCGCCGGCTTGGCCGCCTTCGATTGACGCTCTGGTTTGGTTTGCGCAGCGGCGAAGCCAGCGAACAAAATCAGAGCCGCAAGGGCAAAGACCGTGGACACAACTACCGACGCAGTGCTGCGAAGAGTCCGTAGACCAACCATATTCAGCTTTGTCTCCGTGGGGAAGTATTGGGCAATTGAATATCTTAAACCTGCGCAGCCCCGCTGCAAAGCAGAGTGCCCTTCGGGTCGTGTCCTAATTTGGATTTTGGCTTCAATGCACTTCGTTATGCTTGGGGCACTGGGGGATGGCTCCGGTAGCGAGGTGCGACCAGCATCCCTCCGTCCAGTAATGATTCCCGAGTTGGTCAAAATAGTCTTGTCTACTGACGATTACGGCAGAGAAGTCATTGCCAACGATCCAGTCAAGCTCGGCCTTGCTAATTACGCTGTCACTGAGAAGCGTAGAACGATGCCCATTAGGGTCGGTCTCAGAGGTAGGCATTCCGGGACGGATGACGACGCCATTGAAGTTTTGGGGGTATGGAAGCCTAGCCTCACCTGCAAACCAGTTGTATGCATCTCTGAGGGCATTCTTTCCGAAGAAAATCGCCCCTCTTCCATTGCTCCTAAGCGCCGAAGTTTTCCCGTAATTGCCCCAGAATACGTCAGCGCTAATCTTGGTATCGGCCTTGAGGTAGGGCTTTATCGACCAAGCTATAACAATAGGACGTTCTTCCTTGGTGAAATTACTACGCAGCGTAGCAACCTGATCTTTCAGGGCTTGCGTCTGCTCTTGGGCGATTTGCAATTGCTCTTGAGTCGCAATCGCGGATTCCGCGGAGTCTCTCCTAGCCTGTCGGGCAGAAATATTCAAAAGATTAGTTTGGCTAGACATCTCTTGGAATTGCAGCCAAAAGACAATAGCAGTTCCGACAATTGCGATGAGCGTAGCAGTTACGACAATGACATTCAGGCGCGACCAGCGGAGCGTCAATTGCTCAAATATGCCAAGAGCTTCACTGCCGCCATTGCCGCTTGGATTGTTGGGTGGTTTGGATGCGATGTGATCTTGGGAGCCGGGAGCTTTGGGCGAAGCGTCGAGCGTTGGTTGCAATATCGGAGGGGTAGAAGTCTCTCCGAGACGGAGCGCGTCCTTCTCGGTGCCTTGGGCATCCTCGGGGCTGCGTTGTTGGCTGTCCAAGCGATCTTAATTGTAACACAAAAATACTTGACTCCCCACATTTCTGTAATACAGTAATAGGCATGTCAAACGTACTCGCAAAAGACAAGCAGATCACAGTAATCAGCGCATTGGCCGAAGGTTCCAGTATTCGCTCGATTGAGCGGATCACTGGCATTCACCGCGATACGATCATGCGGCTAGGTGTTCGCGTCGGCAAAGCATGCGAGATGCTGTTGGATTCCAAGATGCAGGCTGCTGGAGTCGAGAACGACTTTGGGAGCGTGGGCGATCTGGTAGAGGCGGTATCGTGACGTACTTGGAGGGATTGCAGGATGTGATTCGGCGCGTGCATGGCGTTGAATCTAAACACTTGGAAAGCGTGCCAGTAAAAGAGACGTTTCCGGGAAGAACGGTTTGGGATCGGATTGTTGAGGTGTTTGAGTTGAAGAGCCACGAAACAGCGCATCGCGTTTGCGCTTGGGCGCATGATACGGACGATCCTAAACATCCTCGCTGTCACGTTACGGTTTTACATTTGCATCCCATCAAATCAGCACAGGACGCGGTTAGAGCGGCTATCGTGCAGGAGTTCAGAAACCTTGAGCCAGCAGAATAAAGCCAAAAAAGTGGGCCGCCCAAAACTTCCGAAAGGTCAAGCAAAGGGCAAGATTGTGCCTGTACGCTTTACCGCTTCAGAGATAAGAGCTATTGAGTCAGCGGCTAGGGTCAACAATCAAAGCGTGTCGGAATGGGTTCGTGGCATATTGCGGAATTCGCTTGGAGACACAGTGCAAGTCGCAAACCAGACGCAAGGCTCGCGCAGTAATGACGCTCGCCGGATTCGCGCAGGGCGACGCAGTTTTACTTCGAAACCGATGATTGGATGATGGGCAAAATTAGGACATTACCCGCCGTCACGCTGGCTTACTGCTTCAGCAGCAGTTTCTTCGCCTCTTGCAACTCCTTCCGCTTGGCCGGATCCACTTTGGGATAGGATGAATCCAAAGATTCCAGCGTCTCCAAAATTATCGTGGACAGCACCAGCCGCGTGAACCACTTGTTATCGGCAGGCACCACATACCAGGGAGCATGTTCCGTCGCTGTGTTCCGAATCATCTCTTCGTACGCTTCCTGATAGTCGTCCCAACAGTTTCGTTCGTGAATGTCGGAGGCCGAAAACTTCCAGTTCTTTTCCGGCTCGTCCAGCCTCGCCAGGAAGCGCCGCTTCTGCTCTTTCTTCGACACATTCAGAAAAAATTTGCGGATGACTGTGCCGCTCCTGGCCATATGCCGCTCAAATGTCCGTATGTCCTCGAAGCGCTCGTCCCAAATATTCTTTCCCACCAGCGATGGCGGAAGCTTCTCGTTTTTCAGAAGCTCCGAATGCACGCGCACTACCAGCACCTCCTCGTAGTACGACCGGTTGAAAATTCCGATATGCCCGCGTTCCGGCAAGACCAGCGTCGTGCGCCACAGGAAATCGTGCTGCAACTCCTTCTCCGATGGCTGCTTGAACGAATACACCTGGCAGCCCTGCGGATTCACCCCCGTCATTACGTGCTTGATCGCACCATCCTTCCCCGCGGCATCCATGGCCTGAAACATTAAAAGCACCGCCCACTGGTCCTGGGCATACAACTTGTCCTGCAGATCGGCAATGCGGGCAACTGCCTCTTGCAGAGCGCTCTCTGCGTGCTCCTTCGAGCGCCAGTGTCCCGTATCGGCAGGATCAAAGTTTTTCAGGCGGAAGTGTTTCCCGCTGTCGACGCGATAGGCTTTGTGCAGCTTGTCAATTTTCACGTGCGCGCTCTCCCGGAGCAGTGTTTTTGAGGATAAGAGGGCAATTGTTAAGTCGTTGATTTGCCGCTACTTCATACTTATTTGTATGTACAATTAAGTACAAAGTGTTCCTGCAGGAACACTTGGTCGATTTTCAAGGTCCGACCAAAACGGCTGGTTTGGCTGGGGTGAGCGGCAACTTGGCAGCCTGCCAGGCGTCAAATCCGCCGGTCACGTTCACCACATTCTTGAACCCTGCCCGCTGCAACAAGCTGGACGCGATCGTGCTCCTGTACCCACTCTTGCAGTGAACTGCGACCGGAGCGTCGCGATCCAGCTCAGGAGGCGCGATCTTGAAGTTATCCAGCGGCCACCACAACGCATTGTCGATGTGGCCTGCCTCCCACTCAGGGGCGCGCCGCACGTCGAGAATCTGCCACCCGCCGGATTGAAGCCGCTCGTAGGTTTCATTGACCGTCATCTGAGACAACGTTGCTACAGGCAGGCCAGCCTGTTTCCAGGCGGACACGCCACCGTCAAGGTAGCCGTCGATAACTTCAATGCCGACTCGAGCCAACCGGACGCGAGCCTCTTCGAGTTGCTCATCCGATGTGGCGATGAGCACTGGACGAGCGTTCAATCCCAGCACCGTCGCTGTCCACGACGCGAACTGGCCTGACAGAGCGATGTTTACTGATCCGGGCACATGTCCCGCGGCAAACTCGTCATTGGATCGCACGTCAAGGGCAATCTCTCCGTCATCCAGCATGGATTTCAATTCCCTTGCCGAGATGGCCCGGAGCGCCGGCAACTCCGAAAGCGCCGGAGCCCCCGTGCGATTGATCTCTGCGTCTTTTGAAAAGTATTCCGGGCGCGCGGGCAGGTTACTGGTCAGCTGCGCGATAAACTCTTCCCTGCTCTTGATTTGCAGAGCATAGTTGGTAAGCCGCTCGGTGCCGATCGTCGATGACTTTTCTGCGCGCATGTTCTTGCCGCAAAGCGAGCCAGCCCCATGCGCGGGATAGACGAGCACATTATCAGCCAGCTTCAGCAGCTTATTGTGCAGGCTGTCGTAGAGCAGGCCGGCCAGTTGCGCGGGCGTGTGCCGAGGTGAGAGATCAGGACGTCCCACGTCACCGATGAACAGAGTGTCTCCAGTGAGAACCGACCACGGTGATGAAGACTTTTCGGAATCAGTAACCACCAGGCAGATGCTCTCGGGCGTGTGGCCAGGCGTTTCGAGCACCCGAATGGAAGCCTGGCCAAACTTCAGCTCAAACCCATCGGTGACATCCACGTGCGGAAACTTCGCTCCCGCCTGTTGCCCCATGTAAATCGTCGCTCCGGTGCGGGCGGCCAGCTCCTGGTGACCAGAGACGAAGTCGGCGTGCAGATGTGTCTCGAAGATGTGCCGGATCGTGACGCCGTGGTCGGTGGCAGCTTTCAAATACAACTCGACGTCGCGTTGCGGATCGACGACCACCGCCTCTCCATCCGAAGCCAGCAAGTAAGAGGCATGCGCGAGGCATCCCAAGTAAAACTGTTCGAAGTACATGAGCGGCTCCCCCAGGCAAACTTGCTAGATGCTAGATCAATTCGCTGGCGAAAGCCATGCGGGGAATCAGGCAGGTAGTGGGGTGATGAATTCCAGGCCGAAGCAGAATCCGTTGCGGGAGCGAACAATTGCCGGCATGCGCGAGTGCACCGGGGTATCGAATTCAATTTCCAGCAGATCGCCAGGGTTCAAGAGGATGCCTGCATACAACACCATGCCACCCTGGCTCAACTCGGTGCCACGGCCAGTCACTACGGTCGTTGAGAACCCCTTTGAGGTGAGCACGCGGACGGGCATGTCTACGGGTAGACGATCCCACCGGCGTGTATTGGGGGGTTCAGACATCAGCAGGGATCATCGCCGGGATCATAAGCCGGTTCAAATTACCAAGGGGAAATCGCTGAACGGGCGCAGGTACAGGGGTTGCCAAGCCATGGCGCCTCTAAGGGTTATGACGGATGGGGCTCGCCCAGGATTACCCGAACGGTATCGCGTGCGATCAGAAGCTCCTCGTCGGTAGGAATGGCGTAGGCCAGCATTTTGGACTTCTCGGCACAAATCTCGCCTTCGCGACCGACCGTCTGCTGATTCTTGGTTTCGTCGAGTTGCAGGCCGGCCCACTCCATGCCGGTGCAGATGCGGGCGCGGATCTCAGGAGCGTTTTCCCCTATGCCGCCGGTGAAGACAACGGCGTCGGCGCCCCCCATGGCCGCCAGGTATGAACCGATATATTTGCGAGCGCGGTAGCAAAAGATTTCGATCGCGAGACGAACCCGGCGATCGTCGTGTTCTATCAGTTCAGCGTGGAGTTCCCGCATATCGTTGGTGAGGCCGGAAATGCCGAGGAGGCCGGAGTGCGTGTTCAGCAGCGTATCGACTTCGGATGGCGACAGCCCTTCCTTGCGCGCGATGAAGCCGACCACGGCAGGATCGAGGTCGCCCGATCTGGTGCCCATGACCAAGCCTTCCAGCGGAGTCATGCCCATGGAAGTGTCGACGGGATGGCCTCCCTTAATCGCTGCCGCCGAGCAACCGTTTCCGAGGTGCAGGGTAATGATGTTGGTTTGCTCGCGCGTCAGTCCGCGCAGCATGCGGTAACGGTAGGCGATGTAGCGGTGGGAGGTACCGTGAAATCCGTAGCGGCGAATCCGATGGCGTCGATAAAGATGATACGGAATCGCATACAGGTAGGCCTGTTCCGGGAGTGAATGATGGAACGCAGTGTCAAATACGGCGACCTGCGGGATGTCGTTACCGAATAGTTCACGAGCCGCCAGAATGCCGCGAATATTGTTGGGATTGTGCAGGGGGGCGAGATCGATGCAATCCTCAATTCCTCTAAGGACGCTATCGTTAATGCGGACCGATTCGGAAAAGCGCTCACCGCCGTGAACCACGCGATGACCGACGGCGTGCACATCGGCGCTGCTCTTGATTTCCGGCATGCGGGAACGATCGGAGGCGATGAAGCGGACAAGGTAGTCCAGCGCCGCACCCATATCGCGCAGAGATGCGGTAAGGGTTTGACCCGGATCGTTGCGGTAACGAAACTTGAGGATGGCCTCACCACCGATACCCTCAATTTCGCCGCGGCAAATACGATCATCGGCGTGCTGCCGGATGCGCTCCGAATCGGTAGCAATCACCTGAAACTTCAGACTGGAACTACCTGAGTTCAAGACCAGGACGTTCATCGTCGTTACCCAGAAATGAAGATAAGCTTTGCCGCTCACGCGCGGCAAATGGGTGACCTACACGATCTCCCCCACGTCACAGCGTTTTTCCGTGTATTTGCTGCGGTATTCGGCTTCAAACGCGTGCGCTTTCGCGCACCCGGACCATCCAACTTTGTGACCAATCGTCGGATTGGCAGATGCTGGCTGGGAGAGAGCGATTATGAATCAGGTCAATCCCGTTTATCACAGCAAACGAATTAACGCGAGTGCGGTTTGTCCGTACTGCGACGGCGTTCAGGAGCACGAGGTATGGTGTGCGACCCAAGATCCAGTTGTGTTTTATGCCTATCAAATTGTGTCCGATGCCTCGCGACTCACGCTCGAGGACAGCCTGATCCTCCATTCGCTGGGTGCGGCCTGGGTGGAGACTCGGGGATGAACGTGCGCTTGAGGAGGTAGTCCGGGTCGGGTTTCCTCTTTAAAGGCGAGGTGCGGGGGTTAGTGCCTGTTGCGTGGCAAACCGGCGAGCGCGGCCTGTGCAGCGTGATAGCCGCACATTCCGTGCACACCGCCGCCCGGTGGAGTTGAGGACGAGCAAAGGTAGACATTCCTGGCGGACGTGGCATACCGTCGCCAAGTCGGGCGAAAGACAAACTGGGAAATATCGATGGCACCGCCTTTGATGTCACCTCCCACCAGGTTCGCGTCCATCGATTCAAGATCGGCCGGGGCGAACACCCGCCGGGCCAAAATGATCTCTCGAAATCCGGGCGCAAAGCGCTCCAACTGATTCTCCAGCCTTTCGAGCATACTGACTTGCGATCCATACGGAACATGGCAATAAGCCCAGGCAGTATGCCTGCCGGCAGGCGCGCGCGATGGATCGAACAGACTTGGCTGTACGAGCAGCACAAACGGACGGTCAGAGTGCTCGCCCCTTCGAGTCGCTTTCTCGGATTCAGCAATTTCCTCGAAGGTCCCGCCCACATGCACAGTTGCTGCCCGTGAGCACTCCCGGGCAGTCCAGGGAATCGGGGCGCTGAGCGCGTAGTCCACCTTGAACACCGCCGGACCGTAGCGGAAATGTTCGAGTTGATTGCTATAGCTTCTGGATAAGCGCTTGGCGGCGATCCTCAACAGTTGTCGCGGTGTGACATCGCAAAGAAAAAGATCGTAATCGGGCAAATCTTCCAGCGACTCGATGCGATGAGATGAGTGGATCGCGCCACCCAGGCTCGAAAGATAACGGCAGAGCGCGTTGGTCAATGATTGCGCTCCCCCGCGCGGGATGGGCCAGCCGACGGCATGTGCCGTAATGGCCATGATCAGGCCAAATGCACCGCTGAGAAGTTCATCGAGACTCAGAAAAGAATGGCCGGCGAAGCCGGCGAAAAGAGCGCGGGTGCGAGTATCGCGAAACCGATTGGCGATGGCTTTGGCGGAAAGCACCGCATGCGTCACGAAGCGCGCCATCAACCATGGGTGTCCCGGAAAGCTCGGAACCGGGCGCAGGATTTCCGGAGCAAACTCCTTCCAATGTTCGACAAAGGGGCGCATCAGGGTCTGCCAGGAGTTGCTGTCTTGGCCGAGGGCATCCCCGGTGCGATCGAGATCACGTTCCAGGACAACCGCAGTTCCGTTGTCGAGGGGGTGAGCGACGGGGGCAGGGGAGTGAATCCATTCGAGACCGTGCTTCTCGAGCGGCAGCGACGAAAAGAATGGCGAGCCGATGCCCAGGGGAAGCACGGCGGATCCGAAGTCGTGCAGGAAGCCGGGGAGAGTCAACTCCAGAGTGCGGGCCGCGCCGCCAGGGATAGGCTCGGCCTCGAACACGTCGACTTGCAGACCTGCCTGCGCGAGGACGATGGCTGCAGCAAGCCCGTTCGGGCCAGAACCGATGACGCACGCTTTGGAAGGCATCGACATTAGGATACGGGTTCAACGGGGCAAGGTTTCACAGTTCCAGGTTTCAAGGTTTCAAGGTTTCAGCGTTTCAGTGTTTAGTCCCGCGGCGCAACCGTCGGCCATTCGATGATAACCAGCCGGCCGTCTGGCTTTCGCTCAACCGTAGGGGCATACAATCCCAGCAACTCGCGTCGCCACCACATTCCGGTTGTACGCTTTTCCGCCAGGGTCGTGAACCAGTACTGCCACAGCAGGACACGTATTTCACGGGGCGGATCGTGTTCGAAGGGATTGCCGGCAAAAAGTTCGAGGACGTCTTTATCGTTAGAGAGGAGCTGCACCTCGGTGTTCCCGACAATTGGATACTCACGCCACGAGCCTAAAGACGCAAACCAGAGATTCCAATCGAAGCGTGGCTGATAGGGAGCGTAGATGCGCGGCGGCTGGTCTAGGCACTGCGGTTTGTAACGGAAGGGATAAGGGATCCAGTTTTGTCCATCCGTGGAACCCTGAAACTCGATCTCGTAACGTCCGCGCGTCATGACCGCGAAAAGACCATAGCGGTTGGCGATGCGGAATGGCTCGATCGCGATCACGGGAGCCATGGGCAGGTGCGCGTTCATTAGCATCTGTGCCGTTGTGGCGTAGAAGATCCAAAACAGCAGGAATGAGCTTAGGCAGAGCTTCAGTGCGTGCAGCCCACGAGAAACGTTAGCGCGCCAGTCGTTTAGTTCGGTTGAACTGGACTCCGCCGTCGTGGATTGCGAGGAAGAAAGCGCGTTTTTCCAGCGGGCCGGCAGCGTCCCGAGAATGAATCGATCGTGCAGTAGAAGCACGCCGAGCAGGAGGACAAGATAGTTCAGAAAGGTGTAATTGGCGGTGAGAATGACTCCGATCTGCCACGGGGTCACGATGAAGAAGCACACAATCCGAATGCGACGGGGAAGGAAGAGCATCCACACCAAGCCGAGTTCAAGGAGCAGAGTGGCTCCGGCAGTCGCCGCGTGAAACCAGTGCGGCAAATGCTGCACGTACCAACCGATCCAGGTAGGCAACGGACCGTTCTGGTAGTACTCATCCATGGCAGTGAAGTGGCGCCATTCGGGATCGCCGCTGAGTAGCTTGACCACGCCGGATTCGAAGTAAATACGGAACCATTCCCAGAGCAAAAGAAACAGACTTGCACGCGACGGCAGATGGGAACGGCCGAGGCCTGGACGCAGGCCAGGTGGAGCGAAAAAGAAGGAGAGGAATCCGGCCTCGAGCAACATGCCATCGGATTGGTAGCCAGAGAAATCCTGCGCGGCCGCCACAAAGGAAAGAAAGAGCACCAAGCAGATCGCCAACATCCCACGCGGCCACACATTCATCACAAGGAGCAGTGATGCTGCCATTCCCAGCCAACAGAGCAGGGTCAGCGTATGCGATCCGCTCGAGTACCAGAGCAGGGTGGGAGCGTACCAGAGGCGCTGCCACGGTCCGAGCGATTGAGCGATAGCCTGAAGGTAAGTCACGGCGGGAAGAATTCCGTCCGGACCGATGAGGCCGCGAATCTGGAACGCCAGTGAGAAGAATGCGGAGAGGTAAATCGCGCCCAGGCCGCGGAGAAATAACCAACGGGGGATGAGGCGATCTGGCGTTCCGTGTTGCGAGTCGAAGAGCCAGAGGAACGCGGAGGAAATCCGCATGACGAATGCAATTATACGGAGGCGGGCGGGAGCAGGCGGATAACGCTTGAGAGGTGCAGCGGGAGTGATTTCGATCACGAAACTGGCCAAGAGAATTCCCAATCTGACATTGCAAGTTCCATTCTTGCTTCAGTAGTACAGAAAAAGTCTTTCGTTACATCTCTCGCTTCGCGGGTTCGCTTATAATCACAAGTTCCTTCCGGCACGCCGCGTTGATCTTGCGGAACCACTGTGAGATCGTGCGACGCCAAAACGCGCCAGGACGACGATCCTCAGGGCGAGATCGCGGCTGGCGAGAAAAGAGCTTTACGTGCCCGCGAGCGCAACTCCTTCCAGCGCAAAAGACAATCGAGAAAAACTGCTTGAGCGAGCGATGTCGCGGCATCAGTATTCCGGCGACGCGCTGATCGAAGTGCTGCATACGGCGCAGGAACTGTTCGGGTTTTTGTCGCGCCCATTGCTGAAAACCATCGCGCAGAAGCTGCGACTGCCGCCGAGCCGGGTGCTGGGAGTCGCGACCTTCTATCACTTCTTCTCTCTCAAGCCTAAGGGAGAGCACACGTGCGTGGTTTGTATCGGCACGGCATGTTATGTGGCAGGGGCTCTGGGCCTGATCGAGGACCTGGAGAGGCACTGCGCAAAGGCGGGGCAGACAACAGCGGATGGGAAGATCAGCGTGGAGACCGCACGCTGCATCGGATCGTGCGGGCTGGCTCCGGCGGTGATCTATGACGGGAACGTCCTGGCGCGGGTAACGCCGGACGTGCTCGACGCGGAACTGAAGAAAATAGGCGTGCAATGACGGTAGAGGACCTGATCGCAAAACAAGACGAAGAAGTGGTGCGGCAGAAGGGGCTCAAGAACCGGATTCTGTGCTGCACCGCCGCGGGATGTATCTCATGCGGTGGGGATGGCGTGCGGCATGCGCTTGCGGCTGAAGTGGAAGCCCAGGGCCGCGGCGGTGCAGTAGAAGTCTGCGGCACCGGTTGTATGGGAATGTGCGGACGCGGTCCGCTGGTGCTGAGTTCGGCGGATAAGCATCTCTACGGGAACGTGAGTGCGGCGGATGCGAGCGCGCTGGTCAGCGAGAGCGCCGAAGATCGAAAGACTCTGGCTGGGCGCGCGATCGATCTGAACGGACCGTTTTTCTCCAAGCAGTTCAAGATTGTGCTGGCCAACAGCGGGCGTGTCGATCCGGAAAAGCTTGCGGACTACATTGCGGCCGGAGGATATCAATCGCTGGCCAAAGTGCTGGAGGAAATGACGCCGCGCGAGGTGGTCGAGGAAGTCAAGAAGAGCGGGCTGCGCGGGCGCGGAGGCGCGGGATACCCGACCGGGCTGAAGTGGGAGCTGGTCGCCAAACAGATTCAGCCGACCAAATACATCGTCTGCAATGCGGACGAAGGCGATCCGGGAGCGTTCATGGATCGCAGCGTGCTTGAAGGCGATCCCCACCGCGTGCTTGAAGGAATGGCGATCGCCGGTTATGCCGTGGGAGCACAGCAGGGATATATCTACGTGCGGGGCGAGTACGGGCTGGCGATTCAGAGGCTTCAGACGGCGATTAAGCAGGCCGAACGCGAGCACCTGCTGGGCACGCGCATCTTCGAGCAGGGCTTTCAATTCCGCATTGATCTACGCATTGGGGCGGGAGCGTTTGTGTGCGGCGAAGAGACGGCTCTGATCGCATCAATTGAAGGCAAGCGGGGGCAGCCGAGGCAGCGGCCTCCGTACCCGCCGGCATCGGGACTGTGGGGGGCGCCGACCCTGATTAATAATGTCGAGACCTTTGCCAACATTCCGACGATTCTCGAGCGCGGCGGTGAATGGTTCGCCCGGATTGGGACCGCGGGCAGTAAAGGGACGAAGGTCTTTGCGCTTGCCGGGAAGATCGCGAACACGGGGCTGATCGAAGTACCGATGGGAGCGACGTTGCGAGAGATTCTGTTTGAGATCGGCGGCGGCATTCCGAACCAGAAGTTTAAAGCGGCGCAGACCGGCGGGCCATCGGGCGGATGCATTCCGGAGCAGTTTCTGGATATTCCGGTGGACTACGAATCACTGGCAAAGATTGGCTCCATCATGGGATCGGGCGGGCTGATCGTGATGGATGAGACTTCCTGCATGGTGGACGTGGCGCGGTTCTTCATGGAGTTCTGCATGGACGAATCGTGCGGGAAGTGCATTCCATGCCGTGCCGGGACGGTACAGATGCACGACATCTTGCACAGGATTACGACCGGGGCCGCATCCGAAGAAGATTTGGAAATGCTGAAATCGCTCTCCGACCTGCTGCGCGAGACGAGTTTGTGCGGGCTGGGGCAGACGGCTCCGAATCCGGTGGTGAGCACCTTGAAGTATTTTCCCGAGGAGTATGAGGCGCATATCCTTGAGAAGCGATGTCCGGCGGGCCACTGTCGTATCGCGCCGGCGGGACAGGAGGTGCCCGCATGAGCGTCAGCACGCTGCAGATCGACGGCAAGATGGTGACCGGCCACGAAGGAGACGCAATTTTCACGGTAGCCTGGGACCACGGGATTCATATTCCGCGACTGTGTCACATTGGCGGGCTGTCGGACGTGGGCGCCTGCCGGCTTTGTATGGTGGAAGTCGAAGGGCAAAAGAAGTTGCAGGCCTCGTGTCTCACCCCGATTCAGGAAGGAATGGTGGTGCGCACGGATACGCCGAAGCTGCACGCGTATCGCAAGCTGATCGTGGAGCTGCTGCTGTCGGAACGGAATCATATCTGCGCGGTCTGCGTGGCGGACGGCGCTTGCGAGTTGCAGAGCCTGGCCGCGTCGTTGGGCATCGATCATATCCGCTTCCGCTATCGTTTCCCTGCCCTTCCGGTCGATACCAGCCACGAACGGTTTGGGCTGGATCACAATCGTTGCATCCTGTGTACGCGTTGTGTCCGCGTCTGCGACGAGATTGAAGGAGCACATACCTGGGATGTGAGCGGGCGAGGCGCCGGGTCGCTGATCATTTCCGATCTCGGAGAACCCTGGGGCGCTTCCGAAAGCTGCACCAGTTGCGGGAAGTGCGTGCAGGTGTGCCCCACGGGCGCGCTCTTCGACAAGGGCAAGACAATCGCCGAGATGCGTAAGGACCGCGGCTTCCTGAAGTACATCGTCACGGCGCGGAAAGAGAAACAGTGGATTGGATAAGTAAATGGATGGAATGAACCAGAAACCGCGGCTGGCAACACTGTGGCTGGGCGGATGCTCGGGCTGCCACATGTCTTTTCTCGACCTGGATGAACGGCTGATCGGTCTGGCCGGACGGGTGGAGTTGTGCGCGTCGCCGCTGACCGACTACAAAGACTTTCCGGATGCGGACATCACTTTAGTTGAGGGCGCGGTGGCGAACGAGGAACATTTCGAGCAGATCCGGAAAGTGCGGCAGCGCACCAAGATTCTTGTCTCTCTCGGCGACTGTGCGGTAACAGGCAATGTCACTGCCTTGCGAAACATGTTCCCCGTCGAGGATGTGCTCAACCGCGCCTACCGGGAGACCTCCACGGTGGTGACCGGGATTCCGACGGGGAACGGAGCGGTTCCGCGTTTGCTGGAGCGCGTTCGGCCGGTGCACGAGGTAGTCAAGGTGGACTACTTCATCCCCGGCTGCCCGCCTTCGGCCGATACGATTCACGATTTTGTAACGGCGCTGCTTGACGGCCGCACGCCCACGACGGATGGGAGGTTTGGATAAATGGCCGACCGCATTCTGATTCATCCGGTCACGCGGGTGGAAGGGCACGCGAAGATTTCCATTTATGTGGATGACGCTGGAGAAGTGAGCTCCGCGCAATTTCATGTCACGGAATTTCGCGGCTTCGAAAAGCTCTGCGAGGGCAGGCCATTTCACGAGATGCCGGGGCTGATGTCACGGATCTGCGGGATTTGTCCGGTGAGCCACGTGCTGGCCAGTTCCAAGGCGGGCGATATGCTCCTCGGAGTCGAGATTCCGCGTGCCGCCGTAAAGCAGCGCCGCCTGGTCAACTACGCGCAGGTTCTGCAGTCCCACGCCTTGAGCTTCTTTCATCTTTCCGCTCCGGATTTCCTGCTGGGAATGGACTCGGCTCCGGAGAAAAGAAATCTGTTTGGTCTGTTGGAACGCGAGCCTGATCTGGCGCGGCGCGGCATTCGCCTGCGGCAATTCGGGCAACGGATTATCGAACTGGTGGCGGGCAAGCGGATCCATCCCGCCTGGGGAACTCCCGGCGGCGTGCTGCGCGTTCTGGGCACGGCGGAACGCGACGAGATTCGCGGGTGGATTCCCGAGGCGCTGCAGTCTATCGAGCTGGCGACCGATCGCTTGAAATCCGTGCTCGATTCTCTCGCTCTCGAGGTCGAACACCTGGGAAACTTCCCAACGCTGTTTCTGGGGACAGTCACCCCGGAAGGTGATCTGGAGTATTACGACGGGCAGATTCGCATTGTCGATGCGGAAGGCAACATGGTGGCAGAAGGGCTGGACCCTCTGCGCTACGCGTCGTACCTGAGCGAAGCCAGCGAAGAGTGGTCGTTCATGAAGTTTCCCTACTACAAGCCTCTGGGATATCCGGGCGGGATTTATCGCGTAGGGCCGCTGGCGCGGCTCAACGTGGCAAAATCGGCGGGCACACCGCGCGCGGATCATCAACTGCGCGAGTTCAAACAGCGCAGCAAGGGAGCCGTTTGCCAGTCGTTCTTCTATCACCTGGCGCGGCTTATTGAAATGCTCCATGCCGTGGAACGAATCGAGGAACTAGTTGACGATCCGGATCTGCTGCGCGAGCATGTTCGCGCCAAGGCGGGGCAGAACCGGAATCACGGCGTGGGCTCGTGCGAAGCCCCGCGGGGCACGCTCTTCCACGACTATGAGGTGGACGATAACGGCCTCATGCGAAAAGTGAATCTTTTGATCGCCACCTCTCAGAACAATCTGGCCATGAATCAAGCAGTGGAGCAAACAGCTCGGCAATTCGTCTCGGCGCGCTCGCTGCAGGAAGGAATGTTGAATCGAGTCGAGGCCGCTATTCGATGCTTCGATCCGTGCCTCTCCTGCTCGACGCACGCGTTTGGACAGATGCCCCTGGTCGTGGAACTGCGAACGTCTGCGGGCGAGCTGCTGCAAAGGATCGAACGCTAGCCGTCATCCCAAAGACAGCTCCACAGGTTCGACGGCCGAGGCGGCCGTCGCCACATAAACTTATTGCTTTACACTCTCCAATAGCTTCTTTTCTGATTCCGTGGGAGGCTCGTATTTGCCTCCGAGATACCTGGCTAGAAATTCCTCGCTGGCCGCATTGAACGCCGTCCGGTTCTCGGGTCGGGCGAAGCCGTGCCCTTCGTCAGGAAAGACGTAATAAACGACAGGCTTGTTGTTTTTGCGCATGGCGGCGACGATCTGATCGCTCTCGGCTTTGTTCACGCGGGGATCATTTGCCCCCTGTCCAATCAGTAATGGGGCTTTGATCTGGTCGGCTTTGAACAGTGGGGATTGGGATTTGAGAAACGTTTCGTCGTCGCCCATGCGCTTGTGCAGGACCGCGAGGAACGTCGACCAATACGGCGGAATGGATTTCAACAGCGTGTTGAGATTCGACGGGCCGACGATATCGACGCCGCATGTAAACGCATCGGGAGAGAACGCCAGACCGGCGAGAGTGGCATAGCCTCCGTAACTGCCGCCCATGATACAGACTTTTTTGTCGTCCGCGATTCCCTGCTGAACAACCCAATCCTTGCCGTCGAGCAGGTCGGAATGCATGGTGCCGGCCCACTGGCGGTCACCCGCGTTCAAGTACTGTTTGCCGTAGCCGGTGGACGCCCTGAAGTTGGGCTGCAGGACAGCGTAGCCACGATTCGCCAACCACTGGGCGTACGGATCATATCCCCATAGATCGCGTCCCCACGGGCCTCCGTGCGGGAACACAACCATCGGGAGATTCTTGGCTTCGACGCCCGGCGGCGTGGTCAGGTAGCCGTAGATGGTCATCCCATCGCGCGCCTTGTATTGAATGGGTTTGACGTTGGAGAGCTTGTATTTCTCCAGTTCCGGGCGATTGCTGAAAAGCTCCGAAGCCTTCTTGGCAGGACGATCGTAGAGATAGTAATAGATGGGGGCGTTGTCTCCCTCGTAAGTGACAATCCACTTGTCGTCGGCCAGGTCGCGGCTGATATCGCTGATATCAGCATTGCGCACTTTCTTCAGCGCCTCGAAGTCCCCTTGAAGGTCTTTATCGATGACTTGAAAATCGCGGCGCTCGCGCAGGAAAACGACCGCTTGCAGCTTGCTCGTCTTTGGATGCGTTACCACAAACGAGACATCGAACTGCGGATCTTCGGCGACAACCGTGCGCTTGCCCGTGGCAATATCAACCGAGAGCAGACGGGCAGCATTCGCGTCCAGCGAGGTGATGACCAGCAGTGATTTGTTGTCCTCGGAGAACTCGGCGACGCTGCCCAAAGTTTCTTCCGGCCCCCATTTCATGAGCTCGCGCCAGGGAGACTTTGCATCGTCACGAACGCGAATGATGGAGCCGCCGTCCGGAGTGGTCACGTGCGCGGCGCGGATCTGCAGATCGTGGTCCGGCTGCCAGTCCTGCACGTCCCCCGGATTTTCGGTATCAAGGGTAATCTCTCCGGTCTTCAAGTTGAGACGGCTGACGTCGAAGAGTTTCGGATCGCGTTTATTCATCTGGATAAGAGCGGTATCCGGGTGCGATGGTTCCTGGGCGACGATATCGGCGCGAACCTTTTCGAAGGGCGTGAGGTCGCGAGTCTGCTTGCTGGCAACGTTGGTCTGATAGATGCGCCAGTTTTCGTCCCCGTTCTGGTCTTGCCGGTAGAGGATGTTTTTCGAATCGAACTGCCAGAAATAGTTGCGAATCCCACGCTTGCGGTCATGGGTGATAGCGTGGTCGTCGCTCTTGCCCAGCGTTCGCACCCAGACATTGAGCACGCCCTCGTCGGGAGCTAAATAGGCCAGCATCGTTCCATCGGGCGAGATCTGGGGAGAAGTACGTTCTGGATTGCCGAATAGGACCGACCGGGGAATAAGTTGCGATTGTGACTGGGCCGAAGCGGCCAGAATTGCAAGCAAAATGGAAGTAAGAAGAAATAATTCAGTTTTCCGCGCAAGGCGTAAGGGCGTCATAGTACCTCCGGGCAGCGCCGCACTATTGCAAGCGTCCACGCAAGATTGTCAGTGAAGCGGCAGGCAAATTGTAGCGCATGGCCGGCTGCGCGGTGATTTTGGAGTTTACTGGCGGGCCATCCGGATCAGCGTGGCCGCTTTTTCGCGCGGGATGCCACTGATACTGCTGCTTACCAAAAGTGATCATCGC